>Ga0105095_10000328_pt1 | contig 22353 bp, 18 predicted proteins | sample PPLLak2March2015_2_FD_79180 | JGI IMG/M metagenome (GOLD analysis project Ga0105095, IMG submission 79180) | Freshwater sediment microbial communities from Prairie Pothole Lake near Jamestown, North Dakota, USA - PPLs Lake P8 Core (3) Depth... | ecosystem: Environmental > Aquatic > Freshwater >...
CGATCCGGCGTCTCGCGCGCGACCACGTCGGCTAGCAGGATGCGGAAGAACGCCGATCCACGTGGCTTGCGAGGGGCCGGAGGCGGGTCATGGGTCTCGTTGCTGCGCTTCTCGCCGCGGAGGCTCACCGTCGGGTCGGTTGTAGTCGAGCTGCGGCGAGATCGAGCGCAGCGCTACACCATCTCGCGCATCGGGCGCAGCGGGTGGTCCTTCGGGATCCGCTTCGCGAGCGGCACGTAGCTGAACACCGAGCCCTGGTCCGGATCCTCACCGCGCATCGTCTTCACCCCTCGCGTCGCTTCAAGCACGACGCGAAGGGGCTCAGCGGGCGTTTCTCAGCATCTTGCCAGGCCGCGGCGGGCCCGCCTACGCCGGGCGCAGCGCGTTCAGCGCGCGGCCGTTGTCGCGCAGGATCCGGAGTCGCGCGGCGGCGTCGAAGCCCTCGAGCTCGACCAGGTAGTCGCGCGGCTTCTCGAGGCCCTCGATGTGGGGCCAGTCGGAGCCGAAGATCACGCGCTCCGGCCCCATCTGCGCCACGACCTCGCGCACGTCGTCCTCCCAGAACGGGTTGATCCAGACGTGGCGGCGGAAGAGCTCGGCGGGATCCTCCTGGAACCAGCCGCGGTACTGCGTCGCGACGTGGCGCAGCTTCTTGAGCAGTCCGCCCAGGAACTCGGAGCCGTTCTCGACCGAGGCGACCCGCAGGTTCGGGAAGCGCTCGAACAGCTTCTCGAAGACGAGAGTCGCGAGGAAGTCGTGGGCCGCACGCTCGATCTTGAAGATCGCGACGTTCGGGCCGCGCAGCTCCTTGCCGAAGCTCGCGCCGAAGCCGTCCCGCGCGTAGCCCTGGGTCGAGTAGCCGGAGTCGCCGGCGTGAACCACGGTCGTGATGCCCGCCTCGTTCACACGGGCCCAGAACGGGTCGAAGGCGGGGGCCGCGGGCGAGAGAGGGCCGGCCTTCGTGAAGGCGGCCGCGGGCCGCATCACGATCGTGCGGGCGCCCTCGCCGAGCGCCCACTCGAGCTCGCGGCAGGCCCAGCCGACGTCGCAGAGCGAGAGGTACGGCGCGGCGAAGATCGTGTCGCGATAGGCGAAGCCCCAATCCTCGTGGAGCCAGCGATTGAAGGCCTGGAACAGGTGGCAGACCGCGTCCGGGTCGTGCTTCAGCAGCTCCTCGTAGACCATGCCGAGCGTCGGGAACAGCCAGACGGCCTCGAGGCCGTGTTCGTCCCGGATCACGCGCACGCGCTCGTCGCGGTCGCGGTACTCGGGCCGGATGCGCTCGCGAGCACGCAGCATCTCGAGGGGAGAGCGGCCGTCGGGGTTGCCGCGGAAGTAGCTCGCGAGGGCGCCCGCCTTCGCGACGGGATCGAAGGTCGGGTTCGTGACCGCGTGGGCGAGCTTCCCGCCGACGACGTGGTGCTTGCGCCCGCCGATCTCGGCCCACTGCACGCAGCGCTCGGACCAGCGCGGGTCCACGTGACGCGTGAAGGCGTCGAGGGCCTCGTAGTAGTGGTTGTCGCAATCGAACGGGGCGAAGTCGGCGGCGTTCATCCGGGTTCCCGATCCTCCGGAGGGCCGAGCGTATCCGATCCGCCTCGCGGCCTCAGCGCCTCCCGCCCCGCCGCGCACGGGCGCCGAGGGCGAGGACGCCGAGCGCGAGGAGCCCCGCCGTCGCGGGCTCGGGCACGACCGGCCCCTGGGCGAAGCTGAACGTCACCTGCTCCGCCGGAACCTCGCCGCCGAGGGACGAGAAGCTGCTCACGAGCACGTCGAGGAAGACGAGCGACTGGATCGGCTGCGTGGGCGACACGTCGGTGTCGAAGCGATCGAGCTGGACGCCGGCGAACGGGATTCCCTGTGCCGCGGCCACGAAGAGCGCCGCCGAGCTCGTGTCGGTCAGCTTCACCACGGTGAGCGTGCCGGGAATCCACGACACGGACAGGAGCCCGATCGAGCCCGCGGGCCCCGGGGCCCCGCCCTCGCCGCTGATCCCGGGAACGGTCAGGTAGTCGAGGAGCAACGCGTGGGCGGGAACGGGAACGGCGAGCAGGGACAGGGCGAGCAGCAGACGGCGCAGGCGCAGCATGGTTTCCTCCCCGGAGTGATGCGGCAGGGGGCGCGCAAGAAGCCACCGCCCCTTCGGGAAGGAGTGGCCTCGAGCCCTCGCCCGGTGTCACGAACTCCGGAGAAGCCCCGAGCGTCAGCCCGTGATCCGGGGCAGCACCTCGTCGGAGTAGAGGCGCAGGCCTTCCCAGGCCAGCTCGGGCGGCGTGCCGCCGCAGAGCGGGAAGAGCACGAAGGTCGCGAAGGGGCCCTGCGCCTTCGCGCGCGCGACGCACTCGTCGGGCGTGAGCACGCGGTAGATCCCCTCGGCGCGCAGCGCCTCGACCGTCTTCGCGCTCGAGGCGACGACGGAGCGCGACTGGCTCGCGGGCTGCCAGCCGGCATAGGAGGTCGCGTCGTGCAGCAGGTGCGGCCCGAGGTCGCGCCACGCGCGCTCGGGATCGCGTGCGACCCAGATCATCTCGCCGCTGCCCGGCGGCAGCACCAGCGGCGGCTTGCCGAGGCGCGCGCACTCGCTCTGGTAGAGCGCGATCATCTCGGCGTCGTTGCTCGCGGGCTGGAACGGCAGACCGAAGCGCGCGGCGCGACGGGCCGCGGCGTTGCTCTGGCCGCCGAGCAGCAGCATCGGATGGGGCTGCGTGAAGGGCCGCGGCGTCACGCGCACCGTGCGCCCGCGGAACGAGAACGGCTCGCCGCGGAACGCTGCGAGCAGCGTCTCCACGCATTCGTCGAGGAGCTTCCCCCGCGCCGCGAAGTCGCGTCCGAAGGCGGCGTACTCCTCCTCGCGGTAGCCGAGGCCGAGCGTGGTCGCGACGCGGCCGCGGCTCGCGAGGTCGAGCACGACCAGGTCTTCGGCGAGCTTCAGCGGGTCGTAGAGCGGCGCGAGCAGCGCCGAGATGCCGATGCGGATGCGTTTCGTACGGCCCGCGATGGCGGCCGCGAGGATGAGCGGCGAGGGCAGGAAGCCGTCCTCCGCGCCGTGATGCTCGGAGACGGTGATCGCGTCGAGGCCGCGCTCGTCGGCGTGCTGCGCCATGTCGAGGGCGGCGGCGTAGAGATCCTCGGTCCGGGCGGACGAGAAGGCGGGCGCGCGCAGGTCGAAGCGGACGACGGAGATGGGCATGGTCGGGCGATGCTAGCCACGACGACGCGACGGGCTAGGGCGGCGCCGCGCGCGCAGGCGCGAATTTCGCGCAGCTCCGACGCGCCGGGCTGTACCCTGCCGGCCCATGGACCGACGCCAACGAACCTGGCTCGCGCTCCACGGCGCGATCCTGCTCGTGATCGGAATGCTGGCCGGCGTGCCCTACGGCCAGGCGATCGTCGACGCGTGGGGGGACGAGGCCGTGCGCGCCTGGAAGCTCGCGCACATGGAGGGCCTGACGAACGGGCTCCTGGTGCTCGCCGTGGCAGGGGTCGGGGGGCTGCTCGCGCTGGGCCCGCGCGCCCGTCGCGTCCTGGTCGCGACGCTCCTCCTCGGCGCCTGGGCCAACACCGTCGGCGGGATCGTGGCGGCGCTCGTCGGCGTTCGAGGGCTCGATCCGAAGGGCGCGCCCGAGAACTGGCTGGTGTTCCCGATCTGGATGCTCGGCTTCCTGCCCCTCGTCGCACTCCCGATCGCCATCGCCGGCGCGTGGGCAGCCCTGCGACAGCGCCCGGAGGAATGAGGGAGCCGGACGCGTCCCCGTGGATCAGTCGCCGAGCACGAAGAGCGGTGTCCCGAGGAGCAGCAGCGGAGGCACCGCCGCCGCGTCGAAGGCCGCGCTGAGCGGTACCAGCGGGTAGACCCACGGGCGTGTCGTGAGCTGCGTCAGCGCTTCGGTCGGGAAGGCCGGCGCGACGCGGCCATCCCGTCCGTGAAGCGTGACGGACGGCGATGCGATCTCGTCCGGGGCGGAGACCTCGACGAAGGGCGGCGCCGGCGGCGCGTCGCCGCTGCGCACGAGCACGAGCGCCCGGCCGGGCAAGGGCCCGTCGGGCGCGAGGTGCTCGACCGCGAACGCGTCGGTCGGCCGGCTGGCGTCGCCGAGCTGCGCGAGCGGGACCGAGGCGCGCCGCGCGGCCTGGCCGAGCGGACGGCCGCGGTCGTCGCAGACGCTCGCGGTGTAGCCGAGCACGAGCCGATCGCCGTCGAGCGCAGCCTCGTGCACCGCGACCGGGCGCTCGCGCCGGCGCGCGGCGTCGAGCAGATGCCCGGTGACGCAGCCGGGCGCCGCGAGCGCGAGCAGCGCGAGGGCCGCGGCGAGCGCGCGGCGCCTAGTAGAGCACGTCACGGTAGACCTCGAACGCCTTCACGGGCCCGCCCGCGAACGACTCCGTCGTCGCGAACGAGAACGTGCGCGAGGCGCGCTCCCAGACGAGTGGCACCGGGTGCAACGCGTCGTTCGGGTCGTAGGTCGTGAAGCGGATCTCGCTCCGCGTCTCCTCGACGGCGTAGGCCACGACGAAGTGGTTGATCGTCTGCTCGGGGAACATCACGAGGTGGAGAATGGCCGGCCGCCCGCGCGCGACCTCCGCGGCAATCCGCTGCGCCGTCTTCTCCTGCTGCCAGGGCGGAAACGGGAAGATCATCCGCCAGTTCCCGCGCTGGAAGTAGCTCTGCAGCGGGCTTCCCATCGCGGCCTTCAGCGCCGACTCGTGCCCCGTGCTGAAGCTCCGCAGGTCTGCGTAGCCCGGGATCACCACGGGCTCCGCCGGCGCCTGCCGTGGATCGGTGTCGAGGATCGCGTCGATCCGCGCGGCGTAGCCGGCGGCGTCGAGCCCCGGGGCCGCCGGATCGAAGCGCGCCGCCAGGTAGAACTGCCGGACGGCCCGGGCCATGGCGCCGCAGCGGAAGACGAAGTCGGCGGAGACCTCCCGCGGACGGCCTTCGAGCGCCTGCGTCGCGGGGTCGATCCCGTACTCCCAGACCGTGACGTTGGCGAAGGCGAAGGTGTCGGCGTCGAAGCGGAAGCGAGCGCGCTCCGGGGCGGGCGAGGGCGGCGCCGAGGCGCAGCCGAGCGCGAGCAGCAGGGCAGCGACGGCGCGGAGTGCGCCCCGGGTGGACTCCATTCGCGCTTCGGTCCCTCGGGATGGGTGGCGCCCACGGGTAGCGAACCGGCTCGCGCGCTTCGACCGCCTCTCCGGCCGCGCTATCAAGCGGGCACGGCCGACGCCGCAGGAGGCTCCGATGCCCGACTCGCATTCCGGCTCTCGGAGCAACCGCTCGGCCCGGAGGCGTCGACTCGCTCGCATCGCGCTCGGCGTCGCCTGCGGGCTCGCGCTCGGCGGCTGCCAGACGCTCGGCGGCGCCGGGTCCACCGCGCCGCCGAACGGACGCCTTCAGGCGATCCTCTCCCGTGGCGAGCTCCGCGTCGGCCTCACCGCCGACCAGCCGCCGCTCAACATGAAGACGAAGAGCGGCGAGATCCAAGGCCTCGAGATCGATCTCGTCGAGGCGCTCGCCTCGGCCATGGAGCTGCGCGTCGTGCTGGTCGAGATGCCCTTCGCCGAGCTGCTGCCCGCCGTCGAGAGCGGAAAGGTCGACCTCGTGATCTCGGGCGTGACGATCACACCGGAGCGCAACGCGCGCGTCGCCTTCGTCGGGCCCTACTTCATCACCGGGAAGTCCCTGGTCGGACGGGAGGCGAGCTTCGAGGACGTGACCGAGATCTCCCAGGTGGACGATCCCGCGCGCACCTACGTCACGCTCGCCGCCTCGACCAGCGAGAAGTTCGTCCGCACCTTCCTGCCGCGCGCGAAGCTCGTGACGACGCCGGACTACGAGTCGGCCGTCGCGCTGGTGATCGACGGTCGCGCCGACGCGATGGTCGGCGACGTCCTCGCCTGCAACGTCGCCGCATGGCGTCACCCCGAGGCAGGTCTCTCCACGCCGCGGACTCCCTTCACCGCGGAGCCCCTCGGCATCGCCCTCCCCGGCGACGACCCGCTGCTCGTGAACCTGGTCGAGAACTACCTCGACACGCTCGAGGACACCGGGATCCTGACCCAGCTCAAGGCGAAGTGGCTGTCCGACGGAAGCTGGATCCAAGAGCTGCCTTGACGTGATGCGCGCCCCGGCATGCGCCCGCACGCTCGCGATCGTCGCCGCCCTGGCGGCACTCGCCGCCTGTGCGGGCTCGCCACGGCCCGCGCCCCCGAGCCGTCCGCGCCAGACGATCCTCATGACCGAGGCCGACGATGCCCGCGCCGGGAAGGAGGGCTCCGAGGCCGTGATGGCCGAGATCGGCGTGCTCGACGACCCCGCGCTCCAGGCCTACGTGGACGGGATTGGGAAGAAGCTCCTGCGGGGCGTGCCGCGGCGCGCCTTCGCGTTCCAGTTCCACGTGGTCGACCAGACCGAGCCCAACGCCTTCGCGCTTCCCGGTGGCTACGTCTTCGTCTCGCGGGGCCTGCTCCTGCTCGCGAACGACGAGGACGAGCTCGCGTGCGTGATGGGCCACGAGATCGCCCACGTCGTGAACCGACACGCCGCCGCGCAGCAGGCCGTGGACCGGAACGCGAATCCCTTGAGCATGGGCTACCTGCGCGCTGCGCAGCGCGCCTCGTACTCGCGCGACATGGAGCGCGTCGCCGACGAGGACGGCCAGAAGCTCTGCGCGGCGGCGGGCTACGACCCGCGCGCGATGTCGACCTTCCTGCAGTCGCTGCAGCAGGCGGAGCGCCTGCGCAGCGGCAGCTCGCGCACGCCCGGATTCTTCGACACGCATCCCGGCTCGGTCGAGCGCGCCGCCGCGAGCGCGGTGCGCGCGAGCGAGATCCGCTGGAAGCGGGATCCCACCCTCGGCGACACGCGCCAGGCGTTGCTCGGCCATCTCGACGGGCTGCCGATCGGGGAGCGGCCCGAGGCCGGCTTCTTCCAGGGCGATCGCTTCTTGCACCCCGTGCTCGGCTTCCAGCTGCGCTTCCCGCCGGGCTGGCAGACGGCGAACACGAACCAGCGCGTCGGCGCCCGTGCGCCGGATGGACAGGCCGTGGTGTTCCTCGAGGGCGGCCCGACCGCGCCGAGCGCGCAGGCCGCTTCGGAGGCCTGGCTCGCGCAAGCGTCGAAGCAGCAGAACATCAAGGTGGTCGACGCGAAGCCCGTGAAGGTCGGCGCGATCGACGCCTTCCGCATGCAGATCGAGGGCAGCGGCCAGGGCGGCGCCATGAAGGGCATGGTCACGTTCATCCCCTACCGCGGCGCGACGTACCTGATCACGGGCATGTCCCCCGCGTTCGTCGCCGACAAGTACGCGGGCAGCATGCTCATGACGAGCCGCAGCTTCGCGCCGCTCTCCGCGGCGGAGGACGGCTCGCTCCGCACCGAGCGGCTGCGGATCGCGACCGCGAAGCCCGCCGAGGACGTGACCACTCTCGTGCGCAGGACCGGAAGCCAGTGGCCGCCCACCACCACCGCCGTGTTCAACGCGCTGTCCGCGAGCCATCGCTTCGCCGGCGGCGAGCTGGTGAAGATCGCGCGCGACGAGGGCTATCCGAGCTCCGCGCGCTGACCCGACGCCGCGCGGCCCGCGCGGCGATGCGCCGAGCCCCGCCCGCTCGCCGGGTCGTCGCTGGCGGCGAGGAACGGCGGCGATAGCCTGCCGGCGTGACGCGACGCCGCCGTCTCCGTTCGCTCCGCGCTCCCGTCGCGCTCGCGCTCCTGCTCGTCGTCCCCGTCGTCGCACGCTCCGCCGCGCCGTCCGCCGCCGACGACCCTGGCTTCACGCCCGTCGCCGAGACGATTCCGCTCGGGCCGCCCGGCACCAGCCTGCGTCGCATCCAGGACGAGGGCGTGCTGCGCTGGGGCATCGATCCGGCCGGCGGTGCTCCCTTCGCGATGCCCCACCCGCGCGACCCGCGGCGTCTCGTCGGCTTCGAGATCGAGCTCGTGGCGCGGCTCTGCGAGCACCTCGGCGTGCGCAGCGAGCCCGTGCAGGCCGACTGGCTCGCGCTGATCGACAACATGAAGGCGGGCCGGACCGACCTCGCGTTGAACGGCCTCGAAGTGAGCGCCGAGCGGGCCGAGGTCGTGGACTTCACGATCCCCTACTACCGCTACGGCCAGCAGCTCACGATCCGCGCCGCGGACAGGGAGAGGTACGGCTCGCTCGAGGACCTGAAGGGCCGACGCATCTCGGTGCTGAACGGCTCCGCCTCGGTGGACGTGCTGCGCGAAGCCGGCTTCCCCGACGATCTGATCGTCGAGTACGACGACTCCCTCGCGCCCTACGTCGAGCTCGAGAACGGCCGCGTGGACGGCTCCCTCGCCGAGTCGATCATCGCCGGGTACTACGCGGCGGGGATGCCCGCGCTTCGCTCGATCCCGCGCACGTTCGCGCCCGGCGAGTACGCAGGCGCCGTGCGGAAGGGCGAGCCAGAGCTCCTGGGAGCGATCGACGCGGCCCTCGCGCGCATGAAGCAGCGCGGCGAGCTCGGGCGGATCTACCAGCGCTGGGGCATCTGGTCGCCCGAGCAGGAAGAGCTCGGCATCGTGCGCGGGCCGGAGGTCGCAAAGGTCGAGCTCGCATCGGCGGACACGGCGACCGGGCTCGACTGGGGCGTGGTGCTGCGCGAGCTCGCGGTCGCGACCGGCACCACCGTGCTCCTGACCGCGATCGCGATGCCCCTGGCCGTGCTCTTCGGCCTCGGCCTCGCGCTCCTGGACCGCTCGCCGCGACGCTGGCTCGGGTGGCCGGCGCGGCTCTACATCCAGGTGGTTCGCGGTACGCCGCTGCTCGTGCAGATCTTCCTGATCTACTACACGCTGCCCGTGCTCGGGAAGGCGCTCGGCCTGGGCGACGCACTGGTGTGGCCGGCCTTCGTCGTCGGCATCCTCTGCCTCGCCGGGAACTACGCGGCCTACGAGGCCGAGATCCACCGCGCGGGCCTCGACGCGGTGCCGAAGGGCCAGCGCGAGGCGGCGCTCTCGCTCGGCATGTCGACGCGGCAGTCGCTCTGGCTGGTGGAGCTGCCCCAGAGCTTCCGCATCATCCTGCCGCCGATCCTGAACGACCTGGTGGCGATGATCAAGGACACCTCGCTCGTGTACGTGATCGGCGTGCGTGAGCTCACGGCCGTCGCGCTCGGGCTCGGCAAGGCGCGCCTCATGGTGCCCCAGATGCTGGTGGTCGCGGCGGTGTTCTATCTGGTGGTGTCGGTCGTGGCGGACGCGCTCGGACGCCGGCTCGAGGCGCGGCTGCGCGAGCGCGGCGTCTCGCAGGCGCCGCTCGAGCCCGAGCGACACCACTGAGCGGGGAGACGAGCGCGACGATGACCGAAGCGGCACGCACCACGACGCCCGCTCCCGCCGACGAGGTGATCCTCGAGGTCGAGGGCCTGCGCAAGCGCTGGCCCAACGGACGCCTCGCGCTCGACGGCGTGGACCTCACCGTCACGAAGGCGGACGTGATCGTGATCCTCGGTCCGAACGGCTGCGGCAAGTCGACCTTCCTGCGCTGCCTGAACGGGCTCGAGCGCTACGACGAGGGCCGGGTGTCGCTGCGGGGCGAGGAGGTGTGCCGCGGACGCCCGGCCGACCACGTGCCGACGAAGGCGGAGGACGCCGCGATCGCGCGGCTGCGCCAGCGCGTCGGCATGGTGTTCCAGCAGCTCCACCTCTTCCCGCACGTCGATGCCCTGCACAACGTGATGATGGGCCCGCTCCACGTGCTGCGGCGGACGAAGGCCGAAGCGCGCGAGATCGCCCTCGGCGCGCTCCGGCGCGTCGGCCTCGAGCACCTGGGCGATCATCTGCCGAGCGAGCTCTCGGGCGGGCAGCAGCAGCGCGTCGCGATCGCGCGCGCGATCGCGATGTCGCCCGAGATCCTGCTCTTCGACGAGCCCACCTCGGCCCTCGACCCGCTGCTCGTGCGCGAGGTCTTCAAGGTGATCCGGAGCCTCGTCTACGATGACGCGATGACCATGCTGCTGATCACCCACGACCTCGACTTCGCGCGCGACGTCGCCGACCGCGTGCTGTTCATGGACGCCGGCCGGATCGCGGTCTCGGGCACCCCGGAGGAGGTCTTCCGCAGCGACCATCCCCTCGTCCGGCGCTTCCTCGAGCGCTGAGCCGCGCCGCCAACGGATTCCCCTTTCGCCCGGACCCTGCTGATAGACTGCGAGCGGGATCGACGCAGGGGGACGCCATGACACCGGGAACGGTCTCGACCCGCGCCGTGCGGACGATCGCGTTGGCGCTTGCTGTGGGGGGCGCCGCTCCGGCCTCGGCGCGCAACGGCTTCGACGTCTCGAGCACCTCGCCGGTCGACGTGATCGACGCCGAATCGCTGGGGCAGCGCGCAGACAAGTCCGTGACGGACCTGCTGAAGGACCTTCCCATCGGCCCGGTGCCGGGCGGCGGCGCGGCCCCCGGCGTCCCGCCCGGCCTGCGCGGCCTCGGCACCGACCGCACCCTGGTGCTGATCAACGGTCGCCGGCCGGAGAGCAACAGCGCCGGCGCGATCGACCTGAGCACGATCCCGTCGACCCTGATCGATCGGGTCGAGGTGCTCCGGGACGGCTCGAGGTCCGTCTACGGATCGGACGCCGTCGGCGGCGTGGTGAACGTGATCCTGAAGAAGGACGTCCCCTTCGACGCGGGCGACGGCGGCTCCGCGATGCTCGGCGACGTCTACGGGCGCCTCGGCGACCTCACGTTCGGCTTCGACGCGGACGCCGTCTGCGACTTCGGCGCGGGCGCGCCGTCGCCCTACAACTTCCTGTGGTCGGCGCCGCCCTCCGGCCTGCCGAAGATCGACACCAGCGGGTGGACCTGGACTGCGCCGACCCCCGGCACGCCGCCGGCGCCGACGCCGACACCGACCGACCCCGGCAAGAGCTGGCCGCAGACGCCGACCGGCGGCGAGCCCGCTGCGCCCGGGGGCGCCGCGTCGGGCGGCTTGCCGAAGGCCTTCGACGGCTGGAAGGTGCCGCCGTGGTCGCTGGTCGAGCGCACCCCCGAATGCCCCGCCGATCTCAAGTCGACGCTGAAGCCGCTCTACGACGCCCGCGACCAGGCGCGCGCGGACTGGGCCTACTTCGGCGACTTCGCGCGCCAGCCGAATCGCGCGCCGTCCGACCAGGCCGCCGACCAGGCGAAGGCCGACGAGGCGCGCGCGCAGCGCGAGAGCCTCGACGAACGGATCCGCACGCTCCTCGCGGGCTGCGCGCCCGGCGCAAAGCCGGACACGAGCAGCGCGGCGGCGCCCGCGCCGTCGCCGTCCGGCGACGCGATCGACACGCTCCGCATCCACGTCGGCCCGTCCTTCAAGGGCCGCCTCGACTACTACCCCTACGCCTTCGACACGGAGTGGTCGCTCCCGGGCCCCGGCGTGAAGAAGGACACGACGCTCGGCGCGGGCGAGGGCCCCGTGCGGGCGACACCGGACGGCGGCACCGTCGAGTACCGCTTCTCCGACCTCGGCCTCGATCCGCTCCGCATCCCGAGCGGCCTGCCGAAGACCTCCGCGAAGAGCGATTGGAGCCTCGACGCCGGCATCCGCCTCGACTGGGGCGCCCGGTCGCTCGACCTGAAGTACGACTACGCGCCGCGGGAGCAGGTCGTGGTGGAGCTCGGCGACCAGGCCGCCGGAGCCGGGGACCGCGCCCTCGGCCAGCTGCCGGATGCCGTCCTGGAGGGCATCCCGCGCCCGCTCCAGCGCTCCGCGTGGCAGGGCTACTACATCGGCGAGAAAGCGTTCCTGACGTTCGGCTGGCCGGAGTCGCAGCAGGTCGACACCGGCGCGTTCCGGCAGATCCCGGGCTACGTGGGGCACGAGAACGACGCCTGCGCCGAGGAGGCGATGCCCGCGCTGCTCGCCGCGCCGGCCGGCGCGGGCGACTGGGCCGCGCGCGCAGGGCTCGGCGACGCGGCGCCGGCTGGCGGCGCGCCGATCGTCGTCGGCGTGATCGACACGGGCATCGACTGGAGCCACCTCGACCTCGACTGGTCGAGCCTGTGGCGCAACGAAGACGAGGTCCCGGGCAACCGCGTGGACGACGACCGCAACGGCTACGTCGACGACGTGATCGGCTGGGACTTCGTCGGCTCGTCGCCGAAGCCCTGGGACTACGACGGCCATGGCACCTTCGTCGCCGGCATCATCGCCGCCTCCGCCGCGAACGGCGCCGGCGCCACCGGCGTGAACCCGGGCGTGAAGCTCATGGTGCTGAAGGCGCTGAACGGCTTCGGTCACACGCGCGCCTCGAGCGTCGCCCAGGCGATCGCCTACGGCGCGGACAACGGCGCGAAGATCCTGAATCTGAGCCTCGCCGGCGAAGGCCTCCCGCGCGTGGTGCAGCAGGCGGTCGCGTACGCCGAGAAGAAGGGCGTGCTCGTGATCGTGGCCGCGGGCAACGAGGGCAAGGAGCTGACGCAGACCTTCCCCGCCGCGCTCCCGGGGGTGATGACGGTCGCCGCGACGGACGCGAGCGACCGGCGCGCGGCCTTCTCGAACCACGGCGAGGCCGTCTCGATCGCGGCGCCGGGCACCGACATCGTGAGCCTGCGCGCGCGCCGCACGGACTTCCAGCTCGGGCGCGTCGGCGGCTACCGCGCGGGCCAGGCGTTCGCCGGCGGCGATCGCCGCTACTACCGCTCGTCGGGAACGAGCTTCGCCGCGCCGATCGTTGCGGGCGTCGCGTCGCTGGTCTGGTCGAAGACACCGGCGCTCGGCGCGGCGGAGGTGCGGCAGGTGCTCGAGCAGACGGCGCGCGACGTCGAGACGCCCGGCCGCGACCTGTACACCGGCTTCGGCATCGTGGACGCTCGCGCCGCCCTCGCGGGCGACGTGAAGTCGTCGATCGTCGCCGAGATCCTGGACGCGAATCCGGTGCAGGACGGCGATGCCGTGCTGGTCGAGGTGACGGGCAGCGCGAAGGCCGACCGCTTCCGGCGCGCCTGGCTCGAGATCGGCGAAGGCGAGAGCCCGTCGAGCTGGAAGAAGGTGGGCGCCGAGCTCACGAGCGCGGTCGAGGCCGGCGCGCTGGGACGCATCCCCGCGTCGGAGCTCTCGGGCGCGCAGGTCTGGACCGTGCGTCTCGTGGTCGAGCACGAGGACGGCAAGACCCGCGAGGCGCGCTACGTGCTGCGGCTCGGCTGAGGCAGCGCCGCCGGCGCCCCGCTCGCGTCCGGGTCCCCGGCGAGGGGCTGCACGAAGACATCGAGCTCCTCGCTGCGCCCGCGGACCGCGACGCGAGGGATGCGGCGCATCGCCTGCGCGAGCGGTCCACCGCGCTCGTGCGTGGTCTCGTCCACCACGATCGCGGCATCGAGCTCGCGCGACAGCGCCTGGAGCCGCGCGGCGAGGTTCGTGGTGTTCCCGAGGCAGCCCCAGATGCGGCGGTCCACGGCCTGCACGTCGCCGACGAAGGCCGGGCCCGTCGCGATGCCCACGCCGACGCTGAGGCGTACCGGCTGGCCGCCGTCCTCCCCGAGCACGAGGCCCCCCACGCGCTCGAAGATCTCGACCCCGGCTTCGAGCGCGGCGCGCTCCTTGTGGGGCAGCTCCACCGGCGCCCCGAACACGGCGAGCAGACCGTCGCCATGGAACTCCACGACGGCGCCGCCGTGCGCCAGCACGCAGGCCGACACCTCGCGGGTGTAGACGTTCACGGCGCGGAAGATCTCGTCGGCGCGGCGTCCTTCGGAGAAGCGCGTGTAGCCGCGCACGTCCACGAACAGCACCGTGACCTCGCGCTCGCCGGGCTCGATCGGCGCGCCGCGGCTGAGCTCGTCGGCGACCGCCGCCGGCACGTAGGAGCGGAGCTGCGCGTGGAGCGCTCGCTCGGTCTCGCGCAGCGCCTGCTCGTCGACGCGCTCGAGACGCGCCGTGAGCCGATCGGCCAGGGAGTCGAGCAGCGCGAGATCCGTCGGCGTGAAGACGTCGCCCGAGGCCTTCTCGCCGAGCGCGAGGATCGCCGTCACCCGGTCGCCGCGTCGCACCGGAACGAGCACGCTGGCGCCGAGCGCCTCGAGGGCTGCGCTCTCCTCGCCGCGCAGCAGTCGCCGCGCGATCCAGCGCTGCCAGCGCGCCGCGAGCACCGGGTCGCCGGCCTCCTCGAGCAGTCCCGGAAGCGCCCCGTCGCCGGGCAGCGCGGGCGGCACGCCCGCGCCGCGCGCGAGCACCGCCGCGAAGCCGTCGCCTGCGCGCGAGTAGATCGCGCAGCGATCGAGGCGCAGCAGGGTCGCGACACGGGCGCCCGCCGTCTCGAGCACCACGCGCGGGTCGCTGATCCCGTCGAGCTCGGCGCGCAGGCGCGCCATGCCGTCGGCGAGGGCGTGGCGCTCGCGGAAGAAGAGGCGCTCGATCTTCGGTCGCAGCACGCGCTGCGCCGGCACCACGAGCAGCGCCAGGCCGAGGGCGAGCGCGGCCTGCGTCTCGCCCGCCCCGAGCCCGGTGGCCGCGCTCGCCTGTGCCGCCACCGCCGGCAGCGCGCTCAAGAGCGCCGCGAGGAAGAGCACCGACAGCACGGTGTAGGTGGCGGTGGCACTGATCACGCGGTCGATGTCGAGGAAGTGGAAGCGCAGGATCGCGATCAGGACGCAGACCGGAACCAGCGCCGTCGCGACCAGCGCGAGCTCGTAGCTCCACCAGAGATCCGGGCGCAGCGCGGAGAGCGCCGCTGCGACGAGCGCGGGCACGGTGCCCACGGCGACGCCGTAGACGATCCAGCGCAGCTGGCGCCGCCCCTCGCCGTCGGCGTGGCGGTAGTTGCGCACGAGCGAAGCGACGACGGCGGCCAGGAAGAGCGCGTTCACGGCGAGGCTCGCGCGGAACGCGAACGCGCCCGGAAGCGGCGCACCGAGGAGCGCGCTGGTCGCGAGGGGCCCGAAGAGCGCGAAGGCCCATGGCCCGTAGCGGGCGCCCGGGCCGCGCAGGCCCGTGCGCTCCGGCACGAGCAGCGCCGCGCGCAGCAGGAGCGGCATGAAGAGGGTCGCGCCGAACGCGAGCGAGCCGACGCCGAGCGCGGTCAGCGCCGACGCCGTGCGCTCGCTCGCGGGACCGAAGGGCAGCGCCCAGTGCAGCGAGTACGCGAGCGCGCCGAGGCCGAAGCAGCGCGCCGCCGTGCGTCCCCCGCTGCGCCAGAGCGCGACCAGGCCGGCGAGGCCGAAGCCGAGGGTCACGGGCACCGTGCGCCACGGATACCCCGCGCGCCGCGTCGGGAGCGGCAGCACCACGCGCTCGCTCCCGTGCGCGGCGACGAGGCTCGGCGTCGGCTCGACGGCGAGCGCGGCGTAGGCGCGGGCGAGGAAGGCGACGCGACCCGCGCCGGCGAGGTCGCGGCCGCCCACGGAGACCAGTGCGTCGCCCGGCGCGAGCGGCGTCGTCTCGTGGGTCGGGCTCGGCCAGAGGTCGCCGAAGCGCGGCGCTTCGTCCGCCGAGCGCGCGGGCTCGACGTAGAGCGGGATCCAGACGATCCCGCCGCGAACGGCCTGGCGCAGGTGCAGGCCGACGACCGCGAGCCAGAGCGGCGCGAGCAGCAGCACGAGCGCGCGGTCGAGACCGCGCCGGCTCATCGACGTCCTCCTCCCGGCTGCGCGCGCGGGCCGTGCAGCGCGCGGCGCCCTAGAGCCGTTTCGCGAACCGGATCGTCACGCGATATCGCGCGACCTTCGCGAGCGGCCCGTCGTCGTGGGCGTTCGGATCCTCGAAGCCGGGCGGCGTCTTCGGCGTGCCGGTCGGGGTGGGCGAGAGCGAGAGACCTTCGACCATCACCGGATCGGTCGCGTTCGTGTCGACGCCGAGCTTCGCAGCCGCGATCTCCTCGATGCGCGTCTTGAAGGGTCCGAGATTCCCCTTGAACAACGCGCCGCCGCCGAAGCCTACCTCGAAGATCGCGTTCTCTCCCTGGATCGGGTTCCAGGAGCCGATCTGCTGGCCCTCCGGGAAGGTGTCGGCGATGACGAAGAGCTCGTCGCCGATCTGGAACTCGAGCATGGACGCCGTCCGGATGTTGTCGAACGGCACCGTCGGATCCACGTCGTCGGCAATCAAGGTCAGGACGCCGCGGATCTGCTTGTCCGGCACCAGATCGACGGCGCAGGACTCGGGCGCCTGCGGTGAGCATTCGGTGCCCGTGAAGAGCGAATCGAAGTCGTCGACGTCGACGCATTGGGTCTGTGGGGCGTTGATGCAGACGTGGCGGTAGGTCGCCTGCTCGTCCTGCTTCAGGAAGTCGTTGCCCGGAAATCCGGCGCCGGCGGGCGCAGCGGCGAAGAGCGCCGCGAGCGCTGCCGCAAGGGTCAGCGTGCGAGCGAAGAGGTTTCGATGCTCCATTCGTCGTTCTCCTTCTGGAACTCGATGCTCCGGCGTCGCCGCGTCGCGATGGCGCGCAGCAGCGCGACACAGGCGAGCGCTGCGCCGGCGAGCGGAACGGCATCTCCGATCCGCTGGTAGACGGTCGTCTCGAGACCGCGGCGCGTCTCGACCACGAGCAGATCGCCGCCGCCGGGCGCCGGCGAAGCCGCGATGCGGCCGTGCGCGTCCACGAGCGCGGTGCGCCCGCCCGTGGCGGCGCGCAGCAGCGGCCGGCGCGTCTCGATTGCGCGCAGCGCCGCGATGCGGAGCTCGTGCTCGACCGCGGCCGGCGGAAGCCAGGCGTCGTAGGACGGATTCACGAGCAGCTCTGCGCCGGCGCGGACGAGCGCCCTCGCGCGCGCCGGCAGCAGCGCCTCGGAGCAGAGCAGCACACCCAGCTGCGCCGCCGAGCCGCGGAGCGGCGCGCTGCGCGCGCCCGTCCCGGCTTCGTAGCGTGCGCGCCCGCCGCCGACGGCGAGGCGCGTCTCCGCGAAGGGCATGAGCTCGGTCTTGTCGTAGCGGCCCGCGACCCGCCCGCGGCGCAGCAGGAAGACCGAGTTGCTCGGGCGCCCGGGCGTCGCCCGCTGCTCCAGATGGGGGGCTCCGATCAGCCAGTCGGCCCGCGCCGTCGCCCCGAGGGCGAGCAGCCGATCGCTCCCAGGGGAGCCTTCGAGCGGCGGATGCGCGAGGGCGAGCTCCGGCCAGACCACGAGATCGACGTCGAGGGCGCCCGCTTCGGTCGCGCCCGCGATGGCGCGCTCCGCGAGCCGGGCGGCGTCGACCCGGCCCGGGAGCGCGCCGTCGCCGGACACGAGGGCGACGCGCAGCGGCGGACCGCTGCCGAAATCCGCGGCGAGGCGCGTCGCGCCGTAGCCCAGCACGGCGACGCAGGCGAGCGTCGCCACGGCGAGCATGCGACCGCGCCGGTGCGACGCGAAGGCCGGCGAGACGAAGCCCGCGACGACGGCGTTCGCGGCCGCGAGCAGCATGCCCACACTGCAGGGCCCCGCGAGGTCGGCCAGCTGCAGCAGCGCCGAGCCCGACGGCTGCGTCGACGCGAGCAGGCCCCAGGGATTCGGGACCGGCAGCAGGAGGCGCAGCAGCTCGAGGCCGCCGTAGAGCCCGGCGATCGCGAAGGGCGACACCGGAGGGCGACGCGCCAGCAGGCTCACGGCGGCCGCGAAGAGCGCGAAGGGGAGCGCGAGCATCGCCAGGGCGAGCGCCCCGAACGCGAGCCACGCCGCCGGAGGCGAGAGCGCGAAGAAGCGCGCGAGCGTCCCCGGCAGCCAGCCCGCGACGCCGAGCGTGGCGACGAGACCGAAGAGCAGGCCGTGGCCTGCGGCCGCCGCGGGCGCCACCCGGGCCGCGACGACGAGGAGCGGCACCAGCGCGACGGGCGCGAGGGCCGCGAGCCCGAACGGGGGGAACGCCGCCGCGAAGAGCAGCGCCGACGCCACGTCGAGCGCGACGTTCGCGTATCCCCTCGATCGATTGCTCACGGCACCTCTCCGCGGGCGCGTCAGTGGGGCAGGCTCGCCGCGCAGGCGGCCTGGATCGTGGCCTTCGGCGGCGAGAGAAGAGCCCGCTGCAGGATCGCGACGTCGGAGATCGTGCACGACGCGGTGCCGCCGACGTTGCAGAGCTCGGGCTTCGCGATCGTGGCCGTCGGCGGCAGGAGCAGCGAGCGCTGGTAGATGGAGACGTCGCTGATCGTCACGATGCCGTCGCCGTTCACGTCGCCGCACTGGCAGGCGTCGCCGATTTCGTCGGGGGGCGAGCTGCTGCCGACGCCGCCGACGTCGCTCTGGCTCGGGTTCGCCTGGTTCGGGCAGTTGTCGGCGGCGTCCGCCACGCCGTCGCCGTCGGCGTCGAAGAAGGGCGGCTCCGCGACCACGAGGTGATACGTGAAGCTCTCGCCGTGATCTGCACCGGTGAAGCCGGCGTCGCGGAAGCCCGAGACCGCGAGCGCGGCGGTGGCGGGGCCCGCGGGCGCAGTGGCGAGGATCGCGGGCAGGAAGCCCGGACCCTCGTCGTCGTCGTCCCGCGCGGTCGGTCCCGCGCCGGAGAGCAGGCGCAGCGTGGGATCGTCGAAGGCGCCCGCGTCCTCGTCCCAGACGAAGGCGGCGAGGGCCTCGCCCGGTCGCACGGGCACGGCATAGAAGTCGACGTCGCCGGGCGCGACCGCTCCGGTCACGACCGCGACGCCGCCCGGCGCGCCCGCGCCGAAGCTCGCGCCCGTCTCCGGCAGCGGGTCGGCGGAGGCGCTACCGCCGTTCGTGTCGGGCAGCGGCTCGAGGAAGAGCGGCGGCGCAGCGACGACCGACACCACCAGCCGATAGGAGAAGCTCTCGCCATGCCCCGCGCCGTCGAAGTCGTCGTCGCCGAAGCCCGACACCGCCACGCGCCAGGTGCCGCTCGCGCTCGCGCGCAGCCGCAGCGCCGGCAGGAAGGCCGGGCCGGAATCGTCGTCCGTCGCGGCCACGCTCCCGCCCGGCGCGTAGAGCCGGATCGCCGGGTCGGCGAAGGCGCCGGCGTCCGGCGTGAGCACCGCGAGCGTCACGAGCTCACCCGCCACCAGCTCGAGGGAGAAGTGGTCCACGTCTCCCGGCGCGAGCGCGGCATCCACGAGGGCGCCGGCGCCGGCGGGGGGATAGGCGGCGGAGAGCACGCCCCCCGCAACCGGGTTCGCCTGGGCGGGAAGGTCGTTCGGCTCGCTCTCTGAGAGCGCCGCTGCGGGCGCGGCGGGCCACGCGAGCGCCAGGACGAGAGCGCCGATCCGGCAAAGCTGGTGCGGGCTGAAACGGGGGCTCGGGCGCATGGCGGCTCCTCTCGTGATATCCCCCAGACAGCGAGCAGGGTCATTCTACCCGCCCGCGGACGGTAAGCGGCTTACCAAATCAGGGGATTGCGCCGTGCGCCGGGTGCCAGGAGGGCCCTCAGACGCGTTCCGGTCTACGCCGCATCCGTCGCACGCCGTCGACCATGTGGGGATGGCCCGCGGGCTGATAGCTGTAGAGGAGCGCACGGCGCTCCTTCTCCGACCGGTTCGGCGCGGACTGGTGCACGAGGTAGGGGCCGAACATCACGATCGAGCCGGCCGCGACCTCGACGGGCTCCGGCGCAACGCCGGGGTAGGCGCCCGGGTCGATCTCGTTCTTCGCGAAGGCGTCGCCGTCGCTCCGCCCCTTCCAGACCCCGCTCCGGTGGCTGCCCGGCACGACGTGCAGGCAGCCGTTCGCGACGCTGGCGTCGTCGAGCAGGAGCATGGCCGTCGCGACGCGCATGGCGTCGCGGGCGGAATCCGTCCAGTACGGGAAGTCCTGGTGCAGCGGGTTGGCGCCGCCGTGATGCGGCCGCTTCAGGTTCAGCTTCTCGGTGAAGAGCGTCGGGCTCTCGTCGCCGACGAAATCCTTCATGGGCTCGATGAAGCGAGGGTCGTAGGCCCAGCGCTCGAGGGGCTCCGAGAGATGGGCGAAGGGCTCGATCCCGTGCACCACGTCGCTCTCGCCCTCCCACTTGATCATGACGTCGTGGGCAGGGTCGAGGTCGAAGACGTAGCTGCCGACGGCGAAGCGGCGGGCTCGGCGATCGTGCACGAGATCGGCGACGAGCTCCTCGCAGGCCTCGGTCATGCGGGCGATCTCGTCGCGCGAGAAGGCGGCCTCCCGGACCACGAAGCCGAGCTCGTCGCGCTGGCGGCGCTCGTCGTCGGAGAGGCGCAGCGACGCCGGCCGGGCGTGCTCGGAACTCATGCGAACCCCCTCTGAAATCGATTTCCCCGCCGCTCCGACCCTATCACGGCCGGATCGGCCAGGGAACGGCCGAGGGCGTCGGCTCGCGTCCGGCGCACGGTGCTCGACTCGTCGCGACGCGTTGCGTAGCGTCGCGGCTCCGACGCAGGGGAGGACGGCCGTGGCCGAGTACGTGTCGATCGAGCAGGCGAAGACGATGAATGGGCTGCGGCTGGTGCTGGCGGGCGGGATCCCCGGGCCGCCCTGGACCGAGGCCGCGAAGGCCGTCTTCCACGTGAAGCGCATCCCGTTCGTGCGGGTGGGGCAGATGCCGGGGCAGACCGACGAGGCGCTGCGCGCCTGGACCGGGCACGTGAATGCGCCGATCGCCCTCTACGACGACGAGCGGCCGCGCGCGAGCTGGATCGAGATCCTGCTCCTCGCCGAACGCCTCGCGCCGGAGCCGCGGCTCGTGCCCGCCGACGCCGCCGAGCGCGCGCACCTGCTCGGCCTCTGCCACGAGCTCATGGGCGAGGAGGGCTTCGGCTGGACGCGGCGCCTGCTCATGCTGCGCGACATCCGCCACGCGAAGGACGGCGGTGGCGTGCTCGCGGGCTTCGAGAAGCTGCGCGCGGCGCCGTACGGCTACAGCGACGAAGCCGCGGCGGCGGCGCCCGCGCGCATCGCCGCCATCCTGCGCATGCTCGCGCAGCGCCTCGCCGCGCAGCGCGCGCGCGGCAGCCGCTACCTGTTCGGCGACGCGCTCACGGCGCTCGATCTCCACTGGGCCGCGATGGCCGTGCTGCTCGATCCGCTGCCGGCCGCCCAGTGCCCGATGCCGGACTGGCTGCGCGCCTCGTACGCCACGCGCTACCCGGGGATCCACGACGTGCTCGACCCCGCGCTCCTCGCGCACCGCGACTTCGTGTACCGCGAGCACCTCGCGCTGCCGATCGACGCCTAGCCCGGCGCGCCTCAGACCCGCGCGAGCAGCTCCTCGACGCCGGACTCGATGCCGCGGCAGAGCACGTCGAGGTCGGCGCAGCTGTCGTAGTCGCCCGTCACGCCGAACGAGAGCTGGCCGTGGTACGAGAAGATCGCGACGCCGATCCGCACCGAGGCCGCGAGCGGCACGTACGGGTAGGCGGCGATCATGCGCCGGCCGCAGGCGTAGAGCGGCTGCTGCGGGCCCGGCACGTTGGTGGTGACGGTCTGGACCATGTGCTGCGGCAGGCGCGAGAAGAGGCGCATGCCGAGGGCGAGCAGGAGCGGGGGCGCGAAGCCCGAGAGCGAGGTCAGCGCCTCGGCGGCGACCGCCTGCTTGCTCTCCTTCAGCTGGTCCATCTGGGCGCGGATGGCCTCGAGCCGCTTCACCGGGTCGGCGATGCCGACCGGCAGGTCCGCGAACATCGTCGACACGCGGTTGTTGTAGGTGCCGCGCTCGTCCGGCCGCCGCACGGAGACCGGGACCATGCTGCGCACGACGCGGCCCTCGACCCGCTCCTTGCGCGCCTTCAGCAGGTCGCGGAAGCCGCGCGTGATCACCGCCAGCACCACGTCGTTGACCGTGCCCCCGTGGGTCGCGCGGATCTTCTTCACGTCCGCGAGCGAGCAGGTCGCCCAGTCCCAGCGCCGGTGCGGACCGATGGCGCCGTTCAGCGACGTCGCGGTCGGACCTTGCGCCACGTGGCCGAGGCTTCCGAGGCCGCGCGTGATCTCGAGCAGCCCCTCGACGGCCCGGCGCGGGCCGCGCAGCGCGGAGCGCGCTCCGCGCAGGATCTCGGACGGGCTCGTCAGGCGCTCGAGCAGCGCGTCGCCGACGAGCCGCGCGACCCCCGGCTCCGGCGCCGGCTTCCAGCGCACGGGTCGGCCGCGATGCGGCGAGGGACGGTCGTCCATGATCACCGTCAGCAGATCGGTGCCCGAGACGCCGTCCACCATGCAGTGGTGGGTCTTCGACGCGACGGCCCAGCGACCGTCGCGCAGGCCTTCGACGATCCACATCTCCCAGAGCGGCCGTGCGCGATCGAGCTGCTGGGACATCACGCGGCCGATGAGGTTGCGGAGCTCCTCGTCGCCGCCGGGCGCCGGCAGCGCGGTTCGTCGCAGGTGGTAGTCGAGGTTGAAGTGCGGGTCGTCGACCCAGGCGGGGCGCCCCATCTGGAACGGCACGAAACGCACGCGCTGCCGATAGCGCGGCACGAGATGAAGCTTCGACGCCACCATCCCGCGGAACTCGTCCTGGGGCGGCGGCGGCCCCTCGAAGATCGCCA
>Ga0105095_10000332_pt1 | contig 22275 bp, 23 predicted proteins | sample PPLLak2March2015_2_FD_79180 | JGI IMG/M metagenome (GOLD analysis project Ga0105095, IMG submission 79180) | Freshwater sediment microbial communities from Prairie Pothole Lake near Jamestown, North Dakota, USA - PPLs Lake P8 Core (3) Depth... | ecosystem: Environmental > Aquatic > Freshwater >...
ACCGGCAACCTGAGCGACTGACCTTCTTTCAGTCCATACACCGCCGGAGGATTTTCCCTGTTCAGCTCTTCAACAGTTATGTTGTAAGCTTTTGATATCGAGTAAGCTGTCTCACCCTTCTTTACGAAATGAATATAATAGGGAGTGCCCGAAATGATTACCTTATCATTTGACCTCTCAACCACAACCTGGGCACCAGATTCGTATGAGGTCGCCAGCAGGAAAACTGCTGCTGACAGAAAAAGCATTAAACGAAATTTAAAATTCATTATGATGTTATTTCAATGTTGACAGGAACTTCCTGCAGTTCAACTCAATTCTTTCTTCGACATTGCTAATATCAGCCTTTACAAACTTGTCGCCTGTTATTTTTTCATAAAGTTCAATGTACCTCTCTGAAATCTCACTTACAAATTCATCTGTCATCTCAGGAACTTTCTGTCCCTCCCTGCCCTGGAATCCGTTTTCCATGAGCCATTCCCTTACAAACTCTTTCGAAAGCTGTTTCTGCGGAAGATCCTGGTCAAATCTCTCCTGGTAGTGATCGGCATAAAAATACCGGGATGAATCGGGTGTATTGATCTCATCAATGAGATATATCTTTCCATCCTTATTCCCGAATTCATACTTGGTATCAACAAGGATGAGTCCATGTGCAGCCGCAATTTCAGAGCCTCGCAGGAATATCTCCATTGTATATTTTTCTATAAGGTCATATTCTTCCTCCGGGATCAGTCCGTTCCTGATGATCTCCTCGCGGCAAATGTCCTCATCGTGCCGGCCATGTTCAGCTTTTGTGGTTGGTGTTATTATCGGTCCGGGGAAACGCTGATGTTCTTTCATCCCTGCAGGCAGTGGATTTCCACAAATTTCTTTTGCTCCGGATTTGTATGTCCGCCATAAGCTGCCTGAAAGATAGGCCCTTACAATCATTTCTACCGGATATGGTTCACATTTTATCCCGACAGTTACCATCGGATCGGGAGTCGCAATCTTCCAGTTAGGAACTATGTCACTTGTCGCATCAAGGAATTTTGCAGCTATCTGGTTCAGAACCTGGCCTTTGAAAGGTATACCCCGGGGCAGAACCACATCAAACGCCGATATCCTGTCCGACACCACCATCAGAAGATATTTATCGTTTATGTTATAAACATCTCTTACTTTCCCCTTGTACAAACCCTTTTGTCCGGGAAACCTGAAATCTGAACTGACTATCGATTTAAGCATATATTAAATTGTTTATATTAACTTCTGAGTCTCTCTGTTCTCCTCTCCCTGTCAGACCCCCGTCCCGCTTGGCGGGACCGCCCCCTTCAGGGGGGTTGGGGGGTCAGACCTGCCACCGAGTTAGCCTCCCTTCAGGGGGATTGGGGGGTTAATGTTATCGTTTTCTTCCTGTTCGTATGCCCTCACTATACTTTTGACTAACTTATGTCTCACAATATCTCTTTCGTCGAACTTAATTACCGAAACTCCCTCAATCCCTGTCAGTATCCTCATGGCTTGCAACAATCCCGAATCATTTTTTCTGGGAAGGTCGATCTGTGTCGTATCACCTGTCATAATAAACTTTGAGCTGACACCCATTCGGGTAAGGAACATTTTCAGCTGACTGATAGTTGCATTCTGAGCCTCATCAAGGATCACAAATGCGCTTTCGAGAGTTCTTCCCCTCATAAATGCAAGTGGAGCTATCTGGATGGTCCCGTCCTCAAGCCATGTTTCCAGCTTCTTAAAGGGCAACATATCATGCAGAGCATCATATAGCGGCTGCAAGTAAGGATCAAGCTTCTCCTTCATGTCACCCGGCAAAAATCCCAAACGTTCACCGGCTTCAACAGCCGGTCGTGTCAGAATGATCTTCTTAACCTCCCGTTCCTTCAACGCCCTGACTGCCAGCGCAATGGATGTATATGTCTTACCAGTCCCGGCAGGCCCCTCCGCAATTATAAGATCATTTATTCTGTAATCGTTTACCAGGAGCAGCTGGTTTACTGTTCGCGCCCTTACCGGTTTACCACTGGTTCCGAAGACAAGGATCTCCTCAAAATCTCCGTTGGATGCCGTTCTCATATGATCAGGATCCGTCAGGTACTTTTCAATATCCCTTTCATCAAGACGATGGTACTTCCGGTAATACTCAAGAAGCTCGTTGAATTTCTCCGCAAAAACAGTGATTTCCGATTCCTCCCCAAGGCATTTTAATTCATTTCCTCTTGAGAGTAATTTTATTTTAGGAAAAAAACCGCGGATTTTATCAAGCAATGCATTATTTGTACCGAAGAATATGACCGGATCTATATCTTCAAGAAAAATTACTATCTCTGTCATTAAATATTCACCTTTCTGTTGCAACAGACCTTCAGTTTTAAACCATTAACCGGCTAAGGTTCATAAAAAATAGCACCGGTAAGAGTACAAAGTAAGTTTATTTTTGCATAGAAGATTATCTTTGTTTTAAGTTTTTTAGCCATGCCCGTAGTAACGTTGACAACAGAATGGAGGCCTGATGATATATATCACGGGATCATAAAAGGAAAGCTCTGCAGTATGTGTCCAGGCGCCATGATAGTTGATAACGCCGTCAATATTCCTGCTTTCGATATTCTGCATGCTTCATTCGTTATCCGGAACACTTACAATAATTATCCCGGCGGTACAATCCATATCATTTGTGTTCATTCGGAAGCGGTTAAGGAACAAAGCTACCTGGTTGTAAAAGCAAAGGAGCATTACTTCATCGGGACCGACAACGGGATATTCAGCCTCATCCTTAACAGCGATCCCGATGAAGTGGTCAGGATCGATCACAAGAATAGTTCCGATGAACTTGAGATTTTCGCAAAAGCAGCCTCCGACCTGATAGCCGGTAAAAAGCTGACAGAAATCGGTAAAACCTTCAAAAATATCAGTGAACGTGTTCCTCTCAGAGCAACAATTGATAAGGATACTATAACCGGAAGCATTATTTTTATCGACTCGTACGGGAATGCAATTTCCAATATTACGAGAGACGTGTTCTTCAGGGTTTTCGAAGAAAAAAAGTACCGTATCTATATCCAGAACAATAAAAACTGCACCGATCAGATTGTTTATAAGTACAGTGATGCACCTGTGGGTGAGTTACTTACACGATTCAATTCCCTCGATCTGCTTGAAATTGCAATAAACGGTGCTAATGTTTCCGAACTGCTGAATCTCAGCGTGGGCTCGGTGGTGAGAATTGACCTGATGAAATGGGCAGCCTCACCTGACCGGCTTTTCTAAATTCCGCAAATATGAACGACAAAGAAAGAAGTGCAGAGGAGTTTGACAGACTCCTGAATATTATTGATAAGCTCCGAACCACATGTCCCTGGGATATGAGGCAGACCAATGAGAGCCTCCGAAAACTTACTATCGAGGAAACCTACGAACTGGCTGACGCAATTTTTTCAGGCAGCGATGATGGCATAAGAAATGAACTTGGGGATCTGATGCTTCATATTGTATTCTACGCAAAGATAGGATCGGAAAAAGGGAAATTTACAATGGCTGATGTTCTCAATGGCATCAATGAAAAACTTATTTACAGACACCCTCACGTATTTGGTGATGTCAAAGTCTCGGGTGCATCGGAGGTTGAGAGAAACTGGGAACATCTCAAAATAAAAGAGAACAATGGTACCAAGCCCGTACTCTCAGGAGTTCCTTCCTCCCTGCCGGCAATGGTGAAAGCAAACCGGATCCAGGAGAAGGTAAGGGGAGTCGGATTCGATTGGGAAAAACCGGAACAGATCTGGGACAAAGTTCTTGAAGAGATTGCCGAGCTCAAAAAGGAGATCAGCAACCTTAATACGGAAAATATTGAATCGGAGCTTGGTGATGTGCTCTTCTCGGTGATCAACGCCTCAAGGCTCTACGGGATCGACCCGGAAGCTGCCCTGGAAAAAACCAACCGGAAATTTATCCGGCGGTTCAATTACCTGGAGAAAGAGACTATCGCAAAAGGCCGCTCCCTTCACGACATGAGCCTGGATGAGATGAATGAGATCTGGGAGAGAGCGAAGAAAGAAGACCCCCGTCCATCAGCCTGAGGGCTGATGGCCTGCCCCCTAAAGGGGGTGGACCGCCTTTAGGCGGGCCGGGGGTCTCTCAAATATGTAACTCAACAGCTGATATATTACTTTCGCGGCCACAAAATCCGGAGCTTTATTCACCGGTGACGGACATAGTTCCACCACATCAAAACCTACAACATTTTTCTTCCCGGCAACACCCCTCAGGAAATGGAGCAGCTCATAATATTCCGGACCACCTGGTTCCGGTGTTCCCGTAGATGGCATTATTGAAGGATCAAAGACATCGAGATCAATTGTGATGTATACATTCCTGGTTAATTTATTCAATGCACTGATATACAGCTTCTTATTATAATAAAGCTCATGAGCCGGGTAGATCCTCTGTATATCAGCATTGGGTAGCTCGTCGGCAGACATGCTCCGGATACCAACCTGCACTATCGGTGCAAATTCATGTATACGTGCCATGGTACAGGCATGGTTTAACTGTGATCCTTCATATTCCTGCCTCAGGTCTGTATGAGCATCAAGCTGGAGGACTGACAGATTGTTGAAATGTTCTGCGAAAGCTCTGGCAGCACCGATACTTACCGTATGATTGCCCCCTAAAAAGACCGGGAATTTCTTGCCTTTCAACAGGTGTAATGCTTTGTCATGCACGGCATTAACCAGGGCTTCCGGTGAACTTTTCTCAGTGATTGGGGCGATTGTATGGATACCTTTCCTGTATACCTCGGTCCCCGTTTCGATATCATAGAATTCGAGGTTGACAGAGGCTTCGTTTATCGCATCGGGAGCTTTGAAGGAACCTTTCATCCATGTGCTTGTTTCATCATATGGAACAGGCACAATGATTATCGCCGCCTCCGGGTAATTACAGATAATTTCAGCTCCGCCGAAATTCATGTATGTTAGGTTGGTTTATTTGCCTGCCGGTTTTGACGGCTTCTTTTTTGGTGAAGCCGGGCTCTTTTCCTTTGACACGGCTTTCTTCCCGGTTGCCGCTTCTTTCTTCTTTGCCGGGGATCTCTTTTTTACAGGTTTCCCGGCTCCTCCTTTTTTGGTTGCAGGTTTGGCGGTTTCCGCTGATTCGGCAGGTTCAGCAGGTTTTTCGGATTCTTCCTTTACCAACAGGTTAAGTTTGTGAAGGAGATCATACCACTGCGCAACTTTTTTGATATCGCTGACATATACTTTTTCCCTGTTATACTTTGGTAATATCTCCGCGAACCATGTTTTAAGCTTTTCGGGATCACTTTTGTAATCAATTGCCGGTCCGCCATTTGTATTTTCGTAAATCAGATCGAAAACCTTACCGAGTGGCAGGTCCTCCTCGTCGGTGAAGATTGAGATCTCTTCCAGTGAACTGACCCTGGCAGAAGTGAATGCACTGCTCCGTTTTTTGGTCTCGAGGTGTTCAACAATAATTGCATTTTTTCCCTGCGCAATAAATTTGAAAAGCCCTGGCTGGCCTGATATTGCCATAATATCCTTTAGAACCATCTTGTCTCTTTTGTGTGCAAATTTAAGTTTTGTACGGGAATCTGTTATCTATGAGGCACTTTTTTCTTGAAAATCAGGTCATATTTCTCTCTTTCTTGATCTTTTCATATGCTTCATTGACCTTTCTGAACTTTTCATCTGCAGTTTTCCTGAAGTCCTCTCCAAGATGACTTACCTTGTCGGGATGATATTTCATCGCTATGCGTCTGTATGCTTTTTTGACATCCTCATTTGTTGCTGAAGGTTTAATTTCGAGGATCTTATAAGAAGAATCCGTTTCAGGGATGAACATATTACTGATCGAAGCGAAGTCGGCGGACGAGATCCCAATGTAGTCCGATATCCGGTTTATTACCTGTTGTTCGGATGAATGGACAATCCCGTCGGCAAGTGATACATTAAAAAGCAGGTGGAGCAATTGCAGGCGCGAGGAGTAGTCCATATTCCTGGCAATCTGGTTGCATACATCCGTCAGGGGGATATTCTGTTTAAGCAGGTCCCGGAGCATCATTGAGGCCTCTCCTGCAGCATTCTGTCCGAACTGTCTGGCAAAGAACTGCTTCACATAATCAAGTTCCGATTTAACCACCTTTCCATCGGCTTTCATAACTGCGGCTATCAGGACCATAAGCGTAACCCCAAATCCGCCTGGTGTGGTCCTTGTATTTCCCTGCCCGACACTCAGATCACCAATTTGGACATTGTCTACCACTGACCCGACCAGGAATCCCAGCAGTCCGCCAATGGGACCTCCCATTACCCAGCCCAGGCCTCCTCCGATCCATTTTCCGAATTGACCCATATTAATTTTCAGGAATTTAAGTGATTAAGGATATCTTCATGTATCCCGAGGATTGCAGGGATAATCATTTCATTTTCAGAATTATTAATTATATAATCTGATCTTTTTATTCTTTCAGCATCGCTCATCTGATTCCTTATCCGTTCGCTGACCTGCTCCCTCGAAAGCTTGTTTCTTTTGATGACACGTGAGATCCTCTCCTCTTTCGGTGCGATAACTGTGGCAACCCTGTCAACAAGACTGGCGGCACCGCTTTCAAAAAGAATTGCGGCTTCCATAATAACATAGGGTGCGGTTTGCTTTCCGGCCCACTCGTTAAAGTGCCGTAAAACGACGGGATGAACCAGAGCGTTTACCCTGCTGAGCTTTGCCGGATCGTTAAAGATAAGTGCTGCAAGTCCCTCCTTATCAAGAATTCCATCAGGATAGAGATCTTTCCCGGCAATCTCGTTAATCCCGCTTATTATGGATTCATCATAATTCATGATGATCTGTGCTTCAGGGTCCGCTGAAAAAACCGGGATACCGAGGACCCCGAATACCCTGCAGACGGATGTTTTACCGCTGCCTATTCCACCCGTTACTCCGAGCTTCAATTTGCTACCTCTTTAAACGAGAAAAACAAAGTATCGGGCTTGACCGATGTGATCCTGCAGTCGGGTTTCAGCTGATTGGTGAAAGATTGCACCAGTCCCGATGTAATAAGGTAATATTCATCCGGATCACCACTACGGCTGCTTTTATAGGGAACCTTTGCAAGATCGATCTCAGCCGGAGTCCTGTTCCCTGATATTTTGAGCTGCAGCATCGAAAATCCCGTTCCCTGCAGGAACAGGTTCACCTTCGCAGGGTTCACTTCTGCTAATTGCCTGTCTCTTGGCATGTTGATGAAGCGATACGGGTACTTTATATCGGATTGAATAACCTTCCCCATGGAATTGAGATACCAGAAAATAAAGGAGAGAAAAAGAAAAAAAGCAAAACCAATTATATCTGATCTGAGTGAGATTGCTCCCTTCTTCGCAGGTTTTCCTGCTCGTATCCCGACGTTTTTTTCCACAGGATTTAAAAGTATGCGGAATTATTCCCCGGTAGAAGGATCTTTAAGCAGAGCGCTTTTGTCTACCTTAAGTTTCATATCTCCCCCGGCATCCATCATTATATAGTTATCCTTCACCTCATGCACCCTTCCATAGATTCCGCCGGTAGTAATAACCTTATCGCCTTTTTTCAATGAACTCCTGTAATTGGTCATTTCTTTCTGTTTCTTCATCTGAGGTCTTATCATAAAGAAATAGAATACGACAAAAACCAGGATCAGTGGAAGGAAGGTAATAAATGCGTTGCTCTGCCCGCCAGTTGCTCCGGCAGGCTGTCCCATAAGGTATAAAAATGCAAAATTGGTCATCGTGTTAATTATTAATTATTATTAATGAAGTTGTTTTTAAGTGTTCCCGGATCATTTGAGGGATTCGCCCACCAGTCCTCTGCCAAATTTCTTTATAAGTCCTTTCCCCCGGATCTCCTTTACAATATTATCCAAAATTCCATTGACAAAGGTACTGCTTTTTGAAGTACAATAATACTTGGCTATCTCAATGTATTCATTTAAAGTTACCTTGACAGGAATTTCCGGGAACTCAAGTACCTCGGTTATGGCAAGCTGCATCACAAGTATATCCATCAGGGCTATGCGCTCAACCTCCCAGTTTGTGGTATTACTGTCGATCAGTTCGGAGAATTCTCCTGTACGAAGTACCGTCTTCCTGAACAATACCTTTACAAATTCTTCATCCTCATCATTCTTAAACAGAGGCATCAGTCCGGTATTTTCTCCCGAATCAGCCTTGAATTTCTTAAGTGTCTTCTCGATCATGACCAGAACATACTCTATGTCGTCATTCCAGTATATACTCTGCTCTTCAAGAGAGTATAGAAGATCTTCCGATTCAGAGAACAGCTCGGTTATCAGTCTGATAATAAACTTCTTATCTGACTGATAATTATTGATTTCCGAGTTCATATACTCGTCATAGACTTCCCATGAGATCATTTTATTATACAACAGGCGCGGGATGTGGGAGAAGTTAACCCATGTAAGCTTTGAACTGAAAATATATTTCTTAAATGCCGAATTTTTCCTGATCTGGGAAATTACCTGATTATCAATGAATCGACGGTTAGGATTCAGATCCGCGGGAGTTGGTATTTTCTTGTGGAGTGCCTGTTCGATCTTATTTTCGGCAATATCGTTTACCTCGAGAACAAGCAGCAGAAGGTAATGGTAAAGATCATATGTCTTTCCAATGCTGAACATAAGTTCCTTTTCAGCTTTGGCCAGATCGTCATCCTCCCTGCGGTTAAAAGCATAAAGCGACATCAGAGCCTTTATGCGCAATAATCTTCTGCTTATCATCTTGAAAGAACTTCAGTTTTTCCCCGTGCAAAAATACTCTTTTTCCGTTACCATCAAAACACGGGAACAAATTTTCAGGACATTTATTAAGCCCTGCTTTGATTTGACAAAATTATTGTTACATTTGACGATATAAATATTTAAACCCCTAACTTTAACTGACTTGCAAATGGAAGAAGAAGCCGTAATTAAGGAAGAAATAAACGGTAGCGAGGAAAAAATTCAAAAGGAGGAGATATTCACAAAGATTGTGCGTGCCGGAAAAAGGACATATTTTTTCGATGTGAAAGCTACACGGAAGGAGGATTATTACCTTACTATTACTGAGAGCAAAAAACGTTTAGGTAAGGAAGGAAAGGTATTTTATGAAAAGCATAAGATCTTTCTTTACAAAGAGGATTTTGACAAATTCACAGAAGGGCTCAGGGATGCTGTCACTTATATCGATAACGGACAGCCTGAAATTAAAACTACCGTGGTGATATCAGATAATAAAACCGTTGCCGAAAATGATACGCTGAGAACAGAGGAATTCACGAACATCGATTTTGATGATCTTGGTAAGAAATAAACGGCTTCTGAAAAATTTGTGCTGAACATCACCTCTGAATGTCTGATTATATATTCCTTATTCTGGGTATTTTTCTGATGATAGTCGGGATAATCGGCTGTCTGGTTCCTGTATTGCCCGGCCCTCCACTCAGTTTCCTGGGTTTGATAATGCTGCATATCACACGATTCGGGGATTTTTCATCTGCCACCCTTATCGTGCTTGGTGCAATAACCGTTGTAGTTACCATTCTTGATTATATTGTCCCCATCTGGGGCACTAAAAAGTTCGGCGGGTCAAAATATGGTACCCGTGGGGCTACAGTCGGACTCATCATAGGATTATTTCTCGGACCTGTCGGAATCGTCCTTGGTCCTCTCATAGGGGCTATTATAGGAGAGCTGATCTTCAAGGATGATATGCGTTATGCACTCAGGGCAGGTTTTGGCAGCCTGCTTGGATTTCTGACCGGGATCGGACTGAAGCTGGCAGCGTCGTTCGTTATGACCTTCTATTTTGTGAAGGAGTGGATAGCATGACCTGATTTCATGTACTCATCCCAATGTAGCAACCATAACCGCTTTTATCGTATGCAGCCTGTTTTCCGCTTCATCGAAGACAATTGAATGCTCCGATTCAAACACATCCTCGGAAACCTCCAATCCGTTCAACCCGTATTTTGTATATATCTCCTCCCCCACTTTTGTCTGTCTGTTATGAAATGCAGGCAGGCAATGGAGGAACTTAACATCCGGATTCCCTGTTTTTTTTATTACCTCTGTATTCACCTGGTAAGGTCTCATCAGCTTGATCCTTTCCTCCCAGGCTGATTCCGGCTCTCCCATCGACACCCAGACATCAGTGTAAAGGTAATCCGCTCCTTTTACCGCTTCGTCAACATTTTCGGTAATAGTTATTTTTGCCCCGGTATCAGCAGCAACAGCCCTGCATTTTTCAACCAGCTCGCGGTCCGGCTGAAAAGCTCCGGGGGCAGCAATTCTGAAATCTATACCCATTTTTGCCGAACCGGCCATAAGCGAATTGCCCATATTGTAACGTGCATCTCCTAAATAGCATAGAACCATTTTGTTAAGAGGCTTATCCGAGTGTTCCCTCATTGTAAGAAAATCGGCCAGTACCTGGGTTGGATGAAATTCATTTGTAAGACCATTCCATACCGGAACACCGGCATATTCAGCAAGTTCCTCAACAATATGCTGACCGAATCCCCGGTACTCAATACCGTCATACATCCTGCCAAGGACCCTGGCTGTATCTTTCATCGATTCCTTATGTCCTATCTGTGAACCGCTCGGACCAAGATATGTAACACAGGCTCCCTGATCATAAGCTGCAACCTCAAAGGCGCATCTTGTGCGGGTGGAGGATTTTTCGAATATCAGTGCAATGCTCCTGCCCTTCAGGTGTTGGGTTTCCTTTCCGGATTTTTTTGCCTTTTTAAGCTCTGCCGACAGATCGAGAAGATAAGTTATCTCTTCCGGGGTGAAGTCAAGGAGTTTAAGGAAATGCCTGTTTTTGAGGTTGATTTTCATGTTGAGGAAGTTTGGAGCATTAAGCGCCCGGAGTACTTAGAGTTAAAAATTCAATACAGGTAGCAAAGGTAATAATTATTATAAAAAATGAAAGGTATGCGGCATACGGCGTGCGGTGAGCGGCGTGCGGTAGCCGGAAGCCGTTCATCTGCGATCATCCTCATATTCCATCGTGATTTTTGAACCGAATGACATATCCGCCAGCTTGAAAGCTTCGGTAATTACACTTAATTTTCCTCCGCTTTTTATGAAATTAAGGCAGGCTTCAACCTTCGGAGCCATACTTCCCTTTGTGAACTGACCCTCATTAAGGTACCGGAGAGCATCTTCATAGTTCAGAAATTCCTTTTTCTGCTGGCCGGGTTTCTTGTAGTTGATATAGATAAACGGAACATCTGTAAGTATATAAAACTCATCGGCACAGATAAGTGAGGCCAGCAGCGAGGATGCCAGATCCTTGTCAATAACTGCTTCTGCCGGTCTTACATCATTCTTTTCATCAATATAAACAGGTATTCCTCCGCCTCCGGCAGCAATCACTATATTACCCTTCCTTGCAAGATCACTTATAATAGACTGGTTCATTATGTCTTTTGGGACAGGTGACGGAACAACCCGTCTGAAGCCGCCACTTTCCTTAACTTCTTCCCTGAAAATCCATCCCTTTCGTGTGGCCAGATCATCCGCTTCATCCTTTGAATATATTTTACCTATCCTCTTCTGCGGGTCCCCAAATGCCGGATCGTTTATATCCACCAGTACCGATGTGACCACACATATAACATTTCTCCGGATACCATGCCTGTTGAGCACATTCCTGAATATTCTCCCGATCATATACCCTATACCACCCTGGGAATCCGCTACACAGATATCCAGAGGCATCCTTGCAATATTATAAACCTGCTCACCAGCATCGTTTCTCATAAGTATATTCCCCACCTGCGGACCGTTCCCGTGGGTAATGACAAGTTCATATCCCTCTTTTATCAGGAAAACAAGGTTTTCGAGAGTATCTGTTGTATTTTTTTCCTGTTCATCAATAGTCCCCGCCTGATTGCCTCTGAGCAGGGCATTACCTCCGAGTGCTACAACCGCCAGTTTCTTTTCCATGACAAAACAAATTATCAAATTTAAATGAAATAAAAAAAAATATTACATTTACAAACTTCAATTAAACCAACCTCAGTGAGATTCATATCCGGATTGCTGATTACAGCAATTATCGCCATTACAGGACAAGCCTGCAGAGACAAGGGGCATAAACATATTAATGAGGGCGAAATTTACTATACCATAGAATATATGAGTAAGATGGGCATGATGCCCAAAGAAGTGATGCCCAAACAACTTGTCGTCACATTTAAAAAGGATAAAATACTGTTCGATATCTCGGCACCTGTCGGTAATTCAGGGATCAAGAACCTCACCAATGAGGAAATGGAAATTTATGATACTTACATAAATCTTCTGGGGCTCAGGTATTATTATGCCGCAAAACCTGGCGAGAATCATCCGGGATTCGAAGCAATGAAGGGTATTGAAATAAGAAAAACATCCGGAACCGCGGTTATAGGCGGCTTTAATTGTAAAAGTGCGGAAGTAACATTGCCCTATGACAGGAAAAAGGTTCATAAAGTATGGTATACCAACGAAATAGATGTAAAAAATCCTAATGCAGCCACTCCCTTCAGCGAGATCGACGGGGTGCTGATGAATTTCTTCCTGGTAATCGGCCATGCTGAAATGCGTTTCGAAGCAGAATCAGTCTACAAGAAAGAAATCCCCGACAAAATATTCGAACGCAGGGATAAATACCTGAAGGTTTCAAGGGAGGATATCACCGATTTCATAGAGAAGCTTGTAAGTATGTAATCAAGCTCATTTCTTTTCCCCTTTCGACTTTTGGAATAATTACTAACTTTACGTTGCTTTTTTATTGCATATAATGGATAAGTCAAAGGAAGAGGCGTCAAGGAAATCAGGTAAATCCACAAAAAGTACTGGAAAAAAGAAGCCGTTTTTCACCGATGAAAGGATAAAATTTGTCTTTGGTATTCTGATCATTGGCTTTGCCCTCTACCTTCTTCTTGCATGTGTCGCATATCTCTTCTGGTGGAAAACCGATCAGAGTATTCCCGACTCCGACATTGTTTCCGGACCTGAAATAGAAGTCAGGAACTGGTCAGGGAAAAGCGGACATTTCCTGGCAAAAATGATAATCAGCTATGGTTTTGGCTTTGGAGCATTCTTCATTCCTCTAATTTTCGGGGGACTGGGGCTTTATCTTCTTAACTTTCCGAAGATAAGAATATGGGGCCTGACAACTAAATTCGCATTTGCAACAATAACTCTGTCACTCATCCTTGGATATATTTTCGGAGAGGCGGATGGTTATCTGGTCAGTGGACCGGGCGGCGCCCAGGGTTATCTGGTAACACGCTGGCTTAATGCATTTACTGGCAAGCCCGGGGCCGGAATACTTATCGGCCTGCTCACACTTATATATCTTATCTTCGCTTTAAAAGTTCCACTGTCAGCTTTCGGATTAAAACTACCAGCGTTTCTTTCATTCCTCAAAACTGTGAAAAACGAAGAGGAAGCACCTGCTTCAGCCGAAACCGTAATGGAACCTGTAGCAACTATCCTTTATAATGAAAGGCAGCAGGATAAAAATGTTGAATTCCATGTAAACAACAGAACCCGGACCGATGATTATTCTGAGGATGAAAGCCTTATTATTAAAGCGCCTGCAGGAGGATCGCTTATCCGTGATCTGGATAATGACAAGTCTGCTGCACCCAGGGACAATAAGGTGAATATAGAGATCAGAAAACCTGAAGCAGTTGATATTCTGTCCGACGAAGAGGTCGACTCGAAAATGGAGAACTATGATCCCCGCCTTGATCTTTCACGTTATAAATTTCCCCCCGTTTCCATTTTAAAGGAACATAAGTCTTCAAGCGCATTCGACAACAATGAAGTAATTGAGAATAAGGAGAATATCATCAAGACGCTGGGTGATTACAAGATCAGTATAAGACAGATATCAGCCACTGTCGGACCAACAGTTACGCTATATGAGATAATCCCGGAAAGGGGTGTCAAACTGGCCAGGATAAAATCCCTTGAAGATGATATTGCCCTTAGCCTTTCCGCAATGGGTATCAGGATCATTGCCCCTATACCGGGCAGGGGAACTGTGGGAATAGAAGTTCCCAACAAGAAGCCGGAAATAGTCTCAATGCGTTCCCTGATAGCTTCAAAGGCGTACCAGGATACAAGGTTTGATATCGCACTTGCACTGGGCCGTACAATTACAAACGAACCTTTTATAGTTGACCTTACAAAAATGCCTCACCTTCTCGTGGCAGGTGCAACAGGCCAGGGAAAATCGGTGGGGCTGAATGCGATAATCACTTCAATTCTTTATAAAAAACATCCGTCAGAGCTGAAATTCGTACTGATCGATCCCAAGAGAGTCGAATTGCCCCTCTATGCCAAAATCGAACGCCATTTCCTTGCCAAGCTTCCGGGTGAAGATGACGCTATTATCACTGACACTCAAAAAGTTATAAATACTTTATACTCTTTGTGCATAGAGATGGATAACCGTCTTGAGCTTCTCAAGAGTGCACAGGTAAGGAATATCAAAGAATATAATGAGAAATTTATTTCACGCAAGCTTAATCCTGAAAAGGGACACAAATACCTGCCATATATAGTCCTTATAATTGACGAGTTTGCTGACCTCATAATGACAGCCGGAAGGGAGGTTGAGGGTCCCCTTGGCAGACTTGCCCAGGTTGCCCGGGCAATTGGAATACATCTTATCATCTCAACCCAGCGGCCGACAACAAACATCATTACCGGATTCATAAAAGCCAACTTCCCCACAAGGATCGCTTTCCGGGTATTCTCATCAATCGATTCGCGGACCATACTTGATACCACAGGTGCCGACAGGCTTGTCGGCAATGGCGATATGCTCATCTCTTCAGGGGCTGAACCGGTACGGGTACAATGTGCATTTGTCGATACAGCTGAGATAGAAGAGCTTACTGAATTCATTGGTTCCCAACAGGGTTACCCCGATGCCATGCACCTGCCGGAATACATTGACGACAGCGAAGGAGGTGCCCTCGAGGTTGATCTGAAAAAGAAGGATCCGATGTTTGAAGATGCTGCACGTCTGGTGGTACAGCATCAGCAGGGGTCAACATCACTGATCCAGAGAAAACTCTCCATCGGTTACAACAGGGCCGGAAGGATAATCGACCAGCTTGAAGCAGCCGGTATCGTCGGACCCTTCGAAGGAAGCAAGGCAAGGGATGTTCTTTGTTCGGATTTCATTGCTTTGGAACAGATTTTGAAGGGACTGGATTAAAACTCACTGATGAGGAATCTTTCCATATTCTGTACTTTACTTCTGATGACGATTATTGCTCACGGACAAAACGATCCGCAGGCTGTCGGCATTCTCGATAAATTCTCCTCAAACGTATCGGCAGCACCCTCAGTAACTATGAAATTCTTTCTTGTAACCGATGATCAGGTTGAAAACACAAAAGATACTATTGACGGATCTGTCATCCTCAGCAAGGATAGCTACAAACTCGAGCTTCCCGAAAATATAATATGGTTCAATGGTGAAACTTCATGGAGCTATTTGCCTGTAGAAAAGGAAGTTACTATCACCAGGCCTGATAAAAAGGATGATTCTTTCGAAACCCGGCCTTCATCCATCTTTACAATGTATAAGAAAGGCTATAAATGCAGACTTATAGAAGAGAAAAAAAATTCGTACATTATTGATTTGTATCCTGTAGAACTGAAAAGTGACCTTATCAGAGTCAGACTCACAATTATAAAACCTTCGCTGAACCTTGCCAGTTTTGAATACAAAAGAAGGGATGGTATAACAATAACCCTGCTGGTCAGGGAATTTAGTCTCAAGCAGGCTGCAGATCCATCGATGTTCAGATTCTCACCCGAAAAATACAAGGGAGTCGAGGTTATTGACATGCGTTAAACCCTTTCGGGATAGGCGATCCTCGCATGATATATATCCATGAGCCTTCTCTTAAAAGCGCTTTTAATTTCCGACATGTCCTTGTATGTCATCGGGACATCCGCAAACTGACTATCCTGTTCCTGAATATAAATGATCCTCTCAACAAGTTCGCTAATGCTTTCCTCAGAATATTTCCCGAGGCATCTGGATGATGCTTCAACGGCATCAGCCATCATTACAACTGCTGTTTCTTTGGAAAATGGTTTGGGCCCGGAATATGAAAACAATTTTTCCATACCTGTCTCCCCGGGATGCTGAGTTGAGTACTTCTTAAAGAAAAAATATTGTACAGTGGTTCCGTGATGCGTCCGGATAAAGTCAATTACCGGTGCAGGTACCTTGTAATTCTTTGCAAGAACAATCCCATGTTTTACATGGTTGATAATTATTCTGGAACTCTCTTTAGGGTCCAGTTTGTCATGCGGACTGATCTCATCAACCTGGTTTTCAATGAAGTATTTTGAATTTCCAATCTTACCTATATCATGGTATAGTGCACCTGTCCTGACAAGATGCAGGTTTGCGCCAATTACTCTTGCTGCCTCCTCGGCAAGGTTAGCTACCTGAAGCGAATGTTGGAATGAACCCGGAGCTTCCACTGCAAGCTTCCTGAGCAAAGGGTGGTTGGTGTCAGCAAGTTCGAGTAAAGTTGTCTCTGACACCAGAAGAAATTCCTGTTCAAAGATCAATATAAGAGGGTAGCTTATCAGAACCAGGAGCCCGTTTCCTGCCAGTAAAAGGAAGTCAGATGCAACCAGCGTATCAGTTTCACCGCCCTGCATCAGACAAATGCCAAAATACAGGACAATGTAGCTTAAAATCACTGAAAGCGAAGTAAAGAAGAGCCTCGATTTCCTGAAATTGTTCGTAAGAGTGAATATGCCCACCATCCCCGAAATAAAGCTCATAATTATGAAAACGAATGGGTCCGGTACCAGAAAACCTGCCTGCATTAATGTTATCAGCAGAATGAACAGGGCAAGTCGTGCGTCATAGAATGTTCTGATAATGACCGGAATAATTGCAAAAGGTACAAGGAAAATTATGTTCCTGGTCGGCTGATCCAATACCAGTCTGGTTATAAATATAAAAACTAATATTGCCAGGAGGATAAAAAAGGTCTTACGGACTATCCGCAGCACTTCATGCCTGAATTGCAAAAGGAAGAGGTAAAGAATGAGGTAACATGAAGCCACTAATATTGAGGTTCCTGTTATTTCAATGGTGGTCAGCCCTCTATTATATGTCAGTATTACAACAACAGCAGCTATGCTGGCAATAAAGAGGGAAACATTCAGCATATCCTTCCTGGCAGTTGAGAATCCTTCAATTATGTTTCCGACTCTTGACATAATTAACTTTGTTTCAATGCAAAAATAGGGATATTTTGGTAACCACCGCAGTGAAGGAATTTATTTACCGGTTCCTGGTAGCCGGGTATCCTGGCAGCCGGGTAGCTTACTGCTGTTTACCGGTTTAAAAAATCCCGGACAGGTATTACATGTGCAGAAAGACCATCATGTCTGAAAATGTCTTCCTGATTCATAGTAATGATTGTCCCATCTTTTACTTTGAAGAAAGTAAGAGCTTCATATAATCCGTCCAGCTCCCTGTCAAGATTATCCCTGTCCAGGGTGTGGCATGCCTGGTAAACCAGAGGCTTCTTCCCCTTTTTTGTAATGATAAAGTCACATTCATTTTTCCCTGAAAAATAAAATATATTCTTATTTGTCGACCTCAGATGGGTATATATTATATTTTCCAGTTTCTTGTCGCTATCATCTGTGAATGAAGCAGAGTTGACAGACATCAGACCATTATCTGCAGAATATATTTTCCGTGGATTTATCATCTGTGATCTTAAAGAATAGCTAAAACACGGCAGGAAGTGGAAGAGGTAAACCGATTTAAGATGCGAGAAATACTCCATGATTGTGCTGGTGCCCGAAATCCCTACAGCGTGTTTTAGTTTAGATCCGGTAACACGGTTACCGGTATTTGAAATCAGCCAGAGGGCAAGTCTCTGCAATCCTTTTACATCCCTGATCCCATATCTTACAACTATGTCCCGGATAAGAATATCTTCAAAGAGGATAGAAAGGATCTCTTCCTTACCGGCTTTAAGATACTCAGGAAAGCCTCCGTTTTTCATGTATCTGATAACGGATGTTTCCCCGGCTTTCATTTTTGTGGCTTTTAGAAACTCTTTATATGAAAATGGAAAGAGCTCGATGTTCAGATGACGGCCTGTCAGTTTGGTGCCGGATTCGAGACTCAGGAGAGAGGCATTTGAGCCTGTTATTACAACTCTATAGTTTTCATCCAGCTTCTGACGTACGTACTTTTCCCATTCGTCAACTTCCAGTATTTCGTCAAAGAAGAGTATCCTCGAACCGGTTTCTTTGATCACTTCATCAAGGCGCAGAAGATCACCGGCATCAAATCCAAAAAGTCTGTTATCATCAAAGTTAAGGTAAAAGGCTTCCGGGTATTTTTTGGCAATAAGCTGATAGAGAAGGGTACTTTTACCACATCTTCTGATACCGGTAAGAATCAAAGCCTGCTTCGCAGGGACTACAAAACCGGAAAATGTCTCACGCAACACTCCGGTTTCAGCCTTTGAAACCATCTCCTTCTGCAGTTCCCGGATCTTTCTTATGTCAGACTTCAGCAGCATCAATTATTGTTTGTTACAAATATACATATTTGTTTGTTATTATCTAACATTGTTGTTTTTTATTATCGTACATTGTTGTATTTTACTATCAAACATATTAGAATTACATTCGTCTCCCCACTTCTTCAATTCTCCCTCTCTCCCCTTCTCCCCTTCTCCCCTTCTCCCCTTCTCCCTCTCTCTCTCTCCCTCTCTCCCTCTCTCCCCTTCTCCCCTTCTCCCTCTCTCTCTCTCTCTCCCTCTCCCACTCTCCCCCTCCCGCCCTCCCGCTCTCTCTTATCCAATCAAATAAATTGTTAATTTTGAAATAAATTAACGGCAAAATGGATCGCTATATTTGTGAGAATGTTTTCATTCCGCTGAGATCAGGTCCTTCACACCGATCAGAGATGCTGAACCAGGTGCTGTTTGGTGAAAGATACAGGATACTCGATCAGGTTGATCACTGGCTGAAAATTGTAACGGAATTCGATAACTATACAGGGTGGATCGATAGGAATCATGTCCAGCATTCATCTGACAGCGATACCACCCGGGGATTTGTGCTGAACAGATCATTGCTCTGTTATAAACCCGATAAAACAAAGTTGATTCTTGAAGCAGGAAGTGATATCTATAATCCTGATTTTGAAATGAATACATTCACTGCCGGCAATCTTGTCTTTACTGCCGGAAGTGAATTCAACAAGGCATACATTTCAATAAATGAATCTCTTTCCGATACAGCTATGAAATTCATTAACAGCCCGTATATCTGGGGAGGCCGGATCCCATCAGGGATTGACTGTTCGGGATTTACCCAGCTCATTTACAAGATCCACGGAAAGCCCATCCCCCGCAATAGCTGGATGCAAGCGGAGACTGGCGAAGCAATCACCTTTCTCGAAGAGACAAAACCAGGCGATCTGGTATTCTTTGATGATGATCCCGGCAGGATTAATCATGTGGGTATCATGATCGCCAGGGGACTTGTTATTCACGCCTCAGGCAGGGTGAGGATTGATCCGATCGATCAGCAGGGCATCTACAAGCAGGAGGCGGGGGGGTATTCGCATCATCTCAGGACAATCAGACGGATAGTTTAGACAAAAAAAGCTGCCCGTTCGGAGCAGCTTTTTTTATTTAACAAATTGTCAGGTTATTCATTAGGAGTCATAAGCTTATTAAAGGTAATTTCATTACCTGGAATCGGCCAGATATAGCTCAGACTGGTGGTAGGCACTTCAGCTATATTGCCCATGCTTCCTCCATTTTTCCCGGGAATTGGCAATCCAAGTCTCATCAAATCCATGTTACGGATACCTTCCCCAAGAAATTCCATATTCCTTTCCAGGAAGACTGCATCAAGGAAGCTCTGTACTGTAGCAAAATTTCCAGGGGCATAAGCTCCGGCAGGAAAAGATCTTGTACGCACGGCATTCAGGAGGTTAACGGCCAGATTAGAAACAGCATTGTCATTTCTGACTATAGCTTCAGCATAATTAAGCAGAACCTCAGCATATCTCATAACCGGAGCATAATCTGTCTGTGGGGTATAGGTGGTCCATTTTCCGACAAAGTAACGGGTAACACTGCTTACCGTTCCTGTCTGGAACAAAACTCTCCTTGCATCAGTTGCATCCAGATTGGTATATGCCTGCCCGGAAACATTCAGATAATATGACTCACTTGACGATGGATGGTTATAATGCGCAAGCGAATTTTGTGTTCCGGCAAGATTAGTTGCTGTAAAAGGCATCGAAAAGATTGATTCTTTAGTTGTGTAGGGGGTAGCCCATATACCGGCAAAAGTAGAATTCAGTTCGAAAGCCCTTCCGGTGGTTGCTTTGAAAGGTGCTGCTGCAGACACTATTTTACCTGCTTCAGTTACAACGCTTGCCCAGTTGCCCATATGTAGGTATACCCGGGTTTTTAAGGCAATAATTGAATTGCGGTGGATCCTTGTAGTCCTGAGAAGATCGTTAGAATAGTCCAGTATTGCTAATGGTTCAGCAGCATTCAGGTCAGCGAGTATCTGAGTATAAACCTGTGCTACAGTACTTCTGGCAAGGTCATTTTCACCACCTACCTTAATTCCGGTAAGTCTCAGAGGCAATCCCGGATTGGTGCCGGAACCCATATTGTAAGGCTTGGCATAAAGCTGAAGCAGGTCAAAATAGCAAATTGCCCGGAGTGCAAGTGCTTCGCTCATATACTGATTTTTCTCTGCATCAGTAATTTTGTCGGTCAGTTTGCCTGAAGTCCAGGCTTCTTCCAAACCATCAATGAAGAGGTTTATGGCATTTATTGTATTGTAGACTGCCAACCAGAGGTTCTGTACCTCATTCGTTGAACTTAATACTGTATGGTTCCATGTGGCATAATTAGTAACAAGGTTTGAGCTTTTTGGAATGAAATTATCACATCGAACATCATTATATACATAATACCTTCCTCCATGATATGCGCCACTTTTCATCAATGAATACATTCCATTAACCTGAGCAACAACTCGTTCCTTTGTATCGAATGCATTCTGGTCAATTGGATTTGTTTTTGGTACAGGATCAAGATAATCCTTTGTACAACCACTTACCACTGATAATAGTATTACTACTATTGATCCTTTTAATATATTTCTCATATTATTATTTCTTAATAATTAATTAAAAAGTAATGTTAACACCAAAGGAATAAGTCCTTGACTGAGGGGCTGTATTTCGGTCAATTCCGGGTGTGAGGTTGGAGTTACCATTAGTTGATACTTCCGGATCAGAACCTGTATATTTCGTCAATACCAATGCATTAAATAGCTGGGTATAAAGCCTGATCGACTGAATATTTGTGATTTCAGGAAGCTTCTTAAAAGTATATCCCAATGAAATGTTTCTTACTTTTGCGTAATCTCCTCTTTCAATATTTTCTGTTATCGGGAATGCCGAACCATTGGATACGTTGTCATTCATGACAGGTTTCGGAATATTCGTAATATCACCGGGAGCACTCCAGGCAGTTTCATATACCTCAACAGAATTATTCCACCATCTCTGGTCTCGCATACCAGCTTTTGAACCATTATATAAATAAAAGTCAAGTGCATATGTCAGGCTCAGGGAAAAATCAAAATTAAGATAACTCAAATTATTTTCAAGGCCGCCATAAAATTTAGGCAGTGGCGACCCTTGAATTTTTCCATCAGTAGCCAGTGCAATTGCTGCAGGAGCAACGCTTCCGTCATTCAGGTAAGTCCATTTGTCAGCATTTTCATGGCTGTATAATACTTCTCTGCCATTTTTGTCCACAAATATTCTTCGTCCTGTTGCGGGATCAACACCACGGGTTTCAACAGCAAAAATATTTCCTAAAGGAGTTCCAACGAATGTCCTGTTTGTGATTTCCAAACCACCTGTTGTACCAACAAGTTCTGTGACTCCTGGGGCTAATTCGGTTACTTGATTCTTCAACGTACTGAGATTGAATGTCGTGGTCCAGCTAAACTTCTCAGTAGCAAAATTAAAACTGGTCAATGTTAACTCGATGCCGGTATTATACATTGAACCAACATTGGCCGGAACAGCTGCTCCCGGGACACCCTGCGATGGTGCCTGAGGAACATCAAGGATAAGGTCATTAATGTCATTATAGAAATAGTTCAGA
>Ga0105095_10000333_pt1 | contig 22263 bp, 14 predicted proteins | sample PPLLak2March2015_2_FD_79180 | JGI IMG/M metagenome (GOLD analysis project Ga0105095, IMG submission 79180) | Freshwater sediment microbial communities from Prairie Pothole Lake near Jamestown, North Dakota, USA - PPLs Lake P8 Core (3) Depth... | ecosystem: Environmental > Aquatic > Freshwater >...
AAATCCTTTTGATTCATTAAAAAACTTTACTGTTCCTTTATTCATAATGTGATTTTATTAATTCGGCGCAATGTACGCTTTATTTTCGTGATATCGCATTTATTTTCAATATATTATTTTAATTCATCAATATGGGGCAATTACAATCCCGTAAACTGATACGCAGAATGCTGGTGGATTTGGCATTGCACCGATAATATTAGGCGGCGGGAGGAAAGCAGAAAGGGCTGCAGATTTGGATTCCTTTTGGCACTTTCCCCTGAAAATGAAACCAGAAGAACAGAAAATGTTACAAAAGTGGTAGACTTTGTTTGTAAGGGAGCCGACCTTTGTATTAGAATTTTGCTCTGGCGAAACCTTAACAAATTATACCATGAAAACACTCAGCAGATCCATTCCCTTTTTTTTAACAACCTGTTTGTTGATAAGTCTGGTTAGTGTTCACAAAATCAATGCTCAAACGGTAGATGCCGTTCACGCAGAATTAGTGGCAAAGAATTTTTTTACGGACCTTCTGGCACGAAGCAGAATCAGTACTGCAAAAGGCATTTCGGGTCAGGATCTCGTTATGCTCCTGGCTTATGAGGCGGATGAAAACATGAGTGCACAAAATGATATAAAAAAAGGCAGTCAATCCATTCCTTTGTATTTCATTTTTAACGTAAAAGATAAAACTGATCCAAAAGGCCAGAATGGCTTTATAATAATTTCCGGCGATAAAAGGGTTCCGGCTGTCCTGGGTTATTCTTTTACCGGTGAATTTTCCGAAAATGATCAGGCTCCTGCATTTATTGCCTGGATGGATAACTATAAAAAACAGATTCGTGACGCGATTCAAAATAACCTTACACCTGATTCTAAAATTATTGATAAATGGAAAGAGCTTTCAGGTACAATTGAGTTTAAAGGTACCGAACAAATCAATGAAGTTGCACCTTTACTGGTCACAAAATGGGCACAGCGTGGTTATCATAATAATCTCTGTCCTGCTGACAATCGTTGCACATCATCCCTGAACGGGCATGTTCCGGCAGGTTGCACGGCTATTGCGATGGCTCAGATAATGTACCATCATAAATATCCTGCAAGCAATAACCCTATACCGGGCTATACTGATGATCTGAATTACTTTATTGATGGCAATCCAATTCCAAACTCTGCTTATGGGATACCTGATGTGGGAGAAACTGTATATGATTGGCAAAACATGGTTGCCGATATTAACTGGGGTTTATATAATCACGATATTCCCAGAAGTCCGGCAGAGATGGTGGCAATAAATGCTGTTTCAACGCTTATTTATCATTGCGGGGTTGCTGTACAGATGGATTATAGCCCTTACATGTCAGGATCAGGTTCGCCACTAACCGCATTTGTTGATTATTTTAAATATTCGCCGTTCCTTGAAGAAATTTCAAAAAGCAGTTATTCTGATGATGATTGGGCAGGTATATTGAAAACTGAATTAAATGAAAGCAGACCAGTTTATTATGCAGGATACAGGAATGATGCTCTGGAGGGGGGCCATGCTTTTGTATGTGATGGTTACCAGGATATTGATCCTCTTTCCCTCGGTCGTTTCTTCCATTTTTGCTGGGGAGAAGGGGGAGGAGGAAGCAATGGGTATTTCAACCTGGATGATTTAACACCAGGTACCGGTGATGATAATTATACTTTTATGCAATGTGCAATAATTGGTATCACACCTGATCCGGAATTAAACTTGGCTGATGCCGACGGGAATAGATACAATATAATAGAAATTGGCACACAGTGGTGGATGGCCGAAAACCTTAAAACCACAAAGTTTAATGATGGCACAATAATACCCTTAATCACTGATAATTCTGTCTGGCCAACATTGACCACCCCGGGTTATGGCTGGTATGACAATGATATTACAAACAAAGACATTTACGGTGCATTATATAATTGGTATACAGTACAATCAGGCAAATTATGTCCCGATGGATGGCATGTTCCCACTGACGAGGATTGGACAACGTTATCAGAATTTCTCGGCGGACCTCATGTAGCCGGTGGCAAACTGAAAGAGGCAGGAACCCTACACTGGAAGGATCCCAATACTGGTGCAACTGACGATTATGAATTTACAGCTCTGCCGGGTGGCTATCGCCATCCTGAGGTGGGTGAATTTGGTGGCAAGTTTTACAACCTTACCCACCTGGGTTTTTGGTGGTCCTCGACAAGGTTTTCAACAACAAACGCCTATGTACGAATCATGGGTTATGATAATACCTCCGTTAGCCCCCAAACTGCGGGCGCTTTAACAACCGGAGCTTCTGTCCGGTGTTTAAAGGGTCCGTTGGTAGAAACCATTCCCGGTAAAACGGGAGCTTTTGCATATGGATTTATTGGTACTGAAGGCGAAGAGAATTGGTTCAGATATCTCACAGGTGATGCTGGTGCTTATGCAATTCAGACATATGGAACCACGGATACCTATATTTATCTCTACGATAGTGACCAGACTACTCTACTGGCAGAAGACAATGATGCTTCAGGATCGGGAAAAAATTCGAAGATTGTACAGAATCTGAGTGCAGATACCTGGTATTATGTAAAAATAAGAGGATATGATAACAGCGTCACCGGAAGTTACTCCATAAATTTTGTTCCTTTACCGGCAGCGCCAACTGCTGAGGACCAAACAGTCTGCTCCGACGGCACAGGCAACCAGACATTGATTGCAACTGCAACGGCACCTGAAGGTTCAAGCGTAGTCTGGTTCACAACGCCGGATGGTTCAGTTCCAACGGAAAACCCCATTCAGACCGGAGTTGGGAGCATAACATATTATGCAGCTTCATATAATGGCACATCAGAATGCTACAGTATTACACGGACTCCCGTAACCCTGACTATTAATGGATTACCAACAGCAGCAATTTCAGGAACTGCTTTGATCTGCGAGGGTAATTCCGCTGAATTGTCCCTTTCTTTTACCGGGGAACCACCCTGGAGTATCACCTATACTGACGGGACTACTCCCGTAACATTATCAGGTATTTCAGTAAGTCCTTATCTGATAACAGTTGCACCTTTTGCCACAACAACTTACTCCCTTCTTGCTGTAGGTGATGCAAATTGTTCACAGGAACTTTCAGGTATTAGTGCATTCGTAACCATAAATAGTAAACCTGAAATTACCGGCATTACAGCTGATCAGGTTGATCCGGTTCCATTGCAAAATGAAGAAGCAACAGTTTATATTACTGCAGGGTTTTCAGACGTGGACAATAATCTGATATCTGTAGCATTTAATTTTGGTGACGGGTCAAATCCTGAAACCACTACCCTGGCTGGAACCGAGGCTTCGATCCAGGTTTCCCATACATACACCAAAACGGGAGTATTTGTTGTTGAAGTTACTCTTTCGGATGAATGTTCCTCAGTTTCAATGCCATACAATTATGTCGTCATATACGATCCCGCCGGAGGCTTTGTCACCGGCGGCGGATGGATAGTTTCACCGGCCGGAGCTTATGTTCCCGATCCGGCCCTGATGGGCAAAGCCACATTTGGATTTGAATCCAGGTATAAGAAAGGCGCAAATGTTCCTTCTGGTAACACAGAATTCCAATTCCATGCTGCCGGAATGAATTTTAAAAGCCAATCCTATGAATGGCTTGTAGTTGCCGGTTCGAAAGCCAGGTTCAAGGGTTCAGGTACTATTAATGATGCCGGTTGTTACAGTTTCATGTTGTCTGCGATTGATGGTACACCGGATAAATTCAGGATCAGGATCCGGGATCTGGAAACAGAAACAATTGTCTATGATAACGAGATGAGTGCTTCTGATGTCTCCGAACCAATTACGGCGATCTCAGGCGGATCAATATCTGTCCATAGTCCTAAGGGTAAATACAATATTATGGCTTCCGATTTTGGTATTAAAGCATACCCAAATCCATTCAGTGATCATATCTACTTTGATATTCGTATGATGATCGATTCTGAAGTCACTCTCGAAATTTTCGATGCGGACGGATCAAAGATTGCAACAGTTTACAATGACATAGTGGTTGCTTATGAAAACTACACGTTTGAATATGTACCTGAAAACTTAAGGAGTGGCATACTGATATACCGTTTTACAGTCAACGGGAAACAGATGTTCTCCGGAAGGCTGATCCATCATTAATAGACGTTTCCAGGAGATAGGCCTCAGGTAATCAGTTGAGATTTGAATCTACTTTTTTCGATTATTCAGGATTCTCCAAAAGACTATTCCGAGCACAACCGGAATCCCGATTGCCATTAAATGCCTGACAAACGGCAATGATGGTTCGCTGATTATCGTATAGGTTATCTGGGCCAGGCTTAGTACCGAAAGAGCAAACAGGATAATATTCAGCCTCCTTTCATATAGCTTCTCAACAACTTCATGCCTTTCCACTTCATCTTCATGGAATTGACGCTCCAGATTGTTTAATTCAGTTAACTCATCTTTCAATTCAGAACGCAACTCATTTATCTGCAGCTCTTTTATTAGCATATCATAAATATCATTGTGCTGATGATAAACCGAGATTTTCGAAAAGATCGCTTTCAGGGAAATCCTGGTATAGCGTTTCAGGTACTTTTTGATCTTTTCATGATCATCCGGATCAACGTCAGTAACTTCTTTCATAAGCTGAAGGAAAATTGACCTTTGAATCATTCCAAGGATCACAACCCACAGGCTGTTTTTAAAAGAACCCGAATAATATGTCTTTATAAATTCCGGATCTGATTCTCCCGAATTGTTAAAAATAACCGATCCTTCAATGCTTGCAGCGAAGTAGATCTGCCTGTAGGGGTGAAGGATATCCTTATCGGATTGCAGGACTGAAGGCGACGGGGTAAAATCAAAGTCATATACATTTCGCAGGTAAAAAATGGCACTGCGTACAAGGCTTTCATCGCCAATTTCAGCAAAAGTCTGAAAATAACTGAATGGCACAAAATGAAACGGAGTGACAAATTGAATCTCGCTGGTTTTATTTATTTCACACAGCAAATAATTAACAAGATTCCCTGGTCTCCAGCCTGCTTCCGGATTCACGGAATCAGCTTTTGGGAATAAGGGATTGCCGTTTGTTTTCAAAAGCAAAGCAGCCTTGCCTCTTTCCTCCGGTTTCTCATTCTGTGAAATGAGAAACGCTTCATTACCACGGCCAAACATTCGCAGAAGATAATTCATCCTCACAAAATCAGCCAGGCCTGGCACATTATTGTTCCTGGCCGGTTTAATGAGCTCGATGCTAAACAAAAGTATGGCAATGCCTGTGTAGGAATGGTAAATTATCCTGAACGATGCAGGATCAATAAAAACCGCAAGTTTAATAAGTTTTTCAGGGCTTGCAGCAACATCGAACGGTTTATTCGACAACCAGTAGTTTTTGTTATTGAACATCCTGACAGGCAGTGCGTTATTTCTTAACTTTAGTAACAGGCAGGCCGATTTGTCCGGCTTATTCCTTTTAATGTTCTTCGTAAAAAACTCTTTTACATGATCAAGAAGGAAATCAAGATGCGGAGTCTCTTCCTCAATTTTGGTCCAGACCTCATTTTCAACCGCTGCGTCATGGGATTCTTTTGAATTGAGCCGGAAAGGAAGCATCAGGTGAATTACTCCCTTTTCCAGTTTTATTGCGTTCATGTTGGAAAAGAATTTAGGTTTGTCAATTGAATATACGTACACATTTCTGACTTATCCACCTGCCTCCATCCTCTGGTCACCCCACTCTGACCCCGATGACCAGTATATCATCTCGCTGGGGGTATTCACCCATCCAATTTCCAAGCGATTTCTCCAGTTTTTCCCTTTGTTCAGGCATAGGCTGATCATGGATCTCCAGAAGCAATTTTTTGAATTTTGCGCTGGTGAACCTGGAATTGTCATGTCCGCCGCCCTGGTCAATGAAACCATCTGAAAAAATATAAAAGGCATCGCCTGCTTCAAGCTGAATCTCATGATTGGTAAATGGTTTATCATGAGAAAGATGGACTCCCACCGGCATCGGATCTGCTTTTATCTCTCTAAGGACCGATTCCCCGTTATTATTCTTTATGATATACAATGGGTTATGTGCACCTGAATACTGCATTGTGTTCTTCTTACTGTCAATCACACATAAAGCTATATCCATACCATCCCTCGATTCCTCTTTATCCGCAGTCTGCCTTAGCGATAGTTTAATCTGCTTCCTTAGTTCATTAAGGATCTGGTTTGCCTGCGTAACCTCCCGTCTCTGAACAATTTCAGTCAGGTAACTCATTCCGAGCATGCTCATAAAGGCTGCGGGTACACCATGACCGGTGCAATCAGCGGAAACCACTATGATATATTGCTTTACCTTTCTTATCCAGTAGAAATCACCGCTTACAATGTCCTTCGGTCTGTAAAATATGAAATTATCCTTCAGTAATTCATTTATGTCTGTTTCCGGGGGCAGGATCGCTGACTGTATTCTCTGCGCATAGAGTATGCTGGTGATTATTTCATCCTTCTGTCTGTTAGTGGTCTCATTCAACTCTTTTAATACTTCATTGGTTTTAATGATCTTCTCATTTTGTTCTGTGATCTTTTTGTTATCTTTTCTTTTCTGGGCATAGGCAAAAGTAATTACAATTACTATAAGCGCAATAGCACTTAATCCTCCGATCAGGGCATTCCTGAAAGTTTTCTGCTGTTTAATCCTGGCATCCTTGGCAATTAACTGCGATTCCTGCAATTCTATCTGTTGCTGTTTCTTTTCAGTTTCATACCTGGTATTCATTTCCTGGATTACCCTGGTTTTATCTTCGGCAAATAAACTGTCCTGAGTTGAAATAAGTATTCCGGCAAATTCAATTGCTTTTTTATAGTTGCCAAGCTTGCTATAAGCAGTCATAAGCGAATTTGAAGCATCTTTTACTGTTGGTAATAGTTTCATCTCCATAGCATCTTTAAGTGATTTGCTGCCATAAGAGATTGCCTGATTAAGAAATTCACGTTTCTGACCTGCCGTTTCAGCCGCGGAATCGGCCTTGGAAACATTTAAATTGGCTAAGCCGATACCTGTTACCGCTGTTCCCCATTTGTCACCAAGTTGTTCATATAATTTAAGCGCTTTGAGATAATATTCAGTCGCTTTGTCAAAAGATCCCTGTAGCAGGTGAGTTTCACCAAGATTGTGATAACTACCGGAAATACCTCTCTTGTTGCCAAGTTCTTCAAACAGCAAAAGGGCTTTATTATACCCTTTGGCTGCTTCCTCATAGAAGCCCTGTTTATTGTAGATATTACCAATATTATTGTAACATAATGACATTCCTCTTTTATCACCCATTTCTTCCCGTAATGCAAGAGCCTTTCTTAAATATTCAATCGCTTTATCATATGTACCCTGAGCATAGTGAACAAGACCGATATTGTTGTATGCGGCGGCCATATCCCTCTTTTCGCCAAGTTCTTCATAAATTTTAAGAGCTTTAAGATAAGACTCGATCGATTTTTCATATGATCCCTGATCGTAGTAAACAATGCCAAGACTATTACAACTCCTTGACATTCCTATTTTAAAATTAATTTTCTCAGCTGTTTCCAGAGATTTGGTATAATCTTCAATTGCTTTATCATATAAACCCTTATCATGGTCGATATGGCCGATATTCAAATAAATAGTTGATATTTTCTCTTCGTCACCTATTTCTTCGGATATCTTAAGAGCCCTTTCAAAGTACTCAATTGCATTATCAAACGATTCTTTGGTCCCGAGATTTGCACCAACGGCAATCAGGCATTGGGCAATGTACTTTTTTGCATTGATGCTTTCAGCAACTTTAAGGGCTTCCAGGTAGTAGTACAACCCTGTATCGGGTAGCGTACTTCTGTATTGGTCCCCGAGCGCATAGAAGAGTTTAACTTTATTGGTATCATTCCGTGCAACTACAACAGCGTTTTTCAATGAGTCGATTAAGCGCTGGTCCTGTGAAAAAGCTTCTGAACAGGGCAGGAAGCCTGCGATAAATGAAACCAATATTGATTTTAGGAAAAACTTTAGCTGGTTTTTCATAGATTGGAACATTGGTAATCTAAGACTATATGATATTCAATAATTTACCACTATGTATTTCCAGTCAATAAAGTTACAACATGTTAAAATCAAAGTCAATTTTATTTTGTCGGAGAATCCTTAAATTTCGCAGGTTTATTTTGCTGATATACAGGTCACATTTTAATTAGCAAACAGCTTCCTCAATATTATTGAAGTTGCTTGGCTTTGACGTCCGGATAACCTAAATTTACATCAATAAATCCGGCTTAAGTCAGTTGAATTTGCCAAAAGATTTAAGAGAATCAACCGGGAAAACTGAATTATTCTGAAATCATGCAAATCTGGTCCGCCGAAATAAAAGATATTGAGAAGCTTTATGAATCCTTTAAAGGTCACTTGCCTGATCTGGAAAAGGAACTGGTTCCTTTGATTGTAACGGATGATCCCAACGTTGTACTTCTCTATTCCAGAAGGTGCATGGAAGTTATCATTACCGATCTTTGTGAGTATGAATTAAAAAGGTCCCGCAAGACAGAGCCATTGAAAGGAATCATTGATAAGCTGAACAAGGAAGAAAAGGTTCCCTCACATATAATCACTTCGATGGACAGTCTGAACAGCCTGTCGACTTTTGGCACCCATCCTAAGGATTATGACCCGGATCAGGTGAGACCTGTGTTAATATTTCTTGCAACAATTCTAAAGTGGTATCTGAAATACAAAAATGCCAGGTTTACCGGACTGACCGGGAATGAAACGAATGAGGGGACAACAGCTTCTTCAGGGGATGGCTTCCTGTTAGATGGACAGAGAGATCTTTTTGAATATAAGGGGAGAATTGATCCTGAGACGACAGATAAAATTTTAAAAGAACTGACACAATCCAGGGGCTTCGAAAACCTTGACAAAACCACTGGTAAAAGGGTGTATGCAATTGTAGTGGAGTGTGTTGATAATATTTCAAGACACTCAGTTAAAAGGGCGTTTGATAAAAATTTACCGGATCCATATCTATTCGTGAGAAAAGAGAGGAAGGGGGTAATGATTATAGCCGGCAATCCTGTGTCTGAAAGCTGCAAAAGCCAGCTTACAGTCAGGTTGGATCAGATAAACAAGTCAGATAAGGGATCACTGAAAGCTTTATATGAGGAAAGAATGAACAGGGAACTTTCACATGATGAAAAAAGTGCCGGACTTGGATTTATTCTGATGGCATTAAAATCCGGAAGCGGAATAAAATACAGTTTCAACGATACTGATCAAAACTATCCGGTTTTTGAGGTAAGGATTTACGTTGCTGACCATATTGTCAAAAAGCTTCTTATCGAAAAAACTGACAGTTCTCCGGAAATCCGGTTTGACTATAATAATAACACATTTGAAATATGCGGCGAATCAAGGCCAAATGATGTTGCCGGGTTCTATGGTACTTTATTGAAATGGCTCGACGATTTCAGTTCATATCTTGCAGGTCAGAATAGTGTTACTGAGCCTCTTAATTTCAACTTCAGGATTGACTACTTTAATTCATCCTCAGCAAAATATATTCTTGATTTCTGCAAAAAACTTGCCAGAATGCGTGCCTGTGGATATAACGTGAATGTAAAATGGCACTATAAAGAAGATGATGAGGATATGCTTGATGCAGGTAAGGAGATGTCGGGAATGGCAAAGCTTCCGTTCAGCTTTATTCAGATTAAAGTATAAAATAACATTTTCAAAAAAGCTTGAAGGAGCTATATATTGCCCGGTCTAAACAAAACTATCATAAGGTTTGTTTAACTTAGGCAAAAATAAATCTTATTCATGGCCCGAATTCATGGTATTACCAAGACGTTAAGCACACCCCAGGGACAGTTCAGGTACTGGGATCTTACCAATCTTGTGTCTGAAGGATATGACATTGAACAACTTCCATTCTCAATCAGGATCATTCTTGAAAATATTCTAAGAAACCAGAATGGCCTGACATTCAATGAAACTCATCTTGAACACATCCTGGGATGGGATCCTTCACCCTCTCAGAATGAGATCCCTTTTCTGCCGGCGAGGGTACTGATGCAGGATTTTACGGGAGTACCGGCTATTGTGGATATTGCCTCCATCAGGTCGGAAGTTGCACGAAAGGGAGGGAATGCCGCGCTTATCAATCCAATTGTCCCTGTTGACCTGATAATAGACCATTCGGTTCAGGTCGATTTTTTTGGTACAGACTACTCGTACCTGAGGAATGTTGAGCTTGAGTATGCCCGTAATAGTGAACGGTATGAGCTGCTGAAATGGGCGAAGTCGTCATTCACAAATTTTAATGTCCTCCCCCCCGGAATGGGTATCTGCCACCAGGTGAACCTTGAATACCTTGCGCAGGTTGTAATTTCAAGGGAAGGGACTCTTTTCCCGGATACACTTGTGGGGACCGATTCACATACCCCCATGGTAAACGGTATCGGAGTTGTGGGATGGGGAGTCGGAGGGATCGAAGCTGAGGCTGTTATGCTGGGACAGCCGGTCTATTTTATGCTTCCGGAGGTTATCGGATTAAAGCTCACAGGGAATTTAAAGGAGGGAACAACCACTACCGACCTGGTTCTGGCTGTTGCAGAGCTTTTACGGGAAAAAGGAGTCGTCGATAAATTTGTCGAGGTCTTTGGCCCCGGTCTCAATAACCTTACGGTACCCGACAGGGCAACCATTTCAAACATGTCTCCTGAGTTCGGATGTACTGTAACATATTTTCCCCCGGATGTCAAAACCCTTGAATACCTGGGTATAACCGGCAGGAATAAGAAACATATCGATACCGTTGAGGCTTATCTCAAGTCAAACCTGATGTGGCGCGAAAATGAGGATAAAATAAGATTTTCAGAGATAGTTGAACTCAATTTAAGCGGAATCGAGCCCTCGGTTGCCGGGCCAAAACGGCCGCAGGACAAGATCCTGCTTGCAAAAGTGAAGGGAATGTTCATCGACATACTAAAGAATACCTATGAAAGGGAATACATTTCAGCCGATGAAAGGGCAGAAACCGAATGGTCAAATGAAGGAGGGCATGTCAACGGATTCAGGACTGATGCCGTTGATGAAAATAAAAAGATAGAAAGCGCAGGAATAGAAATTGATAAAAAACAGGAAAAGAGACCCGGACTTAAAAGTGTCAGGGTAAAATTTGGCCACTCGGGTTTTCAGGTAAGTGACGGATCGGTTGTGATTGCCGCCATCACAAGCTGTACCAACACCTCCAATCCAACGGTAATGATTGGGGCGGGACTGGTTGCAAAGAAAGCGGTCGAAAAAGGACTCTCGGCCAAACCCTGGGTAAAGACAAGCCTTGCGCCCGGATCAAAAGTGGTTACAGTTTACCTTGAAAAAGCAGGTCTGACACCTTACCTCGATGCACTCGGCTTTCATACTGTCGGATATGGTTGTACCACCTGTATAGGAAACAGCGGACCCTTGCCAGCTCATATCAACAAAGCCGTTGTTGAAAATGAGCTGGTTGTGGCTTCAGTCCTTTCCGGGAACAGGAATTTCGAAGCAAGGATACACCCGCTCGTTAAAATGAATTTTCTGGCATCACCCTTGCTGGTGGTCGCTTATGCAATTGCAGGGTGCATCGATATTGACTTTTATAGCGAGCCTCTCGGTTTTGATCCGAACTTTGAACCTGTTTATCTGCGCGACATCTGGCCCGATTCGGGGGAGATCCAGGAAGCAATGAAACAGGCGCTCGATTCGAAGGATTTCATTTCTAACTATCAGGCCATCTTCAATGGAGATGAAAAGTGGGAGCAGTTGAGGAGCAAGACAAGTGAAGTCTATCAGTGGGATATAAATTCATCCTATATCCGCGAAGCATCCTTCTTCAAAAATATATCCGATGAACCGGGTAAAACATCAGATATAAAATCTGCGAGAGTGCTTTTAAAGCTTGGCGATTCGATCACTACTGATCATATTTCACCTGCAGGATCAATTTCGGAGAACTCACCGGCAGGCCGATATCTTATTACTCAGGGAATTGACTGGAAGGATTTCAATTCCTACGGCTCGCGCAGGGGCAACCATGAGGTTATGGTAAGAGGAACTTTCGCCAATGTCAGACTTAAAAATGAACTTGTTGACAGGGAAGGAGGATGGACCCTGCACCATGATAGCGCCAGGGTGATACCTGTGTTTGATGCAGCCAGGGAATACCAGGCAACCGGAACTCCATTAATCGTTCTTGCAGGCAGGGAATATGGCAGCGGCTCTTCCCGCGACTGGGCAGCAAAAGGCGCTTCGCTCCTGGGAGTCCGGGCAATAATTGCAAGGAGCTTCGAGAGGATCCACCGGAGTAATCTGGTCGGAACTGGCATTCTGCCGCTGCAGTTCAGAGAAGGAGAGACCTGTGAAACCCTTGGCCTGACCGGTGATGAGAAATTTGATATTTTAAACCTTGACGGGCTCAAGCCCAACAGTGAGCTGAAGGTCATAGCGGTTAAACCTTCAGGTACCAGGCTGGAATTCAGTGTTAAAGCAAGACTTGACTCTGAAATAGAAGTGGCCTATTGGAGAAATGGCGGCATTCTGCAATATGTCCTGAGAGGTTTTTTCAGGAAGAAGGGAAACAATTGATTTTTTGTGATAACCCTGTTTTGTTTTAAATTATTATACTCAGTATTTCACAACTGCCAATGCTAACCTTAAATGTAATTGTTTTCTGGCCCTTTCTTGTCTACGCGGCAGCAGTATTGGTCATTGTTGCAATTATGCTCGGGCTTTCACATATACTCGGGGAAAGACATAAGGAAAAACTGACAGGTGAGCCATTCGAATCAGGCATAGCTCCGACCGGAGATGCCCGCTTAAGGTTCTCATCCCATTTCTATCTGATTGCCATCTTTTTCGTTATCTTCGATCTGGATGCAATCTTCATACTTGCCTGGGCTATATCGTTCCGTGAACTGGGGTTGGGAGGATACATCGGCATTGTTGTGTTTATCGGGATACTGATTGCTGTCCTGGCATATGAAATTGGCATTAAGGCACTTGATTTCGGTCCGAAAGGTAAGCAGATTCTGAAAGGTAAAAACAAATTATCAGTATGACTCCAAAACTACGCGAATCGTCAGGCGATTCATCAGCTAGCGAATCAATACTTCTCACGCGTCTTGAAGATCTGATTGCCTGGGGAAGAAAGAATTCGATCTGGCCCTTCAATTTTGGCCTTTCGTGCTGTTTTGTCGAGATGGCCACTTCAATTACAAGCCGCTATGACATTTCAAGGTTCGGGGGCGAGGTCATACGGGGTACTCCGCGTGAGGCTGACATGATGGTCATTGCAGGCACCGTGTTCATCAAAATGGCCCCGATCATTAAACGGCTTTATGAGCAGATGATGGCTCCAAGGTGGGTGATCTCAATGGGCTCATGTGCCAACTCGGGTGGAATGTACGACATTTACAGCGTTGTTCAGGGAGTGGATAAATTCATGCCTGTCGATGTTTATGTATCTGGTTGTCCTCCGCGTCCCGACGCCTTTCTGGAAGGATTACTGCTGCTACGTGATTCCATCGGCAAGGAAAAAAGGCCCCTCAGCTGGATGTTGGGACCGCAGGGCATCATCCGGCCGGAAAAATCCTCGATCAGGGACCTTAAGAATGACGAAAGAATGAAAATGGAGAAAATAAGACCGATGAACGAGATATAATTATTCTTATAAAATTAATTATCGATTAAAGGTATTTCCATGGTTGAAGATCTTCCTCTCCTTGCTTCCCTTAAGGAAAGATATGACGAAAAGGTGATATTTGACAGTCAGGTCACCGCCGACAATACTTTGACCATATGGGTCTTCAGCGAAAAAGTGGCCGGACTTTTAAGGTTTCTGAAATATGAAATAAACAGGCCCTTCAGGATGCTTTTTGACCTGACTGCAATTGATGAAAGGAGAAGATCGGGAGGGAGCATACCTCAAAGTGCTGATTTTACTATTGTATATCATCTTACCTCATTTGAAAGAAATGAAGATATCCGTATCAAAGTGCCTTTGGAAGGAGTATTTCCATCACTCGGAAGCATAACCGGAATATGGCCTTCAGCCAACTGGTACGAGCGTGAGATATTTGATATGTTCGGCATTAAATTCACAGGTCATCCATATATGCACCGGATCCTCATGCCAAAATCATGGGAGGGCTATCCCCTGAGGAAAGAGTATCCTGCCAGGGCAACCGAGATGGGACCGTATGTCCTGGAGGACCAGATGAGGGAGATTGCTGACAGTGACCTTAAATTCAATCCCGAAGAATGGGGAATGAAACAGCAGGCTGAGGATACCGATTTCATGTTCCTGAACATCGGACCTCAGCATCCCGGAACTCATGGCTTGCTGAGACTCGTACTCCAGCTCGACGGAGAGGATATTGTAGATATTGTACCCGATATCGGTTTTCATCACCGGGGAGCTGAAAAGATGGGCGAACGGCAATCATGGCATACATTTATCCCCTACACCGACAGGATCGATTACCTCGGCGGGGTTATCAACAACCTTGCATATCTGCTTTCAGTTGAGAAGCTTGCAGGAATACAGGTTCCGGAGAGGGCTAATGTCATCAGGGTTATGATGACTGAGCTCTTCCGTATTGCAAGCCATCTTGTATGGCTTGGAACTTATGCCCAGGACCTCGGGCAGATGTCCCCGGTATTCTTTGCCTTCAATGACAGGGAAAGAATCTATGATATAGTCGGGGCAATAACGGGCGGACGGATGCACCCTTCATGGTTCAGGATCGGCGGCGTTGCCCAAGATCTTCCTGATGGATGGAACAAGCTCGTTCAGAGTTTCATTGATTATTTTCCGGCAAGACTTAAGGAATTTGAGAAGGTTGTAATCAGGAACAGGATATTTAAGGCAAGAACTGTAGGAATAGGAGCGTTCACTTCACAGGAAGCCATTGAATGGGGCGTAACCGGTCCGGGACTCCGTTCGGCCGGGGTTGAATGGGACTATCGCAAAAAACGTCCTTGTTCGGGATATGAAAACTTTGAATTTGATATACCCGTCGGAAACAATGGCGACTGCTTCGACCGGTCACTCATAAGGATGGAGGAGATGCGCCAGAGCCTTAAAATAGTCCAGCAGTGCGTAAATAATATGCCCGGAGGTCCGTATAAATCAAGCCACTCCCTTACAACCCCGCCCCTTAAAGAAGACACCATGCAGGATATTGAAACCCTTATTACCCATTTTCTGGGGGTTACGTGGGGTCCGGTAATACCTGCCGGCGAGGCAATGGTCCCGGTGGAAGCGGCTAAAGGCTGCAATGGGTACTATCTTGTCAGTGACGGAGGTACTTCTGCATACCGCTCAAGGATCCGTACACCATCCTTCCCTCACATCCAGATGATACCTTTTATGGCACGAGGCTATACAATACCCGACTTGTTATCAATACTTGGTGCACTGGATTTTGTCCTTGCAGATCTTGACAGATAATAGTGTATCTATAATAATATCAAATAATTAATAATGCTGACAGACAAAGAACTTGAAGAGATCAACGAAGAAAAAAAGCTTTATCCGTACCCCGGAGCAGCCTGTATCGATGCATTGAAAATTGTACAGCATCACCGTGGATGGATTTCCGATGAGGCTGTGGAAGATATTGCTGCTGAGCTTAAGCTGGCAACAGATGAAGTAGATGGTGTGGCAACCTTCTATACAAGGATATACCGCAAGCCGGTGGGTAGGAACATTATCCTTGTGTGCGAAGGGATCAGCTGTATGATAATGGGTTACGAATCCCTCTACGGTTATATTTCAAAAAAGCTGAAAATAGGCTTTGGAGAGACCACCGGCGACGGGCGCTTCACCCTCTTGCCGGTATCCTGCCTCGGCGACTGCGATCATGCGCCGGTGTTGATGGTAAATGATGACCATTACCGTAACCTTACTATTGAACAAATTGATAGCATTCTTGACAGTTACATATAACATATTGTGGAAAAACCTCTGACTGAACATATTATACCTGACAAGCTTCCTCCCGGATTAAAGGAATACAGGAAAGCAGGCGGCTTTTCCGGCGTCGAGAAAGCACTTAAAGGAATGACGCCTGATGATATTATAAATCTTGTGAAAACTTCCGGGCTTACCGGGAGGGGAGGTGCCGGCTTTCCGACCGGGCTGAAATGGAGCTTTGTCCCAAAGAACGCGGGTGACGGCTATACGTATCTGATAGCCAATGCTGATGAAATGGAACCGGGCACATACAAAGACAGATACCTTCTCGAAGGGAATCCACATCAATTGATCGCCGGTATGATAATCGCCTCATATGCCATCCGGGCGCCAAAAGCATACATTTTTATCCGGTGGGCATACAAGAAAGCTGAAACTCTTATCAGGAAGGCAATCGCAGAAGCATATGAAGCCGGTTATCTTGGAAATAATATCCTTGGAACAGGTTACAATCTCGATCTTTACCTTCATTCCAGCGCAGGGCGCTATATATGCGGTGAAGAAACCGCACTTATCAATTCGCTTGAAGGCAGGAGAGGGATACCAAGGACTAAACCTCCGTTCCCTGCAGTAAGCGGATTGTTCGGTCGTCCGACGGTTGTCAACAATGTGGAAACACTCTGCTGGATTCCTCACATTGTTAATAAAGGGGCGGAATGGTTCATGAAGCTGAGCCTGACCGGGGAGGGTGGTACAAAATTGTACGGTGTAAGCGGAAGGGTCAGGCGGCCAGGTCTTTGGGAGCTCCCGATGGGTACTCCCCTGCGGGAGATCATTCTTGATCATGCCGGAGGGATGCAGGAGGGGTACAGCTTTAGGGGCATCATTCCAGGCGGGGCATCAACCGATTTTATGACTGAGGATCACCTCGATACGCCGATGGATTTTGCTTCCGTCAGGAAGACAGGAAGCAGGCTGGGAACCGGTACCATGATCATACTTGATGACAAAACCTGCCCCGTTGCCTTCATCCGCAATCTGATCAGGTTCTTTGCCGATGAGAGTTGCGGATGGTGCACCCCCTGCCGTGAAGGCCTCCCCTGGGTTGAAAAGATCCTCGCCTCCTTTGAATCAGGTGAAGCGAAACACAGCGATATGGCGATCCTTGAGTTCCACACATGGTATATGGGCCCTGGCAACACATTCTGCGCCCATGCACCGGGAGCCGTTGAACCATTGCAGAGCGGCCTGAAATATTTCCGCGAGGATTTCATGAAACATATTAATGAGAAACATTGCCCATGGAAACAGAAAGCCTGAAGATTAATATCGACGGGAAGGAATATGAGGTAAAGCCTGGTAATAACCTGCTCCAGACATGCCTTGCACTTGGTTTTGATATTCCGTATTTCTGCTTCCACCCTGCAATGGGTTCAGTCGGAGCCTGCCGGCAATGCGCAGTCAAAAAATTCGCAAATGCTGAAGATAAAAGAGGAAAGATTGTAATGTCGTGCATGGAGCCAGTCACTGAGGGTCTGATAATATCCACAACTGATCCGGAAGTAAAGGCTTTCCGGGCTGCGGTGATCGAAAGTCTTATGACCAATCACCCGCACGATTGCCCGATTTGCGACGAAGGCGGCGAGTGCCATCTTCAGGATATGACAGTTATGACCGGGCATGCCTACAGGCGTTTTGAATTCAGGAAACGGACTTACAACAATCAATACCTGGGGCCATTCATTCATCATGAAATGAACCGGTGCATCCAGTGTTACAGGTGTGTCAGGTTCTACAGGGATTATGCCGGGGGAAATGACTTTGATGTAATGGGATCGGCAAACCGTGTATATTTCGGGAGATTTCAGGAAGGGACACTTGAGAGTGAATTCAGCGGAAACCTTGTCGAAGTGTGCCCCACCGGGGTATTTACTGATAAACCGCTGAAGGATCATTACACCCGTAAATGGGATCTGACAAATGCGCCTTCGGTATGTATCCACTGCAGTCTTGGCTGCAATACTATTATTGGTGAAAGATACGGCACCGTACGAAGGGTGCTGAGCCGGTATAACGGTGAGGTGAACGGGTACTTCCTTTGCGACAGGGGAAGATTTGGTTATGATTTCCTTAACAGTCAGGGGCGTATCAAAAAAATAATGGCAAAAGTTGAAGGTCAGGAGGAACCTGGCGGAATAAATGAAGAAGAATACAGGGCTCTGGCCGGAAAAATGCTGAACAACCGGAAACTGGCCGGGATAGGCTCTCCCAGGGCATCGCTTGAAGCAAATTTTGCCCTTGAGACTCTTGTCGGCACGAAAAATTTCTTTCACGGGATTTCAGGAGAACAATTCAGGCTTGTTGACGCTGCACTGAAGATCCTGAACAGTACAACCGTTCACTCTCCATCGCTGAAGGAAATTGAAAAGCATGATGCCATACTTATCCTGGGAGAAGACCTGACAAACACCGCACCGATGCTTGCACTGGCAGTACGGCAAGCTTTGAGGAACAAATCATTTGAGAAAGCTTCTGCTGCCGGAATACCTCTCTGGAATGATGCTCCCGTCCGGGATTTGGCTCAGGCAACCAGAAGTCCGCTGTTTATTGCTTCGCCATGCAGCACCAAACTTGATGATGTAGCGGAGGGTATTTTCCGCGCCGCTCCGGCAGAGATTTCAAGACTGGGATTTACAATAGCCTCGTTGATCGATAGATCGGCACCCGGACCTGAAAAGACTTCAGGCACAATGATCAAAACCGCTAAAACAATAGCATCATCACTAATAAATGCAGAAAATCCCCTGATCATAACCGGACTGCAGAGCAACGACATTTTGCTACTCAATTCGGTAGCGAACATCGCCCGGGCTTTATCGAATGCCGGGAAAATAGCGTCAGTTTCCATGGTTTTTCCTGAAGCAAACAGTGCGGGCCTCGGACTTATGGCCGGCAAAGCTCTTGACGGGCTGAAAGCAGCTGCACTGAATGGTGAAATTGACACACTGATCATTCTTGAAAACGACCTTTACCGGAGAACTGCAAGGGAGGAGGTTGATTCAATCATCGACAGCTGTAAAAACATAATAGTTCTCGATTATCTCGAAAATGAGACAACAATGAAAGCCGGCCTGCTGCTGCCTTCAGGAACATTTGCGGAATCAACCGGCACAATTGTCAGTAACGAGGGTAGGGCACAGAGGTATTACCGTGTTTTACCGGAAGAGGGTATGATAAGGGAGAACTGGAAAATATTATCAGAATTTATTGAAATTGCTGCTAGGGGCAATGATAAAAAATGGCAGGGTTTCGATGATATAGTTAATTCATTTACTGAAACATATCCTCTTTTTAATAAAGTAATAGATGAGATGCCGGACTCAGGCTTCCGGCTGATCAGTGAAAAGGTTGCAAGGCAGAGTGCAAGGTTCAGCGGCAGGACAGCTATGAATGCAGCCCGGGAGGTCAGTGAACCCAGGCCACCTCAGGACGAAGATTCCCCATTGACTTTCAGTATGGAAGGTTTCAAAGGTGTTTCCCCATCTTCTTACCTTGTTCCTTACTACTGGGCGCCGGGCTGGAATTCAGTCCAGGCAATGAATAAATATACTGATGAACCTGGAGGATCATACATATCAGGTGATCCTGGAGTCCTGCTTTTCAACGGTACAACCGGTCCTGTTCAGGATTTCTTCAAAGAAATTCCCGGGCCGTTCATACCAGAAAAGGGAAAATTGCTGATTGTACCTGTCAGCCTTATCTTCGGATCTGAGGAACTGAGCAGTGAAAGCAAACCTGTTTCAGAATTGATACCGGAACCTTTTCTTCTTATTAATAAGGATGATGTTTCCACGTTAACTTTGACTGAAGATAACTATACTAATATCACTATTAATCAAATAAATATAAAGTTAAAGGTTAGGATTGACTATTCAATTCCAGCTGGTATCGCCGGTTTATCATACATGCTGCCCGGAATGCCTTATGTAAAGCTGCCATACCTCTGCGGGATTGAAAAAGCCGGCATACAGGAAAAAAAGGAAAAATAGTTAAATCTGCATAATGAAATATGTATTTATAATAGCAGGTGTTTTACTTATCGCCCTTACGATAGCTGCCGGATTGATCTGGGTTGAACGGAGGTTGCTTGCCCTTTTCCAGGACAGGCAGGGGCCGAACCGTGTAGGTCCTCTGGGACTAGCCCAGGTTCTGGCCGACGTGGTCAAGATCTTTTTCAAGGAAGACTGGATCCCTCCGTTTGCTGACAAAGCGGTGTTCGTAGCGGCTCCGGGCATCCTGATAGGCACAATCCTGCTTACTTTCGCGGTTATCCCCTTCACAGATACTTTCCTTGTCCTTGATTCCAATATTGGGATACTTTTCTTCCTCGGAAATTCATCGCTTGGGGTTTACAGCATTGTGCTCGGAGGCTGGGCATCGAACAACAAATACTCCCTGCTCGGGTCGATAAGGGCATCCGCACAGATGCTTACTTATGAAGTATTTATGGGGCTTTCGCTTGCGGGCGTTGTGATGATGGCCGACAGCTTCAGCCTTCGCGAGATTGTGGAGGCACAGCGCGGCGGATGGTTTTTCATTCCCCAGTTTGTTGCATTTGTAATATTCTTTATTGCCGGTATTGCCGAAACCCACCGTACTCCTTTCGATATACCCGAGGCTGAAGGAGAACTTATCGCCGGATATCATTCAGAGTATTCAGGAATGAAATTCGGAATGTTTTTCGTCGGGGAGTACCTTGGAGTAACGCTTATTTCTTCGCTGATAGCTACTTTATTTTTCGGCGGCTGGCTTGGACCTGCTTTTCTTCCGCCTGCCTTCTGGTTCTTTTTCAAGACAGCTTTTTTTATCTGCCTTTTCATACTGATACGGGCTTCATTGCCGCGGCTGCGATATGACCAGCTTATGGAATTCGGCTGGAAGATCCTGCTTCCGCTGGTTCTTCTTAATATCCTGATCACTGGCGCCGTGATCATATTTATGATTCCAAAATAGTGGAGGTTGAGTTATAAGTAAATAAATCAATAATGATCAGCATCTTAAGAAGCATCTGGTATACATTTCTCCATTCATTTCACAGGCGGGAAACCCTCGGTTACCCAGAGAAAAAACCCTATTTGCCTCCAAGGTACAGGGGCAGGATCATTCTTTCCCGCGACGATGAAGGAAAAGAAAGATGCGTTGCGTGCTACCTGTGCGCTGCTGCCTGTCCGGTTGACTGCATTGCCCTCCAGGCGGCAAATGACACGGACGGAAGAAGATACCCTGAATTCTTCAGGATTAATTTTTCGAGGTGCATCTTCTGCGGTTTTTGCGAAGAGGCATGTCCGACGTATGCAATACAGCTGATCCCCGATTTTGAAATGGGTGAATATGACAGACAGAATATGGTTTATGAGAAAAATAACCTTCTGATCAATGGCGAAGGCAAATATCACGGATACAATTTTTACAGGGTAGCCGGAGCGGAAATGGGAGTGAAGGGGATAGGAAAAGGGGATAATGAGGAGCCTCCGGTGGATTTGAAAAGCTTAATACATTAACTTCCATGAACACGATTTTCTACATATCAGCAGCAACAGCCTTACTCTCTTCAATTCTTGCCATTACCAACCGCAACGCGATTCATGCACTCCTTTACCTTATCATCTCGCTGCTGTCGATTTCAGTGATATTTTACATCCTTGGTGCGCATCTTATTGCCGCTCTTGAAGTTATTGTTTATGCAGGCGCAATAATGGTTCTTTTCATTTTTGTAGTCATGATGCTGAACATCGGCATGGAAGAAGAGACTGAAAAGAAATGGCTTACGCCTGGAATGTGGATAGTTCCGGCCATTCTTGCTTCAGTATTGCTTGTTATTTTCATTTATGTCCTTAAGGCATTTGAATATGAACAGGCAGCTACAGAGATCATTGGTCCCAAACAGGTGGGAGTGTCGCTCTTCACCACTTATCTTCTGGCGGTTGAGATCGCGGGGATACTACTGATGGCAGGCATTGTTGGAGGATATCATCTTGGTAAGCAAAAGAAAAAAGTTATGCACAGATTTATGGTAAAGGATGGGGAGCGGAAATAAATAGAAACAGGTGGAAATATTGAAAATCAGAAGTATAAGAACATGAGTACATTAGGAAAGAAGAAGATGAGATTATGGTGACAATATCGATGGAAATACAGATTTTATTTGCTGCCTTGCTTTTTCTGATCGGGTTGATTGGTTTCCTGGTTCGCAGGAATATTATTTTCATGCTT
>Ga0105095_10000336_pt1 | contig 22218 bp, 18 predicted proteins | sample PPLLak2March2015_2_FD_79180 | JGI IMG/M metagenome (GOLD analysis project Ga0105095, IMG submission 79180) | Freshwater sediment microbial communities from Prairie Pothole Lake near Jamestown, North Dakota, USA - PPLs Lake P8 Core (3) Depth... | ecosystem: Environmental > Aquatic > Freshwater >...
ATTCGATGGAAAGCCTGACGGCGCGCACCGGCGCCGGCCGCGTCTGCGGCTCCTGCCGTCCGTTGCTTGGCGAACTCGTCGGGGGCGTTTCGCAAACGGTGACTCAACCCGGTCGCCAAAGCCTCGCGATCGGATCGGCGCTGGCGCTGTTGTTGGCGATCTTGCTCATCGTTTGGGGCCCGTTGCCTTATTCCGAAACCGTGCAGGGCGGTTTCAAACCCGAGGTGCTGTGGAGCGACGGCGTCTGGAAGCAGGTGAGCGGTTACAGCCTCGTGGGTCTCTCACTGCTCGGGCTGTTGCTGTCGGCGCGCAAGCGGATCAGTCGGATCCAATTCGGCGAGTTTGCCTGGTGGCGCGTGGCGCATGTGTTGTTCGGCGCCGCCACGCTCGCGATCCTGGTGGCGCATTCCGGCTTCAGCCTGGGAAACAATCTGAATTTCATGCTGATGCTGAGCTTTCTCAAGCTCAGCCTGATGGGCGCGCTGGCCGGCGCGGTCACGGCGATCGAATCGCGTCCGACACGGCTCAGCAAGCACCTGCGCGCCTGGACCTCCACCACGCATATCCTGCTGCTGTGGCCGCTGCCGGCCCTGCTCGGATATCACATCCTGTCGGTTTATTACTTCTGAGTATCGAAATGTGCGTCAAACATGAAACAAAAAACGAACTGGATACCCTGGGTGCTGGCCACGGTGGTGACCATGGCGCTGGCTGGCTATCTCGGCCAGCGGCTGACCGGTGAGGACCGCACCGTGTTCGTTCCCGGCGCCATGACCCACGGCCACCACCAGATCGAACTGGGCTGCGACACATGTCACACGCCGTTCAATGGCGTGAAGCAGGAGGCCTGTGTCGAATGCCACGGCGCGCGCCTCGCCGCCTCCGACGATTCGCATCCAAAAAAGAAATTCGAGGACCCGCGCAACGCCGAGCAGCTGGATATCCTGGATGCGCGTCTGTGCGTCACCTGCCATCTCGAGCACCGGCCGCAAAAGACGCGCGCCATGGGCTTGACGCTGCCGGACGATTACTGTTTCCACTGTCACCAGGAAGTGGGCGAGGACCGGCCCTCGCACCAGGGGCTCGCGTTCGATTCCTGCGCCTCGGCCGGCTGCCACAACTATCACGACAACACCGCGCTGTACGAGGATTTTCTGGCCAAGCATGCCAACGAGCCGGCGCTGCTGCTACGTGCCTCGCTGCCGCAGCGCGGGCTCGCCGCCCGCATGCGCGCGTCCGGCATCGCCATCAAGCCGCCGCTCGCGCGCAGTCAGCAGGATGCGCCCGCCGGCATCAAGCCGGACGAGGCTGTGTTGCAGGAATGGGCCGACACCGCGCATGCCCGTGGCGGCGTCAATTGCAGCGATTGCCACCAGCCCAGGCAGGCCGATGGCGCTGTGGCCGCCTGGACCGACAAGCCCGGCCACGCCGCCTGCGCGCAATGCCACGAGACCGAGGTAAAAGGCTTTCTCGACAGCCGTCATGGCATGCGCCTGAAGCAGAACCTGCCGCCGATGACGCCGGCCATGGCGCGCCATCCCATGCAGGCCGATGCCCGCGACAGGGAACTGGGCTGCGCCAGCTGCCACGGTGCCCACGGTTTCGACACGCGCCGCGCGGCGGTCGAATCCTGTCTCGGTTGCCATGACGATCAGCACAGCCGCGCGTTCAAGGAATCGCCGCATTTCCTCGCCGGCACGGCGGGCAAGCCGGCCGTGACCTGCGCTACCTGCCACTTGCCACGCACGCCGCACAAGCACGGCGACACGAATGTCGTACGGGTCGAGCACAACCAGAACTGGAACCTGCGGCCGAACGAAAAGATGGTCCGGGGCGTGTGCCTGAACTGCCACGGCCTCGGCTTCACCCTCGATGCGCTCGCCGACCCGGCGCTGATCGCCAACAATTTCCGCGGCCAACCCGCACGCCATGTCGAGAGCGTGGAGTGGGCCGCCCAACGCGTTACCCAACCTTCCAAAGGAGACACCCCATGAAGTCGCTGAAAGTCGTCGTACCCGCCCTGTTGCTCGCCGGCCTGGGCGCCGGCGCGGTCGCCACCGCTGCCGGCATCACGCCGCAGTCCATGGCCGACGCGCTGCACATGGTGCTCGAGACCGACCGCACCGTGTACACGCGCCTGATCGTCAACCGCCTGCAAAACGAGGAGAAGGTGATCAAGGCCAGCGAGCACTGGAAAGAGGAAAAGGCGCTGGTGCTGCCGGCGCAGATGTTCCGCGCCGGGGCCGAGATGACCCGCGACAAGGGCGCGTCGTTCAGCTATTCGCTGCTGTCGCTGTGGCCGGTCAACAAGCAGAACAAGCCCAAGACCGACGCCGAGAAGAAGGGGCTGCAGTACGTCGTGGACAACAAGGGCAAGAACTTCTACACCGACGAGAAACTCGGCGGCAAGAAGTATTTCACCGCCGTGTATCCCGACTATGCCGTGGCGCAGGCCTGCATCACCTGCCACAACGACCACAAGGACACGCCCAAGAAGGATTTCAAGATGGGCGACGTGATGGGAGCGGTGGTGATCCGGATTCCCGTGGACGGCTAGGTATTATGGAAGCATCGGCCGCACCCGGAGGTGCGGCCGGTTCATAACGTAGGTTGGGCTGAGCGAAGCGAAGCCCAACAGATGTGTGGCGAAGTTTCGTTGGGGTTCGCTTCGCTCACCCCAACCTACAAGTTGCATGGATTTGTCGTCAGTGTGGTTCAGGGGAAGCATTATGAACCGGCGTTGGTTGCAGATACGCGGTGATCCCTCGGTACGCCAGTTCGTGTTCGAACAGGCGCGCGTGGCGAATGAATTCGACAGGCACATCGACGAGGTGCTGGCGCGCGTCGAGATGCTGCTGCTGGGGCACGGCGTGTTCCACGCCAAGGTGCATTTCTCCACCGGCCAGGTGACGCTGTGGCTGCTCAACGACCCGCTGCGCTACCGTGTGCACGTCAAGGAAGAGTTCCTCGACCCAGACCTATGCAACATCTACCGGCGCCAGCCCTACACCAACGAGGCCCTCGTGCCATCCCCGGAGATTACCCGGGTGCTGGCCGAGTTCAAGCGCCTGCGCACGCTGGACAACCACATCTACCTGCGCGCCGGCTCGCTCAATGTGGTCAACGGCCTCGTCGGCCTCAATTTCTCCTGCGACGGCAGCCATTACCTCAATTATGCCGAATTCCTTGCGCGGGCTGGCGAGTTGTACACCTGAGCTTGCTGTCATTCCCGCGTAGGCGGGAATCCAGCCATTCTGGACAGAGATTCCCCACATCTGAATTGGGGGGAAACCACAGTTTCCGTTAATATTAGAAATATTGTGACCTGTCCCTTGGTTTACAAGGCTTGTGTAATGATAAGCACCCTTAAAAGCTGAATTAAAAGGGGACGGAGTGATTAAACATTAATCCCTCCGTCCCCTTTGGCGTTCGGCGTCAGTCTATTGATAGCCGTAGCCCAATATATGCCAGAGGTGAGAATGATATGTCGGGGTTTCAGGTTAAGAGAATCTTTGCAGTGGTTATCGTCATCTCGGGTTATATCTTGACGGGCCATGCACAAACATCTGATCCGCGGGCAGCTCGCCTATGCACGGGCTTGGGTTGCAACGCGATGAGTCGCGCGGAGCTTTTTATCAAAACATTCGCGTCATCGGGTGGATCGAGGGCTTTGCGTACCAGTCAGCTCGAGCAGGAAGAACAGGTTCGCCTGGCATTTTATGGAATGGATGCGACTCGCGCGGAGATCGAGACAGGCCGACTCAGCGAAAGCGAAGGCAACTTTATCATCGATGGCCATGAGCGGGTCATTCGTAACTACATTCACGACAAAACCAACGAAGCGATGGTGATGGCGGCCAGCGGCCAGGTATCAAGCATTCCAGCCGTCAGGAAGTCCTTGAGCGGGCTGCTTAGCGTAGCGCGGCAGGACGTGCTGATGGGGCACGAAGAGCTGGCTCAGCGCGCCCAAGCACAGATGACCCAAGTGCTCACCACGTTCTCGAAACAATTCGCGAATACCTGCGAACAACAAAGCTTTCCAGTGGAAGTGGCCCTGGCGCTTGAACGCCAGAACGAGCTGATGGGCACGGGTATTTCACTGACGCACTGCATGAATCGTAAGTACACCGTGGACCTGAGTAGTGAGGGCATCGACTACCACTTCGAGACTTGCAGCGGTTTATCCGGCGGCGCGGTATGGGAACTGAAAATTTCCGGGCGCGTGGTTGGATCCGGCGAGGGAGAGCTCACCCGCTGGGATGCCGATGTCGTTTACCAGGGCTACGAACAGCATCCGACAGGCACCTTGGGATTTACCAAAGTGAAGATTGAAGAACAGGAGAAGTCCGTGGCGATACCCAAGGACGCCGGTCCGAACGCCAGACCGAACGGCTGGCCTTCGGTGCCCATACCCGAGCTGACCGCGAGTCCGGAGAAAGCGCAGATCCATAAAATTCGCATCACCACCATTGTTCTGGAAGGAGAGCACGGCTTCTGGGGCTGGACGGCAAGGCCAGCGCCGTGGGCGTCAAGCGTGCGCTGGGCGGAAGCGGAGATCAAACGCGAGGATAGGCCCTGCCAGCGGCACGAAGCGCCGGAGGGTTCGTAAAAAGAAGTGGCACGCAAGAATTGGGCTCAGATCACAGTTTCCGCCAATTTTCGCGAAAATTGGAATCCGCTCCTGTTTATAGATTCACCCTGACCGCTGTGAAATAATTCCCTCACCCGTGGCCCAGCGCGGGTGCTTTCCACTACAAGCGAGGAGATGGCGATGATCCACGGATTCACGCGCGCGCGGCTGGGGTTTTTTCTGTTCTTCCTGTTTCTGATCTCCGGCTGTTCCGAGAAATTCATTTACCCCGAAGATGAGCGGTCGCAGGCCGAGCCGGTGCGTTCGGCCGACTGGATCGCTCTGCTGCCCGAAGGCGAGACCCGGCGGCAGGTGATACTCGGTTGCACGCCGTGCCACCAGATGGGCCCGCCGGTGGCTTACCGCAAGTCGCTGGAGGAATGGCGCGAGGTTATCGCGCGCATGAAAAAGACCGACGACAGCCTCGAGCTTAATCTTATCCGGCTGGATACCGAAGAGCTGGCGCAGTGGCTCACGGCCAATGCCAAAATGCCCAAGCATGGGCGTTACTTCGAGACGGCCAAGGCGGATATCCGCGAATACCCGGCCGGGGCCAAGACCGGGTTCTATCACGACATGACGGTGACCGCCGGCAAGGCCTGGACGGCGGATTACTTCGGCAACAAGCTCTACGGCACCGATATCGAGAGCGGCGCGGTGGAGAGTTTCGATATTCCCGTGACCGTCGAACCGGGCAAGCCGGGTGGGGCGCATCAGATCGACACCACGCGCGACGGCATGATCTGGATGACCTTCACCAAGTCGGAGCAGGTGATCCGCTTCGATCCGGCCACGAAGGAATTCAAGGTTTATTCCGATTTCCAGAAGGGCGCCAACATCCAGTATTTCGTGATGGATGCCGAGCGTTACATTCACGAGGACGCGGACGGCCACATCTGGATGACCAATTTTTCGCGCGAGTTCCTGACCCGCCTCGACCCGAAGACCGGCAAGGTGAGCAATTTTACGACCCCGCGCACCATGAGCCTGCCGGAGAAGGGCGTGCACCTGTACGCCGCGGTGGCGGACAGCCAGGGCAATCTCTGGTACACCGAAACCCACGGCAACCGCCTCGGCATGCTCGACCCCAAGACCGGCACGGCCTGGGAACAGGACATGGAGCAGAAATCCGTCGGGCCGAAGCGCCTCGCCATCGACAAGGACGACGTGCTGTGGATACCGGAGCTCGCGACCGGGAAGATCACCATCTACGACACGCGCAAACGCAAGGTCACGGACCGGATCGCGCTGCCCATCCCGGGGGATTTTCCCTATGGCATCCGGCGCAACCGCTACACCGGCGATTTCTGGATCACCGGCTCGGGCTCCGACAGCCTGTACCGGCTCGACCCGAAGACGAAGAAGTTCACGATCTACCGCCTGCCGCGCCGGGGCGCGTACACGCGGACCGTGAGCTTCACCGAGAACGGCGACATCTGGACCAATTACGCCTCGTTTCCGAACGCGCATACCCAGATGCCGTTCGACGCCAGCGCGGTGGTACGCCTGAGGCCGCAGGGTAAATGAGTGTGCGCGAAGCACGCTACAGCAGGAATGAAGGTTCGTTGATTCGTCACCCCGGCGAAAGCCGGGGTCCAGGTAATTAAGGCAGTAAATTCATTAATAAACTGGATTGCGGAATACATCCCTGTATTCCGCCCTTCGGGCCAGCCTTCGGCTGTCCAAAATCGCTCCCGGCGATTTTTGTCCGGCTTTCGCCGGAATGACGGCACTAATAAAGATTTTTCCTTAAAGGCAGCGCATTGAGGGTTGTTTATTTTTCGAACGGCTTGACGAGCTGGCGTACCACGTCGTACTCGGCATCGGTCGTGGGTGCGAAGCCATCATAGCTCGGCTCGAGCGCTTTGAGGACTTCAAGATGTCCGGGTTTCGAGGCCTTGAGGGCAAGGAACGCCCCCTTGATCTGGTGATACAGCTGCTCGCTCACGTGCCGGCCCACGACGATGTTGTATGGCGGCAGTTGCGGCGAGGCGTGGATCACGCGCAGGCCTTTCTTTTCCCAGTCGAAGGCCGTCGTGTCTTTCAGAATGCCGGCATCGAAGTCACCATTTGCCACCCCACGGGCGATGTTGTCATAGTGGCCGATGAATTTATAGGAGCCAAGTTCTTCGAGCTTGATGCCGGCGTTGACGACGACCGCACGCTGAAGAATCGCCGCCTGGTCACCGAACGCGAAGTTCTTGCCGGCCAGATCGCGCACTGCCTTGATGGGGCTGTCGTGGCGCACGACAAGCATCAGGCGGAACGACTGTTCGCCCTTGGTGACGGTCTTGGCCACGAGGCGCACATCGCCCTTCTTGTGGGCCTTGATGTAGGCGACGGGCGTGAGATAGGCGATGTCCACCTTGCCCGCCGCCACATCATCGGCGGCGGCGGAAAGTTCCGGCGAAAGCTTCAGTCTGACCTGGCACTTGAGTTCACGGGAGAGATAGTCGGTGAGCGGTTTCAGACGCTGATGCATGGCCGCGGGGACATCCATGGCCACCGAACCGAATGCAAGTTCGGCGCAGCCTGCTTGTTGCGCCTGTGCCGGCCACGTCAAGGCGCCGGCCAACAGCACACCCATCAGGTACCGCAGACAGCTTGATGTCATGGTGACTTTCTCCTTGTCACTGAGAAGAGGGATTTCAATTCTGCCCGCTGACGAGACGCCGCGTGAAAGCGGTGCCCAGCAACGACGGCAACTTTTCGGCCGGGACGGCGGGACTGAAGAAGAAACCCTGCACCAAATCGCAGCCGTGCGCGCTCAGAAAGGCGAGTTGCTCGGCGGTCTCAACGCCTTCGGCAACGACCCGGAATTTCAGGCTTCGTGCCATCGCCAGGATGGCCGTAACGATAGCCGCATCGTCACGGCTGCTTGTCACATCACGGATAAAGGAGCGATCGATCTTGAGGGTATGGGGCGCGAAGCGCTTGAGGTAGCTGAGGGACGAATAGCCGGTTCCGAAATCATCCACCGAAAGATGCACGCCCAGTGCCTTGAGTTCCGCCAGGGTGCGCATGACTTCATCGCTGTTGCGCAGCAGGATGCCTTCCGTCAGTTCAAGCTCGAGCCGTTCCGGCGCCAGCCGGGCGGCGCGCAGCGCTTCGACCACCGTGTTCACCAATCCGGGCTGCCGGAACTGCATGCCGGAAAGATTTACCGCGACACGCAGCGGCAGGTCCTGCTTCTCCCAGGCGGCCGCCTGGGCGCAGGCCGTCCGCAGCGCCCATTCACTGATGGGCAGGATCAGGCCGGTGTCTTCGGCGAGCGGTATGAACTCAGCGGGCGACACCATGCCCAGTTCCGGTTGACGCCAGCGTAGCAGGGCCTCGACGCCGACCGTGCGTCCCGTGGCGATATCCACCTGCGGTTGATAATGCAGTTCGAGCTCGGCGCGTTCGAGCGCCTTGCGCAGATACCCCTCGAGCGCGAGGCGGCGCGAGAACGCGGCATTCATGTCTTCGGTGTAGAAGCGGTAGTTATTGCGCCCTTCGTTCTTGGAGTGGGCCAGGGCCGCGTCGGCATTCTTGATGAGCGCTTCGACGTCGGCGCCGTCGTTCGGGTAGAGGGAAATGCCGAGGCTCGCATTCACGTTGATTTCGGTGCCGTGCAGCCGGAACGGCGTGTTCAGCGTCTCGAGAACGCGCCGCGCCGCCTGCGCCGCGCCACCCACGTCCATGAGATGTGTGAGCAGGATGGTGAACTCATCACCGCCTGCGCGCGACACCATGGCGGTATTCTCCTCGCCGGTCCGTGCGATATAGTCACTGGCGCGCAGGCAACGCTGTAACCGCTCGGCCACGCCCTGGAGCAGCAGATCTCCGACGTCATGGCCGAGGGTGTCGTTGATCACCTTGAAGTGGTCGAGGTCCATGATCATTACCGCCACGACGTGTTCATCGCGGCGCGTCTGGACGATGGCTTCCTGCAGGCGTTGCTTGAAGAGGCGGCGGTTGGGAAGATGGGTGAGGCTGTCGTAGTGCGCGAGGAAGTGGATTTGCTCCTCCATCTCACGGTGTTCGGTCACATCACGCACGATGACGAGCACCTCGTCCTCTCCGCTCGTCGTCACGCGTGCTTCGTAGTTCCGGGCTCCGTTGCCGGTTTCCTGCATATAACGGAATTCCCGGCTCTGTCCTGTGGCGAGCGCACCGTGCAGATAGTCGAGCAAGGTCGTGGCTACGCCGGTCGGCAGCACCTCGCTGACATGCCGTCCACAGGGTGAGGTGCCGGGAAATGCACCGCGAACCTTGCGCGGGACCTTGCAATCGAGAAAACGGCCGTCGCGGCTCAGACGGAACATCATGTCCGGCATGGCCTCGATCAGCGCCCGGTGTTTCTGTTCGCTCCGGCGCAGTTTCTCCATGGCCCCGCTTGTGCTCTCTTGCAGCCGTACAAAAGTACGCGCGAGATCGCCGATCTCGTCATGTTGCGCGGAAGGAAGTTCCTGGTAGATTTCCGCCAGCGGAGTCTCTCCGGGAGAGTCGTCATCGCGCCGCACCGCGCTCATGACGCGTGAGATAGCCGTAATCGGACGCAGGACGAGGAATGAAATGGCAAGAAACGCCGCCATGACGATCAGCACAATGACCATGAACTCGCGATGGATAAAAGCGGTGCGCTGCTGTTGAAGCGAGGCGGCGATCCGGCCCAGCGACAGGCCGAGGACGAGCTTGCCGACCGGCTCGCCGTTCAGCCGGATATCCTCGCTGAACGTCGCCATTTTCTCGTCATTGGCTGGTGTTGCGCCGAGTTCGGTCATGACGTTACCGCGCGGGCTCACCACCTTGGCGTAGACGATATCCTCGTTGCGCAGAACCTCGGTGAGGGTGAGTTCGATGGAATGGTAGTCGTAGCCGACGACGGGATTTGCCAGGGCGCGCGCGATGACGTGGGTTAGCTCTGTGCCGCGCAGGTGCGTCTCCTGCATGATGTCGTTGCGTTGGGACTGAAAGGCCAGCCAGCCGCTGACGGTCAGGCTGATGAACAGGGTGGCAACGAGAATGAGCGCCACCTTCTGGCGTATGCCCAGTCTCAATATACGCCGCGGCCAAGGTGGCGTTTCCCTGCCGCTCCCGACGCTCAGGGGCCTGTTTTGCTGTGAGCTTCTATCCATGAAAGTGGATTTCCAAGTCTGTTCTAATATCCTTATTAAAAATAGCAATATCTGTGCCATGCGTCGGCCGCCCTGCGCAAACAGGGCTTGCGCAGGGCATTTTTGGCCGACAGACAACGGTCCATTTGTGTTGTTGCAGCCGTAGGGGGGGGATTCCGGTATGCCACGGGTTTCATCCGTGGTTGTGTCATCACGACATGTACCGGCTATGGCGCCTGATGCACGTCGGCAATTGGCCGGTGTCATCCGGGTCGACTGCGAACCTTGAGCGAGGCAAAGCCATTTGTTTGTTGGCGGCGCAGCAGATAAGGAGTAAGCGCTACCGGGACGACGTGTTGAGTAAATGAGCACGCGCGAAGCGCATCAGGGTTCGCCTTCATTCCTGCCAGGGCGCACATGATGTTCGCGCACCCTGGCAGGAAACGATGGGGATGAGGGGGTTGATTTTGAGAGAAGCTCTAAACCTTTATGGGTGACACACGCGGTTGCGTCCGTTGTTCTTCGCGATGTAAACCGCCTGGTCGGCCTTCTTCAGCAGGTCTTCCTGGTTTTCCGTGTCCTGCGGGAAGCAAGCCACGCCGATACTGACGGTGATGGTGACCGTCTGCTGGCCGTCCACGACGATGGCGGTGTCGGCGACTTTGCGGCGGATGGACTCGGCCACCGTCAGCGCGCCGCGCTGGTCCGTTTCCGGCAGCAGGATGACGAACTCCTCGCCGCCGTAGCGGTATAGCGTGTCGCTCGCGCGCAGCTGCGAGTCCATGGCCTCCGCCACTTTTTGCAACACTATGTCACCGGCGGGATGGCCATAGGTATCGTTGACGGACTTGAAGTGATCGAGGTCCACCATCAGCAGGGACAGGTTGTCCTTGTAGCGGTTCACGCGCGAGAATTCCCTGTCGAAATCCAGGATGAACTGACCGTGATTGAGACAGCCGGTCAGCGCGTCATGGGACGACGCCCTCATGAGTTCGGCGTGCTGTGCTTCCAGATTCTCCGCCATGGCATTGAAACCTTCGGCCAGCTCCCGCAGCTCCACTGGCATGTTCCGGGTGATCCGGTGCGCGTGTTGCCCTTCGCTGAACAGCCGCATGCCCCGGGACAGGTCTTGCAGCGGAGGGAAGAGCAGACGGTTCAGCACCAGAAAGCCGGCGATGGCGATCGCGAAACCGATGGCCAGAAAAGCCAACACGATCATGGTGACCTCCAGCTTGAGGTCATGCAATATCGCGTGCGATTCCTCCGTTTCCGAGTGGGCCACATGATGTATCGCGTCGAGCTGGGCAATGATGCTGCCGATCAGCTGATCGAATTCCTCCATCTGCGCGGCCGCCACTTTGTTGCCGACCGGCGAGGTTGTTTTCAGTATGGCATCACCCATTTCCCTGGCGCGTTCCCAGTCGCGCCTGGCCGTGGCCAGCGCCTGATGCTGCGCGGCCGTCATCACCGTCATGGGGACGAGGGAATCGAAATTCCGCTCGACCTCGCTGATGTGCGCGCGGAATTCCTCGCGCGCCTTCGGATTGCCGTGAATCAGGTAATCGTTGGGTGGCATCACCGCCTGTGCCAGCGACATCTGCAGCAGCATGGCGTGGTGCATTTCGACGATGGAGTTCTCCACGACCTGGTCGGTCAGGCGCAACGCCTTGTAGAGATTGAACAGCGTGACGGCATTGACCGCGATCAGCGCGAGAAAGAACAGGGCCGCCCCGGACCGGAAAAAGACCTTGAGCGAGCGGTTTTTGCGGCGCGGGGAGGCCCCGGAGTTCATGGCCATGCCCTCAGTAGCGCGGATGGAGTGTCGCTCATGGACGTTCAAGTTGGCGACTGATGGTTGATGCTTTATTAAGCATAGGCCAGACGCCGCCGCTTTAACACCTTCAGGACCGGAAAAAACCGCCGCGCGCGGAATTATCGCGCACAAATAACGGCCGGCTGTGGCGGCCTGTCGCAGGGTTATGCATGACCTGCCGGAATCGTATATCCTTAGCCGCTTTTCAGGCAGCCGCGATCCTCTTTCGGGCCGGGGGGAGGGCGCGCTACAGACAGGAGTCCAGAATTTAATGTTCACCAAAGACATGACCATCAAGGGTTTCGACGATGAGCTGTGGACCGCCATCCAGAACGAGGCCCGCCGCCAGGAACACCACATCGAACTGATTGCCTCCGAGAATTACGCCAGCCCGCGGGTGCTGGAGGCGCAGGGCTCGCAACTCACCAATAAATACGCCGAAGGCTATCCCGGCAAGCGCTACTACGGCGGCTGCGAATTCGTGGACGTGGCCGAGCGCCTCGCCATTGAGCGCGCCAAACAGCTTTTCGGCGCGGCCTATGCCAACGTGCAGCCGCATTCCGGTTCGCAGGCCAATGCCGCGGTGTACATGGCGTTGCTCAACCCGGGTGATCACATCCTCGGCATGAGCCTGGCACACGGCGGGCATCTCACCCATGGCGCCAAGGTGAATTTCTCCGGCAAGATCTACAACGCAATGCAGTATGGCCTGGACGAAAAGACCGGCGAGATCGATTACGCGCAGGTCGAGCGCCTGGCGCAGGAACACAAGCCCAAAATGATCGTCGCCGGGTTTTCCGCCTACTCGCGCGTGGTGGACTGGCAGCGTTTCCGCGACATCGCCGACAAGGTCGGCGCGTACCTGTTCGTGGACATGGCGCATGTGGCCGGGCTGGTGGCGGCGGGCATTTATCCCAATCCGGTCTCGATCGCCGACGTCACTACGACCACGACGCACAAAACCCTGCGCGGACCTCGCGGCGGCATCATTCTCGCCAAAGCCAATCCCGAGATCGAGAAGAAACTGAACTCGCTGGTGTTCCCCGGCACGCAGGGCGGCCCGCTGATGCACGTCATCGCCGCCAAGGCCGTGGCCTTCAAGGAGGCGCTGGAACCGGCCTTCAAGACCTATCAGCAGCAGGTGCTGAACAATTCGCGTGCCATGGCGAAGGTCATGATGGATCGCGGCTACCAAGTCGTGTCCAACGGCACCGACAACCACCTGTTCCTGGTGAGCTTCATCGACAAGGGCCTTACCGGCAAGGACGTCGAGGCGGCGCTGGGCGAGGCCAACATCACGGTCAACAAGAATGCCGTGCCCAACGATCCCCAGTCCCCGTTCGTCACCAGCGGCATCCGCATCGGCACCCCGGCGATCACCACGCGCGGCTTCGGCGAGAAGGAGTCGCGCGAGCTGGCCGGCTGGATCTGCGACATCCTCGACCGTATGAGCGACGCTTCCGTGCGGGTGGCGGTAAAGGCCAAGGCAGAGGAGATTTGCCGCAAATTCCCGGTGTACGATACACCCCGGCCGTAAAGGATCGCGGGGCGGGGCGTTCGCCTTTGATTCGCCGCTTGCTACTATTCCGCTATGCGCTGCCCGTTCTGCTCCGCCGATGAAACCCGCGTCGTGGACTCGCGCCTGTCCGATGACGGCGATTCCGTGCGCCGGCGGCGCGAATGCGAGGTCTGCGGCGAACGCTTTACCACCTTCGAGCGCGCCGAACTGCGCCTGCCGCAGGTCATCAAGTCCGACGGCCGGCGCGAACCCTTCAATGAAAAAAAACTGAACAACGGCCTTTCACGCGCGCTGGAAAAGCGCCCGGTGGATACCGACGCGGTTGAGAAAGTCATCGGGCGCATCCGCCACAAGCTGATGGCGAGCGGGGAGGGCGAGGTGCCCTCGCGCCAGATCGGCGAATGGGTCATGGAGGAACTGAAGGAACTCGATCCGGTGGCCTACGTGCGCTTTGCCTCGGTGTATCGCAGCTTCGATGACCTGAACGCCTTCCGCGACGAGGTGCAACGCCTGCAGAACGAGCCCAGCGCCGAGCTGCGGCGCAAGCAGCTCTCGCTGATCCCGGAGCCGGAACCGCCGGCCAAGCCGGCTGGCGGAACCCGCAAGTCGCCCGGAAAGAAAACATGACCACCTCCGCCGCCGATGCGCGTTTCATGGCGCGCGCGCTGCAACTGGCGCGCCGCGGCCTGTATACCACCGATCCCAATCCGCGGGTCGGCTGCGTCGTCGTCAAGGATGGCAAGATTGTCGGCGAAGGGTGGCACGAGCGCGCCGGCGAGCCGCATGCCGAGATCAACGCCCTCAACCAGGCCGGCAAGATGAACACCCACAGCGCGGGCGTGTACCTGACGCTGGAACCCTGCTGCCATCAGGGGCGCACGCCGCCCTGCACCCAGGCGCTGGTCAAGGCGGGCGTGCGGCGCGTGGTGGCGGCCATGCGCGATCCCAATCCGCTGGTGGCGGGCAAGGGGCTCAAGGAGATCGAGAGTCACGGCATCCAGACCGACGTCGGGCTGATGGAAGCAGAGGCCGCGGCGCTCAACCCCGGATTCATCAGCCGCATGAAACGCGGCCGGCCGTTCGTGCGCGTGAAGCTGGCCGCCAGCCTCGACGGCCGTACCGGCATGGCGAACGGCGAAAGCAAGTGGATTACCAGCGAGGCGGCGCGTGCCGACGTGCAAAAATGGCGCGCGCGCAGCTCGGCGATCCTGACCGGCGTCGGCACCGTGCTGGCGGACGATCCGTCGCTCAACGTGCGCGACTTCAAGACCGGGCGGCACCCGTTGCGGGTGGTGCTGGACAGCCGTCTGCGCATGCCGCCCCGGGCGCGCATGCTGCGTAACGAGGGTAAGACGCTCATCGTGACGGCCAGTGGAGACGCGGCGCTTGCGGAAACGCTGAAGAAGGCCGGCGCCGAGGTGGCGCGCATCTCCACGCCGGAGAAGACCGTGGACCTGGCCGCGTTGCTCAAACACCTGGCCTGGCTGGAAGTGAACGAAGTGCTGGTCGAGGCCGGCGCCACCCTGTGCGGTTCGCTGTTGCGGGCCGGGCTCGTGGATGAACTGGTGTTGTATTATGCCCCGCATGTCATGGGCAGCGCCGAACGCGGCATGTTCACGGTGCCGCCGCTGCTGCGTATGACCGACCGCCTCAACGTGGAAATTACGGATACGCGGGCGGTGGGGAAGGACTGGCGCGTCATCGCGACGGTAAAGCACGAGGAGTAGATCGTTCCAGGGATATGGACAACGCCTTCTTCCAGAACACGCTCAATTCGCTTGAGGAACAGCTTGCCATTATCGACAGGAACGGCCGTATTATTTTCGTCAATGACAGCTGGAAAAAATTTGGCGCGGAAAACGGCTTCGACCCGGAATACGACTGGATCGGCGTGAATTACCTTGACGTATGCAGGACTGCCGACCTGCACGGCGATGCCAATGCCCTTTCCGTGGTCGATGGAATCAATTCCGTGCTGTCTGGAGAGCAACGGCTCTTTGATTTCGAATATCCCTGCCACAGCCCGAACGAGCAACGCTGGTTCATTCTGCGCGCCACGCCGGTCAAAGGCTTGGATGATGCAGCGTTCGTCCTGACCCATCAGAATATCACCAGCCGCAAGCTGGCCGAGCAGGCCGTGATCCGTTCTTCCCTGCACGATCCGCTGACCGATCTGGCGAACCGGCGGCATTTCGACAGTTTCATGTCGAGCGAGTGGCGCAGGTGCCTCAGGGAGAATGCTTCCATTTGCGCCATGATGATCGACCTCGATCACTTCAAAAAATTCAACGATGAAAAAGGCCATCTCGACGGTGATCTCTGCCTGCAGGCTATTGCCGACATACTCCGTTCACAGATCACCAGGGAATCCGATATCTCTGCCAGGTTCGGTGGCGATGAATTCTCGGTGGTCCTGGGTGACACCCAGCTGGAAGGGGCGTTATTGGTTGCCAACAAGATAATGACTAAAATTCACGATCTGGGAATGCAACTATCCACGGGAGAAGCCGTTACCGCCAGCATCGGTCTGGCCTGCGGCATTCCGGGCATGAATGATTTCTCGGATGAAGCGGCGCTTCTCCGCCTGGCGGATTCGGCCCTCTACAAGGCGAAATCAGGCGGAAGAAACAGGATTGAAGTGATATGACCGGCATATTGCCCGTGCATCCGGATTTTTATCGTAGCTACAAGGTTTAACATGTTCACCGGAATCATTCAGACCGTGGGAAAAATTGCCGCCATCGAGCAAAAGGGCGGTGATGCGCGCCTGCGCATCAATACCGGCAGTCTCGACATGTCGAACGTGAATACCGGCGACAGCATCGCGGTCAGCGGCGTGTGCCTGACGGCGGTGGAGCATTCCGCGTCCGGGTTCACCGCCGATGTCTCGGGGGAAACGCTTTCGCGCACGACCCTGGGCCAGCGGCGCCCCGGCGATGCCGTGAACCTGGAAAAGGCCCTGACGCTCAATACCCCGCTGGGCGGGCACCTGGTCAGTGGCCATGTGGACGGGGTGGGGACGGTTGTCAGCCGTGAAACCGAAGGGAGATCGGTGCGGTTCCGGTTCGAGGCGCCGGCGACGCTGGCCCGTTATATCGCCGAAAAGGGATCCATCTGTGTGGACGGCGTGAGCCTTACCGTCAACGCGGTCAACGGCGCCAAATTTGATGTAAACATCGTACCGCACACGCTCGCCCAAACCACGCTGGACAGTTTTCAGCCGGGCTCGAAAGTGAATCTGGAAGTTGATCTGCTGGCGCGTTATCTCGAGCGGCTCATGCTCGGCGAAGGCGCGGCCAAAGACGGGTCGATTATCACGCGCGAATTTCTCGCGCAACACGGAATTATCAAATAAACGGTTTAATTCCGCAGTAAAAGGGGTCTAAAAGTGGTCAGTACCCTTTTTTTTGCTAAAAAAGGGTACTGACCCCTTTTCCGGACCCCTTTTACGCACAAGTATGCGTCGCCGAAGGCGACACAAGACCTGCGGCGCTTAAGGTTACATAGATATTTATTAATTGTTGCGAGAAATTACCTGGAAACTCGCACTGGTTCTTGCAAGCACCGTTCCCCGGGACTTGCTTCCGCTTTTCAGCACCAGCTTGCTGACGACGCGATATCTCCCGGGCGGCGCCTTCTCCGGTATCGGCAACAGGGCGCTGCCGGCATAAAATCCGCTGCGTTGCAGTTGACTCCCGACGGATTCGGTTCGTGTGGCGATCAGCGTGCCGCTGATGGTGTAAAACTCCCGCGTTTCTTCCAGTTGCCATCTGCCGTTGGGCCGGCGCTGGAGATGGATTTCCTTGTGCAGTCTCAAATGGTTGCAGGATTTTGTCGTGTACGGATCCACACGCATCTCGTACACGTGCACGACTGCCGCGGCGCCTCGTGGCAGCGGAGGCAGATGGCGTGCGACGGTTTTTGTTTCCGGCTCGAGCAGGCGGTAATGCGTGGCGTAGTCGGCTTCCTGGCTGGCCTGCTCGAATTGCGCGCAGCTCATCCCGCCCAGGCTCGCGCAACCGGAAATCAGCAGGACGCAACCGGCAAGAACGAATGCCAACCGGCAACTGGACGGAAAATCGGGTCGCGTTGACTTCATGGCCTGTCCCTGGCGGGCTTGCAGGTCAGCCTCCCCAGGCCTCGCGCAGCGCGTCGTATTTGTCCTTGCGCTTGACGACTTTCTGCGGCTTGGCAACGCTTGTTTCGCGCGACACCACCACTTTTCCGGCTGGCTGGGGTTTTTCCGATTTTACGATTGGCGTGCGCGTCATTTCCTCAGGGGAGTTTCGTGCCGGTCCGAGATGCGAGGGAAACAGCACGAGCGTCAGCACCAGCAGAAACGCCGTCGCCACCATGGAAAAATCCAGCCAGGCCCCGCCCCAGATGCGACGCGGCGAATCCTCGGTGTGGCGGAGCCGGCCGCGCGTGCCCGCGATCGCATGGGTGACGTCCGATTGCCGGCGTTCCACCAGTCCCAGTTCCAGCAGGGCGGCGCGGAATTCCTCCACGGTCTGGAATCGCCGGTCCGGGTCCTTCGCGATGGCCTTGAGAATAACGGCCTCCAGTTCACGTGGCAGCCGGCGCTGGAATTCCTTTGGGCTGGGCGGGTTTTCCTGGACATGTGCGTGCATCAGGGCATAGTCGGTGCGGCGCTCGAACGGCAGCCGCCCGGTGACGGCCTCGAACAGGCTGATGCCCAGCGTGTAGACGTCGGAGCGACCGTCGGTTTCGCGCCCGTTGATCTGTTCCGGCGAGATGTACAGCAGCGTGCCGACCATGGCACCGTTCTGCGACGGGTCGTGGTTGTCCATGAGCCGGGCGATGCCGAAGTCCATCAGCTTGATCTCGCCGTCGCGGGTGATGAAAATATTGCTGGGTTTGAGATCGCGGTGCACCACGCCCATGTGGTGGATATGCTCCACGCCGCGCATGGCCTGCTCGAAGACGCCCACGGCATCGGAAACGGTCAGCGGTCCATAGTGGCGCAGGCGGCTTTCGAGCGTCTCGCCCTCGACGTATTCGAGCACCAGTACCTGGCCCACGGGATGGTCCATCATCTCGTACAGCGTGACCACGTGCGGGCTGTTCAGCCGGGCCTGGGCCTGGGCCTCGGTATGAAACCGCTTCAGGTATTCCGGGTATTTGCTGAGCGCGGGAGGCAGCACCTTGAGCGCCACCGTGCGATTGAGCTCGGTATCGTGAGCGCGGTACACGATACCCATGCCGCCCACGCCGATCCGGCTCAGGGTCAGATAGCGGCCGACCATGCTGCCCGGCTCGAGCGGCTCCGCGGCCGGCTCCTCGGCCAGGCGCGCGGAAAGCTGCGCCCGGCGCTCGGTAAAGCGGTCGGAAATGATGACTGTGCTTTGCAGTTTGTCGGCCTTGTTGGCTTTGGCAGACATGGTTATGGGCACCCGTATTGGGAAATGACCGCGGATGCCACCCCCCTTGGCAGTACCCGCTTCTATATAAGGAGTATGGTCGTGGAACCGTAACGGGCGAGGAAAGCCGGGATGAAAGCCGGGGGCAACCCGACAAGCGGCGAGCCAGGCCAAAGGCCCGGGTCCGGCCCGGATCAGGGCATCCGGCGCGAAAATAGGTGATAATGCACGCCCGATTCAGGTTTTTACCGTGGTTTTATGCCAATCAGCCCCATAACCGAGATTATCGACGAGATTAGACGCGGCCGCATGGTCGTCCTGATGGACGACGAGGACCGCGAGAACGAGGGTGACCTGGTGATGGCCGGCGCGCATGCGCGTGCCGAGGACATCAACTTCATGGCGCGTTATGGACGCGGCCTGATCTGCCTCACCCTGACCCAGGAACGCTGCCGCCAGTTGCGGTTGCCGCTCATGGTGAGCGACACGCATCACCGGCAATCGACCAATTTCACCGTCACTATCGAAGCCGCGGAAGGCGTGACCACCGGCATCTCCGCCGGCGATCGCGCCCGCACCATCCAGGCCGCGGTAAAACCGGATGCCATACCGGGCGACCTGGTGCAGCCCGGCCATGTGTTTCCGCTGATGGCGCAGCGTGGCGGCGTGCTGGCGCGCGCCGGGCACACCGAGGCCGGCTGCGATCTGGCGCGTCTCGCGGGGCTCGAACCCGCGAGCGTCATCTGCGAAATCATGAATGGAGACGGCACCATGGCGCGCCTGCCGGAACTGCAAAAGTTTGCCGCGCAGCATGGACTGAAGATCGGCACCATCGCCGATCTCATCCGCTACCGCACCGAGCATGAATCCACCGTCCAGCGCGTCGGCGAGTGCGTGATGCCGACGGAATTCGGCGACTTCCGCGTGCTGGCCTATCACGACGACATCAGCGACTCCGTGCATCTGGCGCTGGTCCGGGGCGATATCCGCGCGGACCGGCCGACGCTGGTGCGCGTGCACATGCAGGAGAGCCTGCTCGACCTCGTTACCACGGCGCATCGCGCCGGTTCCTGGTCGTTGCACGAGGCACTCGCCTGCGTGGCGTCCGAAGGCGCGGGCGTGGTGGTTATCCTGCAACAGGAAGAGAAGCCCGCTGATCTGGTGCAGCGCGTCCGGCATTTTCAGGGGTCGGGCAAGGCATTAGAATCGGCGGGAGGCAAGCGCGGTCATCAGGAAATGCGCACCTACGGTCTGGGCAGCCAGATACTCGCCGATCTCGGTGTGAGTAAAATGCGCGTGCTGGGCCATGCCATGAAGGCGCCCGGCCTCTCCGGTTTCGGGCTGGAGATCGTGGAGTATGTTGAAAACGACCCAGCGCAACTCTCAGGTACTCATCGCAAACACAACAAAGAGAAAAAGGTATCCGGATGAATGACGTAAAAAGCATTGATGGCGATCTGATCGCGCGCAGCGCACGTTTTGGAATTGCTCTCGGACGTTTCAACAGCTTTATCGGCGAGCGTCTGCTGGAAGGCGCGATTGACACGCTGGTGCGTCACGGTGCCGAAGCTGTTAACATAGAAGTCGTTCGCGTACCGGGCGCTTTCGAAATGCCGCTGGCCCTGAAAACCATGGCGGCCAGCGGGAAGTACGATGCACTGATCGCGCTCGGCGCGGTGATTCGCGGCGCGACACCGCATTTTGAATACGTCGCCGGCGAATGCGCCAAGGGCATCTCGCAAGTCAGCATGCAATTCGACCTGCCGGTCGCTTTTGGCGTGCTGACGGTGGACACGATCGAGCAGGCCATCGAGCGTGCCGGCACCAAGAGCGGCAACAAGGGCGTGGACGCCGCGCTCACCGCCATCGAGATGGTCAATCTGCTCAAGAAATTGCGCGTCTGACGGAGGGTTTATGGTCAAGGGCAGTCGTCACAAGGCACGCCGCGCCGCCGTGCAGGCCCTGTATCAGTGGCAGCTCACCGAGCAGCCGCCGCGCGAGATCGAGGCCCACTTCATCCTCGACCACGAGATGAATGACGTCGACCTCGACTATTTTCACCACCTGGTGCGCGAGATTCCGCTGCACCTGCACGAGCTGGACGATCACATCTCCCCGCACCTGGACCGCAAGCTGAACGACGTCGATCCGGTCGAGCTGGCTTGCCTGCGCATCGGCACCTACGAATTCGAGTTTCATCCCGAAATTCCCTACAAGGTCATCCTGAACGAGGCCGTGGAGCTGGCCAAGACCTTTGGCGCCGAGCACGGTCACAAGTACGTCAACGCCATCCTCGACAAGATCGCCACGGGTCTGCGTTCGCGCGAAATCAAGGCCGAGCGTTCCACGGCCTGACGGAAAGTCACATGCAGCTTTCCCTCTCCCTCGGGGTAGGGCAGGGTGAAGTGACCGGTGCCCCCTCATCCCCATCAGTTTCCTGCCGGGGTGCGCGGACAGCTCGCGCACCCGCTCGAGGGCGCGGATGTCCACCGGACATCCGCGACACCTCCCTCTCGCCTCCTGCAAGGGGAGGTGAGGCGGGGTTTTCGCGGAGGCACTTAACGTGCCTCCGCGCCGCCGAACGGGTGCACGCGGTTTTCGTGAGCCCGGCAAGAATGAGAGCGAGCCGAAGCGAGCGCACTTGATATGACGGAGTTCGAGCTGATCCGCACCTTCTTCGGGCACCAGGATGTCGCGCGCCCCGATGTCGTTGCCGGCATCGGCGACGATGCCGCGCTGTTGCAGCCGCCCGCCGGCCAGCAACTGGCGGTGACTTCCGACCTGCTGGTCTCCGGCGTGCATTTCCTTCCCGATGCCGATCCGTATTCCCTCGGCCACAAGGCGCTGGCGGTAAACTTGAGCGATCTCGCCGCCATGGGCGCGGAGCCGGCCTGGTTCATGTTGAACATCGCACTGCCAAAGGCCGATGCCAACTGGCTTCAGCACTTCAGCCGCGGGATGTTCGAGCTGGCGCGCGAACACAATGTGCAACTCGTGGGCGGCGATACCTCGCGCGGACCGCTGGCCATAGCGATCGAAGCACATGGTTTTGTGCCGCCGGGACAGGCGCTGCGACGCTCGGGGGCGAAGGCAGGAGACCGCATTTATGTCACCGGGACGCTGGGCGATGCCGCGCTGGCGCTGCGTCACCGCCTTGGTGGAATTCGTCTGCCGGAACGCGATCTGGCGGCGGTTGTCGACCGCCTGGACCGCCCCACACCGCGTGTGCGCGAGGGCATGATGCTGCGGGGCATTGCTCACAGCGCCATCGATATTTCCGATGGCCTGCTGGCGGATCTGGGCCATATCCTGGAAATGAGCCGGGTTGGCGCGCGGATCAGACTGGACAAAATACCCGTCTCGCCGGTTTGCCGGTCGCATGTCCATGAAACCGGCTGGGACATGGTGCTGGCAAGTGGCGATGATTACGAACTGTGCTTTACCGTGCCGGAAAAGCATGTCGTGGCGCTGGAAAAGCTCCAGCCTGCCTGCGGATTTCACCCCATTGGCGTGATCGAGGCGGAGCCGGGCCTGCACATCATTAATGAATCTGGCAAGCCCTACCAGCCGCGCCAGAGCGGCCATGACCACTTCGCGGAGAAATAATGAAAGAATCTTGAAACCGCAGATGAACGCAGATAAACGCGGATTAAAACATAAAACTTGCAGTTTATTTTTTCCGTAATCTGCGTTCATCCGCGTTAATCTGCGGTTCCAAAATTATTATATTTTTTAAGGAAATTAAGAAAATGAAAATCGGCACACCACTGAGCCCA
>Ga0105095_10000341_pt1 | contig 22113 bp, 17 predicted proteins | sample PPLLak2March2015_2_FD_79180 | JGI IMG/M metagenome (GOLD analysis project Ga0105095, IMG submission 79180) | Freshwater sediment microbial communities from Prairie Pothole Lake near Jamestown, North Dakota, USA - PPLs Lake P8 Core (3) Depth... | ecosystem: Environmental > Aquatic > Freshwater >...
CAGGTTACTATGATCCGTCATCAAAAAAGATCAGACTGGATGCCATCATGTCAAAGCTGCCTGTCGATGCCCTTAATCCACTGCTAAGCTTCTTTGCTTCGGATGTAACCGGTACCGTATCAGGAAAAGTGAATCTCACCGGGGAAATCAGCAAACCGATTCTGACAGGTGCCTTAATGGCCGAAAACACTTCGATGAAAATTGACTACCTGCAGACAAAATATAAAATCAATGATTCCATACGGTTTGACAGGGATGGAATAAAATTCAGGAATATCACGCTGACTGATGAAAGAGGCAAGACGGCAACCCTGACAGGTGCGGTTAACCATAAGTATTTTAAGGATTATACAACAAACCTTTCAATAAACCTGAATGATTGCCTCGTCTTTAATACACAGGCAAAAGACAATGAAATGTTCTACGGAACTGCGTATGCCACAGGTTTAACTACAATCAGAAGCGGTCCGAACAGCCTTTCATTCGATATCTCTGCAACGACGGGGAAAAACACAATGGTATTCATTCCGCTTAATTCCGGCCTTTCTGTTTCGGAATACTCATTTGTAACATTTGTTAATCAGGATACAACAAAGGATGGCGAAAAAAAGGCTCAGGTTTTACCATCCGGAACATCCGGAACCCAGCTGGTCCTCAATATTGATCTTAATGTCACTCCTGAAGCTGAAATTCAGTTACTGATCGATCCCAAAGCCGGTGATGTAATAAAGGGAAGGGGTGAAGGAAACCTGAACATGAATCTTAACGCAGCGGGCGATTTTAAAATCACTGGCGACTACACAATTGAGGAAGGAGATTATTTATTCACCCTTGGAAACATTTTCAACAAGCGATTTGATGTTGAAAGTGGCGGAATGTTAACATTCAACGGCGATCTTGAAAACGCAGAAATCGATCTGAGGGCAAGCTACAAGAATCTGAAAGCCTCACTCGCTCCCATTCTCCCTGATCTCGGTGACTCGAGATACAATGAGAGAATTCCGGTCGAACCCCAGATCCATCTTTCAGGCAAGCTTTTCAATCCATTTGTAAAATTCGACATATACCTGCCGAATGCTGATGAAGAGACCAGAACTTACCTTAAGAATATGATCACCTCCGAGGAGGAATTAAGCCGCCAGTTTCTGTTTCTGCTGGTGATGAACAGTTTTTATACTGACAATTCAATGGCCAATAAGCCAAATACAACTTCAGCAGGAACATCAGCTATGGCGGCAACGACTACGGAAATGGTCTCAAATCAGTTGAGCAACTGGTTGTCACAGATCAGCAATGATTTCGATGTAGGATTCAACTACAGGCCCGGATATGGCGTCAATTCGCAGGAAGTTCAGGTCGCATTGTCAACACAGTTGTTGAACGACAGGGTACTTATCAACGGAAATTTCGGAACCGGTGATGCGGCCAATTATTATGGGTATCCCATCACAGGCGATTTTGACGTTGAATATAAAATTACCGAAAAGATCAGGTTTAAAGTATTCAACAGGTTCAACAATAATATTTACACAGGACGCGGTGTCCCTTACACACAGGGGTTGGGCCTTTTCTACAAGCAGGATTTCAATAAGTTCTCAGACCTCTTCCGAAAAAAAGAGAAATCGGAACCCAGGAAAGAGGATGAAATCACTATCGAGGAATAAGAGTTGATAAATATTCCGACATTGTTATTAACCCTGAATAATAGACCATACTGTTTTTGCGTTTTTTAATATCTTCGCCCGTGAAAAAATTCAGGTTGAGATTATAATTACTTGTATTTAAAATAATTAATTAAAGGAAAAAAGATGGCATTTATAGAGCTGCTTATGCAGGAACTTCCAGGCGCTGTTGAAACGTCAGCTGAACTGAAACTGACACTCCTTGACCTTGCGATCAAGGGAGGATGGGTTATGATTCCCATTGTGCTCCTGTCACTTGTCGGAGCCTATATTTTTATTGAAAGGTTCTATGTGATCAGAAGGGCAACAAAAGAAGACACAAATTTCATGAACAGGATAAAGGACTACATACATGACGGAAAAGTGGATGCAGCTATGGCCCTTTGCAAATCGACCGACAGCCCCTCGGCCAGGATGGTTGAGAAAGGGATCAGCAGGCTGGGCCGGCCCCTTCAGGATATCAGCACGGCCATTGAGACCGTCGGAAAGCTTGAAATAGCCAAGCTTGAAAAAACGTTCCCGACACTTGCAACAATAACCGGTGCTGAACCGATGCTCGGATTCCTTGGCACGGTTATTGGGATGGTTCAATCGTTCTACGCTATGTCGCAGGCAGGTAATAATATTGAAGTATCCCTCCTTTCCGACGGTATATACACGGCACTTATTACCACGGTCGCCGGTCTGATAGTAGGGATCCTGGGATATTTTGCATACAATACCCTGGTAGTCAGGGTAGAAAGAGTAGTCTTCAATCTTGAGGCAACACTGACCGAATTTATGGATATTTTAAATGAACCATTAAAAATAACACGTTAAGATGGCAATATCATCAAGAAATAAAGTCAGTGTAAACTTCAGCTCGACGGGAATGACTGATGTTGTGTTTAACCTTCTTATCTTCTTTATGTTAACATCAACATTGGTTCACCCGACAGCTCTGAAGCTGCTGCTTCCAAAGGGCACCACCCAGACTTCTGCAAAGCCCCAGACAACAGTCTCGATAACACGCGATCAGAAATACTATGTTGAGCTGCAACCGGTCACACTTGAAGATCTCGAGAACGTTCTTAAACAAAAGCTCGGATCGAATCCTGAGACTTTTATCTCACTCCACGCCGATAAATCTGTTCCGTTCGAAAGCGTGGTTGCCGTACTTAATATTGCACAGGCTAACAATTACAAACTAATAATTGCCACAACGCCCAAATAACGACCTTCGCAGGCTTCCTTCCGAAAAGAGGAAAGGAGTTCTGGGCACGGTAATATTTCATTCCGTGATCCTGGTGCTATTTGTTTTTGTTGCATTCAAAGCGCCAAAACCCCCGGAACTTGAGGAGGGTATTCTTGTTAATTTCGGAACTGATGAAACCGGATTGGGCTTTATTGAACCCTCTCCGCCTCCAGCCCGGCAGGAAGCAGCTCCCCCGCTTCCTGCAGCAACCCCAAATACACAGAAGGATGAGCCGTTGCTTACCCAGAACAATGAGGAGGCTCCTGAAGTAAAAAAAGTTGATCCTGAAGCTGAGAAGAAACGTCTTGAAAAAATCGAAGCCGACAAAAAGATAAGGGAACAGGCAGAGGCTGAAAGAAAAATAAGGGAGGCTGAGGAGTTGGAAAGAAAAAGGATTGAATCCGAACAGAAAAGACAGTCAGAAATTATGAACAAGACCCGCGACGCACTTGCCAACTCCAAGAATGCGGGTACTACCTCAACGAGTGAAGGTGACGCGGGCGGGGCAGGTAACCAGGGTGTTCAGACAGGTGATATAAACTCAAAAACCAGGGGAGACGGCAGCGGACTGGGCAATGCGGGCATTTCATATTCTCTCGGGGGACGTGGATTCCAGTCACTTCCTTCACCCAGGTACGACTACCAGGGAGAAGGCAAGGTAGTGGTTGAAGTCAGCGTTGACCGTTCGGGCAAAGTAACCCAGGCAAATCCCGGAATCAAAGGCTCAACCACACTTGATGAATACCTGCTCAGAGTTGCAAAGGAGGCAGCCTTGAAGGCACGTTTCGACAGCAAGCCCGACGCTCCTGTAATTCAGAAGGGATCAATAACCTATAATTTTATCCTGAAGTAATTTCTGATCCCATATTATCCTGCAAAGAGAGGAAATGATTTCATCATTCCGACAACCTTATCTCCTACCCTCCTTATTACTTCCTCGTTTTCTATATTGGATATAACCTCATCGATCAGATCGACTATCACTCCCATATGTTCTTCCCTGAGTCCTCTTGTAGTTACTGCCGGTGTCCCGACCCGGAGGCCGGAAGTAAGGAAAGGTGACCGGCTGTCGAACGGGACCATATTCTTATTGACAGTTATGTGTGAAAGCACGAGTGTATTCTCAACCTTCTTTCCCGATAGCTCAGGAAACTTTGTTCTGAGGTCAATAAGAAGAAGATGATTGTCAGTGCCGCCGGATACAACTTTGTATCCCTTGTCTGTAAATGCTTCGGACATAACCGAAGCATTCCTCTTAACCTGCACCTGGTACTCTTTGAAACCGGGTTGAAGAGCCTCTCCGAACGATACTGCTTTTGATGCAATAACATGTTCAAGCGGTCCTCCCTGAACACCGGGGAAGACTGCAGAATTCAGAAGCGAAGACATCATTCTTATTTCTCCCTTTTGAGTTGTAATTCCCCAGGGATTGACGAAATCTTTACCCATCAAAATTATCCCGCCTCTTGGTCCCCTGAGGGTTTTATGCGTTGTTGAGGTCACAATATGAGCATACTTTAGCGGATTTTTCAACAATCCTGCTGCAATCAATCCTGCAGGATGCGCCATATCAACCATAAGTATTGCACCTATGCTGTCGGCAATTTTTCTCATTCTTTCATAGTCCCACTCGCGCGAATAGGCCGATGCTCCGCCTATTATCATTTTAGGTCTTTCCTTAAGCGCAAGCTCCTCCATCATGTCATAATCGACCAGTCCGGTATCCTCCCTGACACTGTATGCAACAGGTCTGTAGAGTATACCTGAAGAGTTCACTGGTGAACCGTGCGAAAGATGCCCTCCATGAGCAAGATTGAGGCCCATAAAGGTGTCACCGGGTTTAAGAACGGTCATGAAAACAGCCATATTTGCCTGGGCGCCCGAATGGGGCTGGACATTTGCATATTCCGCATCGAAGAGTTGTTTCAGCCGGTCGATTGCGATCTGTTCCGACTGATCCACAATCTCACAGCCCCCGTAGTAGCGGTACCCGGGATATCCTTCGGCATATTTGTTTGTAAGTACCGATCCCATTGCGTCGAGCACCTGCTGACTAACAAAATTCTCTGATGCTATAAGCTCAATGCCGTTAATCTGGCGCTGCCGCTCTTTTTCAATCAGGTCAAATATTAAGATATCTCTCTCCATTTCTAGTTAAATATTTTATTTTGAGAAGGTTTACACGAAGAATATAATTACTGAAAATAAAACTGGTTTCAGGCTGTCGCAGACAAATATAATGCTATTAAATTAAAAAAAATCTCCCGGGGGTCATTTATTCTATTCTTCCGAAAACTCGACCAGCAGCTCGCGATAGGTTGAAAAGATCCTTGATTTGGAAATAAAACCGACATAATAGCCCTTATCAAGTACAGGAAGGTTCCATGCTCCCGTTTTTCTGAAGGTTTCCATCACGGTTTCAATGTTTTCCCTGATATCGATATAGGAAGGTGGGATCGTCATATAATCCCTCACAAATGTATTCTTATATAAATCACTGTTGAACATCACCTCTCTGACCTCATCGAGGCTTACCACACCTTCAAGTACATTATTGTCATCGACTACCGGGAAAAGATTCCTGCTTGATTTCGATATAACCTTTACAAGGTCGCCCAGTGTTTCAGTTGATTTGACCTTTATAAGGTCTTTCTCAATCTCTTTCTTCCAGTCCATAATGGTCAGCACTGCTTTGTCCTTGTCATGTGTTATAAGCTCCCCTCTTCCTGCCAGCTGGACGTGGTATATGGAATGGCGCTCAAATGAACGGGTTGTTATAAAAGCAACTGTCGAAGTGATGATCAGCGGGATAAGGAGCGCATAACCTCCTGTCACTTCTGCGATCAGAAAAATTGCCGTCAGGGGCGCGTGCATTACACCTGCCATCACACCTGCCATCCCGACAAGGACAAACCTGTTGTCGGGGAAGACCACGCCCGCATATTTTGTAATAAGAGCTGAAACCAGGAATCCGGTCACACCCCCGATAAACAATGTTGGTGCAAAGATACCCCCCACACCGCCGGCACCGTTTGTTGAGCTGCTTGCAAACACCTTCAACATTACAAGGCACAGGAAGAACAGACAATAAATAAGAAAATTGCCGGCGCTGTCAGAAAAAACAGAGTTTGCAAAAACTGCGCTGGTATTGCCTTCAAGAAGCGATATTATCGTGGTATACCCTTCCCCGTAAAATGGCGGGAAAAGAAAAACCAGGCCGCATACCATGCTTCCCCCGATCAGAAGTCTGAAATATACATTATCTATTTTTTCATATAATCTCTCGATCAGAAGGGTCATTCTGGAGAAAAAGAGTGAGACCAGACCCGAAACGACACCCAGAAGCAGATACCAGGGGATATTCTTAATTATAAATGATTCAGTTATGTTAAATGAAAGAAGAACATTGTCACCCATAAGAAAATATGCCACGGTGGCTGCTGTTACAGATGAAATAAGCAGCGGGATAATCGATGAGATAGTAAGGTCGAGCATAAGCACCTCCAGGGTGAAAACTAATCCGGCTATCGGAGCCTTGAAAATTCCCGAAATAGCTCCGGCGGCACCGCAACCGATCAGCAGCGTGATGCTTCGGTAATTAAGCCTGAAATAGCTGCCGAGGGCTGATCCGATGGATGAACCTGTAAGAACAATGGGGGCCTCTGCTCCTACCGATCCTCCGAATCCGATAGTCAGGGTTGTTGCAACCAGCGATGTCCATGTGTTGTGCGTCCGGAGTTTGCTTTTTTTCTTTGATATGGCATACAAAACCCTGCTCACCCCGTGACTAATTTTATCCCTGACAATATAGTTCACGAACAACAGGGTAAGGAACATCCCGAACAGGGGGTAGACAAGATAAAAATAGCTGCCCGATTCGGGTGTGATACCTTCTGTCAGGATCCTGTTTGTATAGTGAATCGCATTCTTAAGCAATGCCGCTGCCAGGGCACTCAGCAAGCCGACGATAAGGCTCAAAAAATAAACAATTCTGACCTGATCTATCTCAAACAGAGGCTTATTGAGCAGCTTACGGAAAAGACTCATTCTGGTCATAATTTTGCAAATATAAAAACAATACTAAACCTTACCTGTTTTTTGATTAGTTTTGTCTGATTGTTAATCATCGCGTTAAAATGGTATCCTTCGACAGATTCAGTCTTAAGAACGGTCTGAAAGTACTTGTTCACGAGGACAGGTCAACTCCTCTTGCAGCCATGAATATTCTGTACGATGTAGGATCGAGGGACGAGGATCCGGAAAAGACCGGGCTGGCGCATCTGTTCGAACATCTGATGTTCGGGGGATCGGTAAATATACCTGAATATGATCTTCCTCTCCAGCTGGCAGGCGGCGATAACAATGCCTTTACAAATAATGACATAACTGATTATTATCTGACAGTCCCCTCCGAAAATATTGAAACGGCATTCTGGCTTGAATCAGACAGGATGCTTGAGCTTGATTTTTCGCAACGCAACCTCGACATACAAAAAAGTGTTGTCGCTGAAGAATTCAGGCAGCGTTACCTGAACCAGCCCTACGGCGATACGATGCTCCTGCTCAGGCCGCTTGCATATAGGATCCACCCTTATATGTGGCCGACAATAGGAAGGGATATATCTCATATTGAAAATGTTAACCTGAATGATATCAGGGACTTCTTCTTTACCCATTATGCTCCCAATAATGCAATTCTGACACTTGCCGGCAATATTTCACCCGATAAGGCTTTCATTCTTGCCGAAAAATGGTTCGGTCCGATTCCTGCACGAAAGCTGAAGAGCCGCAGACTGCCGGACGAACCTGTTCAGAATTCCGAACGAAAACTTACGGCGGAGAAGGATGTTCCATCCAATGCCCTGTATAAAGTCTGGCACACCGGACCCAGAAAGAGCGACGACTTTTATTCCCTTGACCTGCTGACCGATCTGCTTGCCGGTGGTGAGTCAGGCCGCCTCTATACGGAACTGGTCAGGAAGAAAAATCTCTTCAGCGAGATCAATGCATATATCACTTCTGATATCGACCCCGGCCTGCTTGTTATTTATGGCAAGCTCATGAATAATACCGACATTTATAATGCCGAAAAAGCGGTTATTGAAGTATTGGATAATCTGAAAGACAACAAACTGCAGGTTAAGGAGCTGGAAAAAGTAAAAAATAAGTTCGAATCATCAACCGTGCTGTCAAATACAAGCATTATGAACAAGGCAATGAACCTTGGATTTTACGAACTGCTTGACGACCCCGGTCTGATAAACAGCGAAGTTGAAAAATACAGGGAGGTCGACAGGAAAATGGTCAGGGATGCTGCCCATAAGTATTTCCTGACTGAAAACTGCAGTACACTTTATTATCTTTCATCACGAAAGGGCAAGTAATGAAAACATCTGCACGGACCCAACCGACTCTGTTTCCTTTTGAATCCAGGATTATGACCGGAGTAGAAAGCCTGCATCTTGATAACGGGATACCTGTCTTTCTGATTGAGGCCGGGACTGAGGATGTAATGAGGATTGAATACATTTTCAAAGCTGGCATGGTCCGGGAATATCTGCCACTTCTGGCAACATCGACCAATTTGATGCTGACTGAAGGTTCACAAAACCATAGCGCTGAAGAAATTAACAGGATACTTGACTATTATGGCATCTTTTTGAACCCGGCCGCTGAAAAAGATATTGCCGGCATTACCGTGTATTTTTTAAGTAAACAGACCGAAAGAGTACTCGGTTTGACTGAGGAAATATTGTTTAAGCCTGTGTTCCCCGGGAAAGAGCTTGATCTTCTTTTGAGGAAACGGTTAAGATGGTACCAGGTAAACAGGGAAAAAGTCCAGAACCTTGCAATGGACCAGTTCTTTGAGTCGGTTTTCGGATCGCATCACCCTTACGGAAGGCAGGTAGCTGAAAAGGACTTCAAACAAATCACACCATCGTTGCTTAAGGATTTTCATTCCAAATACTACAGGCCTGAGAATATGGCAATTATCGTTTCAGGCAAACTCCATGGCCAGACTGTAAATCTATTGAACAGGTACTTCGGAAAACTTCGTTCGAAAAAGATCTTCATCGAGGATACCGCGAACATCATTGGCGGAGTGAAGGAGAAGCACATGCATATCAGCAAACCTGGAAGTGTTCAGGCTGCCATAAGGATCGGATCTTCAACGATTAACAAAACCGATCCCGACTACCCCGGATTGAAATTCATGAATTCCCTGCTCGGAGGTTATTTTGGATCAAGGCTGATGAAAAACCTAAGGGAAGAGAAAGGACTTACCTACGGTATCCATTCAGCAGTATCATCGTTTGAACTATCGGGCTTTAAACTAATATCGACAGATGTTGCAAACAAAAACATACAAAAGACAATCGATGAGATATACAGGGAGATAAGGCTGCTCCAGACAGTCCCTGTCGCAACTGAAGAAATAAAGGTCGTAAGAAATTATATGTCGGGAGAGCTTGTGCGGATGTTCGACGGACCATTTGCACTTGCTGAAAGCTTCAAAGCTGTATGGGAATATGGACTTGACTATTCCTACTATGACCGGCTGGCGGATAAAATAAAAACTATCTCTCCTGATGAAATAATCAGGCTCGCTCAGACTTATTTCAGAATTGATGACCTTTATGAAATAATAGCGGGATAAAAATGTTTTGACAGATGGCCAAAAAGTACATTTATTTTATTGTTCTGATAATAAGCTTTTTCTGTAATTACACTTTCGCCCAGACGGGATGCCAGGTTCCACTTGTCCCTCCCGTGCTGACATCGGTCTCTGTTCAACCTGAAACAGGAATGACAAACCTGGAGTGGACTTTGAGTCCGGAATCAAATATTGCAGGCTATATAATCTACACATATATCGAAGACCAGGGAAGCCGTGGAGATCCCGTTGATACCTTGTGGAATCCCGGCATATCCACCTACTCTTATATTAATCCGGGTTACAAGTATTTCAGTACCTCATACGTTGTTACAGCATTACGGCTCCCCGACTGTGAAGGCCCCTTTTCAAACATACTCAATACGATTTTTACGGAAGCCAGTCTGGATACCTGCAATACGGAAATCCATGTTTCCTGGAATGCCTATAGTTCCTATCCTCAAAATGTTACAGGCTATACGGTGCTTGTATCGGTCAACGGCGGAAACTACACCGAAGCTGGGATTGTGTCACAGGTAGTTACCAGCTATATACTTGATGATTTTGAACCCGATAACGAGTATTGCTTCGTTGTGAGGGCAAATCTTGAAGGCGGAAAATATTCAACATCAAATAAAAGCTGCGTTTTGACAAGGATGCAAACCCCGCCCCAGTGGATAAATGCCGATTATGCAACTGTTACGTCCGCCGGTGACATATCGCTCGAATTCACAATAGATCCCTCTTCGGAAATTGATCTGTTCAGTCTTGAAAAAAAGAGCGGATTGTCAGGTACGTTTAATGAAATAGCCCTGGTAAGAACTGATGTAGGATCTGTGACTTTTACAGATAAGGATGCTGATCCTTCCATTGTTAATTACTATATGTTGTCCGCGATCAATAGCTGCAATGTCCGGGCAAATTCGTCCAACATCGCTTCAAATATTGTGTTGAGTCTCGAGGGTACAGGAAATGAAATCCGCCTGGTATGGAACAAATACCGGAACTGGCTCGGATCTGTTTCAGGGTACAGGATCTTTATGGACACAGGCAGCGGATTCATCGAGGTTGCATCGGTGGAGCCCTCCGATACTTTGTTTTCTGTCAGTATCCCTGAAATAATTTACAATGTGACCACTGGTGAAGCTTGCTTCTATGTTACCGCCGGGGAGATATCCAATCCTCACGGGATTACAGGGGAAAGCAAATCACGGGAAATATGTTTCGTTATTGAAGAGGTTATTACAGTACCAAATCTTTTTACTCCCGACGGCGACTCGAGAAACGACCTTTTCAAACCAGTGATTGCCTTTTCCCCATCAGACTATCAGCTGATTATAAGTAACAGACAGGGGAAAGTGCTATTCCGGTCAAATGATTTTTCCGAAGCCTGGGATGGTTCCGACAACGGGGATCCTGTTCCCGAGGGAGTATATATGTGGGTAATGAGACTCACCACTCCGGCCGGAAAGAAACTTAACAGGACCGGAACAATAACGGTGTTAAAAAACAGGTAGTAAATTCTCTGGTCAGTATCACTTATAAGAAAAAGTTTAGCCTAATAAAGCTATCTTTGTATCAGGCGTAACAGAAGACATGCAGTTTTTATGGGGAGTAAGGATATTTTTGATGAGGAAGATATTAAACGTATTCAGACCGAATATGATGCACTTGTAAATAATCTTCTGAGGTCCAATAACCCGGGTGACAGGGAACTGATCGACAAAGCATTCAACATTGCAAACAAGGCTCACTGGAATATGCGCAGGAAGTCCGGCGAGCCTTATGTTCTGCATCCCATTGCCGTTGCAAAAATTGTTAACCAGGAGATCGGACTCGGGGCCAGGTCAATCGCAACGTCATTGCTCCATGATGTTGTTGAGGACACTGATTATTCGATCGATGATGTAAAGAGGGATTTCGGCGAAAAAATCGCCAACCTTATCGACGGACTCACCAAGATATCAGGCACATACGACAAGGGCACATCTTCGTCAATGCAGGCAGAGAACTTCAGGAGGATGCTGCTTACTCTCTCCGACGACCTGAGGGTGATCCTTATTAAAATTGCAGACCGTCTTCACAATATGAGGACCCTTGAGTCAATGCCTGAGAATAAGAGAATGAAAGTAGCCGGGGAGACTATTTTTCTCTACGCCCCCCTTGCCAACAGGCTCGGGCTCTATGCAATCAAGAGTGAGCTTGAGGATCTGAGTTTCAAGTTCAGGCAGCCGATGATTTACCAGGAAATCGCTTCCAAACTAAAACTCGGGGAAAAGAAATACTTTGCGCTGATAAATAAGTTCAGCCTTCCGATAATCGAAAAACTGACAGAGGCAGGTATAGAATTCACCATAAATGGACGGCCAAAATCGATCTTTTCCATCTGGAAGAAGATGCAGTCGAAAAATGTGCCCTTCGAGGAGATTTATGACGTTCTGGCCGTTCGTATCGTATTCACGCCTGTTCCCGGAATTCAGGAAAAAACAACATGCTGGAATATTTATTCAATGATCACCGATTCATACCTGCCAAAGCCTGACAGGCTGCGCGACTGGATAAGCAGGCCAAAGCCAAACGGGTATGAGGCGCTTCACCTGACAGTTATGGGTCCGGAGGGAAAATGGGTTGAGGTTCAGATCAGGAGTGAACGGATGGATGAAATAGCTGAAAGGGGTTACGCGGCACACTATAAATATAAAGGCGATAACTCACCTGAAACTGAACTGGACAAGTGGATAAAAAAGATCAGGATGATGCTTGAAAATCCGCTGGAGGATCCAATCGAATTCCTCGATGAATTCAAGATGAATCTGTTCTCGTCGGAAATCATGGTCTTTACTCCAAAAGGCGTGCTTGTGAGTCTGCCCAAGGGTGCATCGGCGCTCGATTTTGCATATGAGATTCATACCGAGATCGGTAATAAAGCCATAGGCGCCAAGATCAATTTCAAGCTAAATCCGATAAGCGCCACACTTATGAGCGGCGATCAGGTTGAGATTATCACATCTGATATAGCAAAACCTGAAAAGGAATGGCTTTCATTCGTCAGAACATCAAAAGCAAAAGAGGCAATAAAGAGCCAGCTGAAAACCGAATCGACAAACAGGATCCAGAAGGGAATGGAAATACTGGAATCAAGACTGTCTGACCTTGGTGTCGTGCCAAACTCTGAAATCGTTAAAAAGCTCATGCTCTCATACGATGTCGCAAACAAGGATGAATTGTACTCAGCGATTGAACTCGGCACCATAAACCTCGATAACCTTAAAAAAATAGTCAGGCCCAGTCCAACCAAAAATGTGATCAAATACTGGGAGCTTAAGCTCCTGGGGAACAAAAAAGGCAAGAAGGAGGAAGAGGAGGGCGACACCGTCGCGAAAATCGATGGCAGCATCCCATTCCTTCTGCGCGAAAACGTTGAAAATGCAGCCCAATCGTACGAGATCGCAAAATGCTGTAACCCGATCCCCGGCGATGAGGTTATCGGCTACCGGTCGCCCGAGGGCTCAATAGTAATTCACAAGCCCAAGTGTCCGGTCGCAATAAGGATAATGTCGAATGAAGGCAACAGGATCATTGCCGTGAAATGGGCCATTCACAAACTGGTTTCATTCATCGCCAGGGTCAGCATGACGGGCGTCGACAGGATCGGACTTGTGAACGATATTACCAATATCATATCGTCAGAGCTTAAAGTTAACATGACCAATGTCAATATAAGTGTCAGGGACGGAATATTCGAAGGAACTATCGATCTGTACGTTCACCATACCCAGGACCTCAATAACCTGATTCTTAAAATCTCAAACGTAAGGGGTATCGACAGCATAAAAAGAGTGGAAGATTTTTCAGAATAGTGACCCTCTCCTGCCTCTCCGGTTATCTCAGAAAAAAAGCATACTTTTGCTATTGTTTTAAATTAGTCCAATTATGATTAGCGATGATACAAAGTCGACAGTGAAACAGATCTTCACCGAATATCTTGAAAAGAGGGGACATAGAAAGACACCTGAAAGGTATGCCATTCTCGATGAGATATACTCAAGGAGCGGACACTTCGATATTGAGTCGCTTTATATCTTTATGAAGAACAAGAATTACCGGGTGAGCCGTGCCACTCTCTATAATACAATTGAATTGCTCCTTGATTGCAACCTGGTCATCAAGCATCAGTTCGGGAAGAACATAGCCCAATTCGAAAAAGCCTATCAGTGCGGCCAGCACGATCATCTCATTGATATTGAGACAGGAAGTGTTATAGAGTTTTGCGATCCCAGGATTGAGGAGATCATCCGTACTGCCAGCAGCCTGTACCAGTTTACCCCGATGTATCACTCCCTTTATATATACGGGCACATGAAGAAACCGGAACAGGAATAAAAAAGAGGATAACCGACGGTCATCCTCATAAAGCCTTTCGTGTCCGGTCAGAATGCAAACCCGATCGAGAATCCCACGCGTGTTTTGAACCCGTCAATTTTTGTTATATCCGGGGTTTCGCTACCTGAATCGATTGTAATATCAGAACCGGTATAATGGCCACCGAAGAAAAGATCCATAACAAATCCTTTCCTGAATATCCATTGCCTTCCGAAAGCGGCACCGCCACCAATTCCCGTAAACGAACCGTTGGAATCACCATCGCTGTCGAAATTATACTTCTGATAACGCAGATATGGTGCAACATAAAATCCGTCGATGGCATTCTTCCTTATATAGAATTTAGCTTCCGGAGTAAGGACAAGTCCGGTGAACTTGAAATCATCAATTTTGTAGTTCAGATAACCCACGCCAAGTTGGGCTGAGACCACGTCAGAAATTTCACGCTCATAAAATACGGAGCCGGCTCCAATTATGAGAGCTAAAGTATTCACTTTCAGTACATTCTTTTCAGGGGCAACAACTACTTCATCCTGTGAATACAGGGTAGAGGCTGTCGACAGCAGGAGTATGCCTGCGATAAGTACACAAATCGATTTTTTCATGACAGAAGACAGTTAAATAATAGATTAGAAAATTGGTACAAATATTTAAATCAGATTCCAGGCATGGAGATTACTATACGCGTTTCTTGTTGACATTCTCCTTCCATTTATTAACAATATGTCAAGAACGTGATAATAACATGAATTATTTTGTAACTTGGAATCTGTTTTTTTAATCCTGATTATTTTATAATATGAACATTGACATACTTTTAGGACTTCAATGGGGTGATGAAGGGAAGGGAAAAATTGTTGATGCATTAAGTCCTGCCTACGATATTATTGCCCGCTTCCAGGGAGGACCGAATGCCGGCCATTCTCTCGTATTCAATAATATCAAGCATGTTCTCCATCTGATCCCTTCGGGTATCTTCCATCCGGATAAGCTTAACATAATTGGCAATGGTGTAGTGCTCGATCCTGCTGTTTTTATGAAAGAGATTGAAGAACTTGGCCCGCCCGTTGAAGAATTGATAAAACGCCTGGTAATTTCGTCAAGGGCAAACCTCATTCTTCCAACACACCGGATCCTCGACGCGGCTTATGAACAGAACAAGGGCAATTTAAAGATCGGCTCCACCCTTAAGGGAATTGGACCCGCATATACCGACAAAGCCAGCCGTAACGGACTGAGGGTCGGGGATATCCTGAATGTAAGGTTTAATGATCTGTATAAAGAACATACAGGTGCCCATCTTGCCATACTTGAAAACTACAGTTATAATTTTGATTTAAAAGAGTACGAAAAAGGCTGGTTTGAAGGCATCGAATTGCTCCGGAAGTTCAGGATTGAAAATACTGAATACCTTATAAATGAACTCTCCTTAAGTGGCAAAAAAATACTTGCCGAAGGCGCACAGGGGACAATGCTTGACCTTGATTTCGGCTCTTATCCGTTCGTAACCTCTTCAAATACAATTAGTGCAGGAGCTTGCACCGGACTTGGCATTTCTCCCAAAAAGGTCGGGGAGGTTTTCGGGATCTTCAAGGCCTACTGTACAAGGGTCGGCAGCGGACCATTCCCAACTGAACTATGCGATGAGACAGGTGAACTGATGAGAAAAAAAGGATGCGAGTACGGAGCCACGACTGGACGTCCGCGAAGATGCGGCTGGCTTGATATTCCGGCATTGAAATATGCTATTATGATAAACGGGGTGACAAAACTATTTATGACCAAAGCTGATGTTTTGTCAGGCTTTGAAACTGTAAGGATATGTACTTCTTATTTAACCGAAGGTAAAGAGCATAGCCAGGTACTTTTCGACAATGACCTGAAACCTGTGCCCGTTTATTCCGATCTTGAAGGCTGGAATGAGGATATTTCAGGAATAAAGACCTTTGGTGACCTGCCGGCATCGCTCAGAACGTTCATCGGATTTGTTGAAAAGCTGTCAGGGGTGCCCGTTTCACTGATTTCTGTCGGGTCTGACAGAAATGCAACAATCTTCAGGTAGCAGGTCCCTATTTCCTGACATAGAGCCATGCATCAAGTTCCACGGTATCGCGGAATCGTTCCAGCCGCTCGGCAGCGACCGCGTACCTGTCATAGGATTCGACTACTACAAGGTCAAATTCACTGTCTGAAGGCTCTATGACCTCCGGATCATAACCCTGTTTCCTGTATTCTTCTGCCCAACTTGTAGCATATTCGGGAGTTAAAAAGCTTCCCACAATTATATTGTACCTGTTCCTTGCTTCATTGGCCAGTTTCTCCTCTTTAGCCTGCAGCAGGGAATCCAAATATGCTTCCTCAATGGCTTTTAACCTGTTTTCAACCCTTTTCAGGGAGTCAGCTTTCCGGATGCTGTCCTGCTGACCCATTAACATCTCAAGTGACCTGGCTTTTTTTCCAAACAACCCGCGCTCCCTGATGTTTTTGCATGACATTGAAAAAACAAGGCCCACTAAAATTATAACCAAAAGCAAATTTCTCATAATAAATTATTTAAGGTCTAAAAGGCACTATCATTCAGGTTTCACAGAAGCCAATAAAAGTACAAAATATAATAAACCCTTCCAAACGAAAATCTGCAATTCAAGTATAATATGAATTAAACAGAATTTGTATATTTAAGCTCTTGAAAGTTTAAATTAACCTAAATCATAGCCTGATGAAATCATTGATACAGTTTTTTGAGGAAAGTGTGGAAAAGTATGAAAGCAATGTTTACATGTGGGAAAAGCCTCAGGACAAATATGAAGGTACTACCTATGGAGAAACAAAAAAACAGGTATACGAATTTGCGGCAGGGCTTTTACAACTTGGTATCAAAAAGGGAGACAGGCTGAGCCTGATATCTGAAGGGCGCAACAGTTGGATAGTCGGTGAACTTGGGATCCTTTACGCCGGAGCTATAAATGTACCTTTATCGGTAAAGCTGACCCCCGAGGAAATAAAATTCCGGATTAATCATTCGGAGTCAAAAATGGTCCTTGTTTCCTCTATTCAGGCCCATAAACTCAAGGATGTAATTGAGGAATGCAAAAAGATAGAGAAAATTATCCATTTTGATACCCAGGAGGAATATGCGGAAAATGAAATTCATTTTAACGAGGTAAGGAAGATCGGAAGGGAATGGCTTGAATCAGCCGGGAATAAGGCAAAATTCGATGAAATGGCACACAGCATAAAACCGTCCGACTTTGCCAACATCTGCTATACTTCAGGTACCACCGCCGATCCCAAAGGGATCATCCTGACCCATGGGAATTATGTATCCAATGTCTATCAGGCCTACAGTCTTATGGATATTCCCTCCTTTTATAAAACTCTCCTGATCCTTCCATGGGATCATTCATTCGGGCACACATGCGGCATTTATGCCTTCATGGGTAAAGGCGCCAGTATCGCCTCAGTCAAGACCGGGAAAACGCCGATGGAAACTCTGCGCAACCTGCCTTCATGCCTCAAGGAGATCAAACCTAACCTCCTGATGAGCGTTCCTGCAATTGCAAAAAACTTCAGGAAGAATATTGAAAAAGGGATCAGGGAGAAGGGGAAAATTATCGAATTGCTTTTTAACCATGCTATTAAGATCTCATATTCATATAATAAGGAGGGGTGGAACAAAGGCCAGGGATTGCAGAGACTTAAAAAGCCGCTCATTGACATGTATGATAAAATTCTTTTCAGTAAAATCCGTGAAAGTTTCGGGGGTGAACTTGATTATTTCGTTGGAGGAGGAGCCCTTCTTGATATTGAACTCCAGAGATTCTTCTATGCATTAAGGATCCCGATGTATCAGGGCTACGGTCTGAGTGAAGCTTCCCCGGTCATATCCTCAAATTCCACCGGTAAGCACAAGCTCGGTTCTTCAGGCGTACTTGTCAACAATATGGACCTTAAGATCCTTGACGACAATGGCAACGAAATGCCTGTCGGCCAGAAGGGAGAAATAGTGATCAGGGGCGGCAACGTGATGCACGGATACTGGAAGAATGAATCAGCCACCAGGGAGACAATCATTGACGGATGGCTGCACACCGGCGACATGGGGTATATGGATCAGGACGGCTTCCTTTATGTGCTCGGGAGATTCAAAAGCCTGCTGATCGCTGATGATGGGGAGAAATTCAGTCCGGAAGGTATCGAGGAAGCCATTGCCCAGCAATCAAAATACATCGAACAGTGCATGCTTTACAATAACCAGAAGCCATATTCTGTTGCTCTCGTTGTTCCAAACCAGCACACGCTCAAGCTTTACCTGGAGGAGAAAAACCTGACGGCCGACTCCGATGAGGGTAAAAGGTCGGTTCTCATCCTGATCGAGAACGAGCTTAATGAATACCGTACAAACGGGAGATACGGAAAGATGTTCCCGCAGAGATGGCTGCCTGTATCATTGGGAATACTCGAGGAGGGGTTCAGCGAAGATAACGGTCTTATGAACTCCACAATGAAAATTGTCAGAGGCAAGGTAATGGACAAATACCAGGAACTTATCGATTACTTATATACTCCTGATGCCAAGGACGTAACAAATGAAAGAAACATCGAGGAGGTCGAAAAAATGAAGCTTGGTTAAGCTTCATGTTCAGACGCTCAGGCGGCTCTTAAAAGGAAGAAATGCCATGAAGTCGGCATGATGTACAATGTATGCCTCTGTGGTGCGTTTCACCAGGTCGCCCTCGTGAGCATGGGCGGCAATAATATGGCAAACTTCCGAAGGAACACCGCATTCCTCAGCAAGAGATACTCCTGAAAAGGGATGCCTCAGGTATTGCCCGTACTTTCCCTGGACTGCTTTTCCGTCATGATCAATTTCATATTCAAGCAGCTTACCCACATCCGCAAGAATTGCTCCTGAGATAAGCACATCCATTTGTACCGGCAGATCATCTCCGAAGAATTCATTCATCTTTTCACCGGCAGCCCTTGCTATGTGCACAACACACCTCTTATGAGTCATAAAGCTGACTTTCAGATCGGGCCCGCATAGCAGGGTGAAAGGGATAATATCAAGATCTTCAGCTTTAAGAACACTTCTATCAAGGGCAATTTCCCACGTCCGTGCCGTCTTTTCCCTGAGTGATCCATCCATAATCCATTCAAGCTCAGGCCAGAGTTTCTTTACTGTTCCATTCATATTTTGAGAGAATGAGTTAATTTAATCTGGAAATTATTGCATCGGTCAACTGTACTGTCGAGGCTGCTCCCTTTTCAATAACATCAGGACTGCCTGTCATCTTCATCATGTCATAGGTTCTCACCTTCCCTTCCAGAATGACTGCCGCTATTGCCGCCCTGATTTTTTCCGAAAGGTTTTTCTCCCCGATATAATCAAGCATCATGCAGGCTGATTCGATCATCGCAATCGGATTGACTATTGGGATTTCGTAACCTGCATATTTTGGCGCTGATCCGTGCGTTGGTTCAAATACGGCAACACCGTCCGACGAGAACTGTCCACTGCATGCAAATCCCAGACCGCCGATAAGCCCTGCGAAAGCATCCGACACTATATCACCGAACATATTTCCTGCAACAATTACCCCGTAATCTTCAGGGTTCTTGGTCAGCCACATCATCTGCGCATCTATGTTAGTATTTACCAGCTTTATTTCCGGGAAGCTGTTCTTCTGTATTTCCTTTGCCAGCTTCCACATAAGTCCCGATGTTTCCCTGATAACGTTGGGTTTTTCGCAAAGGGTCACGGATGGGTATCCGTATTTTTTTGCATGTTCAAAAGCGGCCATCAGTATCCGCGTGGTCGCCTTACGTGTAAAAATCCTTGTCGAGATCGACAGTTCCTCAACCGGGACCTTACCGAAATTTTCAACAAACTTCCTGTGGGTCATAAACGCATGGTAAACATCATCAGGCGGATTCGTCCATTCAACACCCGAATAGAGGCATTCGGTATTCTGGCGGAAAATAACAACATCGACAGGCGGTTCTTCAATTGTTCCTCCCTTTCCCCTTCTTATGAAGTTCAGAGGATTCCCCGTATATGATTTGCACGGACGCACACATATATCCAGGTCGAATTTCTGCCTCAATCCCACGATAGGGCTTGAGTAGATAAATCCTTTTTCATGAAGCCGGCCGTCAAGTTCTGCATTTGCTTCCTCATTTGGCTTTGATGTGATGGCTCCGAACAGGGCTGTTTTATAAGTTCTGATGAGCTCAATTGTCCTTTGGGGCAAAGGATTTCCTTCCCTGCACCAAAACTCCCAGCCTATGTCGCCATGCAAATAATCCGCTTCAAATCCGGCTGCATCCAGAACCCTGAGGGCTTCTTTCATGACTACCTTGCCGATGCCGTCACCCGGCAATGTAACTATTGTCCTTCCGGCCATATAAAAAATATTTGAGTAACAGGCAAAACCTGATGAATGTAAATTTAACAAAAATTGACTGATTAGTTATTGCTCAATTATTTTGTTCATTCTACGTGCAAAACTGAAAAAAACTGTAATTTTGCGCGTTCATTAATACTATTTTTAAGATTATGAGCGTTTTATCCGGTCTGAATCCAGCGCCAATCTGGATTTATTTTGAAGAAATCTGCAAAATCCCCCGTTTGAGCAAGAATGAAGGAAAGATCAGAAACTACCTTCTTGATTTCGCTTTGCGGAACAATCTTGGGTCAAAGGAAGACAGTGCAGGCAATATTCTGATTGTAAGGCCGGCCTCAAAGGGATATGAAAATATAAGTACCCTGGTTTTGCAAAGCCATATGGATATGGTAGGCGAGAAAAATGCAGATCATCCGCATAACTGGTCGGCCGATCCTATAATGCCCGTTCTTGACAACGGCTGGGTGAAAGCCTCCGGAACTACTCTCGGTGCAGATGACGGTGTGGGAATAGCTGCTCAGATGGCTGTTCTGACTGATAGCGATCTGAAGGCCGGGAAAATTGAATGCCTCTTCACCGTCGATGAAGAATCGGGAATGACAGGAGCGCTGAATCTTAAGCCGGATTTTTTTGAAGGCAGGATTTTGATTAACCTTGATTCTGAGGATGAAGGCATACTTTTTATCGGATGTGCAGGAGGTATAGATACGATCTGCGAAATGAAATTTAAAAGCCTTCCCGTTCCGGACGGCCTGACCGCCCTGGCAATCTCTGTAACTGGTCTCCGCGGAGGTCATTCGGGGGATGAGATACATAAAGGCTATGGCAATGCGATAAAGCTTATGAACCGGATCTTACTGGATCTTTCCCGTAAGTTTGATACCCTCCTCAGCATTTTTGACGGAGGGAACCTGCGTAACGCAATTCCAAGGGAATCATTTGCAGTCATTGTAGTTAAAAAGGGCCTGAAAAATGATGTAACCGACAGGATTGCTGCTTTTCAAAAGGAGTTTGAGGCTGAATTTGGTGAGGTTGAGAAGGAACTTAAGGTCACGATAAAGGAAAATGATCTTCCGGCAGTTGTGATGGACAGGGATTCTCATTCAATGCTCCTCGATTCACTTGACAGGTGTCCGCATGGCGTGATCGCCTGGTCAAAGGATATTGAAGACCTGGTGGAAACATCTACCAACCTTGCTTCAATCAGGTTTGCAGGTGATGACGACATAAAGATTGTAACCACACAGCGCAGCTCCGTTGAATCGTCGAAGTATTCCGCAGCAGTATTGGTCGAATCATGTTTTGAAACTACCGGTGCCACGATTTCACATTCTGAAGGTTATCCCGGTTGGAAACCCGACCTTAATTCAGGGATCCTGAAAATAACAGTTGAATCATATAGGCGGCTTTTCGGCAAACTGCCCGAAGTTAAGGCGATCCATGCAGGTCTTGAATGCGGTCTGATCTATGAGAAATTCAAAGGGATAGATATGATATCATTCGGTCCTACGATCAGGGGCGCACACACACCGGAAGAGAAGATTGAAGTAAGAACAGTGCAGATGTTCTGGGACCTGCTTATCGATGTAATAAGGAATACTCCGGCGAAACATTGACGATTCCTCCGGGATACCGCTGTCAGGTTGTTCAATCGACCGCAAAAAACTGATCTTTTGGTGATCCGCATACCGGGCAAATATAGTCATCAGGCAGTTCATGAAAAGGAACACCCGGTTCAATCCCCGAGGAAGG
>Ga0105095_10000342_pt1 | contig 22092 bp, 14 predicted proteins | sample PPLLak2March2015_2_FD_79180 | JGI IMG/M metagenome (GOLD analysis project Ga0105095, IMG submission 79180) | Freshwater sediment microbial communities from Prairie Pothole Lake near Jamestown, North Dakota, USA - PPLs Lake P8 Core (3) Depth... | ecosystem: Environmental > Aquatic > Freshwater >...
TGGTCTTTTTAATTCACTTTCACACAGGTATGTCACAATAATTTCAAGGCATCTCCTTGAATAGAGCATGACAACATTCGCATCTTTTGTCTCTATCAGTTGTTCCAGTTCCTTCTCCAATTCAGGAAACTTGCCTTTTATAGAGGTGTATAATGCTTCAAGTTCTTTTATTTCGGCAGACCAGATATGCATAAGGGCAGGAATTAATTCACTGTATGATAAGATAAAAATAAGATAATTACCATTTAAAATCAAATAGTTATTAATGGAGAATCTTTTGGCTATTAAAAAACCGGAATGAATTTAACATAAAGTTATTTAATACATGAAGAAGATCAAAGTCACTCGTATTTCACCCAGATAAATCGGGGATGATAGATCGTGGCATCTTTCTGAATGTCCTCCCAGAAATTCAGGGTTATGGTATTGTAACTCACCAGAAGTTTTCCAGGCCTGGATAAATGGTAATGGGCTTTGGCATTGTAAGGCAGCAAACCTTTCTCTGCATATTCGGGACAGGTATAGACTTCATGTATCTCTCCAAATGGACCAACAGGACTTTCTCCGATGCGGATACCCACCTTATCCGACAGGCCGAGTACTGTAAAGGTTAACAGGTACCTTCCGTCTCCTGTTGGGGTCACACTGAGCTCATTAGACACAGCGTCAGTTATTGGAACCACATCTTCTTTATTATCAGCCCATTCTGATCCATTCCAAAAAGTCCATTTATCAAAATTTTCAATGTTCCTCGGGAGTGTCCGGGCAGCGATCAGCGATTTTTTACCTTCCATGATGCCATAGATATATACATAGCCATCAGGATCAGGGGCACATGCTTTTTTTGTATTAACAAATATCCCGCTGCCAAAGTATACCCTGCCATGATCAGGGTGAACAAATCCCAGTCCCGTTGCTATCTGTTCATAGTCGGAGATCCCTTCGGGCGTCGGGTTTTTAATCTTCAGAAGGGCAACATTGGTCGACTCAAAATCAAACACGTCAGGTCCTGTTTTATGAACGTGATAGGCAAACACGTAAAGTGCATTTCCTGATACTTGATTGATGAATCCATCCCCGAGCCAGAAAAATTCCCCTTCTTTTGACATTTCATTGTCTGGAACAAAATAGGAAGTCGGTTCACCATTATTAAGGGTATTACAGGTAAATGTGATCTTTCCCTTATCGGGTTCAACACCTGTCATCCAGGCGGTTGAATTATTCACCATAACATTCCCTGGTTTGGGCACATTATTTACCACTTCCCCGATATAAGTGTCGCTGAAAATAAAGAGTGTTTTCTTATCAGCCACACCCTGTTCCTCTTTACCATCCAGCGGAATGCTGAAAATACCATCAGCCCCAAACCAACCGCTGGTCCTTTCCATCAGAGCAGTCCATTCAGGTGCAGATTCTGCCGTAAAGCTAAGTGGTTTTTGGTGATCAGAAAGATTGTTATGACGGATGTCATTCTTATAACCCCTGATAGCAGCAAACAAAATAAACAGGGCAAGTAATGACTGAATTTCTTTCATTGTTGAGTTTTGTTTCAGCAGACCAGATCTGCATGAGAATGGTGTTTAATAATTTGTCAGTTTATTTGCTTTTGAATTAATGACAATATATTTTGTTCTTCCTGGTTAAGTTTTCTTTTTGTACTTAGTTCCTTTAATAAAACGACTGAAGTTTTGAGATCATTATTACAACCAGCCTGGTCACCCAATTGATTTTTTATTATTGCCCTGAAATAAAAATACCTGAATTCTTTAGGATAGATGCGAATGACATTGTTCAGGTCATCCAATGCTTTTTGCAAATTCCCCAATTGATCAAAAGCAAGACTTCTGTCGTAGAGAAATTGTTTTTTTTCAGGGAAATTATCAATTATGGTTGTATATGAATCTATCGCTTTCTGCCATTGTTTCTGAGAGAAATAAATCTTCGCTTTGTTTTGTAAGACCGAAACGTTGAGTGGCCATGTCTTTAAATAGCTTTCCCACTCATTCAGCGCACCCACACTATCACCCATTTGTTCCATTATTTCAGCGCGAATAAAAAATAACGGGGCATTTTGAGGATTCGTTTCGATTTCTTCTCCCAGTAATGTAATTGCCAGGTCTAGGTCGTTCCTGGCCAATTCAGGGAAGGAAGTAATCATGTAGTAATAACTTCTTGCACGATATGTATAATAATTCCCGGGGTCAACCGATATTGCCCTGTCGAAATCTGCTTTTGCTGACGGATAATTTTCTTTATTTAACATAAAATTTGCCCGGGCAATATAAAAATCGGCTTTTTTAGGATTTATAATAATTAATTTATTCAATAATTCAAGGGCTTGTTCCGGTTGATTTATTTCGTTGTATAAAAGAGCCAGATTATAAGTTAGATTTATATTATCGGGTTGTAATTCCAACATCTTTTTTTGATAGGTTATCGCCTTACCTGGTTGCCCCATTTCCTGATAGGTTGCTGTTATCAACTCATATCCGCCATAATCATCAGCATTTAATTTTAAGACATACATGCCATCCTTTAATGCTCCTTCATAATCATCGTTCATCAATCGCAAATGACCACGTTTGATGTACAGTGATTTGTCTTTCGGATTCTGCTGAATTTGTTTATCAATGAGTGCTTTGGCAATCATCCTGTCGCTAAGGTCATCCTTTGACCTGGAATTCCTCAATGTGAAATTTATGTATATCCTTAATTCATAAGCGTCATAATAGGAATTATCTGCTTTAATTGCATCTTCAAGAAGTTTCAGGGCATCTTTATACTTGTTTTCCGTCTTACTAAAATCAGCCAGCCGGGTGTAATACACTGCATTTCTTGAAAAGTCATCAACCATTTTAAGCAATCCTGAAGCTTCAGGTGTCAGAAATTCAGGTATATTGGCTGCTTTGGAGCTAAAGTCCAGATTTTCAAGAAAAACAGGAGGTGAATCGTTCCCATTTTCATCAATATGGGTAAGGTATATTTGGGTATAAGGTCCCTTATTTTTGGAAGAAAAAACAAGCCATTTGCTATTGGGCGACCAGGAATGCCATGAATTCATATTGCTGGTATTGCATTTCATCAACCGGGGTTCACCTCCACCGGCTGGCATGATATACAATTTGCTGTCGCGCTGCAATAACATGAAATTTTCAGCCTGGCAAAATACCACCCACTTACCATCAGGTGAATACCTGGCAAAGAAGTTGCTTTTATTATTATTGGAAGCGCCAGGAACAGGCGTAGCCTGTCCTCCTCCTCCATCATTAAACGGGATACGGTACAGGTCAAATTTAAAATCTTGTTTCCCCGAAGTGAATTCTTCCACATCGGCCAAAGTAAGCAACACACTTTTTGAATTTTCAATTTTTGGGGATCTGTATCGAATAGCCCGGGCAAACAATACTTCACGGCTATCAGGGGACCAGTTCGGATTACTTTGAACGTATGCCGGATCGGATGCTCCCGGAAGCTCATAATACTTCTTTGCATCTCTGTCATAAACAGCAATTATCCCTTTAAATGGAAAAAATAGTTGCGAATATTCCAGGTTATCTACAGGCACAAAAACAGAACGATCCTTTACCGTAGAAAGCACATATTTCCCGTCGGGTGAAACCTGAGATAACAATCCGAAAGTCAGTTCCCCATATTCTCTTTTGTAATCGCTCCAGGTGATTACTTTATCATAAGTAAGATGAACAGTGTCCTTTACAGGGGCAATAATGTATGATCCTTTGTCATTGGCATAATCAATATCCATAGCAATAAGTCCGGTAGTTGAGAATGAATGGCAATTTGCACAAACAGGTATACTGTCTAAAACCTTATGTGGTTTGCCGCCGTCAATCCGGCCTGTATACCATTCTATCTCATCTACATGCTTAACTGTATATCCAAATGGCAGGGGTACAGCCCGATAAAAAACTGGAGCACCAACTGAATCTTTTGAAAAGGAAAAGGAAACCTTACCGGATGAAAATTTATTGCCAGGAATGGCTTTGTGTTCACCAATAATAGTAAAGAAAACAGGTTCAGTTGCTGAAGCAGTTTTAATATTCAGCCAAACTGCTGAATCGGGTCTCCATGTTGATGATTCTATAATTTCGCGATACAACTCTTTTCTCCTTTGTGTTGAAAGGCGGATATACCATTTCGCAGATGCATTCAACGTATCCTTCCATGAAAACTGAGGTGATGGAAATTCGGGAGGGAAAATAGTACCGTCTTTGGGATAATCAATAGTTATCCCCGAAAGATGGAGCTGGTTTTTTTCTATAGATTGAAACTGATCGTCAACATTCACATTTTTGCATGAGCATATATAAAAGATTAAAAATGTAATGATCAATGAACTTTGAAAGAGATGTCGATCCTTATTTATGCTGAATTTGAAGGCATTCAGGCCAGGGAGAAGGAGTAACATAAGAATCTTTAAAAAGTAAATTTTCTTAAGCATTATTCAAATATAATATTTTAAAAAATAAGGCAAAATATGTGTATTAACAGGAAGGTGTATGTTGGGGGATGTGTGAATGATGTAACTTATTCTTGGAATTATGTAATGGTTCTTAGAGTAGAGAATCGCACCTTTATGAGGTAATTTGAAATCACTTTAACCGACTTTATCTTAGTAAGTGATAAGTAGAAATGAAAATTTTGTACAACTATTAATCTCCAGAATTATGAAAGCAGCAAAAAAAGCGAAAAAAGCATTAACAAAAGCAACAAAAAAAGCAACAAAAGCAACAAAAAAAGCAAAAAAAGCAACAAAAAAAGCAACAAAATCATTAAAAAAAGCAGCACCCGTTATAAAAGTGAAAGCAACTAAACCAAAAGCGGCGAAAAAAAAGTAAAGAAGTAAATTTAACCGACGGATTACTTATGCTCAATAGGTTTCCAGGTTAAATTCGATTCCACGTTTGGATTATAATTGGGATTGTCAGTCATAATGTATTCTCCCAGGTTGTTACACCAGGTATGGTTATAACCACTGGGGAGTGGTATTTCCCGTTCTTCGAAAGGATCATAGTACCGTTCTATTCCCAGCATATTGTCACTGTGTTGTTGGGCTACTTTATCATAGACACTGCTGCGTTGTTCATATTGCTGTAACTGATCACTCCTCATCTGGTCACTCATCTGGCTTAAAGTACGGCTGAATTCACCAATACTTTGTATGTGATGGATTTGCTGTTGGGCAAGATATTCAATCACATTGTTGTATTTGGCCTGCCACTGTTGATTTATCCTGAATGATGAGGTGATTGTCTGAAATACTTTAGTTTGTTCTTCCAGCTGTCCTGCTTTTCCCTTGAAGGAAAAAACATAGTCGATATACCACCAGATATTGTATTGAATGCCAAACATTGACTCAGTCGGAAATTTCACCTGTTCTACCACACCATATATCTCTTCTTCCATGGGAATACTATTTTTCACATAACTGAAACGGATTTTTGCACCTGTGGCTTCAGTCATAACCGGTCCCTGTGACTGGTTCCTGATTCCCAAAGCTTCAACCAACTCCGGCAAGTCACTTTTTGAGACGATTGTCAAGTCTGAAAACTGGCTCCTGGCTCTTTGAATGATTTCCTGGAGGGCGGTAACCGCATTCACAGGGCTGGCCACGATACTACCAAAATATTTACTTCCAGGAGGATTGATGGTCAGCAACCCCGAATTTGTACTCCAGAAAAAACACTGATTGGGAAAACCCTCAAATTCTTCTTGTCCGACAGGATTAAATACCCTGAAAGCATTGTAGGCTGGCATGGCTACCTGCTCAGGATTCCAGGTTATGCCACCTTCGAACTTCCAGTCAGAGGGTATTAGAAAACTATATGCTTCTAAACCGGTCCCCTGGGTGTCAATGTATGCGAACTTCTTAAATTTCAGCATGTTATCATTATTGTGACTGGTCATATTCTTCTTGTTGTTATTGGTATTTCCACATGAAAGGATTAATGCCAAAATCAAAAACAAATGAAATGGTTTGATCAGTGTTTTCATTATTACTAATGTTATTGTTATTATTTACCGGATATACCAGCTGGTCAGGCTATAAATGAATGAACCCTGAACCAATATATTGGATTTATATTCCACTAAATTTAAGAAGTCCGGGAAAATTTACCAACAGATCCTTCGATAATTTTTCTTTTAACGTTCGGCGTTTTGACGATAAAAGCCGGGCTTCCCAAAGGAAATATATTAAAAAGAATATTGATCACTGGGGGATTTGTAATATATTGTAATTTCTTTTAAAATAGACAACACATTTCAATTAAACGGTATGAAAAATTCCTTACACCTTTATGTGTGCCGTCCCAGGCATATTTTAACCCTGATGGCCTTTCTGGTATCTCTGACAATAAGCTATGCAGAAAATCCGTATTTATCGAACTATCTGGTTAATCTCTCGGCCATTGCTAATGCCGAAGCATTGGATGATGTTAATCCTGAAATGGTTATTGAGGGCAATGTTGTTCATGTGACCTGGACCGAGTTTAAGTATGGTGTTGAAAACTGGCTTTATTACTGCCGTTCAGTCGACCTCGGGAAGACATGGGAAACACCGAAACAGTTGCTGAAACTTAAGGATAGCCAGTTTTCCATGTCATCTGTATCACGCGAACTAGCCGTTGATGGCACAAATGTTCATATCGGTGTTTGTGATTACGATTATTACAATAATGGCACGGGTTACATCTATTATATTCGTTCGATCAACGGTGGCAGCACGTTCGAACCCGTAAAAGAACTGATATCCACAGGAGGTGGTTACAACGTTATCGGTAGGTGCAGTATCAGGGCTGCAAACGGCAAGGTAGCAGTTGTGTATATCGGGGCCGGTTCAATAAATGGTTTAAGAGTATTGTTTTCATCCGATTCTGGCGGCAGTTTTACGGAAAAGCTGATAACGGAAGAAGCCAGCTATCTTGCTGATTTCTGGTATGATGGCAGCAAGATGATCATATTATCGGGTTACGACTATTACTATTACGGACTGAACGTTGGTAAGGTCTGGGTGTCAGTGTCAGCTGACAATGCGGCAACATTTACCACCAACAAAATATCGGTAACTTACAATACGCAATACGGTGACCGTGAGCAATGTGTAGCCTATCACGATATTCATTATGTCAGGAAAATTGCCGGATCGGGGAATAATATTCATGTCGTTTTTGCCGGAAATAATGAGTCAGGAGTATGGACCATCCTTTACGCACGGTCAGCTGACAATGGTCTGACATTTGAAAAGGCAGTTGACATCAATAAGGGTATTATCACAAATTTCCAGGGGGGGCAGGAAACCATCGGAGCGAAGAATGACAAGGTTTATGTCCTCTATCTAAGTACCGGTTCAAAAATATTCTTTGCTGCTTCAGCCGATAACGGGAAAGCATTTACACAGGCTAAAAGCATCCTGCCTGACGGATTTTCACATATTGAGAAAACGTGGTGGCCGTCTTTGGTAATCGATCCTGCAGATGAAACAGGTTCTTCCGTTTATGCTACCGGAAATTCAATGTTCTCCGTCAAATCATCCGACGGAGGAAAAACCTTCAGTGGCAGCAGTATAGCATTACCTTTTCTCAACGGCCACACCCAGGCAACCATGGCGGACATGTGCATAGACTCCGAAGGTGCGATTCACTGGATATCCGAGGCAAAATTAAAGGGTGGCACCGACAAGGATATTTTCTACCGCAAAATAACTTTCCAGCCCCAACCCGGCACAAAAAACAAATCCTATCTGGTGGAGACAACCATGAATGACAAGGCAGAAACGATCATTGTTCCATCCTCTTCTGACTTGAATTTTGACTCGGCCATGACAGCCGAGGCGTGGGTTAAATTCGATCCATCATCGGCAGATAACATAAGTATATTGGCAAAACTTAACGGATATGATGGTGGCGACTATTATTTACTTCCCGGATATAATATGGGGTTCAGGAAAACACAGGGGAAATTTTGCATCAATACCGGACTAAAGACAGATAAGGGGGAATTTATCAACTGGGGCGACTGCACGATTGAAGACACACTTTGGCACCATATTGCCTTTACTTACGACGCCAGGGCAGATTTGAAAAATTTTAAAACATACGTTGACGGAACACTCCGCACTGAACAAATTGTTACAGGCAGGATCCAACAGGGCGACGGCCTGCTGGTAATTGGATCGCGTAATAGCTTTTTAGGTAACACCAAATACTGGATGGATGACATACGGTTGTGGAACCGCGCACTTACCCAGGAAGAACTTCTTGAAAACCAGACAAGGAAATTTACCGGCAAGGAAGACAGCCTGAAACTGTTCCTGAATTTCGATGATACCTTTAAAGACATTACCGGAAATGGCAACGATGGCCTTCCCGTTTACCTGGGTATACTGGCTGATTCCAACTTTGATCCTCCCATTCCAGCATTTGAGATATTCAAAAACATGAGCCAGGTTTCGCTGAATAATAAAACAGCTAATGGAACCGGTTACCAATGGAATTTCGGAGACGGGAATACCTCAGAAAACGGGAATCCTGTTTACACATACTCCAAACCGGGAGAATACGAAATCACGATGATCGCCCAAAACCTGAACAGTAAAACTGCAGCCATCAGGAAAGTTACCATCGAAGGGCTTAGTTACATTGAACCGGTAAAGGCGGGCAACAAAGGTTACACGACAGTATCGGTACATGGGGGAGGTTTAACGGTTGAATCCACAACATTAATGTTGCGAAGAGACGGGGATCCCGATATTGTGGGAAAGAATCTCTATTCGCCGGCTTCCGGAATTCTTTCTGCACAGTTTCTGCTCGAAGGCATATCTGCAGGCAAGTGGGATATTGTCGTTAAGAATGGAACTGCCGAGCATATTCTTGCCGGGGCATTTGAGGTTGTCCAGGCAATAACAGCCGATCCCTGGGTATCCATTTCAGGGCGTGGGGCAATACTTTTTAATATGTGGCAGACCTACAGTATTAATTTCGGGAACAACGGAAATGTTGATGCCTATGGGGTCCCCGTCTGGTTTGCTATTACCGATGATCCGAACCTGGAGATTGAAATTATCGATTTTGTGATGGAGGTACCGCAACTTGCTATTGAAAAGGGTTATGCGGATAAACTCAATGAACTGGGGCCTTATTTTACTACAGGATCGGTTTTGGGAGAATCTTTTGAAGCCAGAGTTTATCCGTTCATGGTCCCATGTATTCCTGCTAACAGCAGCATGAGTATTCACATCCGAGTAAAAACGCCAAAAAGTGTCAGAATGATGGTTTGGGCAAATCCCCCTTGGGTGGAAATGGTTGAGGATGTTAAAAAGAATACCAATGCCGAAGGCCAGGGATCAAAGCTTGCTGCTGCCGAATGTGTTATGGGAGTTCTGGCTGAAGGGATAGTGGATATTGGTACATCGGCAGTACCAGGAGTGGGATGTGTCTGGAGTGTCGGCAAACTGGTATATCAAACCGGAGAATCATCCTACAATAAAAAATTCTCAATGTGGAATACACTCTGGAACTCGGCCGTGACTTTTGTAGATTGTGGAATAAACCTTTCTGGGATCGGGGCTCTTTATAAGGGAGTCGGTGTTTTTATGGCCAATATGGCAGGATATGCTAAAAGCATCAAAGAATGCAATGAGTTGGGCAAACCAAATTCACAGCAAAGCCTATTGGTCGGAACAGTTTCCTCCTTCGATCCCAACGAAATTATTGGCCCGTCAGGATATGGAACCCAGAAATGGATTCAAAAGAACAACACCATCCCTTACACCATTTTATTCGAGAACAAAAGCACTGCTACTGCCCCGGCACATATCGTGACCATTGCAGATACGCTCGACATGTCGGTTTATGATATTTCTAACTTTGGATTCGGATCATTCGGATGGAGTGATACCATCCTCCTACCAACGGGCAACAAACTGAAAGAGTTTTCAATAGATACTGACCTGCGGCCCGGAATCAACCTTATCACCCGTGTTTCAGGAAAGCTGGATACCATAACCGGCATCATCAAGTGGGATTTTCTCTCTTTGAATCCGTCGACAATGGACATCGAAGAAGATCCTAATCTGGGATTCCTTCCACCCAACGTTACATCGCCCGAAGGGGAAGGATTTGTAAGCTTCTCAGTTGGTTTAAAACCGGAACTAAAAACCAGCGATGTACTGAAAAACAAAGCCTCCATTGTTTTTGATGCCAACGAACCTATCATAACCAATGAATATATCAATACCCTCGATATTGACAAGCCTGACAGCCGGGTATTATCATTGGAAGCCACCACCAAAGATAATTTCACTGTCTCCTGGACCGGTACTGACAAGGGTTCCGAAATTGGCACCTATACGATTTATGTGTTAGAAAAAGACACATTACTGCGTCCATGGAAGAATCGTACACTCGAAACTTCGGCAGTATTTGTTGGGGAGCCGGGTTCTGTTTATAAGTTCTACAGTATCGCTACCGATAATGTAAGCCTGATGGAAAACGAACCTCTCGGTTACGATGCATATACCACAGTCACCGTTAATATTGAGGATTTTGAGATGAAAAAGGCAGAGTTGATGGTCTATCCAAATCCGGCTACAGACATGTTTATGGTTGTTTTTCCAGATGCTCCATGCGGAGTTTATATAGTTGAAATACTGGGTATCAACGGGCAAACCTTTTACTCCGAAATCCACGAAGACCATACTTTATCAGCCGGATTAAGAATTAATACGAGCGGCTTAAACCACGGACAGTATTTTGTCAGGTTAGTCTATGGGAATAAGTCAGTTTTAAAGAAGATTTCAATTCAATAGTAATCTGGATTTTAATCTTGCATTTATCATCATATGAATATGGCTCAACATTTTTACTTTTGTTGCCAGGGTTGATCAAATGTCAGTTAATGAATTAAGAATATTACCCACAAACCACACACCTGAGATTAGCCTTAATCCGGATGGGATTTTTATAATAAGTGGCCGTTCAATGATTGCAGATATAAATGAATTCAGCAAGCAATTAGAGGGCTGGATTGATAAATATATTCTTAATCCTGCTGACCTTACCCGTGTCGATTTTCATATGGAATATCTTGCCACAAACAATCTGAAATTTTATATTATTCTTCTTAAAAAGATTACATCTGTTAAATTGAAGGGTAAAAAATTCATTATTAATTGGTATTTTGATGAGGGTGATGAAGATATTCTTGAGAAGGGAGAAAATATTTCATCAAATCTGGATATCCCTTTTAACTATATAGAAATCTACGACCCAAATATTCGAAGTTTATAGCCATACTGCAAAAATCGGAGGTTTTGACCTCTCTTCGCCGGGTGTAACTAAATTGAGCAAACAACCTGTTTTTAATCAGGATCGAAATTCAGGATAGTAGTGTAAACTCTTTCTTTGACCTCATCAGGTGTTGGACATAGCTCTTCACCTGTGAATCTGCCGTTTTCAATATCTATCCTTTCAAAAACCATAAGATAAAGGTTAAAAATGATCTCGAGGCTTAACATGTATCTGTATTCAAGGAAGGGTTTGATTAATTGAATAACATCATAAGTCTTTTTGCGGTATTCATTGGCCAGCATATAATAATGCCTGATAAGATTCCGGAATTTCTCATCTACAGGAGTTCCTTCAGCAAATTGACGCAGGGTTTCCCTTTTCAGGCCATATTTAATAATCAGCTCATCAGCAAAGTAATTAAGGTTATTAATCTGGTCTTTCTGAAAATCACGGATGATATGGACAATATAGCTAAAGAAAGCACACGGGGTAGCCGCCCATTTAACATCAAATGGCGGATCTTTATATATTCCGTTTACTTTTTGAATCCCGTTCAGATGTACAAAAATAGAGGCAGGTGCTACAGAAGCTCCAAGGGAGTATTCAAGAAATGATTCCAGTGTTAAAAATCCGTCATGATGAATATCGTAAATCATTGATTTGGCAAATGTTTCCATCGGCCAGACAGGGATTTTGAATTTTTCAATAGTCTCCCGAAGTTCCTGCTGAAGAGGATTACATTCCTTTGAAACAATTATCATTTTTAACCAGTCATCAATATTGGCCTCAAAAGTCTTCCTTTCATCAGCCTTAATAAGTTTGTTTTTTGTTTTATGATTATCGATCAGATCATCAATCGCTCGCATGAATTTATAACAGATCTTTGCCGCACAAAACCTCTCTTCTTCCCAGAAATTAGCTGCAATCAGAATATTCGGATGATCTTTGATTTTATGAAAATCAATGGAATTGAATATTTCCAGGAACTTTTTCGTTTGCTTATTCATTATGTTTCTAATGGTTGGTTTGTTTATTAAGTATACGTTCAGCTGTAAGCTTTGCTGAGATCAGGACATTTGGTATTCCATTACCTGGATGAGTGCTTCCGCCTACAAAATAGAGATTTCTATAATAGGGATGATTGTTATGGGGTCGAAAATAACCCATCTGCAGGATATTATGGGCAAGACTTCCAAACACGGAACCTCTTGAAATATTGCATGCATTTTCCCAGCTTTCCGGAGTGTGGCATATTTCAAATTTAATATGGTCTTCAATATCTTCGAGCCCTGATTGCTTTAATCTTTTAATAACAGCAGCACGAGTTTTATTCTTCAGGCCATCCCAATCCTGATTTTTCTTTTTATCGATATTACCTGCTCCCACGGTGACTGATATTGTATCATGATTATCAGGTGCTGCAGATGGATCAGTCCTTACAGGTGCATGGACATAAAAGGATGGATTATCGCTGACAGATTTGTCCTTAAATATGCGGTCAAGACCTTCACGGAACTTATCTGACAAGAATACATTATGATGCGCCAGTTGAGGATACACTTTATCAAGACCCCAGTGGTAACAGATAGCTGAGCATGAATATTTCATTCTTTCAATCCTCGCGGATCTCCATTTATCAGGAAGCAGTTTCCTGTATACATAAGGGAGATCGGCATTTGCCACGAAGATATCTGCTTTTATTTCAGTCCCGTTTTCAAGAATGATCCTCTCTGCTTTTTTCCCTTTTACTGAAATTCTGGATACCGGCATGTTGTAATGGAAAACAACACCCGAAGAAATCGCTTCGGCCAGCAGTTTTTCAACAATGGAGAACATACCTCCTATAGGGAAAAATGATCCTTCAGTAAGTTCTGCCGCCGGAACCATTGAGAATAAAGCCGGAGAATTAAACGGACTTTGTCCCACATAGATATTCTGAAAAGTGTATGCCATTCTCAGATGGGGATGACGGAAGAATTTTTTAACATACCTGTAATTTGAGATATATGTCTTTAACTTTATTAGTAAACCGATATTTCTAAAGTTGATGAATTGGAAAAGGTTGTAAAAATTTCTATCAAGGAGATCATTGATGCCTGTCTTAAAAATCTCATAGCCATCTGAAACATATTTTTTTGCACTGTCAAAACTTCCGGGTTCTGTTTTTTCATGCTCGGTTTTCATTTTGTTTTCATCAGTGGAAAAAGTGATAATCTCGTTATTATCAAAATAGATTCTATAGAGATCTTCAAGTGGCTTAATATCATTATTTTCGAAAAGAGGGATTCCAAGTGAACTGAATACTTTTTTATAGATGCCTGGCATCATAAGCATTGTAGCCCCCAGGTCGAAGCGGTGCCCCTCATGTATCAGATTACTGCAACGTCCTCCCGGGATTGAGTTTTTTTCATATATATCAACTTTGAATCCATTTTTTGCAAGGTATATTGCTGTTACAATGCCGCCGATTCCCGCTCCAATAATAGCTGCTGATTTTTCTCCCGACATGATTACCAGTCCTCTTTTTTATGTTATTAATCCATTACAATTATGACGACGGCAAAATAACCACCAGTGCAATCCTGATTTTGCATAATTACTTGTCAAGTCATACTTTCTGGTTTCAACTTCGCCAGATTTTAATAGCTCCGATAATTTCTTAATGGTCCTCATTTGCCTGGTTATCATTATTTTATCCATTACAGAAAAAATAAAAAAGAATCCTTTTGATGATATATCAGTATTAATAAAACCTTTTATCTTACACCATAACTTAGTTTTGGTTTCTTGTTCCGCAATTCTGTATTCAATAAACAGGTCCTTCATATATAAGTTCATTGGTGTATTAATTGGCTGACAGAAACGACCAACAATAAAAGAATTTTCCTCAAATCCGAATATATGAAAAGCTAACAGGAAGTGTGAATTTAGTTTTAAGGGGGGCAGGTTTTCAATGATATAGCCGGGTGATTTTCTGCCTCTGTTATCAATAAAATCATAACTATAAGGTGCAACACGAAACTGCTTTAACCATATAAAAATATCTGATGCATCTGCATTTACTTCAATACATCTAAGCAATTCCCTGCAATCAGTATTTGAAATATCGGGTAAGGAATCAACAAAAAAGCCAGGTACAGTCTGAGATTTTATCTTCATTAAGGTATTGTTCAGGACATTATCTTAACTTGCTTCTCAGGAATAAATAATGAATTTCCATTATTAAATTTTCTGTCCAGTATTAAATCCACTACCTGCACTCCATTCATCATTGTACCATAAAGACCATGGGCAAATTTTGGTTGATACAGGTTTTGAATCGGCGTTTTCATAGGCAGGCGCTTCGGTCCGAATTGGGTCACAAGTGATGCCATGTCATAGATACTGCCTGTTGGTGAGCCCGAATAACGGGCATAAGTTGCAGGCGTGGATATATCTTTCACAACTATGTGTTTTTTCAGGTCGGGAATAAAATATTTTTCTGCGATATTGATCAGGAACTCACCCCATCTTTCCTTTTCTGCCATATATTTTTTATAATCATTTTCACGCATTTCTTTCCATCCATTAAGGGCCCAGGGTGTGCTGCGGATTGTAACTGTATTTTTTGCCCCGGTTGTTAAGGAAGGGCATATGACCGCTGCATGAAAACATTCTTTTGAAAAACCATGATTTCCGTTGAGAAATGCATTAAACAGCTTTTCAGCTGTTCCTAAACCGGTAGAGACCACATTGTAGGGATAATCGAGATCCAGATTCGACATATCAATCTTATCATCAAGCCCCAGGGCGACATTGAATGACGACGGAGACATGATCGTATTTTCAAGTTTTTGTATATATTTCTCCGGGAGGTGCTCATCCCCTACTAACCGGCGCATTGCCAGCATGGGATCAACTGTAGTTATCACCTTATCAGCCCGTAACAAAGTCTGCTCACCCTTTATTTTGACTCCTGATACAGCACCATTTTTCACTTCAATTTTATCAACTTCAGCATTAAAACGCATTTCGCCACCCAATGACTGGAATTTTTCTGCCAGTTTAGCAGGATATTCATCGAAGAACCCATAGGGACGAAAACACCTGGTCATGGATGTAAGCATAGCTCCGGTTGCCAGAATTGCAGAGGCCCGGTTAGAAGGAACTCCGGAAAAAGAGGTAAATGTTTCCATTACTTCCCTTAACCTGGGATTAGTTATCCTGAATTTATCCAGCAATCCGGAGTAAGTGCGGTTCAGGTTAGCAATTACTTTTGGAGCCTTAAATGGAGTTGCAAGAGTGTCTTTCAGTGTAGCATTGACTTTAAGTTTTCTTACCTGTTTAAAAAGGTCAACAGAATATTCCAATAGAGCCGATATCTTTTCCGCGTCATCAGGAAATTTTTCCATCAGATACTTTGTGAAATTTTCAGGTCCGGCTGGGATCTTATATTCTAATACCTGGTCTCCGTCAACTACCAGTCTTCGCATAAAGTTTTTCTCATATCTCTTCAACGGCAGATCAATTTCAAGATATTCAAGAATATCAACAATGTCAGGAAAAAGCTGTGTGGTTTCAAAAACATAGCCCTCTCTTTCATAAGCAGTACTGTAACCTCCCGGGTAGCTGTTTTTTTCAATGATCAGGGTTTTCATCCCTGTTGTATTCTTCAGCCACATCAATCCGGACGACAGTCCGCTCAGTCCTGCACCAATAATGATCATATCATAATAATCTTTACCGGAATAATTCGATGATATTCCGTCTCGCTTAAGCTGATAGGTGTCCATCATGTCGTTATTGTTAATATGGTTTTATAACAAATTGTTTTCTTCCATCCATTTCCTAACCCTCTCATGCTCTGCCTGGTATTTGGCTTCCATATTTTGAAGTATCTTTTGAAATCGTTCTTCATTACGGATGCTGTCAAACAGTAGATCATTTTTTGCATAGCTTATCAACCATAACGGATAAAAATTCTTTGTATTAAGTTCATCCATGTAGTGATAGGCTTTTTTCTTATCACCTAAAAAAGCATAGACACCTGCCAGATCATAATATGCGGCCCCTCTGCTTGCAATTTCCCTGCCGAGTTTTATGCTTTCTGTACCATACCTGATTTGTTCATTAAAATAGTATTCGGCTTCTTTATATTTACCCATTTTCCAAAAAGCATATCCAATGCGATGCGAATATATAAGAGACAACTCGCCTGATTTTTTTAATTGTTCAATTCTTTTTTTCGTAAAAATATATGCTTCCTGGTGCTGTCCTGCGAAATTATACCAATCAATATTAGGAATATATGCTGTATCAATTTTACTTGCTTTTTCATTAAATAGTATAGCATTTTCAATATTTTCAATACAAAATTCTACCCATGCTAAATTGCTGAAATAGTTTGCTGAATCTCCATCCAGTATAAGTTTTTCCCGAAAATAATATTTAGCTTTATCAATAAATCCAATCCACAGATATGATTCACCCACATTCTGTAATAGAGACGGGCGCTCATTTCCATGGACATGGTTTAATGCTTTATGATAGCTGTCAAGGGCTTTGACAAAATCGCTTATTACCCATCCTTCAAGAATGTGTCCCTTTCCAGAATACACTGAATAATAGTTAGGATTAATTTGGTAGGTTTTATCATAATTATCCATTGCTTTTTCAATTTGTCCATTTGCATAGTAGTACCTGCCTTTTATATAATATGCTTCATCCAGTTGATCGTCAAAAGAAAGGGCGATATTAGCCAGAATAAGACAGGAATCCAGAAAACCCTCTTTGAAATAAGTTTCAAAGAAATGCCTGTCATAATAGGCAATGGCCAAACCAGAATATGCTTTAGCAAATGCAGAATCATATTCCAATGCTTTGTAGTAAAGATTTTCTGCCTTTCCCAGTGCTGTCTTGTTATCATTATCATTCCAAAATTTATTATGTTCATCTCTTCCTCTCTGATAAAAATCGTATGCTGTCAGGCTGGTTGTGGGTGTTTTTTCAATGAGTTGCTTTTCCTCAGGAGTAATGATCGCTTTCAATTCTTTAGCAATAGACTGGGCAATCTGACTTTGGATTCTGATAATATCTTCGATGTTGTCTATTTTCTTCTCATATGAGTCTCCCCAGAGGTGCCTGTCTGTTTCACCTTCCAATAATTGAATCCTTAAAACAAATGTATTACCATATTTCTGTCCGCTTCCCTCAACAATATAACTTACACCGAGTTCTTTTGCGATTTCAGGGATAGATTTGGTCGGATTCCGGTATTGTTCAACAGAAGTACGGCCAGGGACTCTTAGATCCTTTATGGCTTGCAGATTCAGGAGTACCTCCTCCATAATACCATTTATGAAGTATGTATTTTCTTTATCCTGACTATCATTGACAAAAGGGAGCACTGCAATGGATTTATCAAGTGCTTTAGTTTTATTTTCGCTGCTTATGATATTGAAAGCAAACAGGGCCACAATAACAATAGCAACAACCAGTAGGAGTATGGAAAGTAAGAGTACTAATCTTTTTACTGGTTTATGACGTAGTTCTTTAATATTAACCGGTTTTTCAATGTCAGGTATTTTTTCTTCCGGTTTTGCCTGACTTATATTCTGCATATCTAAATATTTAAGATACCACTTGATAATTGTCGTCAGGTTGATTAAAACAGGTCGTACCTGCTCAGGATCAAATTCCTTTGGATGAGTCCCATAGGTGGATAAACTGTTCAGGTGATCCATTGAAGTTATAATGTGGGCAGGAACTTTCTGTTCTCTATTAAGTTTATCAATAATTCCTTTCAAAGGTTCAGTCTTACGGGATCTTTTCAATTCACTTTCACACAGATCAGTAACAATTATTTCAAGGCATCTTCTTGAATAGAGTAAAGCAACATTTTCATCATCGGTTTTAATCAGGTGTTCTAAATCTTTCTCCAATTCAGGAAACTTACCTTTTATTGAGGAATATACCGTTTCAAGTTCTTTTATTTCTGCAGACCAGATTGTCAATTGAGTATGGATTTTAAAAGCTGGATATATTTATATAAAATTAATTCATTTCCAATCTAAATTCAAATAGAAATCAAACTATAATTAAGGCTTATGCAGGCAATTTATTATAAAAGCCTACTTAAGTTAATCAAATGTTAAATTAAATTTATTTAGAATCTTTCTAAATAAGCTTTATACCTTTGATACTGCAATGTATTTTTACACACACAATTAGATAAAAGAATAAAATGAAAAAAGTAAGTTTAATAAGCGCACTGGTTGCATGTACTTTTGCAGTATGGTCACAAAACAGTATTCCGATGTTGGGTCTGACAGCTCCCTCTTTCACAGCAGAGACAACAAATGGCAAACTTGAATTTCCGAAAGATTTTGGAAATAGCTGGAAAATGCTATTTAGCCATCCAAAGGATTTCACACCAGTCTGTACATCAGAGATTTTGGCGTTAGCAAAAATGCAGGACGAATTTGATGAACTTGGTGTTAAAGTTGCAATAATTTCTGTCGATGATCTCGCAACCCATAACGAGTGGAAGCAATATATGGAAGGTATTCTACTGGATAGTAAAGACACGGTTAAAATTAATTTTCCATTTATAGCTGATAACAACCTGCGGGTTTCAAATATGTATGGAATGCTTCATGCATGGGAAAACCAGACCAGAGATGTCAGAGGAGTATTTATCATTAATCCGGAAAACGTTATTCAGAGTATAAGTTTCTATCCGAATAATATCGGAAGAAACATAGAAGAAATTAAACGGGTCATTGTAGCATTACAGACTTCAGAAAAAGAACAGGTTATGACTCCGGCGAACTGGAAATATGGTGATGATGTGCTACTGAAATATCAGCCTTTCAGTGAATCTGAACTTCTTGAAAATCCAGATCTGAAGGATCAATATTATAAAGTTGGGATCAATATGTGGTACAAAAGAAGTTTAGTGGAATAGTTTAATTGTACATGCTATCTAATTTTTCAGCAATGGCAGCAGAATATTACTCGCATTCGACTTATCATGATAAATACGGATTGTGGCCTTTTGAAAATCGCTTTCTGCTGCCTCATAAATATTAACAAATTTTTGTGGATTCCGGTCCACTAATGGAAACCAGCTGCTTTGAATCTGGATCATGATACGATGGCCTTTCTTAAATGTGTGGGCTACATCTCCAACATCGAATTTTACATGCTCAATTTTATCCGGTAAAAAGGGTTCCGGATTTTCAAAACTCTTCCTGTACCTTCCCCTGAACACCTCACCATGAACCAGCATTTCGTAACCGCCCATAGGATACTTCAATACAGGATCTTTATCTGCATAGATATCCACGTTATTGTAAGATAAACTGTCAGGAAAAACATCAATCAATTTAACAACAAAATCAGCATCTGTGGACGATATGGCGGTAAGCAGATCGGCCCTGACAATACCTGTAACGGTAACGTCTTCATCTAATATAGCAGTTTTAAATGTGAGAACATCCGGTCTTCTTTCAGCAAACCGCTGGTCATCAGTCATGTATTCTCTGGTTCGGTTAAAGTGAACATCTTCCGTATATGGAACAGGTTTTGCCGGATCACTGAGGTACTCACTGAAACTAGCTTTCACGTTAGGTTCGTTCCATTCCAGTCTCCCATTTTCCTGCAAATACAGAACGTTATCTTCCTTGCCGGCTGGCGGCCACTTGTCAAATTGTCTCCACTTATTTTCCCCTGTCAGAAAAATAGTAGCTTCTGCAAATTTTGAAACATCGCCAATTCCTTTGAGAAAATAATTGAAAAAAGGAATTTCTATATTTCGCTGAAACCACAGTGATGTATTGTTTCCAAAGTCAACATTACCCAAATGTGTACCATCTGAATGAGCCCATTGCACATGATACCAGGGACCCATAACAAGTTTGTTAAATTCCTTACCCGGATTATTTTCTTCAGCTGCCCTGTATGAATTCCATCCTCCCCAGTGGTCTTCTGCATCAAACAACCCCCCTACCCATAGCATGGCAGGTTCCAGATTTTTGGTTGCATTTCTTGCATCACGCGCCTTCCACCATGAATCATAGTCAGGATGTGCGTATACATCTTTCCAGAAAGGAATACTATCGCCCATCAACTCTAAAAAGGCAGGTAAAGGTCCTGTTTCCAGATAAAATTTGTAATTGTCGTGTGTTGGATAATCAATACTGACCGGTGGAACTGAAGTAGGTTTGGGATGAGGCACACCCATACTGAAACCGTAAGCTGAGTAAAAACCAAATGCATCCATCAGGAAAAATGCACCATTGTGATGAAAGTCGTCACCAATGAACCAATTAGTGACAGGTGCCTGTGGGCTTACAGCAACAAGGGAGGGATGATTACTGGCAGCAGCCATGGTTGAATAAAATCCTGGGTAAGAAATCCCGAATACCCCCACTTTTCCATTATTGTGTGGGATGTTTTTTATTAACCAGTCAATGGCATCATAGGTATCGCTGGCTTCATCTATATCTTCATTTGTTTTCTTATCGGGATTAAAGGGCCTGACATTGACAAAATCCCCTTCGCTCATCCACCTTCCGCGAACATCCTGAGTTACCATAATATAACCCTCTTTCAGGAATTCTTTTAAATAAGAGTTCCAGTATTCTTGCCACTTATCTTCTCCATAAGGAGCACAGGAATAAGGTGTACGTGTTATCAATACAGGATGATTCTCTGAATCATCTTTGGGAAGATAAATGGAAGTAAATAATTTTATTCCATCCCGCATGGTTATCATGCGTTCCATCTTTGTATAATTATTTACAATCCAGATGCTATCTGTGTTTTGCGCAAACAGAAAAAGACACCAGGCGCTTAAGGTTATGAAAAAGCAGAGTTTTTTCATTTGTTAAGAACATTAAATGTGAATTACTATTTTAAATTTAGACCTTCAGAATCCATTTACATTCCTTATTAATTTCATATGATATTACTTCTAAAGGATAATAGCGAATCAGATATATTTATTGTGCGGTCTGTCTGTTGCCCGGTAAATAAGATAAGCACTGCTGATAAGAAAAAGCGATGCAATCCAGGTTAGCATCCCTACTTTCGTGGAAAATTTAAGCCCAATAAATAATACTGCCAGAAAAGGGATTATGAATGAGACAGATACGACAAGATCCTTTTTACCTTTTTTCATTGCAATATTCCAGAAAATATAACCCAGTGCTGTCGGACATATAATAGTATAGATCAGCTCAGGATTAGTGTAAAGTGATGCCAGGCTTTTGAATTCAAAATTGCCTTGATAAATCAGCAGGAAAAGAAAAGGCATTCCGCTTATCATAAATATTATCGGTAATGCTGCAAAATCATCATCTGTTACGAATTTTTTTGTGAGATTTGAATACAATGCCCAGGAAATAGCAGTCAGTAAAGCAAGGAGGTAAGCCAGGAAATTATCATCCAAATTTTTTACCATTTCCAGAAGCTCCCTGAGGGTATATTCCTGTGAAAAAGCCAGTATTACACCACTTATACCAAGTATAACGCTTACAATGAAAATCAAGGGCCGCATCCGTATATGGAACACGGGGATCTTCAGCACATAAATCAGCAATGGCCAAAGATAATTAATGATTGTGACTATCAGCAACTCCTTCTCGTTGGATGCCAGCCCGAGTGCCAGGAATAAAAGGGTATTGTTAAGAAACAGGAAAACACCGGTACCTGCATAGTAGCTGAATCCAAGTTCCTTCAACATTATAAAATATTCTCTTTTGAACCAGGCAAGCATTGCAACAAACATAAAAGCCCCTCCGAA
>Ga0105095_10000346_pt1 | contig 21986 bp, 17 predicted proteins | sample PPLLak2March2015_2_FD_79180 | JGI IMG/M metagenome (GOLD analysis project Ga0105095, IMG submission 79180) | Freshwater sediment microbial communities from Prairie Pothole Lake near Jamestown, North Dakota, USA - PPLs Lake P8 Core (3) Depth... | ecosystem: Environmental > Aquatic > Freshwater >...
AAAATCTCTTCTGCTTCAGTCATTATTTTTCTTAATTCCCTGGATTTTGATTTAATATTGAAGCTTGCCCCAAGATTATGTTTACTTTCTATGATCCGTCTTGAATAAACCATTTCCTAATTTAGTCTGAATTTATTACTTACAGTACCCACACCTTCCCCTCTATAGGGGGAAGGCCGGGAAGGGGGTAATAAACTTTATGTAAATAAAGGCCGGGAAGGGGGTAATACATTAAATGAAGGCCGGGAAGGGGGTAATCCTCTATGCGTATATGAAAGCTGGGATGAGGTAATATATCAATATGCATATACATAAAACAAAGATAAATTAAGAGAATTATTCTTAAAACTCCAGGTAAGGTCTTACCTTAATTGCTGTTTCATCAGAAATCAGTTTATTACCGACAAGATCATCAATCCCATTCAACCTGCCCTGTAACTCCCGGTATTTCAGGATCGCCGTCACCTCATACCTTTCAAAATACGGTAACTTTATAAGCTGCTTAAAATCAGCATTATTAATATTAATTTTTTTCACATCCGCTGAATCTGCCACCAGCATTCCTGAAATTCGGGTAAATGTCTCCTCCGGCAATCCGTATACTTCCCTGAGCTGGCTGACTGATGCAAAGCCCCCCAGCAGTTTCCGGTATTTTATTATTCTTGCCGACAATACCGGACCAATACCAGGAAGCGCTTCCAGAGATGCAGAATCGCTGGAATTGAGATCGAGTAATTTTATGGCCTGTCCGGATCTCACAGACTGATTGTTTTGATAATCTGCTGTTCCTTCCCTGCCCGGAATTGAATCCGGAACATATAAATGAGGTGTCAAAGGCAGTATTTCGACAGTCATGTTTCGGCCGGGAATGATAAACCTGATTCCTGCTACGGCTGCAATCAGTAAAAGGAGTATGAATGATGCCCGTCTTTCACGCCGTGTATAACCAAACCACTCCTTTAGGGATTCGAAGGATATGTGTTTCATATAAAATGCAGTAAGACAACTGCAATTTACAAATTCCTTCAGAAATACTATGGTAAATAACTGATTTTTTCCCTGACGGGATCAGAACGGGTAACCGATCCCCACAACCAGTCCAAAAATTCCGGCATGTTTTTTATTGCCGGCATTATCAATATATTCTGTTGCCCTGTAATAATCTGCCCAGTCCGTTATCCACCGTGATCCCTCCTCCAGACTCGGATCCCTAAGCTTAATGCCGACATCCGCCCGTAAGAGCACGAAATCAAGATCAAAGCGCAATCCGAAGCCAGTGCCCACTGCAAAATCTTTGTAAAAATTTGTACTGATCTTTGTTTCAGACGGTGATTCTGAAGCAACTGACCAGATATTACCGGCATCAAGGAAAACGGCACTTTCAAGTATCCAGAACAGGTTAAATCTGTATTCAGCATTAGCTTCAATCTTAATATCTGCGGTCTGGTTCTGAATTTCACTGCGATCGGGAACAATGTGTCCGGGTCCCAGCGTACGAACCTGCCAGGCTCTTACTCCATTGGCTCCACCACCGAAATACTGCTTTTCGAAAGGTATTGCCCTGGAATTGCCATAAGGAATTCCAGCACCCGTAAATCCCCTGAAAACCAACGAGCTGACATCGTTTAAATTCACATTATATCTGAAATCAATATCTGCCCGGATATATTGTGCATATGGCTGGTTAAATATCTGGTAACTTCCTTCCGTCTTGGTGGCTTTTAAAATATTACTTATCGCTCCGAGCAAGTTCCCCGATGCCTCACCATTAAATCTTACGAACCAGTATCCCCAGCGATCCCTTGTTCTCCCGATATTCTGATTACTGAATATCAGGGAATAGCTGGCTCCGAGAATAATGACATCACTGTAACTGTATGCAAGTGAGGTAGATTTTATTCTTTCCCAGAATGCTGCATCGATTGTATCCAGTTTGACAAAGTTAAGCTGGACCGGATTTACAATATGAGTAGTATAAGAGTTCCCGTTCCAGTTATATCCGAAAGTGGCGTTTGCCATTGTTCTTGTGTAGAACGGCATTTTCTGGCGGTTATAGGCGGCAAGTAAAGTAGTGGTAGGATGATATTTTTGTATGAACCCCTCTGTTTTAAGAAAAGGGACCAGGAATTTCGGGAACCTGAGACTTGTTTCGGCTCCATATTCCAGAGAACTGTGCAAACCGGATGTCTGCTGCGAAAGCCTTTCATATGCACCCTTCAGTGTTAGATTGAACTGCTCGGCACCACGAAACAGGTTCTTATGCTGATAGCCAAGGTTCAGTGCACCTCCAAGGTCGCCACCGGTATGTGTCCCTTCAACTTCAACTTTGTAGGATTGCTGACTAAGGAGTGTTAACTGGATAATACAATCGAGTCTTTTACCAGATCCATTTTTAATATCCTTATCCGATATTTCATTAAAGTAAATATTAGTCAGGCGAAATGTCTTTAAAGAAGAGAGGTGTGCCTGGGTCTGCTCTGTCCTGGTTACAGAGTATCTGGATCCGGGTTTGAAATAAAGCGATTGAATGATCATATCATATTTGATCTCAGGCTTACCCCCCGGGGAAATGAAATAGTAGTTTTCATAAATCGTTGTATCCAGGTTTTTTGTATAAGCCTCGCCTCCCTCCAGGGCATCTTTAGGTACAAAATCAGGATAAATATAAACGTTCCTGATATAGTACAGAGAGTGAGGGACTGAGGTGATCCTGCCGAAAGCATCAAGTTTCAATGATTCCTTAACTTCATAGAATATGTCGACCTGCCGGTTCCCTACAGTACTGTCAGCTCTGAACGATATATGATCGCCTGAAAATCCATAATATCCCTGATCCCTGATCAAACGCTCCAGGCGGGTTCGTTCAGACTGAAGCACATCAACATCATAAGGTTGTCCTCTCTGGATGAGGCAGTTTACCGAGTCACGATCATAAAAGAATTCCATTAAGACGGTATCAGCAAATTCGAAGATGAGACTACGGATGGTGTAAGGTGTCTTCAGGTTTACATTGTAAAACACTTCAGTCTTTCGCTTTTCCGTTTCAGTTGTATCCACTACCTTGCTATCAAAATAGCCTTTCGATGCAATATATGACTGCAGATCGTCAAGGGTTTTTTCGGTAGCAAACGGATCATAAATAACAGGTTCTTCTCCGATATTCCTCAGCCACGTATGTGGCCATTTCTCTTTGTTTATATTGGAAAGATTATACAGACCGAGATAAAACTTTGCTCCAAAAATACGTTTGTTGGGTTGTTGCTTAATATATGGCAGAAGGTCAGTTTTACTTATCCCCTCATTATTTATGACTACATGGTTTTTATCAAGAAGCGTTTCATTCCCGGGTACATATTTTGTTGGGCTACAGGACGATATAATTATAATTATAAGAAGAAAAAGTAAATTGAACCTTTGTATGAAAATATTTTTATTTGATATATTTTTTTTCAAATTTTGTATAAAAAGTGTTACGCAAATATATCAATAATAATATATACAAATCTGGTTAAGAATGTCAAAAATGCTTAACTACAAAGGCGTACAAAGGGCAACAAAAAGGTTTCATAAAGTAATCACAAACAGGTTTAGTAGTGCTGAACAAGAATAAGATCAATTTCATTTTATCTCTTCAGAAAAAGAAAATAAGAGAAGAAGAGAGGTTATACGTTATTGAAGGTGACAAGCTTGTAAAGGAATTTCTGAAAGCGAAAATGACTGTAAAGTCACTGGTAGCCAAACCTGAATTTCTCAACTCCCTTCCCCTGGTGGACAAAAATGGAGTCGGTGAGATCATCCCGGTCAGCTATGAAGAACTTAAAAGGGTAAGTTCACTTAAAACCCCACATAATGCCCTGGCAATCATCCAGATGCCGGAGATTAAGATGGATCATGGCGAATTTTGGAATGAACTGACTGTCGCTCTTGATTGTATCCAGGATCCGGGCAATCTGGGAACCATAATCAGGGCTGCAGCATGGTTCGGGATAAATAATATCTGTTGTTCGGAGAATTGTGTTGATGTATATAATCCGAAAGTGATCCAGTCAAGTATGGGTGCTATCCTTCATGTAAATGTTTTTTATACTGATCTGCAGGCATTGTTTAAAAAAGCGGTGGAGAATAAAACAAGAATCTATGGAGCCTTGCTTGAAGGGGAATCAATTTATTCTTACAAACTGCGTGATAAAGGGATCATTTTACTTGGAAACGAATCCAGGGGAATTTCAGAGGAACTAATTCCTTTTATTACAGACAGGATAATGATCCCGGGACTTCACCAGACAGGTTCAGGGATTGATTCGCTCAATGTAAGTATGGCAGCGTCGGTGATCTTTTCAGAGTTTACCCGGAGCAGAGGAAGGCAACTTTGAAGAAGCGATGAGCGGTGAGCAGTGAGCGGGTGAGCAGAACTACTCACTACTCATCACTCACTTCTCATCGCTCATTCCTCAGTTTTCTGTCTATAGCTTCAGCTGCTCTTATACCGTCAACAGCTGATGAAACAATACCACCTGCATAACCGGATCCTTCACCGCAGGGGTAAAGACCTGAAACCTGAATATGTTCCATCGTTTCCGGATTGCGAGGTAACCTGACCGGAGAAGAAGTCCGCGATTCCACCCCAAGAACGATTGCTTCGTTGGTAAGAAAACCATTCATGGCAGCCCCAAAAAGTCTTAATCCGTCCCGGAGCCTGTTACCAATTGATGAAGGCAGCCATTCATGCAACGGAGAAGATGTAACACCCGGTGTATAGGAATTTTTCTGAATTGACGAAGAAAACTTTCTTTCAACAAAATCAGCAAGCCGCTGGGCAGGAGCCCTTTGTGTCCGACCAGCGTTTACCCAGGCTTCCCTTTCCAGTTCCTGCTGGTAACGAAGCCCGGCGGTTTCACCATGCTTGCTGTATTCATGAAGGTCTTCGGGCCTTACTTCGACCACTATGCCTGAATTGGCAAAGGGTGAATTACGGCTTGAAGGTGACATGCCGTTTACGACAACTTCTTCCTGCGAAGTAGCCGAGGGAACAATGAAACCGCCCGGACACATACAAAATGACCAGACTCCCCTGCCCTCCACCTGCCGGACTATACTGTACGAAGCAGCCATAAGATAACTGCCTCTCGGATTCCCGTGGTATTGTATCCTGTCGATTAGTTCCTGGGGGTGCTCAATCCTGACACCCATTGCAAATGATTTCATTTCCAGCTTAATACCGCGGTTCATACATATATCATATATATCCCTTGACGAGTGGCCGGTGGCAAGGATAACTGCCGGAGCAAGGTATTTTTCATTACCTGCAGCGAGGATCCCTGTTATCTGATTGTTCTCAACAATCAGGTCGGTGACTTTTTTTTCAAGCAAAAAATGACCCCCGGCATTAATTATCGATTTCCTGATATTTGAGATTATCCGTGGCAATTTATCGGTGCCAAGGTGAGGATGTGCTTCATACATTATATTTTCGTTCGCACCATGCAGACAAAAAAGTTCAAGAATCCTGGTGTTATCACCTCTCTTTTTCGACCTGGTGGAAAGTTTCCCGTCTGAAAATGTTCCTGCACCTCCTTCTCCGAAACAATAATTGCTATCGGGGTCTATTGTGTGTTCTCTGCTTATCCTTGCAATATCTTTCTTACGTGATGAAACATCTTTTCCTCTTTCAAAAATTACCGGTCTTAATCCAAGCTCGATGAGCCGCAATGCTGCAAATAATCCGGCCGGACCGGCGCCAACAATAATGATTTCCTTCCGGTTGCTGACATTTACGGGAACAAAAGGATTTATCAACGGAGTTGCAGATTCTCCGGTTGTGAAAACTTTAACAGTCAGATTAACCCGGATATTTTTCTGCCGTGCATCAACAGAACGTTTTATCACTCTGACCGATGAAATATCTGAAGGATCGAGCTTTGCAAGCTTTCCTGAGATCTTAAGTACTGCATTATTGTCTGCTGCTGTTTCCGGATCAAGACTGAGCTCAACCAGTATTTGCATTCTATTCAAAATGAAAGGAGATAATCCAGATCTGCGATTTTATTTTTTCAATGGCATTACGAAATTCCGGGTTACCGGGCGGAGGCTCGTCAATAAGAATATCACGAATGCCGTTTGACATTTTAAGCTCTACGGAAAACTTAAAGAACTTCAGATAAAAATCAAGACCTGCACCGGCTTCATAGTAAAGGTCAGGCCTTTTCAGGCGCAGAAAGACAGGCTTGTCAGGATCATATTCTTTCTTGGCTGCCAGGTCGTAACGAAAATTCAATCCGCCGATAAGATATGGTCTTGCATTGTTAAGCCTGTCACCTTTATATTTTAGTAGGAGTGGAAATTCGAGGAACGATGATTCAAGCTTCTGCTGCTCATTGAACAATATTGTTTCTCCATTTTCATTTTCTGTGTAATACCTTACAGTTCTCTGGCCGAAAGAAACACCCGGGAGAAACCTTAAATCCCAGTACTTACCGGGCCGCAGGTCGGTAACGATCTGAATATTAATGCCCGGATTCAGTCTTGAAACTTCAGGGTAGATATTGTTTGAATCAAGATAAGCCTGTGAAGGTATGATATTAAAATCCATAGTGTTAAATCCGATACTGAAGCCGAAATGAAGAGGCTTTTCATCGTACCAGGATTCATTCTTCGGCCTTTGCTTTTGTCCCCATACAACGATATGGCTCATTAAGAAGACAAAAACAAATAATTTATGGAAGAATCTGTTTCTCAACCCGGATATAATAATAAAGATTACAAGATAGTAAACTGCTTTAAATTATAATTATTGCATTTTAAGATTTCAACCCTGTGTAAATGCTTGCAACACCTCCGGTAAGCTTCTTTTGATTAACTGAGGTGAAGCCAGCTTTTCTTACCAAATCGACAAATTTCTCATTATCAGGAAATTGCAAAACTGATTCAGGAAGGTATCTGTATGCGGTCGAATTCTTTGAGAATATTTTACCGATAAACGGAAGTATCCTGAGAAAATAAAAATTAAAGAGTTGCCTGAATAAAAGTCCGGCAGGTTTTGAAAATTCAAGGATCATCACAAGTCCACCGGGATGCAGTACCCTGTTCATTTCTAAAAGTCCTTTCACCGGATCCGAAAAATTTCTGACACCAAAGGCCACCATTGCTACATCGAAGCTATTATCCCTGAAACCGATACTTTCGGAGTCTCCCTCAACGAGACAAATCCTGTCGGAAAAGCCTCTTCTGCGTACCTTCTCTCTTCCTTCTTCCAGCATTTTCAACGAGATGTCAATCCCGGTTATTAACCAGGGATTCAGCTTAAGTGCAGCGATTGCAAGATCACCGGTTCCGGTCGCAACATCAAGTATCATTGCCGGATTATTATGTGTCTGAGAAATGATCCTGATTGCCCTTCTTCTCCAGTAGCGATCAATTCCGAATGAAAGGAAATGGTTAAGAAAATCGTAACGCCATGCTATCGAGTCGAACATCGATCCGACAATGGTTTTCTTATCATCACTTATTATATCCATGTAATTGGTCATTAGATAAACAACAGACAAAGATTTAAATTATTTCTATTTTTATAGAATTATTCTAAAGAAATATCCTATGAACAACATCATTATGATCACCGGCGCCACAGCCGGATTCGGACGGGCAACGGCAAAAAAGTTTGCACATAACGGATACAATGTAATTATTACCGGGAGGAGAAAAGAGCGTCTTGCCGAACTCGAAAAGGAGCTGCGGACGTATAAAATAGAGGTATTGTCGCTGAATTTCGACGTGAGAAATAAGAATGAAGTACAATCAGCTGTGATGAACCTCCCTGAGGAGTGGAAGAACATAGATATACTGGTAAACAATGCAGGTCTGGCTGCCGGATTATCACATATAGATGATGGAGATCCGGATGACTGGGACAGGATGGTAGACACAAATATAAAAGGTCTTCTGTATATGACACGGGCAGTCGCACCGCTGATGGTGGCAAAAAAACATGGACATATAATTAATATATCGTCTATTGCCGGTAAGGATATTTATGAAAACGGCAATGTTTACTGTGCTACAAAATCGGCTGTTGACACTCTTTCAATGTCCATGAGATTCGACCTTCTGAAACATAATATCAAAGTAACAAATATTGCGCCCGGCATGGCCGAGACCGAATTTTCACTTGTCAGATTCAGAGGTGATGAGGAAAAGGCTAAGTCGGTTTATAAAGGAATCGATTCCCTTACCGGTGAGGACCTTGCCGATGTGATCTATTACTGCGCGACCTTGCCGCCACATGTTTGCATTAATTATCTGGCGGTCACACCCACTCAACAGGCCGCAGTTAATCAGGTTGTGAGGAAACAGGTTTAAACGGTGAGCATTGAAAGGTGAGTGTTTGGTGTTCAGAGTTTAGAATATTGTGTTTTTTAAGATAGTTTTGAGTTTTGATCATTATTAATTGGAATCATATGAAAAGACTTGTTACCCTTTTTATCTGGCTGCCGGTAATCTTATTCGCAAGCACCACGGTTTCTTCCGGAATAAATACCAAAGACACCAGGATGCTTTCCCAGCCTGCATTGAGTGCAAACAACATTGCCTTTATCTATGCTGAGGATCTGTGGATAGCTAATTCCGACGGATCATATCCAAGGAGATTAACGATAGATGAGGGGATTGAATCTTATCCTGTATTTTCTCCTGATGGTAAAACAATTGCCTTCAGTGCACAATATGACGGGAATACCGATGTATTTTTAGTCCCTGTCGAGGGAGGAGTTCCAAAAAGATTAACCTGGCATCCGGGAAATGACATTGTGAGAGGATTTTCACCTGACGGAGCAAATGTTTTGTTTGCTTCACAACGTTTTGTCTTCTCAGGTGCATTTCTGCAATTCTTCCTTGTGCCGGTAACCGGAGGATTCCCGGTTCAGCTGAGTATCCCAAGCGGGTATACAGCATCTTATTCACCGGATGGTAAATCAATGGCATATACACCTGTTGCACCGGCTTACCAGCAATGGAAGAATTACCGTGGGGGCAGAATATCTAAAATCTGGATTTATTCTTTTGCCGATCATTCAGTGGTTAAGATCCCGCAACCCAAAGAAGGGTGCAATGATGCCGATCCGATGTGGATTGAAGGGAAGGTCTATTTTATCAGTGACAGAAACGGGGAGTTCAACCTTTTCTCCTATGATCTATCGACATCTGAGATCCGGGAACTTACCTCTAATAAGGATTTCCCGATTCTTAAAGCGACCAGTGGTAATGGAAAGATTATTTTCGAACAGGGAGGCTATCTGAATATATATAATCCGGCGTCAAATTCAACGGGCAGGCTGACAATCGGAATAGCAGCAGATCTGCTGGAGCTTCGTCCAAGGTTTGTACAGGGCAACTCTTATATCCGCAGTCTGGATATCTCACCAACCGGAGCCAGGGTAGTGTTTGATTACCGTGGCGATATAATAACTCTTCCTGCTGAAAAAGGGGATCAGAGAAATCTTACATTAACCCCGGGTAATCATGAGAAATATCCTTCGTGGTCACCTGACGGCAAAAACATTGCATATTTCTCCGATGCATCAGGGGAATATGAGCTTCATATTAAATCCCAGGACGGGAAAGGAGAATCCAAGATTATAAAACCCACCGGATCAGGCTTTTATGCATTTCCTGAATGGTCCCCCGATAGTAAAAAGCTATGCTATGTTGATAATGCCAGAAATCTTTACCTGCTTGATACCAATACAGGTTTAATAAAAAAGATAGATTCTGATGCCCTTTATTCTCCGGGAGCTTTCAGAAAATTATACAGTGACTGGTCCTCCGATTCAAAATGGATCCTTTATACAAAAGTAACTGAAACGTATTTTAAAGTTGTTTATCTCTATTCTGTTGACCAGCAAAAGTCGTTTCCGGTATCTGATGGTTTGAGTGACGCCTCAGATCCTGTCTTCGATCCAAAAGGAGAGTACCTGTATTTCTTCGCCTCTACTGATGCTGGTCCTGTTGTAAACTGGTTTGACCTGTCCAACAAGGATATGAGTTTGACAAATTCACTCTACCTGGTCACCTTGCGAAAGGATATAATATCTCCTTTTGCTAAGGAAAGTGATGAAGAAACAGTTAAAACAGAGAAAACCGAACCAGAAAAACCTGCTGAAAAGAAAAAGAAAGAAACAAAAGAGAATACACAGGCTAAAGCGCCGGAAGAATCAGAATTCATAAAAATTGACACAGATGGATTAAGGGACCGGATAATTCATATCCCGGTAAGTGCAGGGAATTATTCAAGCCTGGGAGCCGGCGAAACGGGTGAAATATTTTATATAGTCAGGGAGTCTGATCCGTCATCCAAAGCCACTCTTCACAAATACAACCTGAAGGATCGAAAGGACAGCGAAATAATGGAAGCCGATAAATATTTAATTTCAGCTGACACCAAAAAAATGCTCTATGTCAAAGGAGAGGTTATCGGAATAACAGATACCGGTAAAAAACCTGAACCAGGCAAGGGTATTCTGAATACCGGCAGCCTGACAGTTAAAATAGATCCTGCATCTGAGTGGCCCCAGATTTTTGATGAAGCCTGGAGGGTTAACCGCGATTATTTCTATGATCCGGGAATGCACGGCACTGATTGGAATACAATGAAGGTAAAATACTCGCAATTTCTTCCTGACCTTGCATGCAGGAGTGATCTGAACAAAGTAATTCAGTGGATGTGCAGTGAACTTGCCGTGGGTCACCACAGAGTCGGTGGCGGTGAACGGCTCAATAATCCCCAGAGTGTCGGCGGTGGGCTGCTTGGTGCCGACTTCACAATCTCAAATAACAGGTACCAGCTCAAAAAAATATACGGAGGACTGAACTGGAATCCTTATCTCAAATCTCCTCTTACTGAACCCGGACTAAATGTAAAACCAGGTGATTATATCCTGGCAGTAAATGGCAACGATCTGACTGCCGGTCAGAATATTTACAGCTTCCTGGAGAATACGGATGGAAAAATTGTCGAGTTAACTGTCGGAGAAAAACCCGATTATTCGGGGTCCAGGATTATAAAGGTAGTTCCTGTCGGAAATGAATCTGCACTTAGAAACCGCGATTGGGTTGAAGGAAACCTCAGAAGAGTCACAGAAGCTACAAATGGACAGGTTGCATACGTTTATGTTCCGAATACATCTAATTCCGGGCACGAATACTTTAAGAGATATTTCTTTCCCCAGGTAAACAGGAATGCTGTGATTGTTGATGAAAGGTTTAACGGCGGCGGAAGTCTGGCAGATTATTATATCGATATTCTTCGGCGTCCGTTACAATCTTACTGGAATATGCGTTATGGAATGGATCTGAAATCACCCAGCGGCTCGATACAGGGACCGAAAGTTATGATCATCGATGAATATGCAGGATCAGGAGGTGATATGCTTCCATGGATGTTCAGAAAATTTAAAGTCGGAACACTGGTTGGGAAGCGTACATGGGGCGGACTGGTCGGTACTCTTGGTTTCCCCGAATTTATTGACGGCGGATCTGTGACGGCTCCAAACCTTGCAATATGGACTAATGACGGATTTGTTGTCGAAAATGTTGGGGTCGAGCCCGACATAGAAGTTGAACAGTCGCCTGCAGAAGTTATAAACGGCAAGGATCCTCAACTCGAGAAAGCAATTGAAGTTGCTTTGAAAGAACTTGAGAAAAATCCACCGGAAAAACCTGTCAGACCTCCATATCCGGTAAGAGTCAGTAAATAAAATGTTTCCCACGAAGTTGCGATCCCCCAACCCCTAAAAATATTTAATAAATGTATTCATATAATTATCTTCTGAATTTCACAACAAATGTCTTCCTGAAAATGGGTTGCAGTAAGAAACAATCGGAAATAATTGCTGATGTTTTTCTTGCTGCGGAGTTGCGTGATCATGCATCCCACGGGATGATAAGGATAAAGGACTATTTCGAGCTATGGAAAGCTGGCAGGATCAATGTAAATCCAAATGTGAGGATAATACATGAATCTCCCAGCACTGCCGTAGTGGATGGTGACAATGCCGTTGGTATGGTAGCCGCCAGGAGATCAATGGAAATAGCAATCGGGAAAGCCGAAAAAGCCGGAACAGGATGGGTTGCAACCCGGAATTCAAACCATTTCGGTATCGCAGGATATTATTCGATGATGGCACTGAAGCACGATATGATAGGGATCTGCCTGACCAATGCCAATCCGCTCGTCGCACCGACGTTCTCAATCAGCAGGATGATGGGAACCAACCCTATTGCAGTTGCGATACCTTCGCTCAACCAGCCTCCCTTCATAGCCGATTTTGCCACCACTCCCATTGCCCGGGGCAAGCTTGCAGTAGCCGAAAAGAAAGGAGAAAAAGTAGCTTTTGGACTGGTGCAGGATAAAAACGGAAAACCTTCGGATGATCCCTCAATCCTGAAGTCAGGAGGTTCAATGCTTACCCTTGGCGGCGATCGTCTTCACGGAAGCCATAAAGGATACTGCCTTTCGGCTATCGTTGATATTTTTTCCGCTGTTTTCAGCGGCGCCAACTTCGGACCGTATGTCCCCCCGAGCGTTGCCTATCTTCCTGTTCTCGATAAAAAAGTTGGTGAAGGCACAGGACATTTCTTCGGAGCAATGAGGATTGACAGTTTTCAGCCGGCTCATGAATTCAAGGCAAAAATGGATGAATGGATCACCACCTTCCGGTCAGCAAAACCGGCTGAAGGTCAGGAACGTGTCCTTATACCCGGCGATCCGGAAAGGGAAGCTGAAGCAAGGATAATGAAGGATGGGATTAAACTGGTTCCCGCAATAAAAGATGATCTGGTGGCAATAGCGAAGGAACTGAAAATAGATTTCGAATAACCTCGTAGATGTGTTGCTTGCGACGCATCTGCAAATTGCAACGCATTTCCAATATTACATCATACTGATTTTCCGGCCTGAGACTGTTAAATATTCCTTCATAAGGTTTGCGGTTGTACAGGAATGAACGGGCAAAATTTTAATTATATCACCCACTTTATAATCGTTGAAGTCAACAGCAGGAACTTTGACAACTCCATGTTCCTGGGAAATACTTTTCAGATATGATCCCTCGATCATCTCTCCCCAGCCATTGCCATTATCCCGGACCACTCTGCCATAAATTGTAATCCCGCTCCGGTCAGTAATATTATCTTTTGCAAAATGAACACTCCCGCCATAGATAACAAGCTCATTTCTTTCCTTATGAACAGCAACAACCGGACAAGCCATGGCAACAGCAACCTGGCCGGGTGTACATGATCCGATGATGGTTTGCGAAACATCATAAAATACATAGTTCCCGGGTCTGATCTCATCGACCATGCTGAAATCCTCTACGGTGCTGCATGATGGAGTATCACCAACGGAGATCTTCAGTCTGGGATACTCAGTTATAAAACGCTCCTTCAGGCTTAGCATTCTGGATGTACTTTCTAAATAAACTGCCTGTATCTCGCTGATATTCCTTGACATGTAACTATTACCCGCGTGAGTAAGAAAACCGGTGAATGAGGTTTTACCTGATTTATTAACAGCTTCAAGTATTTCAGATAATGTATTCCGGTCATCCCAGTTAACTCCTGTCCTGTGAAGTCCGGTATCCACCTTAATATAAATACTGACTGCTGATTTCAGGTTTTGCTGAAGGAACTCCACTGTTTCAACAGATTCAACAAGTAAAGACAAATGTATCCCGGCAGCAAGTTGATTTATCGTTTCTATTTCCAGGATGTTGACAGGGAATGCCACCAGGATATCTTTCCATCCGTCACTGGCAAAATACCGGGCCATCCTCAGGGATGATACCGTGATCTTTTCAGTACCCTCCTGCCTGAACCAGTTCCCAATTTCATGAGATTGATGGGTTTTAAAATGAGGCCGCAGAACAACGTTGTTTGTCCTCGCCTTTTCGGCCATATTCTTAATATTCTGCCGGCAGATCTTTTCGTTGAGAAGAAGTGTAGGAGTGGTAATCATATTTTGTGATGATTTAACTGATCTTTATATTATTATACCATTGAATCGTTGCACATTTTAGCCGGTGCGTCATACTTATTCATCAGTGATTTATAAATCCCTGGTCCTGTAAAACCTGTAGCAATATTTTCGAGAAATGAATATTATCATCTTTCTTGTACCTGATATCGGTAAACACCTGCGCCAGAGTCTCTTTGTTATTATCCTTCGTAAACTGCTTCATATCTTCCCTCTGTTCCTTCTGAAGGTAAAATTCTTCAATATCCGAATCTGTGTAATCGGAATACATCTCATCGTGAATCACTGCTTTCAGTGGCAGCCTGTCAGGCTGGTCGGGATTTTCAGCCGGCCATCCTAATGTTACTGCCGCAACCGGGACAACACCTTTCGGAAGTTTGAGCGCTTCAACAATCTTATGCGCCATATAGGTTGTTGTACCCAGATAACAGATGCCCAGCCCTTGCGATTCAGCTGCAATACATACGGTCTGGGCAACCAGGATCGCATCAATGGCAGCTGTGAGGAATGAGAGGAAGTTATCGTATCCGGGTTCTGCTTTATTTAACCTGCACCACCTGTTAAACCTGTTGAAATCGGCACAGAATGTTAGCATAACCGGAGCCTGAGTCACCATAGGCTGATTGAAATGGAATGGTGCAAGCTCCTTCTTCCTGATGGAGTCTCTGGTGATTATAATGCTGTATACCTGCATATTACCAGTTGTGGAAGCCCGACAGCCTTTTAACAGAAGATCATTGAGAAGCGTATCGTCAACTGGTCTATCCGAATATTTCCGGATTGTTCTGCGATTTAGAAGTATATCTGACAATGAGTTCATTTTATAATTTTAAAGAATTAACACAAAGAAAATAATTTCTTCTCAATGCTGAGGAGAGGTTGAAAAGGATTTTCTTATATTAGCTAGTTCAAATGAATCATTAAATGAACCTCCGATGAAAAAAATCCTTTGCCTTATATCTATTGCCTTTTTTGCATTTAGTGCCGAAGCACAGATGAAGCCGGAAGAGACCGAGGACTGGTCAAGAAAACCGGCTGTTGTAAGTCCCGGCAAATTCAACAGCCCTCCTTCCGATGCAATTGTGCTGTATCGCAGCCCACAGGATGTGGTAAACTGGGTTCGTGATAATGGAGAACCTGTCAGATGGATCGCTGATTCAGTCCTGACAGCACAGAAAGGCGCCGGTAGCATAAGGACTGTCAGACCGTTTGGCGACTGCCAACTGCATATCGAATGGAGAACGCCGGTTGTTGTTACCGGTACTGGTCAGGGAAGAGGTAACAGCGGGATTTTCTTTATGGGTAAATATGAATTGCAGGTACTCGACTCATATGAAAACGAAACATATTATAATGGTCAGGCAGGCTCAATCTATAAACAGCATATACCAATGGTAAATGCATCGCTGGGTCCGGGACAATGGCAGACCTATGATGTTGTATTCACTGCCCCGAGGTTCAATGAACAAGGCAACCTGGTCCGACCTGCTTTTATAACCGTATTTCATAACGGAGTGCTGATCCAGAACAATGTCGGACTCCGGGGACCAACAGAATATATCGGAATACCTGTTTATAAAGCACATGAGGCAAAGCTCCCGTTGGGATTGCAGGATCATGGTAATCCGGTATCGTACAGGAATATATGGATAAGGGAATTATGAGGCAGTTGGCAATTGGCAGTTAAAGACTATTGACATTAAATATTTAATTAACTATCAAAGAAATGAGCAGACCAGTAACACTATTCACAGGCCAGTGGGCCGATCTTCCACTTGAAAAGGTTTGTCAGAAAGCCAAATCATTCGGTTATGATGGTTTGGAACTGGCATGCTGGGGAGATCATTTTGAAATAAACAAAGCAAATGATGCCTATTGCAAGGCAAAACGTAAGCTCCTTGACAAATATGGGCTGAAGGTTTTTTCAATTTCGAATCATCTTGTAGGTCAGGCTGTTACAGACTGTATTGATGAGCGCCACAAAAGCATTGTTCCGGCTTATGTCTGGGGAGACGGTAAACCTGAAGGTGTAAGAAAACGTGCTGCAGAGGAGATGATAAGGACCGCCGAAGCAGCTAAACGACTTGGTGTTTCAATTGTCAATGGATTTACAGGCAGTCCGATATGGCATCTGGCGTATTCCTTCCCGCCAAACACTCCCAAAATGATTGAGGATGGCTTTAAAGAATTCGCAAAGCGCTGGAAACCGATACTTGATGCATATAAAAAGCTTGGTATAAGGTTCGCACTTGAAGTACATCCCACTGAAATTGCATTTGATATTGCCTCTGCCAGAAGAGCATTGCAGGCTATTAATAACCATCCAATGTTCGGATTTAATTATGATCCCTCCCATTTTGGTTACCAGGGTGTTGATTATGTAGGTTTTATTTATGCCTTCAGCGACAGGATCTTCCATGTTCATATGAAAGATGTCGGCTGGTCTGATGTTCCTGCTGAAGCAGGTGTTTTCGGAGGGCATACTGATTTCGGCGCTAAAGGCCGTTACTGGGATTTTAGAAGTCCGGGCCGTGGTAATATTAATTTTGAAGAGATAATCAGAGCCCTTAACCGTACCGGTTACAAAGGCCCCCTGTCAGTGGAATGGGAAGACAGCGGAATGGATCGTGAACATGGCGCAAGGGAGGCGTGTGATTTTGTAAAGGCTGTCGATTTTGCTCCATCGAACATAGCATTCGATGCTGCATTTGAAAAATAATTCTGTCATGATTTCCATTTGGATCCCGGACAAAGTAAAAACTTCGTATACTCATATATTTTTTATATATCTAAACTAAAAAGAAAGGCCTGTTTCATGAAAAAAATGACAGCAGTCGTAGCTCTTATGGCTTTATTTACATTGGCAATCTGTTTCATTATACTTGGATCCATATCAGTTGAGCTGATGGCTGCCCTTGGAATAAATGCCGGACAATTCGGAACATTGGTCATGGGGCTATTTCTTACAAGTTGTATTGTTCAGCTTTTTATAGGACCACTGGTCGATAAGATCGGTTATAAACCTGTTGCAATACTTGGTTTTGTGATCGTCAGCCTTAGCATGTTCATGCTTGCTTTTTCGACAAGCTTTTCACTTGCACTCATTGCCTGTATTTTATTGGGTGTTGGTGCCATATCAGTCAATACTGTTGCCAATACTCTCATCCCGATAGTTCTTTTTGAGGGAAAAGATCCTGCGAGGGCCAGTAATTTTGGAAATGGCTTTTTCGGATTGGGTTATGTCGTCACTCCGCTACTGGTTGTATTTATAATTAAAACATTGAACCTGGGTTACAGTACCGCACTTATTGTAATCGGGATCCTTTCCCTGATCTTTCTGGTTTTTGTGCTTTTCACAACATTCCCGAAGGTTTCAACCGGATTCAAATTCGGAATGGTTCTCAAAGTCATTGTCAAACCTGCTGTTCTGATTTCAGCACTGGCATTAATTTGCTATATGTCGCTCGAAACATCCATGGGAACCTGGATAAAGAAGCTCATGGAAGAGCTTTTTGGAGGAAGTACCAATACAAATGCTTCAGCTCAGGCAGGATTAGTGCTCAGTCTCTTCGGAGTAACACTGATGACAGGAAGATTTCTTTCAGCATCAGTCAGGAATCTGACTGCCATGGGGCCAAAACTGATTACCCTCACAGCGGCTCTGTCTGTTGCAGCCATACTCCTCATGATAATTGCCAAAGGACCTGTTCTTGCTATCATTGCAGTTCTCCTTGCTGGCCTTGCATTTGCCCCTATCTTTCCTACGATTGTGGGGGTTACATTTTCGAAATTTAACCCCAGCCTGTATGGGACGATTTTTGGAATAATTTTCTCACTTGGTTTGCTTGGCGGTACCTTTGTACCCAAATTAATAGGCAATCTCAGCGTCGATTCAACCGTCCAGAAGAGTTTGCTGATTGCATTGATAATTGCCATAGCTCTCCTTGTTATTTCGTTTTTCATAGGCCGGATCGGCAAGCCTGAGTCTTAATAATCCGGACGAAAAATCAAAATAAACTATGATATATGGAGCACATAAAAACAAAAATTATATACGTATGAAAAAAATTAAAATGGGAATGATCGGAGGCGGCATTGGTGCGTTCATTGGCGATGCACACCGTCGTGCTTCGAGGATCTGTAACGATTATGAACTTGTAGGTGGAGTATTCGACATTGAATACGCAAGGAGCAAGGAATTTGCACTCAAAGAAGGCATAAGCCTTGACCGTTGCTATAACAGTGTCGATGCTTTGATCAAAGGCGAACTGGCCAGACCGGCAGGAGAAAAAATGGAGGTTGTCTCAATAGTTACGCCGAATGCTTTACATTATCCGCAGGCGAAGAAATTGCTGAACAAAGGATTTCATCTGGTTTGTGAAAAACCGATGACAATGACAGTCAGGGAGGCACTGGACCTTGAGAGTCTTGTCGCGAAGACAAAACTTACATTTGCGCTGACGCACACTTATACAGGTTACCCGATGGTTCGACAGATGAGGGATCTGATTGCGAAAGGAGTTCTCGGTACCATCCAGCGAATTGATGCCCAGTACTATCAGGGATGGATCAACTCGATCATCTATGGCACAAACAGCAGGATCACAGGTGTCTGGCGGCTCGATCCGAAGCATGCCGGTGTCAGCAGTTGCATGGGAGATATCGGTGTTCATGCATTTAACCTGATTGAATATACAACCGGACTGGAAATTAAGGAGGTACTATCTGATCTTAGCCAGGTAAAGGATGGAATTAAACTGGATCTTGACGGAACAGTTCTGATCAGGTTCGACAAAAAGCTTAAGGGAGTAATACGTGCCAGCCAGGTTTGTGGCGGACTTGAGAATGATATTACAATTTCGGTTTACGGTTCTAAAGGAAGTCTGAGATGGGGGCAGGAAAATCCAAATTACCTGTATATGTTCAGTGATACGGAACCGACAAAAGTCTTCAAACCTGCTCACGGGTACAACTATAAGCTTGCAGAAGAAGGACATACCATGCCTGCAGGGCATCCGGAAGGCATCTATGAAGCCCTTGCCAACATCTACAAAGGCACAGCCAAATCAATTCGCAAACAAAAATTTATTCCGGGCGAGTTCCCTACAGTTCATGACGGAGTAAGAGGAATGAAATTCATTCACGCGGTTGTGAATTCCAATACAAAGGGAAATGTATGGATGAAGGTATAGGCGCAACGGCGTAACGGTGCAATGACGCAACGGCCGGAGGAATGAAATGAAAAAATATAAGTTTAACCACTAAAATTTAAACAAATGAATAAATATTCAAGACGCAGATTTTTAAAACTTACATCAGCGGTTGCAACCTTTGCATTGATACCGTCTGATTTTGCTTTTGGCGCTGCACCAAAGAAGGCAAAGGGTAAGAAACCTAATTCAAAATTCGGAGGTGTCCAGATAGGTGCAATTACCTATAGCTGGCGCAGTATGTCACCGACTGCTGAAGATACTCTGAAGTATTGTCTGGATTGCGGAATATGCTCGATCGAGCTTATGAGCAATACTGCCGAGCTTTATGCCGGCATGCCGCAGAGTCCTGCCAGACCGGCACGTGAGGCCACTGAAGAACAGAGAACCGCCTTTCAGAAAGCAATGAAGGAAATCGGTGAAGCTCAGAGAAAATGGCGGAGCACCGTTCCCATGACCAAATTTATTGAGTTGCGCAAAATGTATAAGAAAGCCGGTGTTAAGATCCATATTGCCAAATTCTCGCCTGAAAACTGGTCGGACGAAGAGATCGATTATGCCTTCAGAGCCGCTAAAGCTATGGGCGCCAAAGGTGTAAGCACAGAAATCGGAGATCTCTCGGCAAAAAAACTGGGATCTTTCGCCCGGAAATACGGACTCAAGGTGGTTCTTCATCAACATTTACAGCCCGGACAACCCGGCTGGACATTTGATAAATTCCTTGAAATGGATCCAACCAATGTCCTTAATTTTGATGCCGGTCACTATTTCGGAGCAACAGGACTGCATCCCAACGGCATCATTGAAAAATATCACGACAGGATAATGAGCATTCACCTCAAGGACAAAACCGGACCGAAAGGCACTCCGCCCAATACGAATATGGAATGGGGCAAGGGAGAAACACCAATTGCTGATATTCTTCTCCTTCTAAAGAAGAATAAGTGGCCCATTAATGTTGACATAGAACTGGAATATAATGTTCCTCAGGGATCAGATGCAGTTGCAGAAGTAAAAAAGTGTGTTGAATACTGCAGGAATATTCTTGCGTAAGTAATCTTCAGGGCATGGAGCTGGTTACTTCATGCCCTTTTTGATTATATTTGGGAGCCAGATCTACTGTTATTTCTTTTTCCTGAGAAGGTAATATGTAACACCGCCAATAATTATTGCAATTCCTGCAATTATTGCAATAGTCCCGGTTGAACTCTTGCCATTCCCTCCGGCTGCAGTTGCATCATCCTCTATATCATAATAAAGGGTTGGCTTTGCATCGGTATCTATATTAACCGTATCCTTTTGTGGTTTGGGTTGATCCTGGGCAAATGCAGGAATTAATCCGCTTATTGCAAAAACTACAGATAATGAAATAATTAAGATCGCTTTTTTCATTTTGTTTTTATTTAAAATCATTTAATAGAATCAGCAAGTTTATAATACTTTTCAGCAATTTCGGGGGCACTCTCCCTGTATGTATCCCCAAGGGCAATAACTGCAGGTTTATACCGGGGATTAAGTGTCAGACAGGTCCTCAGAAGCGCCCTGGCCTTCTGAAGGTCCTTTTTAACAAGTAATCCGGAAAGCTCCACATATGCCCCAAAATATTTCCGGTTCACACTTATCAGCTTTTCATAGAACTTAACAGCAGCTTCTGTATTATTCCCGGCTTTTGCAATATTGCCAAGATACATAAGTATCGGCTCACACCATGGATTGATTTCCAGCCCCTTCTTTAATGCATAATCGGCCTCCCCGTAACGCCCTTCATTATACAAAGCTCTCGCAAAATTATAAAAAATCAGTTCATCTCTGTCATTATATTTCAATGCCTCTTCAAAATGCTTTATCGCTTCGCCGGAATTACCCTCCTCAAGGGCTCTGTATCCGTAAAAATCAGCCTTGTTTTTTCTTTCCGTCACAATTCCGATGGGAACTCCATCGGCATATATAGTATGTATGACATTTTCAGGCGGCCAGATCTTATTTTTCAACTGAAACGGATGGATATACCTGTTTGCAATAATAGCATAATCCCAATCGTACTGGCTTCGTTCCTCATGCCTGAAATAGGACGTTCTGATCCCCGGCTGATTTCTGAATGACCATCTTACGGGATACGTCGCTTTTACAACTGCCGAATCGATGCCTTTTTCCTTCAGGTATTCTATCAGCCATTCGGAGGCTTCTGTCTGGCTTATATAATAATAATCGGTTTCGTAATTACCATATGCACCTCTCAGCCCACCAACAATCTGGTTATAATATATATAATGGTACGGGTGATTTTTTATCATAAATCTGACAGGATGGATGGAGAGCAATACCAGTAATGCTATCATCCCCCACCTGTAAAATCTGTTATCAAATAGATCCATCAGATGCATGAATCCGGTGGCAGCCAGCAGTATTATCGGCGGGTACAGGAAGAGAAACTGTCTCCATGAACTGTAAAGATTTGATTTCTCCAGAATAACAAAAATCATGGGGAACAGTATGGCAAACAATATCATACCATATTCGGGGATTTTACCTGAGAGTTTAAGCTTTCTGAAGAAAATAAAAAAGCAAATCAATCCTGTAAGTACAATTACAGGTATTGTAATCGCTATCGATTTCGGCAGGTAATACCAGGGCATAAAATCGGACCATTCATTCATTCCTTCAAAGATCTGTCTGAATGAATCAGGGAAATGAGCCATCACCCGGTAGGATTCAAGAACATGACGGAGAGGAGCCTGTAATGCATATGG
>Ga0105095_10000347_pt1 | contig 21963 bp, 18 predicted proteins | sample PPLLak2March2015_2_FD_79180 | JGI IMG/M metagenome (GOLD analysis project Ga0105095, IMG submission 79180) | Freshwater sediment microbial communities from Prairie Pothole Lake near Jamestown, North Dakota, USA - PPLs Lake P8 Core (3) Depth... | ecosystem: Environmental > Aquatic > Freshwater >...
CACCTCCTCGCTGCCACCTACGCCGCCACGCCGGAAGGCGAGGGTCGACTGGCCGAGGCCATGCGCTCGGTCAGCCGCCGGCTCGAGGGCGCGTTCACGCTCGTCGCGGCGTCGGTCGCCATGGTGGTACTCCTCGAGGAGTCGGTCAGAGGCAACGTGGAGACCAGCGCGGTCGCTCGCGCGGAGACGGTGGCCAAGCGGCTCTCGGCCGGCGAGGACCCGAGCTCGCTCACCGCCTTGGACGAGGACGAGGAGTTCGTCCAGATCCTCGACCGCGAAGAGGTGGTCGCGGCCAGCGCGAACGTGTCGAGCACGGATCCCCTCGTCATGTTGGAGCCCGATCAGGAGCGGACGCTCGACGAGGTGCCGTTCGAGGACGGCGCCTTCCTCGCCGTCGCCGACCGGGCGAGCGGCGCGAGCGGTCCGCTGACGGTCGTCGTCGGGCGCAGCCTCGAGGTGGTGCAGGAGACCCGCGGCGCGGTCGTGGGGCTCCTCGCGATCGGCGTGCCGCTCCTCCTGCTGGTGGTTGGCATCGTGACGTGGCGCGTCGTGGGCCGGGCGCTCGCACCGGTCGACGCGATCCGCACCGAGGTCGAGGCGATCTCGAGCCGGGAGCTCCACCGCCGCGTCCCGCAGCCGACGGGCAAGGACGAGATCGCCCGGCTGGCGTCGACGATGAACGGCATGCTCACGCGTCTCGAGAAGGCACGCCTGCGCGAGCGCCGCTTCGTGTCGGATGCGTCGCACGAGCTCCGTTCCCCGGTCGCCGCGATCCGTCAGCACGCCGAGGTCGCGCAGACCTATCCGGATGGGACGTCGACCCAGGAGCTCGCCGAGGTCGTGCTCGAGGAGGACGTCCGACTGCAACGCATCGTCGAGGACCTGCTCCTGCTCACCCGGGTCGACGAGGGCACGCTGCCGCTGCAGTCCGCTCCGGTCGACGTGGACGACCTCCTGTTCGAAGACGTGAGGCGGCTCCGCGCCTCGACCGAGCTGCGGGTCGACGGCTCCGGCGTCTCAGCGGGGCGCGTCGTGGGCGACCGAGAGCAGCTCGAGCGGCTGATCCGCAACCTCACCGACAACGCCGCGCGCCACGCCGTTGCCGAGGTTCGCCTGGCGCTCCGCGAGGACGACGGACTCGTCGTGCTCGAGGTAGACGACGACGGACCGGGCGTGCCCGAGGAGATGCGCGAGGCCGTGTTCGAGCGCTTCACGCGTCTCGACGACGCACGCGACCGCCAGAACGGCGGCGCCGGTCTCGGTCTGTCGATCGTCTCCGAGATCGCTCGCGCGCACGGCGGTTCGGTGGCGGTGACGGATGCGCCGCTCGGCGGGGCCCGGTTCACCGTGACGCTCCCCGCGGCCGGCGCCTGACCGCCCGCGTCGGGCTGCGTCACGCGGGGACGAACTCGGTCAGCTCCGCGGCCTCATCGACGATGAGCCCGACGCCCTTCGCGTAGACCTTCCGGTCCTCGCCGCCGCTCAACGGATCGCGGTCCAGCATGACCACCGTGTCGTCGAAGGTGCCGCCCGGGACCTCCGTCTGCTCGCCGAGCGAGACGATCTTCGACTGATCCTCGGCGGCGCCGGGCGCGACCTCCTGCTGGAAGGCCTGGTCGACCTGCGGCGACCCCGGCATGAAGATCCCGGGCCGATACCGGTCGCCGTCCGCGAGCCACGCCCCCCCGTGCGAGGAAACGTCGCCGTTCTCGTCGAACATGTCGACCTCCTCGCCGAAGTAGCAGACCGTCCCGTCCTCGGCCTGGGCGAAGAAGTTCCTCGAGATCTCGACGACGCTGCCGTCGATCTCCTCGTACTCCTCGACGACGCGGGTCTCGACGCCGGCCACGGTCCGCACCTCGTCGAGCGGCGTGATCCGCACCAGGACGCCGCCGCCCTCGAGCACGACCTGCTGCCCGACCGGGAGCGGGAAGTAGGGGTTGTCGACCTCGCTCGTGAACGTCCCGGTGTCCGGATCGCACACGCCGATGTCCATCAGGTTCTCGAAGCTGCTCGCCTTCGAGCACCCCGACGCGACCAGCGCCACGAGCACGCCGAGGACGAAGGCCGTCCGACCGGGCCTTCCGCCCACCCTGCCTGTCCGTCGATCGCTCCGCACGGTCACCTCGTCACGTTGATAGAACCGCTGACCTGCGGCGAAGCGTATCGGCACGAGCTGAAGGAAGGCTGAAGGTTCGGTGAACGGCCCTGCGGACGTCAGGAACCGAGCGGCTCGGCCGGAGGCGTCTGGCCCCACGAGCCCTCGGCGCGCCGATACCCGTTCGCGTCGAGCTCGAGCACCAGCTCGCGGACCTCAGCCATCTCCTCCTCGCTCAGGTGGATGAGATCGACGAGGACGAGCTCCTCCTGCTCCTTCTCGTTCTTGCCCCGCCAGCCGACCCGCACGTTCCCGACGGCCGGGGCGTAGAACTTGAGCTGGAAGGCGCCCGGCTTGGTCCGCTCGAACTCCTCTGTCACGAGCACACCTTCGAAGCAGTCGTACGGGACGCAGGTCTCCTGATCCACCTGGTACACCCTCGCCCGGTCGACCCAGTTGAGCGGTGGAGGCGCGTACCCCTGGCCGTAGCTGGGACCCCCGGGCTGTGGCTCCCCCTTGATGGCGATCCCGGGCTTCGCTCCTTCGAAGCCCGCGACCCACGCGGGTGCCTTGACGAACTCTCCGCCGTCGTACTCCTCGGGGTACTGCCCGAAGTGCCAGACGTTCCCGGCCGTGTCCTGCGCGAACATGGCGAGCTCCGTCTCCTCCAACTCGCCGTCCGTGTAGTCGCGATCCCAGATGACGACCGCGCGGACCCCGTCGACCACCTTCGTGAGGTCGGTGACCGTGAACACGACCTTGTGCTTGATGCGCTCCTTCTCATCCAACGTAGAGCCTCGGTAGACGTATTGGGTCCCCGGCTCCAGGGGGAACCACTGGTTGTCGACGATGTACGACGTCTCGTCGAAGAACGCCGGGTCGTAGTCCGACGCCTTCACGTCACCCGGGACGGTGGTTCCCGGCACCTCGTCTGGCGACGCGCTGGCCGATGGTGACGGAGACGGAGACCCTGGGCCCTGCGTGGTCCCGCTCGCTTCCGGCTCACTCTCATCGCCCTGACACGCCGCGGCCGAGAGCAGGAGGGCCGCCAGCAGCACCGCGATCACGGGCATACGTCGCACGTCCATCACCTTCCCCACGCGGCGTCGCCGGCCGCCACACGTACTCCGGCCGGCGACGTCCGCATCACGATCCTCCGATCAGGCGGTCTCCGGGACCTCCGCCGCGCTCTTCAGCGACTTGCCGAACGCCAGGTAGAGCACCGGGACGACGAACAGGTTCAGCAGCGTCGCCGTGATCAGGCCGCCCATGATGACCACGGCCATCGGGTGCTCGACCTCATTGCCCGGGACCTGGCCGACCCACACCAGCGGGATCAGCGCGAGGCCGGTCGTGAACACCGTCATCATGATCGGTACCACCCGCTCGCGGGCCCCGCGGATGATCAGACCCGGACCGAAGGGCTCGCCCTCGAAGCGCTCAAGGTGCTGGTAGTGGCTGATCAGCATGATCCCGTTCCTCGCCACGATCCCGAGGACCGTCAGGAACCCGACGAGCGAGCCGAGCGAGAGGATCTTGCCGCCTAGGTATGCGGCGATCACCCCGCCGATCAGCGCGATCGGCAGCGTGAAGAACGCGATCGAGGCCAGCCGCCAGCTCCCGAACGAGGCCTGCAGCAGGAGGAAGATGCCGATCGCCGCGCCGATCGCGAAGAGGAACAGCCGGCTCTGCGCCGCCTGGCGCTCGGCGAACTCGCCGAGCAGCTCGGCGTGGAACTCGGTCGGCCACTCCACCTCCTCGAGGCGGTCATCCAGTTCGTTCACGGCCGACCCGAGGTCGCGCCCGCGCACGTTCGCGCTGACGTCGATGCTCCGGAACAGCCCTTCGTGGTGGATGTCGTTGGGGGTCGGGACGATCTGGATGTTCGCCACCTCCTGGAGCTGGACGTACTCCCCTGTGGGCGTATCGATCATGAGCTCCTGGATGTCGGTCAGGTCCTGACGGGTCTCCGGCGTGCTCCACACGTTGACGTCGTAGGTCTGACCCTGGCGGAAGATGTCGCCAACCTCCTCGCCCATGATCAGCGTGGACGTCGAGCGTCGCACGTCGCCCGGCTTGAGCCCGTACTCCTGCGCGGCGTCGAGGTCGACCTCGATCTCGATCTGCGGGATGTCCTCGACCGTGTCGACGAACGGGTCGACCACCCCGTCGATGTCGTCGAGGATCGCCTGGACCTCGAGCGCCTTTTCCTGCAGGATTGCAAGGTCCGGCCCGAAGATCCGGATGACGATCGCGTCGCTCGAGCCCGTCAGCACCTCGCGGATCCGCTCCTTGAGGTACGTCTGCACGTCCCGGTAGATCCCTGGATACGCATGCACGGTCTCCTGGATCTTCGCGAGCGTCTCGTCGTAGTCGACGGACGGGTCGACGCTCACCCAGTTCTCGCCGAAGTAGATCCCGTACGGCTCGTCGGAGTTCATCGCCTGCCCGATGTGCGAGCCGGCGTTCCGGACGCCCGGGATGCTGAGGAGCTCCGCGTTGACGCGCATCGTCGTGCGAACCTCCTCAGGACGCGAGACCCCGGGCTTGCCGAGCCAGTGCATCAGGAAGTCCCGCTCCTTGAACGAGGGCAGCAGATCTTGCCCGAGCTGCGGCACAAGCGCGATCCCGAGCACCGCCGTCAGACCGACGGCGGCGTACGCGCGCCGAGGCTTCAGGACGATCTTCTTGAGCAGGAACTCGTACCCGCGCTGCAGCGGCGGCACGAGGGGGGACGTCCGGTGCTGCAGGGACTTCCCGCTCCGGAAGAAGATCAGGCTCAGCGCCGGCGTCACCGTCAGCGCCACGACCATCGACGCGAGCAGCGCGAGCGCGTACGACAGCGCGAGCGGCCGGAAGAAGGCGCCGGAGAGCCCCTCGAGCGTGAAGATCGGGATGACCGCGACGACCTCGATCAGCGTCGCGTACACGATCGCGCTGCGGACCTCCAGGGAGGCGTCGAGGATCACCCTCGCCGTCGGTCTGGTCCCGCCGGCCTTGCGGTGCTCGCGCAGGCGTCGCACGACGTTCTCGATGTCGATGATCGCGTCGTCGACGATGTCGCCGAGCGCGATCACCAACCCCGCCAGCACCATCGTGTTGATCGTGACGCCCTGCCACTTCAAGACGAGGCCGGCGGCGATCAGCGACAGCGGGATCGCCGTCACGCTGATGAGGGCGGTCCGCCACTCGAACAGGAACGCCCCGAGCATCAGGATCATCAGGATGGCCCCGAGGATCATCGCGCCGCTCAGGTTGTCGATCGCCTGGTCGATGAAGGTCGCCGGCCGGAAGATCGTCGGGTCCATCTCGATCCCCGGGAGCGCCTGCTCGAGCTCGGCGATCGCCTCGTCGAGGCCGGCGGTCACGTCCGCCGTGTTCGCCCACGGGAGCTTCTGGACGACGAGGAGCAGGCCCTCGCGGTCGTTGATGACGCCGTCGCCCATCAGCGGAGGCGTGTCGATCACCACGTCGGCGACGTCCTCGAGCCGGAGGACCTCGCCGTTCCGCTCGACGATCGGTAGGTTCGCGAGGTCCTGGTCCGTGAGGATCGGGATGTCGTGCTGCACCTGCAGCCGCGTTCCGTTCGTGTCGACGAAGCCACCCGTCCCGATGAAGCCGCCGTCCGAGAACCGCAGGAGCCCCGCGTCGATCGCGTCGGCCGTCACGGTCATGACCTGCTCGAGCGTCAGGTCGTGCTCGCGGAGGCGCTCCGGGTCGACCTGGACCGTCGGCATCTCGATCCGCTCGCCCCAGATCAGGACGTTCGCGACCCCCGGGACCCGCAGCAGGCGTGCCCGGACCTTCCAGTACGCCGTCATCGACAGATCGATCAGCGAGTACTCGTCCGAGGTCATGCCGATCTTCATCACGCGGCTCGTCGCCGACAGCGGCTGGATCATCACGGGCGGGGCGGCCCACGTCGGCAGCGTGGGCGATACGGCGGCGACGCGCTCGGCCACGAGCTGCCGAGCGGTCAGGAGGTCCTCGCCACGCTTGAAGATCAGCTCGATCTGGCTGAGCTGCTCGACCGACTTCGAGCGGATCTCGTCGAGCCCCGGGACCCCGTTGAGGGTCTGCTCGAGGGGCACGGTGACGAGGGACTCCACCTCGGTCGCCGAGAGCCCGAGCGCCAGGGTCTGGATCTCCACCCTCGGCGGCGCGAACTCGGGGAAGACGTCGACGGGCATGCCCCGCAGCTGCTGGACGCCGAAGAAGATCAGGGCGGCGGCGGCCGCTGCGACGACGTAGCGGAACTTGAGGCTCGAGCCGACGATCCAGCGCATCATCTCCGGGTACGTCCTTTCACGCTCGTCTCACCGTCGCTCATCAGACACCGAACTCCGAGCCGATCAGCTCCGCGACGCCGACCGTCACGACATCTGTCCCGGCGGGCAGGCCCTCGGCAAGGCTCGCGATCCCGTCCTCGTAGCGCTCGACGGCGACCTGCTCCCGGACGAACGTGCCGGGCTCGGGGCTCGTGTAGACCCACTCGAGTCCCTCGACGTCGATCCAGATCGCGGACTCCGGGACGGTCGAGCCGTCGGTCGTCGTGGTCTCGAGGCCGATCCGCTCCGCGCCGTCGGCGGTCAGGATCACGGCGACCTGGTCCGTCCCCTCGATCGGCTCGACCGTGTACGGCTCCGGCTCCTCGCTCGACGCCTCCGACGCCTCCTTGCACGCCGGCAGCGCCAGGACGGCCAGCACCAGCGCCATCACGGCCCATCCCCTTCGACGATCGCGCTTCACCGGTCCTCCCCTCAGTTCCCGGGGATCGTCGCGACGTCCGACTCGGCCTCGGGGAGGACGAGCGCCAGGTCCTCCGACACGGTGTCCCTGCGCTGAACGAAGCCGTGCTTCCGGTACAGGGACGGGACGACCAGCACCACCAGCAGCGTCGAGGTGACGACCCCGCCGAGCGTCGCCACGGCCATCGGCTGCACGATCTCCAGGCCGGCGACCTGTCCGGCGAGGGCGAGCGGCAGCATCGTCGCGATGACGGCGATCGCCGTCGTGACGACGGCCGCGAGCCGCTCGCGCGTCCCTCGGAGGACGAGCTCGTCCCCGAACTCGAGGCCTTCGCGCTCCAGGGTCTGATACCGCCGGATCATCACGATGCCGTTCCGGGCCGCGAGCCCCACCACGCCGGCCAGACCGGCCCACGTCCCGATCGTGACGGTTCCGCCGGTGATCAGCACGGCGACCAGGCCGCCGGCCAGCGCCACCGGGAGCGTCGCGAAGGCCAGCGTGGCCAACCGCCAGCTGGTGAACGCGGCCTGGAAGAGCAGGAAGATCGCGATCAGCGCGGCGATCACGACCGCGAGCAGCCGCGAGCGCGAGGCCTGCTCGACCGAGATCGCGCCGCGCACCTCGGCGTGGTGCTCCAGCGGGAACTCCACCGCATCCACCGCGCGCTCCACGTCGTCCACGACGGCGCCCGCGTCGCGACCGGCGATCGAGGCGCTCACGTCGACGTAGCTCGACACGGATTCGTGACGCAGGGCGGTGAGGTTGTCCGCGACCCGGACGTCCGCGACGTCGCTGAGCACGACTTGGTCTCCCGTGGGGGTCTCGAGCATCAGGCCCTCGACGTCCTCGACGCTCTCGCGGATGTCGGGGGCACCCCACACCACGACGTCGAACACCTTCTGCTCCTCGAACAGGTTGCCGACCGTGAGGCCCGACAGCAGGATCGCGGCGGCACGACGCACGTCACCGGGCTTGATCCCGTACTGGTGCGCGTCGTCGAGGCGCACCTCCACCTCGATCGTCGGCTCGCTCGGGGCCATCTCGATCGTCGGGTCCTGGACCCCATCGATCTGCGCCAGCGCAGACCGCACCTCTTCGGCCTTGCTCGCCAAGACGTCCTGGTCCGCGCCGTAGACCCGCACGACGATGTCCTCGTCCGTTCCCTGGAGCACGTCGGTCGTGCGCTCCTCCGTGTACGTCATGACGTCGTGCGTGATGTCCGGGTATCCGGAGAGCACGCCCTCCATCGAGGCGATCGTCGCGTCGTAGTCGGCGGAGGGGTCGATGCTGACCCAGATCTCCGCGCTGTTGACGTTGACGACCTGGTCGGAGTTGATCGCGCGCCCGACGTGCGCGCTGACCTTCTGGATGCCGGGGAGCGCCGACAACTCGTCGACGGCGGCCGACGTCGTCTCGTTCATCGCGGGCAGCGAGGTCCCCGGCGCAGCGTCCCAATGGACCAGCAGGTCGGTCTCCTTGAGATTGACAGACGAGGACGCATCGAGGAACGGCAGCGTCAGGATGCCGACGAGCAGGAGGACGCCGCCGAGCGCGTAGCCCCAGCGCACGTCACGGACCGGCCGGCCGAACGACCCGTCGAAGCGGGCCTGGATCCACCGGATGACTGGCGACTCGCGGCGCTGCGCCGACTCGCTCGAGAGCAGCATCATGCCGAGCGCCGGCGTGACGATCAGCGCGACGAGCAATGACGCGACGATCGCGAGGATGTAGGAAACGGCGATGTCCGGCAGGAACGCCCCCGCCTGTCCGTCGAGGAAGAACGCCGGCAGGAGCGTCGCGAGGACGATCAGCGTCGCGTACAGCATCGCGGTCCGCATCTCGACCGTCGCCTCGAGGAAGGTACGCCACGCGGGCGCCCCCTTCCCCTCGCCCGCATGCTGGCGGAGCCGCTCCTTCAGGTTCCGGACGTCGACGATCGCGTCGTCGATCACGATGCCGAGGCCGAGCACCAGCCCGGCCAGCACCATGATGTTCGCGGGCGCGTCGCGCACGTACAGCACGGTTCCCGCGGCGACGACCGACAGCGCGATGACCGCCGCGGCCGTCACGATGGCCCGCCACTCGAAGAGCAGGATGACCAGCGCGAGCAGCAACAGCGCCGCGCCGATCGCCAGGGTCCCGATGAGGTTGTCGGAGGACGCCTCGATGTAGTCCGCCGGCCGGAACAGATCGGTGTCGATCTGGATGCCCGTGAGCCCGGGCGCCATCTCGGCGAGCGCCTCCTCGACCCCCTCGCTCACCTCCAGCGTGTGTGCGCCCGGGAACTTCTCGACGACAATGAGCAGCCCGGTGCCGTCGGCGAACAGCGCGTCGCCGATCAGCGGCTGGTGGTCCTCGACGACATCGGTGACGTCGCCGAGCTGGACCGTCTGGCCGTCGCGCTCGATCGCGCTGCCCTCACCGTCCTCGACCGGGATCTGCGCCAGGTCGGACGCCGACCGGATCGGCAGGACGTGCCGGATCCCCAACCGCTGGTTCGGCGTGTCGATGAACCCGGCCGTGCCGGGGGTCGAGGCCTCCAGGAACGTGAGCGGCGAGACCCACAGCCCGTTGCCCGCCGTGCTCACGATCTGCTGGAGCGAGACGTCCTCGGCCGCCAGCCGCTCCGGGTCGACGAGGACCTGGAGCTGCCGGTCGCGCTGGCCCCAGATCGAGACGTTCGCGACGCCCGGCACGCCGAGGAGCTTCGGCACGACATCCCACCGCGCCAGGATGGACATATCGATCGCCGACACCGTGTCCGAGGACAGCCGCACCGTCAGGACCCGGCTCGTCGACGAGTACGGCTGCAGCATCATCGGTGGCGCCGACACGCCGGGGAGCGCGACGGCGGCCTCTGCGACCTTCTCGGCGACCAGCTGCCGGGCGTCCAGGAGCGGCGTCCCGTCCTCGAAGATCATGACCACCGACGAGATGCCCGGGAGCGACTCCGAGTGGATCGATTCGACGAACGCGATCCCGTTCAGCAGGTCCTGCTCGAGCGGAACGGTGATCAGCTGTTCGACCTCGACCGCCGAGAGGCCGAGCGCCTCGGTCCGGACCTCGACCATCGTCGGGCCGAACTCGGGGAGCTGGTCGACCGGCATGTCGCGAAGCTGCGTGACCCCGAAGACCAGCAGACCCGCCGCGACGGCGACGATCAGGCGGCGGAACTTCAGGCTGGAAGCGACGATACTCCGCATCATCGGCGGAACCCCTCCCTGATCTCGGTCAGTTACCGGTGCTCAAAACAGGGAGTGCGGACGGGGGTCTGGCCGCGCGGTCTCCTCCCGCTCGACGTCGGGACCACTTTGGGTCCAGCGTCGAACGCGCCATGCCGAAGGTTGCCTCCGCCATGCCCCTCTCCCATGCACGGGAATCCTGGTCGCCCCCAGGACTTGACGCATGCTGCGGTTGCTGTACGGCGCATACCGCTTCGCCCGTGACCGCTTCGTCTCGGGACGGGGATACGGCATGTTCCCGATGTGGCGCCCGGGGCCTTAGGCGCATCGTCGCCTCCATCGACGGAACGACGAAGGGAGGCTTCGATGCGTTCGATCGAGATGGCCGTGTTGGTCGACTCGTTGGAAGGGCGGGGTCGGCCGAGCCTGGTGCAGGAGCTCCTCGGCGGCGCGCCGCCCAGGGTCCATTCGGGATGGTTCCGGCGTCGGCGGGCCCGGACGCGGAGCGTCCGCCGGGCGAGGTCAGTCCAGCACGCCCTCCCGGTGCGCTAACGCCGCGGCCTCGCCGCGGCTCGAGACCTCGAGCTTGCTCAGGATGTTCGAGACGTGCACGCTCGCGGTCTTCTCGCTGATGAACAGCGCCCTGGCGATCTGCCGGTTGCTCTGACCGGTCGCGACGAGCGCGAGGACCTCGCGCTCCCGTGGCGTGAGCGAGGCGAACTGCGGCACCGGTGAGGGCTCGCCCAGATCGATCCGCGCGCGCCGCCCCAGGCGGCCGAGCGCTTCCCGCAGTGGCTCGGCCCGGAGCGAGACGGCGACCCCGTGAGCGTGCTCGAGTGCCTCGCGGGCGGCGCCACGGTCGTCGAGCGCCAGGCGCGCCTCCGCCAGGCGCCACCGGCAGTACGCGGCGTGGTACGGCATCGCGAGCGCCTCCCACGCGGCCACCGCCTCAGCCCACGCATCCGGTGACGCCTCGCCGGCCGCCCGGCGGGCCTCGGCCTCGCACTGCAGGACGAGCGCCCCGACCTCGCGCTTCCACCCGTCCGGGGGCCCCGGCCGCGACATCAGGGCGCGGGCCCGCTCGAGGTGCTCGAGGCCGACACGCACGGCCTCGTCCGCCTCCTCGGCACGCCCGCGGGCGCGCTCTCTCTCGGCGAGGTCCGCCTCGCCCCGAAGGCCTACGGCGCACAGGTAGGCGATCGCGAGCGAGTCGTCCAGGTCCGCGACCATCGACAAGCCCTCGCGGATCCACGGACGGGCCGACGCCGGACGCTCCTCCCAGCACGCGAGCTCGGCGAGCCAGCAGGGCGGCCACCCTCGCTGCTCCTGAGCGACAACAGCCTCCTCGGCCCGCCGTCCCTCGAGCGACGCTCGCGCGTCCTCGAACCGTCCGCGGGCGATGTCGAGCTCCGCCAACCGGATCGGCGGGGCGCCCGGTCGCTGACGACGCTGCGCGTCGGCGATCATCTCCTCCGCCTCGTCCCAGCGCCCCAGGCGCATCAGGCAGTCCGCCGCGCTCAGCTGCAGTTCGAGGACCAGATGCCCCTGTCCGAGCCTCGGGAACACGTCGCGCACCGCGTCGAAGACCCCGAGCGCCTCCTCCCACCGTGCGGCCGAGAACGTGTTCGCGTACAGGTTCCACACGGCGCGCATGTGCTCGAAGCTGTCGCCCGCCTCCTCCGCCATCGCCCTGGCGCGCTCGACGAGGGCCAGCCCGGCGTCGACGTCCTCCTCGGTGCACACGATCGTGCCGAGGGTGTCGAGCGTCATGTACTCGGCATGGGTGGCACCGGTCGCCCGCGCCATCTCGAGCGCCTCCTCGGAGACGCGCCGGGACTCGTCGTACCTGCCGAGCACCATCAGGTGCCCCGCCAGCGTCGCCAGGAGGTCGGCGCGCTCGGCCGAGGGCTCGGCGGGCGCCAGCTCGACGGCCCGGCGGTAGATCGCCGTGGCCTCATGCTGCTTCGGCGTGTCCCAGACGTATCTGGCCAGACGACCGTGCAGCATCGCGGCCGCCATCGGCTCCGCGTCGGCGTCCAGGAGCGCGACCGCCTGCCGGGCGAGCTCGACCGCCCTCGTCGACTCGCCGGCGAGGAAGGCGTTCTCGGCGGCGCGGCGCAGGATGTCGAGCCTGGGCGCGCCGACGAGCGTCTCCGCCCTGGGCACCTCGTCCCACAGGCCGAGCACCTGCTCGAGGTCGCCGTGCGCCTCGGCGTACGCGAGCACGCCCTCGGCGGCCTCGGCGGCCCGCACCCACGCCGCCAGGGCGCGCGGCCGGTCGCCGGCCTCGCCCCAGTGGAAGGCGAGCTCCGCGGTGGCCGCCGCCGAGCCCGGCTGGCCGAGGTCCGGGCGCTCGACGAGCACCTGCGCGTACGCGCGGTGGGCCTCGGCACGCTCGCGCGGCGTGAGGTCGTCGTGCACGGCCTCACGGAGCAGCGCGTGCCGGAAGCGGTACGCGTCGCCGTCGACCACCAGGAGCCGTCGAGCGACGACCGCCGCGAGCGCCGCGTCGACCTCGACGGGAGACATGTCGCCCACCGCCGCGAGGGTCGCCTCGTCGATGCGGCCGGCCGCGGCCGCCGCCAGGCGGAGCACGCGTTTGGCCTGCGCGTCCACCGACCCGGCTCGGACGACCATCAGCTCCCGGAGAGACTCGGGCATCGGGCCACCGCCGGCCGATCGGGCGGCGACCAGCTCCTCGATGAAGAACGGGTTGCCCTCGGTGCGGGCGACGACCGCCTCGACCAGCTCGGGGGCGGCGCCCTCGCCCAGCAGGTCGGTGACGTGTTCGGCCGTCTCGAGGGCGTCGAACGGGCGCAGGTCGATCCGGTCCACGTACGGGTTCCGGCGCCACTCGGCCAGGTCGGGGACGAGCGGGTGGTCCGCGTGCAGGTCGTCGGAGCGGAACGAGCCGAGCACGAACAGCCGCTGGTCCCGCAGGTTGTAGGCGATGAAGGACAGCAGCTCGCGCGTCGAGCGGTCGGCCCATTGCAGGTCCTCGAGGACGAGCACGGCGGGTCTGCGGGTCGCGATGCCCTCGAGCACCTCGACGAAGGCCTGGAACAGCCGCGGCTGACCCGCCGAGCGCGGGGCCGGCGACGCGGTGGCGCCGGGCATCAGGCGCTCGAGCGCGGGCGGGACGGGGTCGGGGAGCTCGTCGCGCTGGGTGAGATCCCGGAGCACCTGGACGACCGGGGCGAGCGGAAGCCCGCGCTCGCCGAGCGGCATGCAGCCGCCCCACGTGACCGTCACGTCGTCGCCGACCCCGGCGAGGAACTCGGCGAGCAGGCGTGTCTTGCCGACGCCGGCATCCCCGCCGACGATCGTGACCGAGGGCCGACCCTCCCTCGCCGCCTCGAGCGCGTCGCGCAGCCGCCGCAGCTCGTCGGCGCGGCCGATGAACGGCCAGGCCGAGGCATCGCGGACCATCCCGGGAGTATGCGGGGGGCGCCGACCGGCTTCCATCCGCGGACCGCCCTAGCCCGCCCGGCCGACCTGCACGCGAGCGGGTCGCTCGAGACCTCGTCGCCTTCCGAGGCGGCGAACGGACAGGGCTCGACGCGCTCCGCTCTGGGCCGAGGACCACGGGGGAGCTGTGCCGGATGCACCCGGAGATGACACGCTTCGGCGTGATGGCGCACCTGAAGGTGCTCGAGACAGCCGGCCTCGTCGTCGTCGCCCGCGAGGGCCGCACCCGGCACAACCACCTGAACCCGGTCCCGATCCGGCAGATCTACGAGCGGTGGGTCCGTCCGTTCGCCGAGGCTCCCGCGCTCGAGCTCACGCGGCTGGAGCGCGCGATCGGCGCCGGGCGACCCAGGAAGGGAGGGACCCGTGGATGACGACGTGAAGACCCCGGTGGCGCTCGAGGCGGTGGCCGAGATCCGGATCGACGCTCCGGTCGACCGGATCTGGCGTTCGCTGACCGAGGACATCGGCTCGTGGTGGCCGCACAGCTTCAGCGACGACCCGAAGATCTCGATCGAGCCGTGGATCGGCGGGCGCTTCTACGAGGAGTTCGGCGACACGGGCGGCGGCGCGCTGTACGCGCTCGTCACGTACGTCGAGCCCGGGGTCATGCTCACGGTGAGCGGTCCCATGGGGATGCGAGGCGCGCGGCTGTACGTGAAGACCTACGAGCTGGAGGCCGAAGGCTCGTCGACGCGGGTCCGGACGGTCGCCTCGATGCTCGGCGACATGCCGCCGGAGCTGCGGGACCGCTACCGGGAGGGTGGCGTCGAGGTGCTGGAGAGCCTCAAGCGGCACGTGGAGCGTTCGCCGTAACGTCGGGTGGCGCATCGAGCTCTCCTCCGTCATGCTCTGCCGACGGTCGGACGGGCCGACCGGTGACAGGGGGAGCCGATGGCAATCAAGCTCCGGTACCGCTCGCCGAGCGGTGAGACCCGCATGTGGTCGCTGGTCGAGATCGCGCAGGGCAGGCCGCTCGACCGCCCGCTCCACCCGATGCTCGTCCACTTCCCGATCGCGTTCACGTACGGCGCGCTCGGGCTTGACGTCCTCTCGCGCCTCGGCCGGTTCCCGGCCGCGCCGATCGCCGCGACGTGGCTCCTCGTCGGCGCGATCCTCGGCTACGCGGGCGCGGCGCTGGTCGGGTTCGCCGACCGATCGGGGATGGAGCCGGGTGTGAAGATCCGCCGGATCGCGACCCGGCACGCGCTCGTCCAGATCGTGGCAGCGATCCTCGTCGTGGTGAACCTCGCGGTCCGCTGGTCCGACCGGCACGCGGACGAGTCCGAGGTCCTGTGGATCGTCCTCGGCGCGGTCGCCGCGGTCGTCGTGGGCATCGGCGCCGACATCGGCGGCCGCATGGTCTACGCGATGGGCTGGCGGCCGAGTCGCGACTAGGTACGCTCGGGTCGACGCCCCAGCGGGCCGCTCACGCCGGGGAGCTGGGACCGAGGACGTCCGTCAGGTCCACCTCCTCGAACGGTGCCGTGCACGGGTTGCCGAGGGCGACCCACATCCTTTGCGCCTCCAGGTCGCAGACCATCGAGAACAGGACGGCGTCGGACTCCTCGCCGACCTCGGGGTCGGCGTGCAGGCAGATCCGCTCGGAGCCGTCGGCGTGGTCGGCGAGGACGGCCATGACGTCCTCCGGCGTGGTCGGCGTGCGCTCCGCGAGGAGCGCTCGGAGGCGCCGGAGCCGGCCCTCGCTGCCGGGCGACGGCGCGTCGCCGGTCGTCGCGAGGTCGGGGTCGAGGTAGTGGTTCGTGTGGCCACCCGGGCCGTCCACGATCGCGGCCCGCGTGCCGGTCGTCTCGACCGTGAAGGCGTCGCCGCCGCGGAACGCGTAGCCGTACGCGTACCCGCCCGAGCGCGGGCTCAGCGAGGATCGCCGCAGCGCGTCCTCGCGCCCGTTCGCCTCGAGCGCATAGCGCGAGACCAGCACGCGCGGGACGCCGACGCCGTCGTCCGAGGCGGTGAGCGACATCACCGCCAGCGCGCCCCCGGCCGAGCTCATCCCGACCGCGGGGCGCCACGTCGCGACGGTCGGCGAGACGATCGCGACGCCGTCGTCGTTCGGGATCTCGATCACGACACCGGCGCACCCGGCGTCCCCCGCGAGCCACTGCTCGTCGTGCCCGAGGAGCGTGACCCCGGGCGCGACGACGCTGAACGCGGTGCACCGCTCGACCGCGGCTCGGGCCGTTTCGTCGGGCTCGAGCATCAGCGGGTCGAGCTCCTCGAACGCGTTCGGCGCGAACAGGTCGAGGAACGGGACGTCGGCGCCCTCCGCGGTACCGCGGATCGCCTCGACCTCCTGCGGCAGCACGTCCTCGGCCGCTGCAACGAACGGGCGGAGGGTCTCCTCCAGCCGAGCGCGATCGAAGCCACGGCGCTCGAAGTACCTGCGGTAGAAGGCGAGCGAGCGGTGGATCTCGTCGGCGAGCGCCGAGCCGATCTGCCGGCCCCGGTCCCTCGGCTCGCCCTTGGCGACGACGACCTTCACGGCGGTCGAGCCTAACAGCCGAGTCGCCCCTGTCTTCAGGAGCCGCGAGAGCCCGGGAACGGCATGGGTCGCCCTTGCTCGGAACCTTCGAGCGCGTCCCCGCGCGAGCGATCCACCGACACGATCCCGACTCGAACCGCCCCTGGGGAGCATGAGGGTCGTTGACCGGGCGCGCCCATGGGTGCCAGGATTCGCGGCCATGGACGAGACCGGCACGCTCCGGAGCAGGTTCCTCCCGTGGCGCGTGGTCGGCCAGACCGGCCTCATCGTGCTCGGCATCCTCGCGGCGAAGCTCGTCATCTCGGCGCTGGAGCTCGAGTTCATCAGCATCAGCCCGCTGTTCACGAGCGTGCTCGCCGGGGGCGTGTTCGTGCTGGGCCTGATCGTGGCCGGGACCCTGGCCGACTACAAGGAGGCCGAGCGCGTCCCGGCCGAGCTCACCGCCGCGCTCACGAACATCCACGACGACTGCGCGGCCTTCAAGCAGGCCTTCCCCGATCTCGAGCTCGGTCGCCTCGAGGACACGCTCGTGCGCATCGTGCGCGCCTTCAACCAGGACCTGGGGGATCCCCGATCCACCGCGACCCTGGACGCGATCGATGACCTCAACACGTCCTTCCTGGAGATGGACCGGATCGGGGTCCCCGCCACGTACACGTCTCGGCTGCGGAACGAGCAGGGAGCTCTGCGGCGCAGCGTCCTGCGCGTGTACCACGTGCAGCGGACCGAGTTCCTGCCCTCGGCCTACCTGCTGATCCAGGCGATCGTGGCGATCATCATCACCGTGCTTGCCTTCATGGAGATCGAGCCGGCGTACGAGGCGGTCATCATCCTGGGCTTCATCTCGTTCTTCTTCATCTCGCTGCTCCGGCTGCTCCGACTCATGGACCGTCCGTTCCATGTGGAGGAGCGCACGAAGGACGACGTCAGTCTGTTCCTGCTCCGCCGGTTCGTCGATCGGCTGGAGCGCTCGCGCGCCTGAGGCGGACGCTTCTCCGGCTCCGCCGAACGCGTTGGGCGTCGGGGGCGCGGCGAGCGGAGCGACCAGGCGCGATGGGGAGGTTGCCCTACGCCTCCGGCATCGCGACGACGTCGAACCCTTCCTGGCGGGCGGCCGATGCGAGCCGTCCATCGAGCGAGAGGAAGCGGTGCTCTCTAGGGCGACCCCGGGCCCAGGTGAGCGCCGCTGCGAGCTGGAACGAGTCCGCCGCTCGCAGCGGATGACGGAGCACCGCGTCCCCCGCCCGATCCCGAACTTCGTCGGAGGGCAGGATCTCGTTCCATCGTTCGCCCAGGTCTGCCAGTGCACGTCGGGCCAGATCCACGTCTTCGGGGGCGATCGCGCGCGCCCGCTCGGAACGGCCGAGCGCGGAGAGGACCTCGACGGGCGTGCCCCACCAGACGATAATGTCCGGATCCTCGCGGAGAAGCCCTCGGGCCCCTTCCGGTCCTTCCTCGGCGAGGGTGAGGGGGACGATCGCCGAGGAGTCCCAGAAGATCACTAGCGTGCCTCGCGGCGCTCCCGGAGGAGGGAGTCGAGGACGGCGCCATGCGGGTCTGCGCCGCGAGGAAGCCCCCAGAAGCCCTTGTCGAGTGGCCGTTCCGCGCGCCGGGCGAGCCCCGACTCCACGAGGGCGTCCAGATCGGCCTCTTGCGACTCCGAGCGTCGGACCGCGGAGAGCACGGCGACGGCGCGGCCGCGTTCGGTCACGATCACCTCCTCGCCGCCCTTCACGCGGCGGATGTGCTCGGACAGCCGAGCCTTGAGCGCAGTCACCGAGACCTTGACCATATAAGTCACTCTATCATGACCTCTATGGTCAGCTACTCGGGTTACTCTCGCTGTCCTCGACCCTCAGCCGACCAGACCGCGCGGACGCCCCGTGCCGCGTCCCGGTCGTCAAGCTCAGCCAGCTTCACCTCGATCCGAGCAGCCACGAGGAACGGCGTCCACAGTGACATGCCCACCAGGAAGCCGATGCCAGCACAGACCATCTCCATGCACGGAACGTAGCACCGAGGTCTGACAGGCCGAGTCGCGAGACCCTCGCGGGCGAGCGTTGTCGAAGTCGTATCGGGTTCGACTACTCGAGGTAGCCAAGTCCTCGGAGATGCTCCTCCATCTCGTCGGCCTCGGTGTCGCTCACGGTTGCGTCGGTATCGATCGGCCCCGTGAGGCCGGGGATCGTGACCGCCTGCGGCTCGGCCTGCTTCACCTCGGCCGAGCCCACGAGCTCGTGCAGCACGCGGCCCGTGTGCTTCACCGTCGCCGGCGCGTCGAGCGCGGCCAGGATCGTCGGCGCCATGTCGATGAGGAACGGCTCGGTCTCGAACGGCCGCACGCTGGGGCCGACCGCGACGATCACGCCCTCGGGTCGGTGGTCGCCGCTGATCCAGTCCGCCGCCTCGATAGCGCTCTTCGCGTGCGTGAGCGAGTAGAGCTCGGCCGGCTCCATCAGGATGTCGGGGGCCTTGTCCGCGTACCTGCCCTTGAAGATCTCCTCGCGCTTGTAGATCGCCTTCACCGGCTTCTTGCCCGTCGCCGGGTCCATGAACGACGCGAGCCGGTCCATCACCTCGTCGCGCACCTTCTCGAAGTCGGCGGGGTCGACGACGCCGTCGGGCTCGCGCCCCGCGAGGTTGATCGAGACGCCCTCGCCCGTCGAGCGGATCGTCGTGTACGCCTTCGTCTTCGTCCAGTTCACCGACTGCGGCAGCGAGATCTTCCCGTGCAGGCCCAGGATGTCGTAGGCCTTGCGCGCGACGTTGCGCACCCACCCCCACTGCATCGGCCCGAAGACCACGTTCGAGGCGCTGAACTCCAGGTACCCGAACTGCTTCAACAGGTGGTCCATGTGGACCGTCCGCGTGACCGACTGGAACCCGTGGTCGCTGATGAACAGGATCAGGTCGTCCTCGCGCGTGCGAGAGACGAACGACCCGATCGCGTCGTCGAGCTGCTTGTAGACGTCGCGCACCTTCGCACCGAGCGCGGTCTTCGAGTTCTCCTCGTAGTCCGGGTGGTCCGGGGCGACGTAGTTCGACAGCGCGTGCTGCGTCCGGTCGACGCTCACCCACACGCTCGCCATCAGGTCCCAGTCCGAGTTGTCCATCAGCCACTCGGCCGCGCGGATGCGCTTGCCGGTGACGTCGAGCACCTCCGCCAGGTACGGCTCGGGCCGGTGACGGTAGGTGGTCCACGACATGCCGTTGATGACCCACGGAACGCCCGCCTTCTCGAGCGTGTCGAGCAGGTCGGCGGGGTGCGAGACCTGCCGGCCCTTCGGCAGCACGCCGCCCGCGACGATCTTCCCCTCGATCTCCGGCGGCGGGAACATCAGCGGCACGTCGGCGTAGACGCCGACCTTGCCGGCCGCCGAGAGGTCCTCGACGAACGTCCGCTCCCCGATCGACTTATAGGTGACCGGGTACTGCTTGTGGGTCCCCGGCACGGTCTCGAGGATGTCGTAGACACCGTGGTCGGCCGGATCCACGCCGGTCAGGAACGACGGCCACGCCGCCCACGAGTGGGTCGGCACGGTCGAGCGCAGGACAGCCTTCTGCCCTCGGTCGATCAGGGCCTGGAGGTTCGGCAGGTCACCCCGCTCGAGCAGGGGGTCGAGGATGCGCCAGTCGGCGCCATCCCATCCGATCAGCAGCACTCGCATGGATATCAGTCCCCACAGCCTTGATCCGCGCCCGAGTCTACCGAACGGCGTCGCGCGAACCGGCCCCGACCCGATCGGGAAGGCTCGCCCAGGACCACACCTCTGTGGCGGCTCGGGGGGCGACGGACTGAGACTGCAACCGGCCGGTACCACGCGGGCCGGCGGGTCCGCCTCAAGCTCCGCAATCCACCGGGTCGCCTCGACGACGTCGAGCTTCGGCATGCGCGGGCCCATGAGCAGGAGTCGGTGGGGAGCTCACCCACGCACTCGACTTCCGCAAGCCCGCCGGCGGCCCCGCCGATCACCTCGAGATCCTCCCGGTGGCGGACGACTACGCTGTCTTCCGAGGGCGTCCGGGGCGCCTCGGCCACGACTCGATGAAGTGGTTGAGGCTCCTCCGCGTCCAGACCGGGCCTGCGGCGAGCTCGGCGATCGGCGAGGGGAAGTCCGGCCGGCTCCGGAGCTCCGAGACGCGCTGGCGCGACACGCCGAGGAGCTTCGCGATCTCGGTCACACCGGCGTAGCTCTCGGGCTCCTGTGCGAGCTCGAGATCGAGCAGCCGCTCGTCGAGGACGTCGACCCGGGCGATCCCGTTGTGCTCGAGCCCGACCTTCGCGCACGCGGTCTCGAACAGCTCGACCGCGGAACGCGCCAGGTCCGGCATCGGGAGACCGGGGGGCCGTGGCAGGCTGAATGTCGATGAGGGTCCGCCGGAGAGCCCGCCGGCCGATACCGTGGGCCCGACACCGCCGAGCTCCGACAGCACCGGCCCGAGATCGAAGAGCGAGTCTTCGTCGTATCTCTCGTAGCCGTCGCCCCACGTGTCGACGAACACCGTGACGAACGCTTCCTCCTGATCGCCCATCGGCTCATCCCCCCCGCCTCGGAGGCGGCCACCGGAACCCTCCGGTCCGCCTCAACGCCCGCACGAGCGAGTCCAGCGCGTGCGGATCGCTCGACCGGTGCGCCGCGTGCCACGCTGTCGCGGTCCGCCCGTCGGGCGAGAGGAACATCTCGCCGCGGCGGGTCGGCCGCACGACCCAACCCTGGCGCACGGCCTCGGCGCGGACCTTCGGGTACTCCCTGTTGTCCATCGTAACCGAAACCCTTGTCCTCGAGTCAAGGGTTGTCGAGAGCGACCAGAGCGAACGCTACGACCGCCCGCCGACATCCGCGGCCCACGGTCGCGACGCACACCGGCCGATGTCGACCACGGACCAGCCACCGATGCCAGAGAGCACGACGCCCTACACTCCTCTGCCAATGGCGGACACCGCTGCCGATCTCCGATTCGCACCCGACGACCTGGGGTTCATCGCCGACCCGTACCACGTCTACGCGCGCCTCCGAGCGCACGCGCCGGTGCTCTACGACGAGGCCACGGACCACTACCTGATCTCGCGGTACGGGGACGTGAACGCGCTGCTGCGCGACCGGCGGTTCGGGCGGACCTACTTGCACCAGGCCACGCATGCCGAGATGGGGCATCCGGATCCGCCGGGGTGGCACGACCCGTTCTGGAACCTCATCAACGCGGGGATCCTGGACATGGAGCCTCCTGATCACACGCGGGTGCGCCGACTGGTGTCGAAGGCGTTCACGCCCAAGTACGTCGAGGGGCTCCGCCCACGGGTGCAGGCGCTGATGGACGAGCTCGTGGACCGGGTCATGGGCGCTGGCGAGTTCGACCTGCTGGCCGAGCTCGCCGAGCCGCTGCCGGTGACGGTGATCGCCGAGATGCTCGGCGTGCCCGAGGCGGATCGCCACCTGCTCCGGCCGTGGTCGGCCGATATCTGCAAGATGTACGAGCTGAACCCCTCGGTCGAGGCGCAGCGGGACTCGGTCCGCGCGAGCGAGGAGTTCTCGGAGTACCTGCGGGGGCTCGCGCGGGAGCGGCGGGCAAGTCCGGGCGAGGACCTCATCTCGCAGCTCGCGCAGGTGCTCGACGAGGGCGAGCGCCTGACCGTGGACGAGCTGGTCGGCACGTGCGTCCTGCTCCTGAACGCCGGCCACGAGGCCACCGTGAACGCGACGGGCATCGGGTGGTGGACGCTGTTTCGGACGCCGGGCGCGCTCGAGCGGCTGCGCGAGGACCGCTCGCTGCTGCCGACCGCGATCGAGGAACTCCTGCGGTTCGACACGCCGGCGCCGATGTTCGAGCGCTGGGTGCTCGAGGACGTCGAGCTGCACGGCGTGAAGATCCCGCGCGGCGCCGAGCTCGGCCTGCTGTTCGCCTCGGCGAACCGCGACCCCGAGGCGTTCGACCGGCCCGACGAGCTCGACCTGGCGCGCGAA
>Ga0105095_10000348_pt1 | contig 21961 bp, 30 predicted proteins | sample PPLLak2March2015_2_FD_79180 | JGI IMG/M metagenome (GOLD analysis project Ga0105095, IMG submission 79180) | Freshwater sediment microbial communities from Prairie Pothole Lake near Jamestown, North Dakota, USA - PPLs Lake P8 Core (3) Depth... | ecosystem: Environmental > Aquatic > Freshwater >...
ATAAAGGTAACAGACCGGATATGAACCCCGGAGGGGTTCCATCATACCAGGATAAACGTAACATACCGGATATGAACCTCGGAGAGGTTCCACCATATTAGGAAAAAGGTAACAATTATGGAATGAACCCCGGAGGGGTTCCATAAACAAATACCAAAAGAATAAAATATGTCTTTTAATACGTATTATAATACGTATTATAATACGTATTTCACTAAAACTAACAATCATATTTACAATGCAATATTAACCATACATCATGCAAAATCATTACGGAGCAAAACTGCAAAACTCAACTTCAGGATCCTGGGACTGCACTACTGCATGACTGTACGACTGCTCGACTTCAATATTGCAAAATTGCACGATTGCAAAATTGCACGATCCATTAAAGCATCCGTTCACCGGTAAAATTCCTCATTTAGCGGTATTTCTCCGGATTTAATCTAATAAAACTTTGTAAACCAGAAAAGTTTTCTCATTTTTGCAGGCTGTAACATCAGAGGAATGGATAGCAGGCAAAAAATCATAGAAGCAGCAGCAGTTATGTTCAGGACCTATGGGATCAGGGCTGTCACCATGGATATGCTTGCCTCGCATATGGGCATTTCAAAAAGAACAATCTATGAGGTATTCAGCGACAAAGAAGAGTTGCTCAATGGGGTTCTGAAATGGATGATGATGAAGCAGCGCGACCTGATGGCCAAAATTTCCTCCGAATCATGCAGCGTGATCGAAGCCATTTTTAAAATGCTTGATCTAATGGCGGACCACTTTCAGAAAATGAGCCCCGCCTTTCGGCTTGACATGCAACGTTATCACAATGATATTGCAAAAAACCTCAGCGAGCATAATGAGCTGCCTTATTTCAGGAATAACGCCGAAATATTGAGGCAGGGAATAACAGAAGGTGTTTTCAGGGAGGATATTGATGTTGAAATAATCAATAAATGCATGCTTGAAGTTGCCAGGATGTCAAATGACAAGAATATGTTCCCTCCTGAAAGTTTCCCGAATAAGGATGTCATAAAAAATTTTTATGTGAATTACCTGAGGGGAATATCAACTAAAAAGGGTCTTGAATTAATAGATTATTTTGACAGTAAGAACAGGTAAGGAGGATAAAAAGAAATAAGTAGAAATTAGTAGAAAGAATAAGATATCTGGGTAATGAGTTGGGAATCAATATAAAAGAATAATTTTTTGGTCGTAGAAAAACTTAATTTATGAAAATCAAATCTCGGGTAACAACGATTTTATTACTGCTGTTTTCCGTCGCGAATATTATGGCACAGCAGGAGAGCGGTGAATTGAACCTTTCATTTAAGGAAGCTCAGGACTATGCAATATCAAATAATAAGATGGTCCTCGCGGCGAAGTCTGACGTCATGGCTTCGAAAGCAGCCATATGGGAAGCCATATCTTCAGCTCTTCCTGAGGTAAGTGCCTCAGGTTCATTTACCGACAACCTGAAGCTTATGACCACACTGCTTCCGGGGGAATTCTTCGGTCAACCGGCGGGCACAAAGATACCTGTGACTTTTGGATCACAGTTCAATTCTAGCGCTTCGGTCCAGGCGAGTCTGCTTTTATTTAATGCACCCTTATATATAGGAATAGAGACAACGAAGCTGGCGCAGAAAATGAGTGAGGAAAACCTTGCAAAAACCGAGCTTGACACAAAAGAATCGGTAGGTACGGCATACTACCTGATCCTGGTATCAGAGAAATCGCTGGAGATACTTGAAGGGAATATTGCAAACCTGAACGAAACACTTAAATCGACCCGGGCAATGTTTTCGGCCGGGATGGCTGAAGCTACCGATGTTGACCAGATGGTTTCCAACGTCAGCATGGTGGAGAACAGCAGAAGTTCCCTGCAGCGTGCAATTGAGCTGAATTATAACCTTTTGCGTTTCCAGCTTGGTGTTGAACCAGGAACAAAAATTACACTTACTGAAAATCTTGAAAGCCTTACCGGCCAGATTGATGTCGAGGCCCTTCTTTCCCAGCAGTTTGACCATACCCGGAATGTTAATTATAAGCTGATTGCAGGTCAGGAATTAATGTCATCGCTTGCCCTGAAATCCCAAAAAGCCTCTGTTCTTCCAACCCTTGCAGGATTTTACAACTATGGGACAAACGGAATGGGCGACAAAGTTTCGGATCTGCAATGGTTTCAGAATTCGATGGCAGGTCTGCAGATGTCAGTTCCCATATTTGCCAGCGGACAGAGAAATGCTAAAATCAAAAAAGCTCAGTTCAATTATGAAAAAGCAAAAACAACAAAGGAAATGGTAACGGAACAGCTTCTGCTCGAGGAGAAACAGCTGCGGTATAACCTGGTAAATGCCAATCTGCAATATAAAAACCAGAGGGATAACGTAGATGTCTCAAAAAGAGTCTACTCCAGCATGGAGAATAAATTTAAACAGGGAATGGCCTCCAGCCTCGAACTTACTCAGGCCAACAGTCTCTACCTTCAGGCAGAAAACAATTATGTTTCAGCTCTGATGAATCTGTTTCAGACTAAACTGGCATTGGACAAGCTGCTGAATAATATGTAAGGAATAAAAGAAATAGATAGAAATAAATTGAAATTAACAGATACAATAATGAAATACTTTAACACAATTTCGGTCATATTGATCAGCACTCTGATCCTTTCCTCCTGCTCATCAAAAAAAACCACTGATGAAACCGGACTCCTTGCCGGTACCGACACCACTGAAAAAGCAGCAATACCAGTAAAAGTGGTTACTCTTTCAAAAACCAAAATTGCAAGGACTATCGATTACACGGCAACTGTTTTGCCGTTTGAGGAAGTAAATATGGCTCCTTCCACCCCGGGAAGGATTGATAAAATCTACGTTGAAACCGGAGACAGGGTCAGCAAAGGAGATCAGCTTTTCCTGATGGATCGCACCCAGCTTTACCAGCTTAAGCTGCAACTCACTAGTCTGGAAAAGGATCTCAGCAGATTAGACACCCTTTTAAGGACCGGAAGTGCAAAACAACAGGCCTACGATCAGCTGAAAACCCAGTATGATGTTCTTAAGACCAATGTGGAATTTATGGAACAGAATACGCTTATGTCTGCCCCGTTTAACGGAGTTATAACCGGAAAATATTTTGAAGATGGCGAAATGTATTCAGGTACACCCACAACACAATCAGGAAGATCGGCAGTTGTTACTATAATGCAGATCAACCCTTTGAAAGTAGAAGTCAGTATCTCTGAACAATATTATCCTTTGATAAAAAGGGGTATGAAAGCTGATTTAACTGCAGATGTATATGATAATGAGATATTCACAGGCAGGGTTTTCAGAATCTCCCCGACAATAAATCCGGTTACAAGATCATTTATTACCGAACTGGAACTCCCAAACCGGAATGACCTTTTAAAACCCGGGATGTTTGTAAGGGTTTCTATGGATCTGGGTGAGGCGGAAACTTTTGTTGTCCCCGCCAGTACTGTCCTTATGCAGGAAGGAACGAATATCAGGTATGTCTTTGTTGAGGATCAGGGTGTGGCGAAACGGACTGAAGTGCTGATCGGTAAAAGATTTGATGACAGGCTTGAGATCATCTCAGATAATCTCAGAGAGGGAGACAGGCTTGTGACTGAGGGTCAGGCCCGGCTTATAACCGGAGATAATTTAAATATAGTAAAGTAGTTTTAAGATTTGCAATTTTAAGAAAATGAGTATATACAGCTCTTCCGTAAAACGACCTGTAACAACCATCCTGATTTTCGTAGCATTGATTGTTATCGGGCTTTATTCGCTTGTCAGACTGCCGGTCGATTTATATCCGGAAATAGAACTGCCTTTTGTGACCGTTCTTACAACATACCCGGGGGCCAGTGCTTCAGATATTGAAAGCAACGTCACTCGTCCGCTCGAAGATGCCCTGAATTCCGTCAGTAACCTGAAGGAGCTTACATCAACCTCGAGTGACGGACTGTCGGTAATCTTTCTCAATTTCGAGTATGGTTCCAATCTTGATGAAGCCATGAACGATATCCGCAGCAATCTGAATTTTGTTACCACATTGCTGCCTGATGGATCGGAGGATCCGACTATCATCAAATTCAATTCAAGCATGATGCCCATAATCTTTTATGCTATAACAGCCAATGAAAGTTATGCAGGTCTGGAAAAGATTCTTGATGAGAAAATAGTTAATCCCTTAAACAGGATTGAAGGGGTAGGAAATGTTGCTCTGTCAGGAGTTCCCGGCAGAAGGATCTATGTTGATATCGATCCGAGGAAAATGGAGGCATACAATCTTTCCATAGAACAAATAGGTGGCGTTTTGAGAGCAGAAAACATGAATATGCCGGCCGGTTACCTTGAGATGGGACAGACAGACTATCCGCTGCGGATCCAGGGCGAGTTTCCTGAGAGTGATGTCCTCATGAATATTGTGGTAAGTAATTTTAATGGAAATACCGTTTACCTGAGGGATATTGCTGAAGTACGTGATACTATCAGAGAATCAAAACTTGATACCAAGATAAATGGTGTAAGGGGGATGGGTCTTTTTGTTCAGAAACAGTCAGGAGGTAATACAGTTAAAGTCACCCGTGAAATTGAACAGACTCTCGAAGTACTGAAAAAAGACCTGCCCCCCGATATTAAGATCGAACTGCTTTTCTCAAGTGCCTCATTTATTAAAGATTCCATTAATAATCTGACTGAAACGCTGATGTATGCTGCAATATTTGTTGTTCTGGTCGTGCTTTTCTTTCTTGGACGATGGCGGGCAACATTTATTATAATACTTACAATTCCTGTATCACTTATTGTTGCATTCATTTATCTCTTTATATCAGATGCCTCAATCAATATTATCTCTCTTGTTTCACTTTCGATTGCAATCGGAATGGTGGTCGATGATGCAATTGTTGTACTGGAAAATATAACCAGGCATATTGAGAGGGGAAGCCGGCCAAGGGAAGCTGCTATATATGCAACTAACGAGGTATGGCTCGCTGTTATAGTCACAACACTTACTGTTGTTGCTGTTTTCTTCCCGCTTACATTTGTTGAAGGGCTTACGGGCGTCCTTTTCAAACAGCTTGGACTTAGTGTAACCGTGACCATCATTACTTCAACAATTGCGGCATTAACCCTTACTCCTACTTTAAGTGCCCTGTTACTGAAATACAAACCAATAAGAAAAGATGCACCTTTCTTTACATATGACGGCAGTATCAGGAAATGGCTTGACAAGTTTGACAATTTGTACGGAAGAACGCTACGTTGGGCACTGCGGCATAAAACAGTAGTAACAATATCCTCGATAATTGTTTTTGCGTTCTCAATGGGACTTTTCGCCCTTATTGATACCGAATTCTTCCCTCAGGCTGATGAATCGGCAATTTATGCCACTGTTGAGCTTCAGACAGGCACCAGGGTTGAAAACACCATAAGAATAGCCGATATGCTTGATAGTCTGGTCGATTCAAAATATCCGGAGATTGAGCTTATTTCGACATCCACCGGCTTCGATGACCAGGGTGGATGGGCTTCCATGTTCAGTGCAGGAGGTACTCATACTATTAATTATACCTATAGCCTGGTTCCTATCGAGGAACGAACCCGGAGTGTCTGGGATATTTCTGAAGAAATGAGGGCTGAATTTGCAAAATTCCCAGAAATAGTTGATTTACAGGTTACTACCACTCAAAACATGGGTTCGTTCGGGGGAAATGCTGTTGATGTTGAAGTATACGGATATGATATTACAGCTTCAAACCTGGTTGCAAAGGAGCTTGCAGACAAAATCAGGAAGATCCCCGGAACGAAAGATGTTACAATAAGCCGTGATAAATCGAAGCCCGAATTGCAAATTATCTTTGACCAGGAAAAAATGAGTGCTAACGGACTTAACACTGCAACTGCAGCTGTTACCGTAAGGAATAGGATTGATGGCCTTGTCGCAACGCAATTACGTCAGTCAGGCGATGAATATGACGTGATCGTAAGATTTAACAAGAGTTCGAGAAGCACGCTCACCGATATTGAGAATATTGCAGTTGCCAATAATCAGGGACAGTTAATCAGGCTCGGTGAGATTGCCCAGATTAAAGAATACTGGGCTCCGCCAAGCATTGAGCGTAAACGAAAGGAAAGGGTTGTCAGGGTTTCGTTCACTCCGTTTAAAAGGTCTTTGACTGACATCCAGAAAGATGTCCAGAAGGCAATTGATGAGACCCAGAAGCCAGCCGGGATCATGGTTCAGATCTCCGGGGCAATAGAGGAACAGATGGAAGCGTTTATGGATCTTGCCCTCCTGATAGTTGTGAGCCTTATCCTCGTGTACCTTGTGATGGCATCCCAGTTTGAGTCATTGAAAATGCCTTTCATAATAATGTTCTCAATACCATTTGCCTTTTCTGGTGTAGCAATAGCCCTGTTCCTGACCAAAACAACTCTCAGCGTCATTTCCGGCATAGGCGCGGTATTGCTCATAGGTATTGTCGTAAAGAATGCCATTGTGCTTGTTGACTTTATCAACCTTATGCGCGAGAGGGGTAATGAATTATATGAGGCAATATTGATATCCGGAAGATCACGTCTGAGACCCGTGCTTATGACCTCCGGTACAACAATACTTGCAATGCTGCCGCTGTCGATAAGCACAGGCTCGGGCTCAGAACTCTGGAGACCTATGGGTATAGCTGTTATCGGCGGCCTGATCTTTTCAACTTTTGTTACACTTGTTTTAGTACCTGTGGTATATGCGATCTCCTCCAAAAAGGGAGAACGAATCAAGAAACTGGCAGTCTATTCAGAACTTGATTTTAATAATGGTAAAGGTAATGGTAGTAAATAAATCTGAAATTTTTAATCAGCGGCAATGAAAGCAATAATGATAATATACAATCAGGCTCATACCGAGAACATTGAATATCTTCTCGATAAGCTTGATATAAAGGGATATACTCTCTGGGAAAATGTACAGGGCAGAGGCAGTCATACAGGGGTTCCTCACCTGGGAACCCATGCCTGGCCTGAGATAAATAAGAGTGTTATTTCAATTGTTGAGGATGATATTGTTGATAATGTCCTTGACAAAATAAAGAAAATAGATGCAATAAATAATGAAGTAGGAATCAGGGCGTTTGTGTGGGATGTACTGAAAAGTGTTTGACCTCACCACTACCCATCTCCCAGAGGGAGAGGGACTTTGATACTAATATTTTGCATATTTTTTTCCCTTCTCCCCAGGGAGAAGGGGTCAGGGGATGAGGTTATTCTTCTTCTTCCTCTTCGTGGTATGCCTTGATCACTGCATCCTGAACCTCACCCGGAACCTGTGCATACTCAAGGAATTTCATTGCATACATTGCGCGGCCTCCTGTAATCGAACTGAGCGCTGTTGAATACTTATTCATTTCAGCAAGCGGAACTCTCGCCTTGATCACTTCAAAACGCTTTTCACTCGACATTCCGAGCACCATTCCGCGCCGTCCCTGCAAATCGCTTATCACATCGCCCATCCTGTCGGACGGAACCATTATTTCGACATCATAAATTGGTTCCAGGATCTTCGGACCTGCATTCTTGAACGCCTGGCTGAACGCATTACGTCCGGCAAGCCTGAAGGAGATTTCGTTTGAATCAACAGGATGCATCTTGCCGTCGTATACATAAACCCTTATATCGCGTGCATATGATCCTGTGAGCGGACCTATTTCCATCTTTTCCATAATGCCTTTAAGAATTGCAGGCATAAACCTGGCATCGATCGAACCGCCGACAATACAGTTAACATATACAAGCTTCCCGCCCCAGTCGAGGTCAATTTCATCCTTTGCCCTTACCGAAAGCTTGATCTCCTTGGTTCCGAATTTCATCATTGTCAGTTCAGACGATCCTTCTGTATAGGGTTCAATAATAAGATGAACCTCCCCGAACTGGCCGGCACCTCCCGATTGTTTCTTATGGCGGTAATCGGCCTGGGCAGACTTTGTTATGGTTTCACGGTAGGGTATCCTGGGAGGATTGTAATTTGTGGGGATCTTATAAATATTGTCAAGATGCCATTTCATGATATTAAGGTGGTATTCGCCCTGACCGTGGACAATGATCTGTTTGAGTTCTTTTGAGTACTCAATAATTATAGTCGGGTCTTCGAGGTGGATCTTGTTAAGGGCTTCTCCGAGCTTCTCATCGTCACTTTCACTCTGGGCCTTGATCGCGACCCGGAATTTTGGCTCCGGGAAATCGACACCTTTATATCTCCAGTCATTTCCCGGGACATTCAGGGTATGATCGGTCTTGGTGTTTTTCAGTTTTACAAGGGCGCCAATATCACCCGGAAACAGCTCGGGTACCCGAATCCTGTTTTTACCTGCACAAACATATAGTTGTGAAAGCCTTTCCTTTACGCTGTTATTGGTGTTGACCACATCGATGTTCTCGGTAACTTTACCGGAATAAACCCTGAAGTAGTTTATTTCGCCAATATGTTCCTCAATTGATGATTTAAAAACATAAAGTGAAGCGGGAGCCGAAATATCAGGCTTGACTACGTTACCCTTGCTGTTGACCGGAGCCGGCATATCGGTAAACGAAGGAGCCTCCGTTGTGATAAAATCAAGCAAACGGTCTATTCCTATATTGTTTTTTGATGATACGCAGAAGACAGGGAACATTCCCCTGGTCAGTATTCCTTTTGCAATTCCTTTCCTGATCTCATCTTCAGTCAGTGTGTCATTTGTGAAAAAAAGTTCCATCAGCGACTCATCGGCTTCGGCTGCCTTTTCCACAAGTGCAGCATGCAGTTCTTCGGCTTTTGTTTTCTGGTCGGCGGGAATATCGAGAATTTTACCGGCGCCGCCGTCCTTTGAGTATTGGAACATTTTCATCTTAAGAACATCGATGATGGCATTGAATCCGACACCTTCGTTCACCGGATACTGAATAAGTATAACATTGCCCCCGAACCGGTCTTTCAGCATTTCAAGAGTTTTCTCAAAATTCGATTTTTCGTGGTCAAGCCCGTTTACTACCAGTATAAGAGGCTTATGAACTTTCTCGGCATGACGGAAATGGATCTCCGTCCCTACTTCAACACCATTCTGGACATTTATTGTCATCACAGCACAGTCGGTTGCATAAAGCGACGAAATTACCCCTCCGCAGAAATCATCAAGTCCGGGTGTGTCAATTATATTAATCTTTTTATTCTGGAATTCAGTGTACAGTACCGTGGAGTAGATTGAGTTTCCGTTCTCATGTTCAATGGGACGATAGTCGGAGACTGTGTTTTTCCCGTCAATTGTTCCTCTTCTTTCTACAACACCGCCATTGAAGAGCATAGCCTCAGCAAGAGTTGTTTTTCCTGATCCGGAGTTTCCCAGCAGAGATATGTTCTTTATCTGGTCAGTCTGGTAAGTTTTCATATTTATCGGGTTATTATATGTTATACTTATTTAAAATAGATCAATTACGGGACCGGCAAAAATAACAATTTTTTAAAAACTGTTTAAGAAAGAGATCATAATTACAAATTTTTTATTTTCTTTGCACCAGTTTTTTGAAATACAGGAGTACCGGTTTTTCTGTCACAGTAAGTTTACAAAAGGATTATTCGCAGGGAAAGATCGGGAAGGAACCTGTCAACAACTTACATTTTTACGTAAGATATCTTGTTCGGAAAGCATTTAAAGGGATGATTATCTCTGATAATCAGTCACGATAGATGTATAGTTTATGTTTTTAAAAAAATTGGTGCACTTGTTTGTAAATTACAAAATAAAAACAATACCTTTGCAAGCCAAATTTTCGAGTAGAATTTAATGCTAAAATTACAGGATTTATGCCGACAATACAGCAATTAGTCAGAAAAGGCAGGAAAAAACTGATAGATAAAAGTAAAGCTCCTGCTCTGGATTCATGTCCTCAGCGAAGAGGTGTATGTGTTCGTGTATATACGACCACACCTAAAAAACCCAATTCAGCTATGAGGAAAGTAGCCAGGGTAAAGCTTACAAACCAGAAGGAAGTGAACGCCTATATTCCGGGGGAAGGTCATAATCTCCAGGAACACTCCATCGTACTGATCAGGGGTGGCAGGGTAAAGGATCTTCCCGGTGTGCGTTACCACCTTGTTCGCGGTGCCCTTGATACATCAGGGGTTGACGGCCGTACACAGAGAAGGTCAAAATATGGTGCCAAACGACCAAAGAAGTAACACTTAAAGAAATAAGATAATGAGAAAATCAAAACCAAAAAAGAGGATTATGTTACCGGATCCGAAATATCACGATCCGTATGTAACAAGGTTTGTGAACAATCTTATGTTTAGTGGAAAAAAGAATCTTGCTTTTAAAATATTTTACGACTCTCTCGATATTATTGGCGATAAATTCAAGAACGAAGGAAAAACGCCACTCGAAATATTCAGGCAGGCTCTTGAGAATGTTACTCCGCAGGTTGAGGTTAAAGCCCGCAGGGTTGGAGGTGCAACTTTCCAGGTACCTATGGAAATACGTTCCGACAGGAAAGTCAGCATCAGCATGAAGAATATGATCTCCTTCGCAAGGAAGAGAACAGGACATTCAATGGCTGAACGCCTGGCTGCCGAACTTATGGCTGCATATAAACTTGAGGGAGGCGCCTACAAGAAAAAAGAGGATACTCACAGGATGGCTGAAGCCAATAAGGCTTTTGCTCATTTCCGGTTTTAACTGATTTTCCGAAAAGGAAATAGGAATATATGGACAGTAACCTGAAATATACCAGAAACATCGGAATCATGGCCCACATCGATGCCGGTAAGACCACAACGACAGAACGTATTCTGTTCTATACCGGTCGTACTCATCGCATGGGAGAGGTACATGAGGGAAATGCCCAGATGGACTGGATGGTTCAGGAGCAGGAAAGAGGAATTACAATTACCTCCGCCGCTACAACTGCCTTCTGGAAATACAAAAACCAGGAATTCAAGATCAATATAATTGATACGCCCGGCCATGTCGATTTCACTGTTGAGGTCGAACGGTCGTTGAGAGTACTTGACGGAGCGGTCGCGGTATTTGATGCAGTAGGAGGAGTGGAACCCCAGTCGGAAACTGTATGGAGACAGGCAAATAAATATGATGTCCCGAGGGTGGCTTTTGTAAATAAAATGGACAGGGCAGGAGCCGATTTTTTTAGTGTTGTTGACCAGATAACACAAAAACTCGGAGCAAATCCGGTCCCCATTCATCTGCCTGTCGGTTCAGAGGAAAATTTCAGGGGACTTGTCGACCTGATCACGATGAAAGCAGTTGTGTGGTACGACAATGATACCACCGGAACAAAATTTGAAGTTGAGGAGATCCCTCAGGATATGGTCGAGGAAGCAAATGAATGGAGGGCGAACCTTATCGAGTCGGTTGCTGATGTGGATGATACGCTTCTTTCAAGGTTTCTTGACGATCACGATTCGATAACCTCCGAAGAGATTGCAACTGCCTTGAGGAAAGCCACGATATTGGGACTTGCGGTTCCCGTTATCTGTGGTTCGGCATTCAAAAACAAAGGTATTCAGACACTACTCGATACAGTTGTGGCCTTTCTGCCCTCCCCGGTTGATATAGAACCGGTTACAGGCATTGATCCAAGAAATGACAATGAGATTAAGCGCGGGCCCGATGACGAGGAACCACTGGCCGCCCTTGCATTCAAGATCGCAACCGATCCATTTGTCGGCAGGCTGGTCTTCCTCCGCATTTATTCAGGTGTGCTTCATGCCGGTGATACAGTATTGAACACCCGTTCAGGAAAAAGGGAACGCATTAACCGGCTGTTTCAGATGCATGCAAATAAACAGAATCCGAAGGAAAGCGTTTCGGCCGGTGACATCTGTGCAGGAGTCGGATTTAAAGAAATGAAGACGGGAGACACGCTTTGCGCAATCAATAAGCCGATACTGCTCGAATCGATGGATTTTCCCGAACCCGTTATAGGTATTGCCATCGAACCTAAAACACAGGCCGATGTCGAAAAACTGTCACTTGCCCTCGCTAAACTGGCGGAAGAGGATCCTACCTTCCAGGTAAGAACTGATCCCGACAGCGGGCAGACTATTATTAATGGCATGGGGGAATTGCACCTTGAGATTCTTATTGACAGGCTGAAGAGGGAATTCAGGGTTGAGTGTAACCAGGGTGTTCCACAGGTTGCCTATAAGGAAGCTCTTACCACTGTCGCGGAGTTCCGGGAAGTATTCAAGAAGCAGACCGGCGGCAGGGGGAAATTCGCAGATATATCTGTTGCCCTTATGCCGGCTGATGATGACATCCGTGGTCTGGAGTTCGTCAATGAGATAAAGGGTGGCAATGTTCCGAAAGAATACATTCCATCGATTGAAAAGGGATTCCGTGAAGCTATGTTAAACGGACCGCTTGCAGGTTTCCCTCTCGAAAGCCTTAAAGTTGTGCTGAAAGACGGTTCATACCACCCGGTTGATTCCGATGCCCTCGCTTTTGAAATTGCCGCAAAACAAGCCTTCCGAAAACATGCAGGGCAGTGCAGCCCGGTCATTCTTGAACCGATCATGTCAACTGAAGTGGTTACTCCCGAAGAATATGTAGGGGACGTGATTGGCGATTTCAACAGGAGAAGAGGCAAGGTGGAAGGTATGGAATCGAAAGCAGGTTCAAGGGTTGTCAGGGCGAAAGTACCTCTGGCCGAAAAATTCGGTTATGTTACAGTACTCAGAACCATTACCTCCGGAAGGGCGACTTCAACGATGGAGTTTTCGCATTACGAAGAGGTGCCTGCAGAAATAGCAAAAAGAATTGTTGAAGTTACTAAAGGAAAAATTCTTTAAAAAGATGAGTCAGAAAATTCGTATCAAGCTGAAATCTTACGATCATAATCTGGTGGATAAGTCCGCTGAAAAGATTGTAAAAACAGTAAAATCGACAGGTGCAGTTGTAAGCGGGCCTATTCCCCTTCCAACCCATAAAAAGATTTATACTGTTCTTCGTTCCCCGTTTGTAAACAAGAAAGCCAGAGAGCAATTCCAGCTTTCATCGTTTAAACGTCTGCTCGACATCTACAGCTCGACGCCAAAGACAATTGATGCTTTGATGAAGCTTGAGCTTCCAAGCGGCGTAGAGGTTGAAATAAAAGTATAACCAGTAAAGCAATATAAAAATGCAGGGATTAATAGGTAAAAAGGTAGGAATGACCTCCGTTTTCGACGAAGACGGAAAGAATATTCCTTGTACTGTTCTGCAAGCTGGTCCGTGTGTTGTTACACAGATCAAGACAAAAGAGAAAGACGGCTATTTTGCAGTACAGCTGGGCTTTGATGAAAAGAAGGAAAAACATACCACAAAGGCCGAACTGGGCCATTTCAAAAAAGTCAATACCACACCCAAACGGAAACTTATTGAATTTGACGGCTTTGAAGAAGACCAGGTAAAGGAGGGGGAAGTCCTCACCGCCGAGCTTTTCAGGCCCGATAACTGGGTTGACGTGAGAGGCTGGTCGAAAGGAAAAGGATTCCAGGGTGTCGTAAAGCGCCACGGTTTCAGCGGTGTTGGCGGACAGACCCACGGACAGCATAACAGGGGCAGAGCTCCGGGTTCACTTGGTGCATCATCATTCCCTTCCAGGGTATTGCCGGGTATGAGAATGGCCGGACGTACAGGCGGCGACCAGGTGATGTCGATAAGCATGAGGGTTGTTAAACTCATGGCCGAGAGTAATTTGATTTTAGTGAAAGGATCAGTTCCGGGTCCGAAAGGTGGTTACGTAATAATTACAAAATAATGGAAGTAACGATACTTAATATAGAAGGCAAAGAAACCGGAAGAAAAGTCAATCTCAACGATTCTATTTTCGGTATTGAACCTAACGACCACGCCATTTATCTGGATACAAAGCAGTTCCTTGCCAATCAGAGGCAGGGCACACACAAGAGTAAACAGAGAGGCGAGGTGACAGGCAGTACAAGGAAGATTAAAAGGCAAAAAGGCACAGGTACTGCAAGGGCCGGCAGCATTAAAAATCCGCTTTTTCGCGGTGGAGGCCGCGTCTTCGGACCTCAGCCGAGGTTCTACGGATTCAAGCTCAATAAAAAGGTTAAACAGCTTGCCCGGAAATCAGCGCTTTCCTACAAAGCTTCATCAAACAAAATTATTGTTCTTGAAGACTTCTCCTTCGAAGCCCCAAAAACAAAGGAAATGATGAAAATGGGAAATATCCTGAATATCGGTAATAAAAAATCCCTTTTTGTTTTACCGGAACAAAATAAAAACATATATTTGTCATCCCGAAATGTACAAGGGCTTGAAGTTGTAACTGCTGGAGAATTAAGCACATACGAGATTATGAAAGCTTCAACTCTGGTACTTGTTGAGAGCGCTGTTGACGTTTTGCAGGCAACATTTGAAAACCAGTAAATTTTGAGTAATGAATATTTTGCTTAAACCGATTGTAACGGAAAAGATGACAGCCCAGGGCGATAAATTGAATCGCTATGGATTTCTTGTTGCTAAAAACGCAAATAAATTGCAGATCAGGAAAGCTGTTGAAGACATGTACGGCGTGTCGGTCGATTCTATCAACACCATGCGTTACGGTGGTAAGATAAAATCGAGGAATACAAAATCAGGCATGCTTGTAGGGAAAACCGCAGCCATCAAGAAAGCTGTTGTTACGCTTACCGAAGGCAGCAAAATAGATTTCTATAGCAACATTTAATAACCAGTATGGCAGTCAGAAAGTTAAAACCTGTAACACCAGGTCAGCGACACAAGATCATCAGTGCTTTTGACAACATCACCAGCGCTGTGCCGGAGAAATCCCTCCTGAGACCGCTCAGAAAATCGGGAGGCAGGAACGTTAACGGCAAAAGGACTATGAGGTACATCGGCGGCGGTCACAAACAGATGTACAGGGTTATCGATTTCCTGAGGGAGAAAGATGGCATGCACGCAACAGTCAGATCAATCGAGTATGATCCGAACAGATCATCAAGAATTGCACTTGTTGTTTATGAAGATGGAGAAAAAAGGTATATAGTTGCACCCACAGGCCTAATGGTTGGTCAGAAGATCGTTTCAGGCAAGGAGGCACCTCCGGAAATCGGAAATACAATGTTCCTGAATGATATTCCACTCGGTACCATTGTCCATAATATCGAACTCAAGCCCGGTAAAGGCGGGGCATTAGCCAGGAGCGCCGGTACTTTCGCCCAGCTCTCGGCACGTGAAGGAAAATATGCAACAATAAAGCTGCCTTCGGGCGAAACAAGGCTGGTTCTTACAACATGCAGGGCTACCATCGGCACAGTTTCAAATACCGACCATAACCTTGAGAAATCAGGAAAAGCCGGCCGGTCACGCTGGCAGGGTCGCCGTCCGAGAGTCAGAGGCGTTGTGATGAACCCGGTCGACCACCCTATGGGCGGCGGTGAAGGAAGAGCATCAGGCGGACACCCGAGGTCGCGGAAAGGTATTCCGGCAAAGGGATTTAAAACCCGTGACAAGAAGAAATACTCTGCAAAACAAATTATTGAAAGAAGGAAAAAATAACTGATATATTATGAGTAGATCTATTAAAAAAGGCCCCTTCATTGAATTCAAGCTTGAGAAGAGAATCCTGCAGATGAATGAGGGACAAAAGAAATCAGTGCTCAAGACATGGTCAAGGAGATCTGTCATCTCACCTGACTTTGTCGGACATACTATAGCAGTTCATAACGGGAATAAATTTATCCCTGTTTACATTACGGAAAACATGGTAGGGCACAAGCTTGGTGAATTTGCTCCTACACGTACCTTCAGAGGACATGCCGGTAACAAGTAATTAGTAATGTAAACCTGAAAAACTTTAAGAAATGGGTGCAAGAAAAAGAAATACTGCAGAACAGAGAAAAGAGGCTGCCAAAAACAGATACCAGGCGATCCTCCGGAACTGTCCTACCTCACCGCGTAAAATGAGGCTCGTAACCGCTCTGATCAGCGGAATGGAAGTCAAAAAGGCACTTGATGTCCTGAAGTTCAGTCCCCAGGAAGCTTCACGCAGGCTGGAAAAACTTCTTCTCTCGGCAATTGCCAACTGGCAGTCGAAAAATGAAGGAGTCAGGGTTGAAGAAAGCAACCTTTTTGTAAAGAAGATAAGTGTTGACGGCGGCCGGGCGATGAAAAGACTCCAGACTGCTCCCCAGGGAAGAGCATACAGGATAAGAAAACGATCAAACCATGTTACCCTGGTGCTCGACAGTATGAACAAAGAAGTTGAAAATACCTCAAAATAAGACAGATGGGACAAAAAGTAAATCCGATAGGCAATAGATTAGGTATAATCAAAGGTTGGGATTCGAACTGGTACGGAGGAAAAGACTTTTCCGGCAAGCTGGTTGAGGATACCAGGATCAGGGAATACCTGAATGCCAGGCTCGCAAAGGCAAGTCTCTCAAAGATCATTATCGAGAGAACCCTGAAACTTATAACAGTGACTGTCAATACGGCCCGCCCGGGTATTATAATCGGAAAAGGCGGACAGGAAGTTGATAAGCTGAAAGAGGAATTAAAGAAGATAACCAAGAAAGAGGTTCAGATCAATATTTTTGAAGTCAAACGTCCCGAACTTGATGCCAATATTGTTGCAAACAACATTGCACGTCAGCTCGAAGGCAAGATTTCATACCGCCGCGCGATCAAGATGTCGATAGCCTCGACAATGAGGATGGGCGCAGAAGGGATTAAAGTCCTGATCTCCGGACGACTGGGCGGTGCCGAAATGGCACGGAGCGAGACTTACAAGGAAGGGCGTATTCCTCTGCACACATTGCGTGCCGATATAGATTATGCACTTGGTGAGGCCCATACAAAGGTCGGACTTATTGGAATAAAGGTCTGGGTCTGCAACGGAGAGGTTTACGGCAAAAGAGATCTCAGCCCGAACATTGGAGCACGGAATGCAAAGAGCAAGAGCCTCAAGCGCAAGACGAAAAAGTAAACCCGGTAAAAGTAAAGAACAATATAACATATATGCCATGCTACAACCGAAGAGGACCAAATTCAGGAGAGCCCAGAAAGGAAAAATGAAAGGTAATGCCATGAGGGGCAACCAGCTGGCTTTCGGGTCATTTGGTATCAAGGCGCTCGAACAGTGCTGGATAACCGGAAGGCAGATCGAGGCAGCCCGTCAGGCTGTTACACGCCATATGAAACGTGAGGGACAGCTCTGGATAAGGGTTTTCCCGGACAAGCCGATAACCAAGAAACCGGCTGAAGTACGAATGGGTAAGGGAAAAGGCGCACCTGAAGGATTTGTTGTGCCCGTAACCCCCGGAAGAATACTTATCGAAGCTGAAGGCGTTCCCTTCGATATTGCAAAGGAAGCCCTCAGGCTGGGAGCACAGAAGCTTCCAATTACAACAAAATTCATTGTGAGACGCGATTACGTTCAGGAATAAAACAAGGAAACAGATGAAAACTACAGAGATAAAGGAATTAAGCACCCCCGATCTGCTCGAACGTATAGATACCGAGAAAACCATGCTCGTTCGAATGAGGCTTAACCATGCAATCACTCCGCTTGATAATCCTCAGAAGATCAAACAGGCGAAAACTACTATTGCACGTCTGCTGACCGAACTTCGCTACAGGGAATTAAATCAAAAATCAAATAGCTAACCAGCAATGGAAAGGAATATAAGAAAAGAACGTACCGGAGTTGTTGTCAGTAACAAAATGGATAAATCGATTGTGGTTGCCATCAAAAGGAAGGTAAAGCATCCGATCTATGGGAAATTTGTTAATAAAACAAAGAAGCTGATGGCACATGATGAAGAGAATTCATGCAACATCGGAGATAAAGTTCGTATATCGGAGACCAGGCCTCTGAGCAAAAACAAATCCTGGAGGTTAGTTGAAATAATCGAAAGAGCCAAGTAATCATGATACAGCAGGAAAGCAGGTTGACAGTAGCCGACAATTCAGGTGCCAAGGAAGTATTGTGTATCCGGGTCCTTGGAGGCAGCAAAAAGAGATATGCCTCCGTCGGCGACAAAATTGTTGTGAGCGTTAAAAGTGCGCTTCCCTCAGGCGAAGCAAAAAAAGGAACTGTGAGTAAAGCAGTTGTTGTAAGAACGACCAAGGAAATCCGCCGTCCCGACGGTTCCTATATCAGGTTTGACGATAATGCTGTCGTCCTTCTCAACAACCTGAACGAGGTCCGCGGAACCCGTATTTTCGGCCCGGTGGCCAGGGAACTTCGTGACAAGTATATGAAGATAGTGTCATTGGCCCCTGAGGTGTTATAACATTTAATTACACAGCAATGCAGAAGAAGCTACATATCAAAAAAGGAGACACGGTTATGGTTATAACCGGCGAATCCAAAGGACAAAAAGGCCGAGTGCTTGAAGTTAACAGGGACAAGAACAGAGCTATTGTTGAAGGAGTCAATATGGTGTCGAAGCATACCAAACCCAACGCCAAGTCGCCGCAGGGAGGTATACTTAAAAAAGAAGCCACCATTCATATTTCAAACATCATGCTGGTCGACCCTGCAACAGGCAAACCGACACGTATCGGAAGAAAACTCAATAACAAGGAAAAATTAGTGCGTTATTCTAAAAAATCAGGGGAGGAGATCAAGTAATGTATACACCCGTATTAAAAAACAGGTATAAGGATGAGATCGTTCCTGCATTGATGAAGGAGTTCGGCTACAAAACTATAATGCAGGTACCCAGGTTGGAGAAGATAGTTCTTAATCAGGGTGTGGGACAGGCAATTGCCGATAAGAAACTGCTTGAATTCAGTGTTAAGGAATTAACCGACATAGCAGGTCAAAAGGCAGTTCAGACCTTTTCCACAAAAGACATTTCAAACTTTAAGCTCAGAAGGAATATGCCGATCGGCGTAATGGTAACCCTGCGCAGGGAGAGGATGTATGAATTCCTTGAAAGGCTTATTGCTGTAGCACTGCCGCGTATCCGCGACTTTAAAGGCATAGGCTCGAAACTTGACGGCCGCGGAAACTATACGCTTGGTATTACCGAGCAGATTATTTTCCCTGAAATTGATCTTGACAAGATTGCAAAGATCATGGGTCTGCAGGTTACATTCGTTACTTCGGCTAAATCTGACGAAGAGGCACTCTCCCTTCTCAGGCATTTTGGTTTACCTTTTAAAAATACTAAAAACTGATTATATGGCTAAAGAATCGATGATAGCCCGTGAAGTAAAACGTGCAAAAATGGTTGAAAAATATGCTGCAAAAAGAGCAAAGCTAAAAGCCGAAGGCGACTACGTGGGTTTAAGCCGTCTGCCGCGTAACTCCAACCCCAACAGGATGCATAACCGTTGCAAAATCACCGGACGCTCCAGGGGTTATATGAGGCAGTTCGGAATCAGCAGGATAACTTTCAGGGAAATGGCATCTTTCGGCCTGATCCCGGGAATTAAGAAAGCCAGCTGGTAAACGGAATATGAATATTAACTATTTTAATGAATAAGAGATGACTGATCCAATTGCAGATTTACTGACCAGAATTAGAAACGCTATTTTGGCCGGTCATAAGGTTGTGGAAGCACCAGCATCCAATCTTAAGAAGGAGGTTGCCAGGATTTTATTTGAGAAGGGGTATATCCTGAGCTATAAAGTTATTGATGGCGAGAATCCACAGGGAGTCCTGAAGATAGCTCTGAAATACAACCCCAAGAGCAAGAAGCCAGCCATAAAAAAGATAGAGAGAGCAAGCCGGCCGGGCCTGAGACAATATACAGGTGCTGATAAAATGCCAAGAGTGCTTAACGGACTCGGAGTAGCTATTATTTCCACCTCCAGGGGCCTGATGACCGATAAGGAGGCAAAAAAGGAAAAAATCGGCGGAGAAGTTTTATGTTATGTTTATTAATAGGAGGATAGCTTAATGTCACGAATAGGAAAATTACCTGTAAACCTGCCCAAAGGTGTTACTGTGAGTATCAGCGACACCAATGAGATCAGCGTGAAAGGGCCTTTGGGCGAGCTGAAGCAGAATATCAACAAGGACCTTAAGGTGGAAGTGGTGGACAGCACTATCATAATTAACAGACCATCCGACTCAAAAAACCATAAGTCGTTGCACGGGCTATACAGAGCCCTGATTGCAAACATGGTAACAGGTGTATCGCAAGGTTATAAAAAAGAACTTGAGCTGGTCGGCGTCGGATACCGTGCTGAGGCAAAAGGACAGCAGCTCGAAATGAGCCTGGGCTTTTCGCATGATATAATATTACAGGTTCCCGATGAGGTTAAAGTTGAAACCAAAACCGAAAGAAGGAGCAATCCGGTGATTACCCTGACATGCATCGATAAACAGCTTGTCGGACATGTTGCGGCAAAAATCAGATCACTCCGTCCGCCGGAACCCTATAAGGGAAAAGGGATCAAATTTGTGGGAGAACAGCTCAGGAGAAAGGCTGGGAAGTCTGCAAGCGTATAAGATGTAATAATCGGGAAAAATTAAGAAATCATGGCCTTAACCAAGTTGGAAAGAAGAACAAGGATCAGAATGAGGATCCGGAAAAAAATACACGGAACTGCCGAAAAACCGCGTCTTGCAGTATTTCGCAGCAACAAGCAGATATATGCTCAGGTTGTTGATGACCTGAACAGGGTTACCCTCCTTTCGGCAAGCTCAAAGGAAAAAGAGATAGCCGCAAAAACGGGAATAAAAAAGATTGAACAGGCTAAACTTGTCGGAAAAGCCCTTGCTGCAAAATGTAAGGAAAAAGGCATCGAGAACGTCACTTTCGACAGAGCAGGATATAAATATCATGGCAGAGTAAAATCATTGGCAGATGCAGCCCGCGAAGGCGGTTTAAAATTCTAAATAACTATGGCAAACGGTATAAGAAAAGTAAAAACCAGCGATCTTGAACTTAAGGACAGGCTTGTCAGCATCCAGAGAGTTACGAAGGTTACAAAAGGCGGACGTACATTCAGTTTTTCGGCTATTGTTGTGGTCGGAAATGAGGATGGGATAGTCGGACACGGACTTGGTAAAGCCAGTGAGGTAACAACAGCTATTGCCAAGGGAATAGAAGATGCCAAGAAAAACCTTATTAAAGTGCCTGTAATTCACGGTACCATACCTCATGAGCAGGTAGCCAAGTTTGGCGGTGCAAAAGTATTCATCAAGCCGGCAACCGAAGGTACCGGGGTCAAAGCCGGAGGTGCTATGCGTGCAGTCCTTGAAAGTGTGGGTGTGAAAAACGTGCTCGCAAAATCAAAGGGATCATCGAACCCCCACAACCTGGTCAAGGCAACATTCGCCGCGCTGCTTGAAATGCGCGATGCACTCACGGTTGCCGAGCACAGGGGCATTGGTATGGATAAAGTGTTTAACGGTTAGTAAAGGATACAACCATGGCAAAAATTCGTATAACCCAGATAAAGAGCAGAAACGGGAAACCCGAAAGACAGAAGCGTACTCTTGATGCTTTGGGAATCCATAAGTTGAACCATAGCGTCGAACACGAAGCCACACCCGCAATAATGGGGATGGTCGAAAAAGTACGGCACTTGGTGAAAATTGAAAATATTTAAGGTATTAACGATATTATATAAGAAGTAATGGATTTAACTAACTTAAAACCGGCAAAAGGATCAGTAAAGAAAGGTAAACGCCTGGGCCGCGGACAAGGTTCCGGAAGGGGAGGAACATCCACGAGAGGACATAAAGGCGCCAAATCCAGATCAGGTTATCATAAGAAAATAGGATTCGAAGGTGGACAGATGCCGCTCCAGAGACGTGTTCCTAAGTTTGGATTTAAAAACATAAACCGGAAGGAATACAAAGGACTCAATTTAAGTACCCTGCAAACACTGGCTGAAAAGAACAATCTTGAAAAGATTGACCCTGAAATACTTATTAATGCCGGACTGGTTTCCAAAAATGCCCAGATCAAGATCCTTGGAAAAGGAAATCTCGAGAG
>Ga0105095_10000353_pt1 | contig 21892 bp, 17 predicted proteins | sample PPLLak2March2015_2_FD_79180 | JGI IMG/M metagenome (GOLD analysis project Ga0105095, IMG submission 79180) | Freshwater sediment microbial communities from Prairie Pothole Lake near Jamestown, North Dakota, USA - PPLs Lake P8 Core (3) Depth... | ecosystem: Environmental > Aquatic > Freshwater >...
AGGGTGCAACTCACTGCGGGAGTCCTTGTCCGCGTTGGGATTCACCGTGCAAGAATCACAGGAGGATGAATGACCGGCTCGGGTTTCACTGATCGCGATTTGACCGTTGAGGAGGTCCGCACCATTCTGGCGGGCGCATTCGAGAAAGAGGCTTTCGATGGGAGGCGGGTGCTGATGGTGATCCCCGACAGCACGCGGACTGCCCCCATCGGTCTGATGTTCCGCGAAATCGCCGCGCTGTTACAGCCGCGCGTGAAGCAATTGGATGTGCTCGTGGCGCTGGGGACCCATCCGCCGATGAGTGAAGGGGCCATTGACCAACGGCTCGAGATGGATCCGGGCGAACGCGCCCGGCTCTTCCCGCGTATCCGTGTGTTCAACCATCACTGGAATGATCCCTCCCAACTGCTCTCAATTGGCACGATCACCGAACGCGACGTGGAGCACATCTCGGGCGGACTCATGCGTGAACGCGTGAACGTGACCATCAACAAACTTGTGCTCGAGTACGACCTGGTGATGATTGTGGGACCGGTATTTCCGCATGAAGTGGTGGGTTTCTCGGGCGGCAACAAGTATCTTTTCCCCGGCATTTCGGGACCGGAAATCATTGACATGTTTCACTGGCTCGGCGCACTCATCACGAGTCCCGTAATTATCGGGCGGAAGAATACGCCGGTGCGGGCGGTCGTCAACAAGGCGGCATCCCTCCTGCCCGTCAAGCGGTACTGCTGCAGCCTGGTCGTCCGCGGACACGGTCTGGCGGGATTGTACTGCGGAAACCCGGAAGAAGCGTGGGAAGGGGCGGCAGACCTCTCAAATTTGATCCACATCCTGTACAAAGACCGGCCGTATCACAGCGTGCTCTCTTGCGCCCCTCCGATGTACGACGACCTCTGGGTGGGAGCGAAGTGCACGTATAAACTGGAGCCGGTCATAGCAGACGGCGGCGAAGTGATCATCTATGCGCCGCATATCAAAGAAATATCCGTCACGCACGGGAAACTCATCAGCGAAATCGGCTATCATGTCCGGGATTATTTCCTCGCCCGGTTTGACCGCTTCTCCCGCATCCCGCGGGGAGTCCTGGCGCACTCCACGCACGTGCGCGGTGTGGGAAAGATGGTGGACGGTGTCGAACACCCGCGCATATCCGTGATCCTTGCGACAGGGATTTCGGAGGCAGAATGCACGAAGGTAAATCTGGGGTATCGCGACCCCCGCTCCATCACCATGAATGACTGGAAAGACCGGGAGAAGGAAGGAGTGCTCCTCGTGCCTAAGGCGGGGGAGATCCTCTACCGCTTGACCAAAGATCCATTCCCCTTCACATAATCCTGAACCCTCCGGCATACTGCACCACGAGCAGTATGCCGGAGCGGATCAGTCTCCAACTGTAGCTTCTACTTCACTTCCAGCACATCCTTGTCCGGCAGCTTGGGGAACGGCGCATGAGGTTCCGCCTGATACCAGAAGGCCACCGAGGCAATATCGTCTTGCAGCGGCAGGTATCGTCCACCGGACCGCCATCCCAGTGCCTGCATGGTGATCCGGAGATCCTTTTCGAACCTGACGGGATCCATGATGTGCCAGCGGTAGAGTCCAAACCGTTGCTGGGAGTTGGCACCGAGGCCGTCCGGACGGATAACTTGCGGCATGCCCGCGTACGGTGTCGTGAATTCCACGTACTGCTTTGTCTTGGGATTCTCGAAACCGTAAGAACCGCAGAAGTAATCTTCCGTGCCGGTCCCGCAGATGGTCGGGTACGGGCCGTCGCCATCCAGGTAGAACTTGATTTCTCCTTCTCCCCACCAGCCGTTGTTGTTCACCCCCCAGGCCATGTAGAGCCCGACAAAGTGCCCCCAGCCCTTCACACCATCGAGAATGGTGTAGTCCTGTTTGTACGGGAGCGGGTTGACGCGGCGGAATTGCGCGTGGAAGTACGCTGCGTCGTCAGGAACGTCAGTGAGCGTATAGTTGATCTGGTAGTAAAGGACCAGGTCTTCCTCGGCGATGTTCTCGACGGTTATCTTGCATGATCTCTGGAACGGCATTTCCCAATAGCAGTTGAAACCGTTCCCCGGGTTGACGCACACCGGGAGCGAAACGATTGGGGCAAACTGGCACCAGCCGTTGGCGAAGAAATCGGCCACCGGCGCTTCGACGGACGGTGTGGCTTCGCCGTCCCAGAAGATGCGCAGGAGCGCGTAGCGCCAGTGTCCGCTCGGGGTCATCCACACTTGTTGAATGGCACCCGGGCCTTTGATCTCGGCGAGGGTGAAGGTCTCATTAGGCTTGATCTTCACGGAAGGAGAGATTTTCCACCCCTGCCCGAGATCGCGCGCGGCTTTGGCACCGGTTCCCTCGGTGGCCATTCCGCCCTTGCCCTTATCTCCGGTGAAGTTCTCGGGGCTGATCGAGCGGGTCTTCGCGTGTGAAAGCCGGGAAAGCGTCCCGAGCCCCAAACCAAGGCCATTGTACGATTGTTGAGCCATCATGGTGCCTCCGGCAAAGACGAGAAGGATGGGGAGTATTCGAATTGATGTCATGTGCGCTCCGTCGTGATGTGAGCTCAAAACGGTTTCATGAGTTCTTGGTACACCCGAAAATGATCGTACATCTTCCGGAAGACCCTGTACTTTGCGGCGTGAAAACGCGCGTGCTTTTTCCTCGGTTGAATCCTCTGTCCCGCCGAATTCATGCGGACTGCCGCATCCATGATGGTCGGAAACCTGCCGGCGCCGACCGCAGCGAGGATCGCTGTGCCAAGCAGGACCGCCTCCGGTTCCCGCGGCAGGATGATCTCGCAGCCGGTGATATCGGCATGGTCCTGGAGCCAGAGGGGGTTGCGCGTGCCGCCGCCGCAGGCATGGATGCGCTTGATGGCATACCCGTTGTCGTTCATCGTTTCGATGATGTGGCGGGTGCCGTAGGCGATCGCCTGGATCGTGGCATAGTACAGCCGTGCGACGGAGTCAATGCTGTAGTCCAGTGTGAGTCCGCTGATGATGCCCCGTGCCGTGGGGTCTGCGTGCGGTGAACGGTTCCCCAAAAAGTAGGGGAGGACGTGGAGGTCTTTGACGATCGCCGGCCCTTCCAATTCCCGTTGCTTAATATCAGACACGATGCCGTTCAGATATTCGTAGACGCTGACCCCGCGGCCGCGCGCTTCGGCGGCGACGATTTCCGAGCGGCATGTAGAGTGAATGATGAAATCGAGAAGCGACCCTGTCGCGCTCTGTCCTCCCTCGGTAAGCCAGAGTCCGGGGATCATTGCATTTCTGTACGGCCCCCAGATCCCCTTGATGAAATGGGGCGACCGGGACACAGCCATATGGCAGGAGGACGTGCCGCCGATCAGGGCCAGGACACGTTCGAGGGCGGCGGGTTTCGGCGTGCTGGTGAAGCCCATGCCCATCACGCCAATGCCGCCTGCGTGAGCGTCGATGATGCCGACCGCGACTTTTGAGGCCGTCGTGAGGCCGAGGTGCTGCGCCGCGGCCGGCGTGAGTTCACCGGCAGAGGAACCGATCGGCATGATCCTGTCGCCGATCCTCCCCTTTGTGAGGAGGTCGTCCATGCCGAGCTTGCGATAAAACGTGGGATCCCATCGTCCGTTCTTTCCATCGAATCCCCATTTGCACACCGTTGTGCAGAGACTGCGCACATCCTGTCCGGTGGCCTGCAGGATGAGGTAGTCCGCGAGATCAAGAAAACGTGCAGCCCGTTTCCACGTCGCCGGCAAATTCTCCTTCAGCCAGAGAAGTTTCGGTGGTTCCATTTCCGGAGAAATTGCCCCGCCCACGTACTTCAAAACAGGGTGACGGGTGGCGCTGATGCGCCGCGCCTGATCGATGGCGCGGTGATCCATCCAGACAATGACGTTCTGTTCTGCCGCTCCCGTCAGTGAGACGGTGATCGGCTCCAGGGATCCATCGAGCGCCACGAGAGAACAGGTCGCGTCGAAAGAGAGCCCGACCACAGTCGAAGGATGAATTCCTGCGACGGCGACGGCCTCACGCACAACTTCACCGGTCCTTGCCCAGATGTCCGTTGATGATTGCTCCACGAAATCTTCTCTGGGCCGCCAGATCTGAATTTCGCGGACTGCACGGCCGATCATTCTACCTTCGAGGTCAAACACGCCTGCACGGACGCTGCCCGTGCCTACATCGACGCCGATGACATAATCGAAGTTCATTCCTTCAACCAGTCACCACCCTTGTCGATGTTTCCGCGCGTGAAGACGCGCGAAGGCAATGTCACTTCCTTTTGCACCTTCTTCCCTTTCAGGATGTCCAGGGCTGTGTTGATGGCCTCCCGGCCGCCCGTCGGGTACTCAAAGGACGCGGAGAGAATCCCCTGCTTGACGTACATCTGGCCTTCCTGGGGCAAGCCGTCGATGCCGACAAAAGTGATCTGCTTCTCCCGCCCGGCGGCCTTGGCGGCAAGATACGCCCCGTGCGCGCCCGGGTCATTGTGCGCATACACCAACGTGATATTCGGAAACCGGGCCAGTGCGGACTCCATCTCCCTCCGGGCATTCGGTTCCAGCCATTTCATGTCGGCCTCGAAAACCACCGATATGCCGCTGCCGGCGATTCCATCGCGGAATCCCGAGTGTCGATCCTGCCCCGGCGTCGACGTCATGAGTCCCTTCAATTCCACGATCTTGCCTTTTCCCCCCAGCTGGTTCACGACCCATTTGCCCGCCGCGCGGCCGATCTTTTTGTTGTCGGCCCCTATGAAGCACGTGTACTCGCTGCCGACCACACGCCTGTCCAGCACGATGACGGGAATGCCGTTGCGGTAGGCATCCGCCACCGGCTTGGTAAGGGGGGCTGCTTCCTTTGGCGAGATGATAATCAGGTCCACCTTCTGCCTCACGAACTCGCCGACGTGTGCACTCTGGCGCAGGTTGTCGTTCTGAGCGTCTTTGAAAATCACTCGCAATTCCGGGTGCCCCAACGCTGCCTTCTTGACGTCGGCATTCATCTGCACCCGCCACGGCTCGCCGAGATTGCACTGGCTCATGCCGATGGTCCACCGGGGTGACTGTGCAAAAGAGATCGTCACAGACAGCGCCAGGCCGCACGTCATGAGGATGAGAGACCGGAACACGTGTTGCATATAATTGCTCCTCGTGGTTATGTGCCGCGCTGAAACAGCACCGCGGCGAGAATAATGAGTCCCGTGAGCATGAGCCGTGTTTCTTCTCCTACCGCGTTGATGCTCAGGATTTTCTCGAGGTTCCCGATGATCAGCACACCGAGCAGCGTCAGCCAGACGGAGCCTCTGCCGCCCTGTAGGGAGGTGCCGCCGATAACCACCATGGCAATCGCGCTCAGCTCGTACGTTGCGCCGGCCTCGGGGTCGCCTTGCAGTTCCTGCGCTGCCTGGCAGATTCCGGCGATCCCGCATGTCAAGCCGCAGAACCCGTACGCGAAGAGCTTCGTCAGCCCCACGGGGATGCCCGCAAAGAGTGCGGCCTCCTCATTCCCGCCCACAGCGTACACCTGCCGTCCCCAGGGTGTATGTGTAAGGAGTACCCACACCAGCCCCAGGCAGACGACAAGGATGACCGTGACCACAGCAAGATTGTCGCCAGCCATCCGGGCGCTGATGACGTCGAAGATGCGGGGTGTGTCGACATAGTGGTACGTGCCATCCGGGATTTGCACCGCGGTCGAGATCTTTTCGCCTCCCGAGATGAGTTTCGCCAGTCCACGGGCAAACACCATCATGGCCAGAGTCGCGATGAACGGCTGGACGCGAAAGCGGGCGATGACGCCGCCCGATGCAAGGCCGCACGCGGTCCCCAGGAGCAGCGTCCCGCCGATGGCGATACCATCCGGCGCTCCGTGATGAATCGAGAGCAGCGAAAACGCGACGGCACAAAGCCCGAGAATGCTCCCCACGGAAAGGTCTATGCCGCCCGCTATGATCACTACGGTCATGCCGCACGACAGGATGCCGTAGACCGACACCTGCCGGAGCATATCCCGGTGAGTTGCCCACTGGAAAAAAGTCCCGTCCGCGTTGAAGATTGCCCCAAGCACCATTACCAGGGCCAGGGAGAGGAAGGCGCGGGCGAGGGGGTGATCTCTAACGGACGCCACAGAAATACACTTTCACGCCGAGCGCACGCATGGCCGCTGCCTTCGCAAACATTGCTCGCCGGGCCCCGGCTGCGTCGGGAGCGTACGCTACCTGGATATGATTCGACTGATGGCGGGCCATCATCTGGTCGCGGCTCACGCCCCGCAGCACCGCATGCATGATCGGCCATTCCGGATTTGTCTGCTTCCAGCGATCGCGTGTTTCTTCTTCCGGAAGAGCTACCGTTTCGCCGAGTCCGAGGTCGCAATGCAATGCATTGTCTTTCACGAAGACGCGGCTCCAGACGATTGGTCCTGGTTTGCTGACCCCCTTGAGCGTCGCTCCGCCGAGCCGGAAAAACATCGGAGGTTGTCGTTCGCCGACGGCACCACGATACCCGTCAATGAGGTGGGCAGGCGGGACCGCTCCGGAGATCTCGAACACCCAGACGAACTTCTTGCGCCCGTTCACTTTGGCGGGGCGACCCCAGCGGACGTCGTGGAGCGTCGTTTCGGGTGAGAATCCCAGCTGGCGCCAGAGGCGATAGGTGACGAGGGCGTCCAGGCCCGCGCATTCGTCCACTTCGTTGAAATGGGGAAGCGCCTCGCCCGCAAAGAGTTCTTTGCCCGACTGCTCATGGTACACCGGAGGACGTTCCACGTTATTCAACAGCCCTTCCACCAGGTCCGATGCGGGGACAAGGTCCTTCAGTCCTTGCTGATACTGGATGCCGATAGTGTCACAGCCGAACTCATCGGCAATGCGCAGGGCGGCAATGTACATCTTGCACTGCTGCAGCACCTGTGCTTCCGTCAGATCGGTTGCCTCATCGTGGCCGAACTCGAATCGCATGCCGCGTTGCATGATCCAATCGAAAACCCCTCGTGCCTCATCATCGCCGACGGTGCGCATGCGGGCATAGAGCGTGGACTGGCTCAGCCGCTCCTTGAACACGCCCGTCGCATGGAGCAGTTCGTCTGGGATAATGGCGTTGTACATGCCCATGCAACCCTCGTCGAAAATGCCCATGATCGCCTTGCGTTTCATCAATGCCGCGGCAACGGCGCTGCCTGTTTTCGCGGCTGCACCTGGCACGCGAACCTTCTGGTACGGCGTAACGTGCGAGGTGTCATGCCGTAGTGCGCCGGTCTTGAGCCAGCGGGCCAGCCCATTCATGAAGAACGGATCGGTAAAGTCTTCGCTCCAGAGCGTGCTGAACGCCACTCCCGCTTTGGTTAACGAGGCATTCAGGTTCAGCATCCCCACAAGGCCGGGCCAGGTCCCGCTCCAGTTGGCGACGGTCAGGATCGGGCCGCGATGGGTGATCAGACCTGCGAGGACATGGTGAGTATACTGCCAGACAGATTCTGCAACGATGAGCGGCGCGGTCGGCGGAATTGCGGCAAAGACTTCCATTCCGTACTTCTGGCTGTCAATGAAGCCATGCTTCTTCACAGGGTCGTACGGGTGTGCCCGGACTACGGTACCGCCGAGCTTCTTCACCGCCGAGGTGACTTGCGCCTCCATTGCTGCCTGCGCGGCCTCGCAATTCTGATTGGCGGCCGGCCGCAGATCGCCGCTGGCGACAAGATAGATGGATTTCATGATCACGTTCTCTGATTTTGTGGAATGATGAAAGTTCGTCAGTGACTCCGGTGAGATAAACCTTGCGGGTATCCGTCGAAAGTACAGAAAAACATCGGGAAACACAACTTGAAGTTGCTCATCATCCTCTCTACATTAAAGTCTCAGGAAGGAGCGATACGATGGAGCAAACCGGCATGAAACCGCTTCGCGTCATCAACAGCGTCGCGCCAATCAGGATCGCCGACAACGGAGGCTGGACCGACACCTGGTTTGCGGGCCACGGCAAAATCTTTAACATCGGGGTCTATCCCTATGCCGAGGTCCAGGTGGAAGTCTTCCGCCACGACGGCCGGCAGGACCGGGTGATGATTCAGGCGGAAAACTACGGCGACCGGTATGCGGTAGTGCCCGACACCGACCGCTGGAACAAGCATCCGCTTCTGGAAGCGGCGATCCACTACATGAAGGTTCCCCAAGAGGTGACCCTCCAGGTCACGATCTATTCCGAGGCTCCCGCGGGAGCGTCGACGGGGACATCCGCTGCCGTTTCGGTGGCGCTGATTGCAGCGCTGGATCGTCTCACGCCCGGCCGGATGACGCCGCACGAGATTGCCCAGGCGGCGCATCATGTCGAGATGCAAATGCTCGGACTGCAGTGCGGCATACAGGATCAGCTTTGCTCGGCGTACGGGGGCATCAACTACATCGAGATGAGGCAATTCCCATGGGCTATGGTATCGCAGATTCAGGTTTCCAACGCGATATGGTGGGAACTCGAGCGGCGATTGACGCTGGTCTTCCTTGGCCGATCGCATGATTCGTCGGAACTCCACAAGAAGGTCATCAAGGAACTGGAGGATGAAGGCCCGGATTCGGAGCGGCTCTCGGTGCTCCGGCAGACGGCGGAAAAATCACGCGATGCCGTCTATGAAGGAGATTTTGCTTCACTCGGGGGGGCCATGATTGAAAACACCGAAGCGCAATCACGCCTGCATCCCGAGCTTGTTAGTGCCGACGCCCGCCGGGTCATTGAAATCGCTCAGGCGCATGGCGCGCTCGGGTGGAAGGTGAACGGGGCAGGGGGGCTTGGCGGCTCGGTGACAATTCTCTCCGGCGACACATCGTTTGCCAAGCGGCACATGATAAAGCAGATCGAGCAGGAAAACCTCTTGTTCAAAAACATTCCAATTTACCCCAGCCGCTACGGAGTGCGGACCTGGGAGTCGATCCGCCCACAATAACCGTAAGGCCGCTCACACACGCAATGGTGCAGACTCTCCTTGCTGTCTCCGCAATCGTTCCCTCGGTACTGCTCGTCTGGTATTTCCATGCCCGTGATGCGTATCCGGAACCCGCCCGAGTCATTTGGGCCACGTTCGGATTCGGTGTCCTTGCGGTGATTCCCGTCCTGGCTGTCGGCATTCCGATACATCTCGCCATTGCGACAATCGAGCATCCAGTGCTGGCGAGCGGGTTGGAGGCTTTCTTCGTGGCCGCCATCCCCGAGGAGTTCTTCAAACTCGTCGTGCTCCTGCTCTACTGTACGCGCAAACAAGCCTTCGATGAGCCGATGGATGGGGTCGTGTATGGTGTGGTCGCATCGCTGGGATTTGCCGCCCTTGAGAACATTCTCTACGTTGTCGACGGCGGGACGAGTGTGGCATTTTCCCGCGCCTTCACCGCTGTTCCCTTCCACGCGTTTCTCGGCGCAATCATGGGCTACTATGTCGGGCAGGCTTGGAAGAACCCCCGGCGCCGGACGACGCTCATCGTGCGTGGATTTCTCATCGCAACATTCCTGCACGGCATCTATGACCTTCCATTAATGACCTTGAACGCGCTGAACGGCGACCCGAACCTTCTGCTGGTGGCTGCCACACTCGTTGTGCTCATCTTCGCGTGGTACTGGGCGCTGCGGCTCAGCCGGGGTCTCCGACGGGAACAATTGGTGCACAAGATGACACAGTTGGCGCCGGGCACCGGCGATGCCACTCTGGCGCCTGCTGTCCGGTCGCGCGTCATACCTGTTATGCAGATCGCCGTGGGAGTTATCAGTGCAAGCCTGGGTGGCATGGTCGTATTCGGCCTGCTCCTGGCCTTCCTGATGGGTATCGTCGCCGTTGATGACACCGCCGACGTGGTGTTCGGCGGAGCGTTGATAGGAGTGGCGCCGCTGGCGGCCGGCGGACTGTTCTTCCGGTATGGCGTGCGGGGGTTGAACCGCAGAGAGATCTAGTACACACACTTCCTGGCTTCGTCCGCGAACGCCTCGAGCAGGTGGACATCCGCGTCAAAGAAGTGATCCGAGGGGCAAAGGATGTAGCCGCCTCCGGACCCTGCCTCGCGGAAGCAGCGTCGGACTTCATCGCGTGTCTCGGCGGGCATACACTTCGTGAAGTAATGGAACTGATCGAACCCTCCGATCATACAGACGCGGTCTCCGATCCTGCGCTTGGCCTCGCCAAGCTGTATGTCGCCCCCCATGGCGGCAGGTGTGAATGTTTCCATCGCATCGGGTCTCATACCCGCGATCTTCTCGAGGAACGGCATCATCCCACCGCACGTATGGTAGACGATCTTCTGTCCGACCGCATGTGCACGGTCGATCAGCTGAGAGTCGTACGGTGCAACGAACGCGTCGAACACCCTCGGTGAGATCACCGTGGATGACGCGTCCCCGCCCCCCAGCTCAAGGACGTCGAATTGTGCCCCCCGCAACGACTCCACGAAACTCATCTTCCGCGCGAGAAGCACGCTGAGAAATGCGTGCACCCACTCGGGATCGTCGTAGGTGGCCAGTATCAGGTTCTCGATGCCGAAAAGGACAGAGGCGTCCTGCCAGCAGCCCGGCTGACCGTACAGGTCAAAACAGACCACTGTGCCTCTGATCATCGCCCGTTCGCCTGTGGCTCCGGAGATGACATTCACCGCTGCGACGTCACACTGCGGCATAGGTGCGTGCGCCGCGATGACGTCAATATCCGCCGGGTCTTTCACCAACCGTTCGCTGACCCAAGTGGTGTGCTCGTTGCTTTGCAGTACGGTGGTCAGGTCCTTCGTGGGCGTATGAATGGTGTACCGCACGGTTGTGTACTGGGGATCAGGAACAGCCGCAAAAGTGATGCGCCATTGATCCGAGACGATTCTGCGGGGTTCAAGAATCCCGGGGACATGGGAGGATTCGAAGTAGGCGCCATGGGCCGTGTCTGGCGCGTGCTCCGCGACCCATATGATCGGATCGATACCAAAGCGGTTGAAAAACGTCTCGTTGTCCATCCCTCCCATCACGCGGTTGAGGAACGAGGACATGAGATGATGTGTTGTCACGGGCAACCGATCGGTCGCCCGCCGTTCGAGCGCGGCCCGGAAACGTTCTCTGACTGTCATTGATCGATGACCGGTATCCTGCTGATGAGTGGATCAGTGAAAATATCCGACGCGTCGTCGCTCGAAGATGAAAACTCCGATACGACGGCGCCTCCGGGGCCTGCCTGAAACCAGTGAAGGGTGTTTGGCGGCAGCGTATACTGGTCCCCCGGTTTCAGAATAATCTCGTTAAACACCGTAAAGTGCTCTTTGCGCGCTTTCGGCACTCTGGCTTTTGGCCTGCGCACAGCTGTGCCTTCGACGTACAGATACACGATGCCCCAACGGCACCTGAATGTCTCCTGTTTTCCCGGGCCTTGTTCGCCCCGGGCCGGGTGGCGGTGTTCGGGGCATGTCTGGCGTGGCAGGAGCACGATCTCCTTTGCACAATACCGGTCGTTGTTCTCGTAGACGACGAGCTGCAGCCCGCATGTTTCGATCATTCCCAAACCCATATCGGAGACCTCGATGTTTCGCGCCTCTTTCGGCGAAACGGCGATGTGCGCCTTCTTGAGATATTGAAGGGTCTTCTTCTGCAGTGTGCGGACTTCAGATGCTTTCATGTTTCCTCCGTACTGAGTCCCTGATTCCCGGACGGGGATTGGGGACGTAGGCCCGACATCAAACGCAAGAGCCTCTCCTGAGATGCTTCGCCGCGCTGCAACTCGCCCACAATACGACCTTCACGCATCACGAGGATGCGCGTGGAAAGTGCAAGAATTTCCGGAAGTTCCGACGAAACGAGCAGGATACCCTTTCCTGATCCCGCCAGGTTGTCGATGAGCACGTGGATTGCCGCCTTGGCCCCCACGTCTACTCCGCGCGTGGGTTCATCCAGCAGCAGTATGCGCGATGACCGCGCGAGCCATTTTGCGAGAACGATTTTCTGCTGGTTCCCCCAGCTCAGGCTGCCTGCTTCACTTTCGAATGATGCGGTCTTGATGCCGAGCTCGCCGAAGTGTTTTGCGAGAAGCGAGTTCTCCAGCCGCCGGCGAAGGAACCCTGCTTTCGTAAGGATCTCCAGGAGGGTGAACGAAAAATTGAAGCGGCAGCTGAGCATCAGCGCGAGACCGAACCGCTTCCGGTCCTCCGGAACGAACCCGAGACCTGACTTCATTCGCGTCTGCACGGACGCGCTGGAGATATCCTTGCCGTCCAGTGTGATCCTCCCGCGTGCCCGCGGGTCAAGCCCGAACAGCGCAGCGGCGATTTCGCTTCTCCCGGCGCCCACGAGTCCGGCAATTCCGACGATTTCCCCCGCGCGGATGGTCAACGCAACGTCCTCGAACTTGCCCGGTGAGCTGAAATGCTCCACGCGTAACAGATCGGGCCCGACACGGTTCTTGAGATGCGCAGGAAAGTACTCCTTGAGTTGACGGCCGATCATCATCCCGACGACGGCATCCTGGGTGGCCTCAGATCGGGCGAGTGTCCCGATCATGCGCCCGTCCCGCAGCACACTGATTCTGTCGCACAGGGCCACCACTTCCGCCATACGATGAGAGACGTAAATAATCGTCACTCCGCGATCACGCAATGAACCGATGAGCGTAAACAACCGCCCGGCATCGGTTTCCGAGAGCGCACTGGTGGGCTCATCGAAGATCAACATCCGGGCACCCGATCCGACCGCAGCGGCAATCTGGACAAGTTGATGTTGTGCGACGGAAAGATGTCGCATGGTCATACGAACGTCGATCGACGCCCCGATATCCCCGAGAAGTCGGGCGGCGGTCGCCCTCATGGCGGCACGGTCCACAAAAAAAGTGCGGCGACGCGGGTACTGTCCGAGAACAAGATTCTCTGCCACGCTGAGATCCGGGCAGCACGCCGGTTCCTGGTGAACCATGCCAATGCCCGCCTTGCGGGCGTCGCGCGGCGAGGCAAAGTGCACAACGCGCCCCGCCATTCGCACTGTTCCCCCGTCGGGAACATGGATGCCCGCCAGTATCTTTCCGAGCGTCGATTTCCCCGCGCCGTTTTCGCCCATAAGGGCGTGGACCTCCCCATGCGCCAAAGCGAGCGTTACTCCGTCCAGGGCACGAGTGCCGCCGAACGACTTCGAGACTGCTTCAATTTCGAGGAATGGATCCACACTGCTATCTGGAAAATTTCGAAACAATGTAGGAAGAAGGGGAGAGAACTGCAAAGGCTTGCATCGCTCTCGTAGTTTTTGTAGCATACTATATTATGACCGCACTCCCGGATCATCCCCACCGGAGATTCAATCCACTGACAGGCGAATGGGTTCTTGTATCGCCGCAGCGCACGCAACGCCCGTGGCAGGGGAAGGTGGAATCCCTTGCCGCCGAGGTCCGCCCGGCATACGATCCACACTGCTATCTCTGTCCCGGCAACGTGCGCTCAGGCGGTGTGCAAAACCCCCGCTACGAACAGACGTTCGTGTTCACCAATGATTTCAGCGCGATGACACCGCTGAAGACGCACCTGACGATTGAAGACGGCGATCTTCTCCGCGCCGAAAGCGAATCCGGCGTGTGCCGGGTAGTCTGCTTTTCACCCCGGCACGACCTGACACTTTCCGAGATGGCAACGCACGAGATTACCCGCGTCGTCGACGCCTGGACGGATGAATACCGCGCACTCGCCGACCGTGAAGCGATCGCCTATGTGCAGATATTTGAAAACAAAGGCGAGATCATGGGATGCAGCAATTCGCATCCCCACGGACAGATCTGGGCGCAGTGCACGATTCCCGTGATCCCGGCCACGGAACAGGCCCGGCAGCAGGAATACCGCAACGGTCACGCCTCATGTCTCCTGTGCGACTACGCTGCCCTCGAGCGCAGGCGGGCGGAACGTCTGGTGTGCAGCAACGAGTACTTCGTAGCACTGGTCCCGTTCTGGGCTGTCTGGCCGTTCGAGACCCTCCTCCTACCGCTCCGGCACGGGTCGTCGCTGCTTGACTTTTCGGGCGAGGAACGTGCAGCCCTGGCGGACCTTCTCCGGCGTCTCTCCCGTCGCTATGACAATCTCTTCGACACCTCCTTCCCCTATTCAATGGGAATACACCAATCGCCGACGGATACGTTGCAGCACCCAGAATGGCACCTTCATTTCCACTTCTATCCGCCGCTCCTACGCTCGGCGACTGTTAGGAAATTCATGGTCGGTTATGAAATGCTTGCGAATCCGCAGCGTGACGTATCCCCTGAACTCGGTGCAGCCCGGCTTCGGGAATCCTCTGAACTCCCTCCTCCATCGGCCGGTTGACACCATGTCCGTGCGGAGACTTCCATGCTAGCCATCCTCTCGCGGTACTTCTCACCGTGTTCGTCATTGATGTCGTTATTGTTTTTTGTGTTCTATCCATACACGTGAGGTTCCAATGAAATTTCGCAGGATCATCTGTGGTGGCGGAGTGACACTCGCTCTGCTGTGTGCGGTTGCTGCGATCGCGCAGCCGAAGCAGATTGTGTTGACGAATCCGGGTTTTGAACTCTCCGATCAGTCCGGAAAAGCCACAGCGTGGTCCGTCCGCGGGATCACGGATGGTGTGACGGCTGCCGTGGATCGCTCGGTGAGTCATTCCGGGAGTGCCAGTCTGATGTGCCACGCGCCTGCACCCGGCTCCTGTACTGTCGCGTCCGCGCCCGTCACCCTCGTCGTGGGCCGCCTGTACCGGCTCACCGTATGGATCAAGACGGACGGAGCCACCGCAGATCCGACATCCCGGTATCCTACGGCGGTGTCGGCTACAGCCGCGATGGCTTCATTTCCATTTGAGACTCATGCAACGGTTGTCGGTGGTACACATGACTGGACCAGGAGCGAGATTGTGTTCTTTGCGACACGGGCGGCGGATTCCATCCGGCTGCATCTGGGCCTGAACGGCCGCGCTACCGGGAAAGCCTGGTTTGACGACGTGGAGGTCGAAGAGGTGGACGATATCGCCGCTTATGTTCCTCTGGAGACCGTGAAGTGGTTCGGACCCGCGTTCCGGTACACCGACAAGGGCTGGACTTTCCTCCATATCGAAGGCGAACCATACCAGCGGGGTTACCAGTATGGCTCGCTGCTCTCGCGTGAGATCGCGACGTTCATCGAAAAGCTCGCGATACGCCAGAACAGCGACAACCCGCGTACCGGCTGGGCCGAACTGCGCACGCTGACCGACGCCTTGCTGCTCCGCAAATTTGACAAGGAATATCTGGAAGAGATGAAGGGGATCGCAGATGGTGCAGCGAACGCCGGCGGCATGTCCGGCGGACGCCCGATCGATCTCCTCGATATCGTCACCCTGAATTCGTCTGTGGATCTCGGCCAGCTGGGAAGTGCACTGAACGAAACCTCCCATCCCCTCAGCGGCCGCAGTTTCAACAAGGAGCAGGAGGAAGCGCAGGCCGCCGAGCGGTTGCACAAGTGTTCGTCATTTCTCGCAAACGGACCCGCAACCACAGACGGCGGAATCGTCTTCGCACAGCTGTTCATGTGGGGAGGATATACGGGCGTGCACTGGGATGTCATCTGTGACGTTCAGCCTTCGCGCGGACGCCGGCTGGTCTATGAAACCTTTCCGGGCGGCATTCACTCGGGTGCGGATTTCTATCTCAACGATGCCGGCATCATGATCGGCGAAACGACCACGATGCAAACACCGTTCGACATCAACGGTGAACCGCAGTCCTCCCGCATCCGGCGCGCAGCCCAATACGGCACCAGCATTGACCAGGTGGTGAAAATCCTGACCGAGAATAACAACGGGCTGTATACGAACGATTGGCTCATTGGTGATGCACGCACGAACGAGATTGCCATCCTCCTTCTCGGCACGAAGAAGTGGAAACTCTGGCGCAGTTCCAGCGGTGAATTTCCCGGGGATACAAAGGGGTTCTATTGGAGCGTGAATAATGCCAAGGACCCGGAAGTCCGGAAGGAATTCGTGCCCGACCCTTCGAATGCGCCGTTTGATGTCGTGTACTCCAACGTGAACCGTGACCTTGCATTCACCCGGTACTATCAGCATGAGAAGGGAAAGATCGATGCCACCAGCGCTGTGGGTCTCATTGCCTCGTCACCGGTGAACCGCCCGCATGCCTGTGACGGGAAGGTGACGACTTCTGAAATGGCCGCGCAGATGATGTTCTTTGCTCACTACGGCAAAGTCACCCTGCGCGAAAAAATGCCGGAGAAGGGATCCAGGCTCATGCCCGATCTTCCCAATGTGATTCCGCATCTCTCCCTGGGCTATTCCGTGATCAACCCGGTGTTCATCGTGGAGAAGATGAAAGCTGCACGGCGCACCCCGCCGCCAGACCGGAAACCCGGCGTCGATCTGGCCGACGTGAAGGATTTTTACTCCTTCGACAAGACACGCCTCTGGATCAACACCATCTATCCGGCAACAGAAGGGGACAACTGGTTCGTGAGCGGAACGGCGGCCTATTGGCAGATGCTCCATGGCATGACTGCCGATCCTTCCTCGACGATGCCCATGCTGCGTGACGGCCTCGCCGATATGAATTGCCGTCTGCTGTATACTGTGGCGCATGAGGGGGCAATGGTGCCGCTGAAGGCGCAACGGTTGTACGACCGGTACAACAACTACGTCATACCGCGCATCCGCGGCACCTATGCCCTGCATCAGCTCCGGCTTGCGCTGGGCAACACGGCCTTTGCCGGAGTCATGAATGCGGTGCATACGCGCTTCCGCGAGAAACCCATGACGACAAAGCAGTTCATTGCGGTTGCGGAGGAGGTCAGCGGAAAACCCGTGGCGGCCATCGTCATGCCCTGGCTTGAGCGGGATGATCTGCCCGAGGTGAGCGTCACCGCGACCATGACCGGTGCCGGGCTTTCCCTGCGCGTTCAACAGTCCGGGACGCCCTATCCCTTCTCGGCGACGGTGGAGATCGTGACGGAGAAGGGCTCCCTGTGGAAATTGGTGAATGTGAAGACAGCGGACGAGAACATCGTCGTGCAGGTTCCCGACACGCCGCGCACCGTGATATTCAATGCGGGGAATGACATACCGGTGCGTAGGAAGGAATATGCCACATTCTCAAACTACTTCGATGATTTCACGAACACGACAATTGTCTACGGGACTGCGAGGCAGATCGAAGCAAATCACACAGCGGCGCTGAAATTCCAGACAGTCCTTGCCGATCAGTTCACAGAGATCTTCGCGCCATTGCGGCAGGATGCGGAGATGGACCGGAAGGAGGTGGCAAAGGGAGATCTGATTGTCCTGGGGGGGGCGGCCGACAATGCCCTTGCTTCGCAGTTTGCGGAGAGGGTGGGGTTGACATTGGGCAAGAACACATTCCGCTGGCGGGGGAAGCTCTATGCCGAACCGGATGACGGAATGTTCGTGGCGTGTGCGAATCCGGACAGTCCCGGCCGGAATATCTACCTGTTCGTCAGCAACAGCGCGCTTCAGCAGTACCAGATGACGAAACGGTATCAGCCACTCCCTTCCTGGGCGCTGTTCAAGGGGGAGCAAGTGGTGGAGCGGGGGTACCTCGGGGTGCCGGAGATGACGGCGGTTGTCAAGTAGCAGGGGTCGTGCGGCAGGAGAGGCAAGGATCTGACCCCGGCTTGTCCCGGCCGGTCTGGCTGCGAAGCTCCGGCTGCAAAGCCCCGGCCGTTTCCATTCTATCGAAGCAGCATGAGCCGCTTCGTGACAGACTGTCCGCCTGATTCCAACCGACAGAAATAGACGCCGCTCGTCAGGCCGGCACCCTCGAACTGCACCTGGTAGTTTCCCGCCGCTTTGATTTCGTTCACGAGCACTCTCACCTCGCGCCCGAGCAGATCGTACACCGCGAGCTTCACCCACCTGGACCCCAGACCCGAGCCTCCAGACCCTAGACCCCAGACCCTAAATCCTATACTCGTGCTCGGATTGAACGGGTTGGGGAATGCGGCCATGCTGAGTGCCTGCACTCCGGCAAGGTCGTTTTCCACACTCAAGAGACGGACCTCCGAGATCGCATAGCCTATCAGCCAGCCGCCGGGGCCTTGAGCGGAATACCAGAGTCTGTAGTGGTCTCCGTCGAAGATGACAGTATGGTCGCCGAGTGTGTTGCAATCCCACGAATAATAGTCTCCCGTGACCAGGACTGGAGACGGCGACATGCGCGTCCACGTGATGCCGTCAAGAGAGGTTGCATAGCCGATACTCTGGATTGAGCTAGAGTTGACGCCCACATAGAACATATGGAACTTATCCCCATGAAACAGAACGCGTGGAGTTGAGACGTGGGAAGCTTCCCACTTCTGGCTGGTATTGGGCATCAGGACCGGATTGGCAGCGTGGCGTGTCCAGTCGATCCCGTTCACGGAAGTCGCATAGCCGATGTAGATGGAACTCTGGGTTCCAATTCCGGCATACCACATCCGGTAATCCTCGGGGCCCATCCAGAGAACCGAGGGGGTGCCTATGCTCTTGTTATCCCAACTCTGGCCGCCGGTTGGCAAGATGATGGGATTAGCGGTGTCCCGCTGCCATGTGAGACCATCCTGTGAGGCTGCCGTGCAGATGACGCCGAGGCCGGAAGTCACTGCCTGGTAATACATCCGATAGCCGGAATCTGTCTTTACGACGCAGGAAGCGCGCAGCCAACTCCCTTCATATAGTGACCCCGGCACGATATTCAGCACCGGTGTGACTGAATGTTTGTACCAGACGACACCGTTGTTGGATTCTGCGCAGCCGATGGTATACACCTGCAGGCTGTTGTTGAACCCTGTGTACCACATGCGGAAGAGGGAATCCTCCTTCACGACGGCGGGGGTGATCGCATACCAGTAATCGAACGCCGCCGGATTGTCGGTCCGAGTCAAAACCGGGTTCGCCGTAGATTTGAACCAGTAGAATTGGGCGTGCAGGGGGGAAGGCAAAGTGCACATGAGGCAAAGGAGGCAGAGTCTGAGTTTCATATAGATCCCCTCAAGGTGTGGGGGCAACTTAGCCACTCACACTGAAAGAATCAAGAGATCGAGGCGCCGGGCCCCTTTGGCTATTGAGGTCTGATCTCAAGTCTAGCCTCAAGTCGGACCTGAAGACCACTCTCTCCGCGCCAGATGAGACGAAGGGTGTCGCGGGGTCTGACCCCTCTTTCAGCGCCTCAAGTCTGACCCTGGCTCCTTCTTGAAATCAGACGAAGCACCACGAACAACGGGTAGCCCCCCAGGAGGAAGAGGAGTCCTACCCAGAGGGAGCCAGGCTGTGAGAGGATGACGTTTACAGTGATCAGGAGCAGCACGAGGATGAAGATGCCGGGAAGGAGGGGGAACAGCGGAGCGCTGTAGGTGTTCTCCGACTGACCGACGTTGTGGGCACGGAGGACGAAGACAGTCGAGGCCACGACGGCAATGTTGATGGAATCAAAAAGCATGACGTAGTTCATCAGGCGCTCGAACGTGCCCAGAAGGAAAATCGACAGAACGATGATGCCGCCGAAGTAGAGAAGCGTGAACCCCTGTGATTGGGTGTCGGGATTGACCTGCATGAAGCACTTCTCGGGAGGCATTCACCTTTCAGCCTTATCATGCATCAACACACAGAAGGCAGGAGAGCAAAACCCAACAATTCCAATACTGTCCGGAGGTACGTCATGAGAATAGCCGCGAGTCTGCTGCTTCCGCTTCTACTGACCGTCCAATCCATGGGATTTACATTCCCTCCGCGGGAGAAAATCCGTTTCGAAGGACACGTGAGCTGCCCCGCCGTCTCCACTGCGGGCGGACGCGTGTTTCTGCGGCTTTCCATTGCCACCCGGGATCACCACCGACCTGAACGGCGGCCCGTGAATCTCTGTGTCGTGCTGGACAGGAGTGGCTCGATGTCGGAGGAGTCAAAAATGAACTATGCCAGGGCCGCACTGGTTGCCCTGATCGATCAGCTGAAGCGGGACGACATCTTCTCGCTGGTCATCTACGATGATGTGGTCGAGGTGGTCAGAGCCGCTGCACGCGTGGGATCAGAGAAAGAACGCATCCGGAATCTCGTTGAAGACATCAACCCCCGTGGATGGACCAACCTCGGTGGCGGCATGATTGAGGGATTCCGGCAGGTTGAGAAGAACAGCTGCAAAGAATACGTAAACCGTGTCATTCTGCTGTCCGACGGCCTGGCCAATCAGGGAATCACTGATCCGTACCGTCTGCAGAACATTGCGCGAAAACAAATGAACCATTCCATTTCGCTCTCCACAATCGGCGTCGGGCTGGACTACAACGAGAACTTGATGGTCGGCCTCTCGGAGCATGGAGGCGGCAACTACTACTTTCTGGAGAGTTCGCGCAACCTCGCCACGGTCCTGAGGAAGGAATTCGACCGGCTTTCGGATGTCATGGCGCAGAATGTCGTGATCGAGCTTGATCTGGGCCGCGGTGTCACCTTGCTCGATGCCATCGGATACAACCATCATGCTGACGGGCGGAGCGCGCAGATAGCAGTCGGTGATCTCTACGGAGAAGACACGCGCGAGATCATCCTCGAATTGGAAGTTCCCCCGGGTGCCGGGTCCCTGACGATTGCGAAGGGGAGACTCGTTGCAGCTGCATCATCGGAAGGTGGTGATCTCGGATCCTTCGCCAGCGGCATCAAGTATGAAGCTGATGCAGCAGAAGTCGACCGGCAACGGGACCTGGAGGAGCAGGCCAAGGCGGACGTGGCGGTATCGACCCGCAACGTATTGAAGGCGATGGAAATGCTTGACAAGGGGGACAAAGAGGAAGCCTCGCGTACACTGGCTGGCGCGAATGAGATGCTCCTGGCCTCGCCGGCCGCAGCCGCCTCGGGAGTTGCCGGAAGCGCCATCCGGGATCAGGTGGCCCGGATCAAGGGGTATGATGAGACACTGCGGAGCGACGACAAGGATGGCCGCCGGGCGAAGAAGTCGATACAGTACGAGAACTACCAGCAGCAGAAGCAGAAGTGAGCGGGAGAGCCCAACGACAGGGGTCAGACACCGCGTCCCGCGGGGGCTGACCCCTGCTTCACGTTTACAGGTTGAGCAGTCCGCAAAACATGATCACGACCCCCCCGGTCTTGATCGACTTGAACAAGAGAACGGAGATCTGGTCAGGCTGCTGCTCCGCGGGCGGAATCCATTCTCTGCCACACCAACCGATTCACCTCTCTCGCCGACATGCCGGAAAAAGTGGAATAGGGGATTGTCGGGAGAACCTGCAGACGCATACCGGGACTTTTCTGCACGAGGAGCCCACCTTTGGCAAGCGCCTTGGCAGTTCCCTCGATGATGATGGGCAGAATCGGGCTCTGCGTCCGAAGCGCCAGCTCAAATGCCCCATCCTTGAAGGGCCGCATCGTACCATCCGGTGACCGCGTGCCTTCGGGGAACATCATGAGTGAATTCCCGGCTTTCAGCGCTTCCTCACAAGCCCTCATCATTTGGAGATTCCCCTTCATCGTCCCACGGACAATGGGGATATACCGGTTCAAGCTCATGTTCCATCCTATCAGGGGCGCGCGGAAGTTCTCCACCTTGGAAACCCACTTGTAATGAAGCCGGAGACGGAAGAGCAAGAGGATATCGACGAACGATTGATGGTTGGCAACGATGACGTGAGGGCGATCACCGGGGAGATTTTCCTCCCCGGTGATACACACCTTCCATATGGGCGTGCACCACGTGTACAGTGACCCCCATATCGATGTGAACCGGTGGAGGAGCCTCAGACGGCTGTCGCACGCCGAGGTTGCCAGCCTGATCAACAGTGCCACCGGGTACAGCAGGAGAGAGCTGAGGGCCATGAATGTCCAGAAGTACAGCGAAACCAAGACCCGTATGACCATCAGCTATTTTTTCCTGATAAAGAACCCGAGAATCGCGGAGACAACGATGCC
>Ga0105095_10000355_pt1 | contig 21831 bp, 14 predicted proteins | sample PPLLak2March2015_2_FD_79180 | JGI IMG/M metagenome (GOLD analysis project Ga0105095, IMG submission 79180) | Freshwater sediment microbial communities from Prairie Pothole Lake near Jamestown, North Dakota, USA - PPLs Lake P8 Core (3) Depth... | ecosystem: Environmental > Aquatic > Freshwater >...
ATGGGCTCTTCAGTGGCAGGCATCTGCGTGGTAATTTCCAGAGAGATCGTTATACTTGTCTCAGTTTCAGCTCTTATAGCCTGGCCGGTCGTCTATTATTGGTCAGGTAACTGGCTTGAGAACTTTTATTATAAAATAAATCCCGGAATATTCACTTTTGTAACAGGATTGGCAATTGCACTTGGTATTGCAATCCTGACTATCAGCTATCGGGTTTTGAAAGCAGCCAGAGTAAATCCTGCACGATCGCTTACATACGAATAAAAACATCGGCACTTTAACTAGTGTTTAATGTTTATAGCAAAGTGTCTGTCGATGATTCGTGATTGTCCTTAACATTGTCGCAAAATCTGCGAATTCATCCGTTTTGATTATGGTTTCAGCTTTTGCAGGGCATGAACTGCTTTTTAAAGCATATAAAACCACTGTTAAAGAACTATTGATATCGATTATCGTCATCCTAAACTATCCGGGATGTCAGCAATTTAGTACTTTTATAACAGGTAATTGGTTACTAACCAAATCTTCAAAAAATGAAAATACTTCACCTTCTCCCGTTAATTCTTCTGATTTTCAGTTGCACTCAGAATGTTAACCAGAAAATAAATCCTGTCAGTGTTGATGCAGAAATTAAAGCTACCCTTGTAAATGAGAACTTCGGGGGAGTAGGATTTGATGTCTTCGACCATATGCATAATGCGTCACGCTGGCATTATGAGCAGATTTTTGCCAAGAGATGGCGTGAACTGAATCCCTCTTTTGCCAGGGTACCGGATGACTGCGGATGGGATTTCAGGAAAATTGACGAGGTTTCCTGGTTTCTTGATGTACTGAAAGAGACCAATACAGAGATCTACATTACCACATTCAGAAATAATTGTCTGAAGAAAGACAAAAATGAAATGGAGTATGTAAAACATGAGGTAGATAATCTTGAATACCTTAAAAAGGTAAAGGGATTTGATAAAATAACATACTACTGCATGGCTAATGAATTATCACTGGATCAATGGGCATCGATGGTAACGGACCTGGATTTTTTCAAAAAGATTCATGGTCTTTTTTATAATGAAATAAAATCAAGAGGATTGGACATTAAGCTGTTAGCATCTGACTCATCCCCTTTCGAATACTGGCATACCATTGAATGGGCTGCAAATAATATGGACAGCATAACAGGCATTTACGGAGGACATCACTATATTAACGACCGTGACCTGTTTGACAACACATTCTATAAGTATTTCTATGACAAGATCAAATGGGGGACAGATCTGTCGAAAAGTAAAAACAAGAGATTCATCGTCGGTGAATTCGGTGCAAAACAGAACAGCAACATTATTGACTCAGTCATGCACGACGCAAACATGTATAACCAGACTCCTCTCGAGAAGTATATGGGCATCCAGGTTTCCGAAGCTATACTGGCGATGATAAATGCCGGAGTTTATGGGTGCGGATACTGGACCTTCAGTGATTTCCCATTCCCCGCCAACGGTCATCGTACAAATAAGTGGGGACTGTACCACTGGGAAATCGACAATTATACCACAAAACCAAGTTATTACTGCCTGGGGTTACTTACAAAGTTTTTCAGAGGTCCGTCAGAGGCCTATGAAATTGTATCATCCGATTCGCTTATCAGGACAGCAGTATTGAAAAATAAAGAGAACGGATCAATTTCTGTGGCTGTGATCAACAGAAATGATCGTCCTGCAAATGTCAGGATTAACATGGGTGCGCTTTCCGGTGATAAGCCCTTCAGGAAGTACCTGTATGATCCTGAAAATGTACCATTTAACTATTTTGGTGATCTGCAGGATCCATGCGGCAAGATACCTCTGAAAAACAATAGTCTCTCCGACCTGATACCGTCCCAATCGATGGTGGTATATACCACATGTTATGATGAAGATCCACCTGCAGATATAAAGGGATTGAAGATTGAGAAAATGAAAGAAAATGGCCGCGAAAGGGCTGTCCTTACCTGGGAACCAAATACCGTAAATGACTTCTGCTATTACAGGATCTACAGATCTGAAAAACCCGATGTTGAAATTTCACCCCGAAAAGAAATCGGAACAACCATAGCCAACTCTTTCAGTGATATCTCTGTACATGATATGCCCGAATATTACTATCATGTAGTTGCTGTTGATCAGTCGGGGAATGCAAGTAAGTGAATCAGTCTTAAGGGCTTATTTACATATTGATGAAATGTTTTAAAACAAAGTGTATACAGTAAAAACTCCTTAATTGAAATGGATTACGAACAAAATATAGAAAACAAAAGTGAACGCCGAACTGAAAAAATAATGCGCATTGGTGTTGCGGCCGATCATGGAGGTTTTGAGTTGAAAACGCTGCTGACTGTGGCCCTTAAAACGGCTGGTTATAAGGTTATAGATTTCGGTGCCAAAAAGCTGGTTAAAGAAGATGACTACCCTGATTTTGTGGTGCCTTTAGCCCGGGCAGTTACGCTAGGTGAAGTCTCACGCGGTTTGGCCATCTGTGGAAGCGGTGTAGGGGCTTGTGTTGCAGCCAACAAGATACCCGGTGTTCGTGCAGCATTGATAACTGATCCCTTTTCTGCTCATCAGGGAGTGGAAGACGATGATATGAACATTATGTGCCTGGGTGGACGTGTTACCGGATATGCCCTTTCCTGGGATTTGGTACAGACGTTTCTCAATGCCCGTTTTAAAAGCGATGAACGTTTCATCCGGCGTCTTTCAAAAATATCGGATCTGGAAGGCAATAAATCAGAATTATAATTGGTGTAATTGTCACCGGCTTTAGGTCGTCATGGGCTTCATACCCGAAGTAAACCAGAGACCTTTTATTCAACCGATCTTCTGATATTCTGGGTTCTCAAATATGTTAATCCGTTAATCAATGTCATGTCAAGAACCTTAAAACCATGCGATTCAAGAAGCTTTGAAACTCTATCCCTATCTAATTTTCTGTTAATTCTTGAATCTAATAAATTAGTTAATCCTTTATTCAACCTGGAAATTAATCCTGATCCTTTTTGAGCATTAGAATCAAAAAAGTACCCGATAAAGTTAGCACCGGGAGATAAAACAAAATGTAAAACCTGTAAAAAACTATCAATATGCTGAATAAGATTCAACTTTTTCAGAATTATCAATGTGGTTGTATAATTTAATTCATTGTGATCATAGTAATAATGATGCTTTGAAGAGAGTACTAATAAATTGGGATCAGTTGTCAGTCCCTGCCATCTCAGGTAACGATAAAACGTTTTACCACCCTCTGCAAGTAACTTAACGATTTCAGGAGATTTATTGTTTCTTTCATCTGAAATAAAAGCTCCATCGTAATTTGTCCTTGCTTTTCTTTCAGCGGTGACGTCAACCTGGTTTAAAAATGTTGTGTCTTCCATTATTTAAGGATTTAATTACCTGATTATGGAAGGCCTTTTTATTTTTATAGTAACAATTCTTTTCTCGCCCTGCATAGCCATTATTGAAATAAGTTTTAACATTCACATCTCCTCCAAAGTGTAGCATCTTTGGCACTCAAGTTTTTTGAAATAACACTAAATCAAAAATATGCCAACAAAAATTATATGAGATTAGGATCAGATTAATCTTTAATTAAGAAAAAATTAAGAACTCCGAAAATCCTCCACCGGAAAATTCATGAACCCACTTTTACCATTACCTTTTTTTACTGGTACCGGATGATCTCCTATAAAATTGACAGCATCTGCAGGTCAAACTTTATCTTGTTGATCTTCTTTGAAATGTTTAATTTTAAGGAATTAATCCTCAGACACATGTAAAATACTATTTAGTCAGATTAAATTCGGGAAATAAAATCTGGTTTTCATATAATTGTGATGCTGAATGAATTCAAATTAAAGGAATATTTCCTGAAAACGGAGAAGAGAAGAGATCCGGCCTTTTTGATAAAAAATGGGATTAAAGAAATAATACTTGAAAAGAAATTCTTCTTACTCCTTTTAGGTGTCGACATTTTCGGACTTTTGCTGCGACTTATTTGGGTTAAGTATGGTAATATTGACCTTTTTGCGGAGGAGGCACAATATTGGCTGTGGTCGAAAAATCTTGATCTTTCATATTACTCGAAACCACCGCTGATTGCATACGTGAATTTTTTATCCACTTCCTTAATAGGTGCTACTGAGCTTGGGGTCAGAATTAACGCAATAATCATCGGGTTTATTCTGCCATTGCTTATTTTTCAATTTTCTAAAATCCTTTCCCTTTCTGACAGGATTGCTTTTTTTGCTGCTATAATATTAATGGTTATGCCATTTTATAATATTATTTCATTGGTATTTACAACCGATTCTTTAGTTGTCATTTTCTGGTTATTAACCCAAATATATTTGTTCAAGGCGTTTAAGACAAATCGTTTGAAATTTTGGCTTTTTGCAGGCATTTTTCTTGGTTTAGCCAATCTAAGCAAGCCTATAGCGCTGCTTTACTACCCTATAATAATCCTTTATCTATTTAATTTTAAAAGAGAGTTAATCAAGACGAGAGGGTTTTGTGTATTAATAATTACATCATTTCTTCTAATTTCTCCGGTAATAATCTGGCTTGCTAAAAATAATTGGTTGATGATTAAACACATTTTTGCGCTTTCTGGTTTTCAGAAAGGAAATATTCCTTTGATAAAGTCACTTCAAAATATTGTAGAATATATTGTTGGACAAATTTTAATATTATCACCGTTTTTTCTTGGTATTGTTTTTATTATTTTTAAGAAATCTGCAAAAGTCTCAGTCAGGGAAACTAAGGAAAATCTGAACTTCATATTATTCCCTCTGTTATTTATATGGCTGTTTTTCTTCCTTGTTTCAATAAAAAAAAATGAAGTAAACTGGTTGTTTTTCGCATATCCTTCCATATCTGTCTTGTTAAGCTATTTTTATTTCAATCTACAGACAAAAAAAAACCTGTATATATCTATAGTTGCTTCAGCTACAGTAGTTATCCTGCTTACTTATCCCCGGGTTTTTGATACTTTAGGTATTTCTGATCTATACCCTCCAAAAATTGATACCTTTCACAGGATGTATGGCTGGGAGGAGTTAGGTCACAAAGTTTCCTCCTTAGCAAAAAAAGAGAAACAGAAAAGGATTTTTATATTTAGTGACAGTTATCAGGTGGCTTCAGAATTAGCCTTCTATGTTGAAGACAATCCTCAAACATATTGCATAAATACCGGACGCAGGATGAATCAGTTTGACTTGTGGAAAGGATTGGATCAGTTTTATGATCAAGGGTATAATGGCATTTATGTATCATCAGAAGCAGCCGGTCAAAATATATTGAGTTCTTTCATTGGTCCAATAAATCATTATGTTTTTACCACTTACTATCGCGATAAATACCCGATTAAATACCATGTTTATTATCTAAACGGGTACAAAAAATTTTACAACGAAATTATTAACAAATTCTGAAAAAGGGTTTCTGAAGTATCAAAGTTAACAAGCATTACTAATTAGCACATGGCAATTATCAATAATAAGAGACTAAAGATTAAGTCATTTTATCATAAAATTATTTGAAAGACTAATATATTAGTCGTAAATTTGATCTTGTATTGACCAGATAAGTTGATGTATTAAACTTTTAAAACAATGAACGATGAAAAAACCAGTTGTAATTTTCACATTGGCAACACTGTTTTTAGCAACAGCTATCGCTATCGTGGCTTTTATAAGCCCCAACTCTGGTCCTGAAGCTGCAGATTCAATAGTTGGAACCTGGCAGCTGGATTCCTATAAATATGGTGTGACACCAAGTTCATTTACAAGGATCACTGCTGACAGGCCTCATATTAAACTTATTACTGAGAACAGGTTTTTGTGGGTGACATATGATGCCGCAACAAAAAAAATCCTTGAATCGGCGGGAGGAATCTATATCCTTGATGGAGAAAACTATTTGGAATCAATCGATTACGGGTACAATATGGATAGTTACCTTGGAACTAAAAGCACCTTCAAAATTAAGGTCGAAGACGGAATGTTTTACATGTCCGGAGTACTTTCAGATGGGTACAAAATTGAAGAAATTTGGCAAAAAGTAAAATAAAGGCAGTTATGAAAAAGAAAAGCGAATTGCAGCTTACAAGGGCAGAGGAGCAGATAATGAAGATCCTATGGGAGCTTGGGGAAGGGTTGGTAAAGGATGTGCGTGAGCAGTTCCCTGATCCGAAACCTGTCAGAAACACTGTGTCAACCATAATCAGGATATTGGAAAAAAAAGGTTATGTGGGGCACAAGGCTTATGGGAATGTATATGTTTATTATCCCCTGGTTTCAAAAGGACTATATTCCAAAAACCAGCTTTTGGGCTTGATGGAAAATTATTTCGATAATTCATTCCCGGCCATGGTGTCGTTCTTTGCCAAAGAAACTGATCTCACAATCGACGATCTGGACAAAATTCTGAAGGATTTAAAAAATGAATTGTAATGGAGGAATGAATATGTCTGAATTTGGAATATACCTTTTAAAATCAGCCTGCTGGCTTACGGGGTTTGCACTGGTCTATTTTCTGTTCCTCAGGAATGAACGTTTCTTCGCATTAAAACGTATCTTCCTGGTTTCAGGGATCCTGGTATCATTGATCTTCCCTTTTATTTCGTTTCATTACCAGGTTGAATTGCCGCCTCCTGATTTCTCAACTCTCAACCAGGAACAAAGTATCCTATCGTATTCACCTGGTGTTCAGCAGGTAATCACGGGAAATAAATTTGATTTCAAGGATCTGATCCTGTGTGTTTATCTCGCAGGTTTATTTTTAATTCCGGCCTGCAAAGCCGGCCATCTGTTCCATCTGGTCAAGGCTATATACAGGAACCGGCTAGACAGAAAAGACCCGGTGAAGGTGATAAGAGCTTCAGAATTCCGATCGTCATTTTCCTTTTTCAATTATGTTTTTATTGATCCTTCCGTAGGGGAAAATGAATCGAGGGAAATATTGATTCACGAATTGGTGCATGTCAGGCAAAAACACTGGCTTGACCTTCTTCTTGCAGAATTTTTGAGGATACTGCAATGGGCAAATCCAATTGCATGGATTTATACCGGGTTTATACGGCTGAACCACGAACATCTTGCAGACAAAGAGGCTTTGGAACATTCATCTAATCCTGCAATTTACAAAGTGGCTCTCCTGAACCAGATTTACAGGACCCCGCTATTCGGTTTATCAAACCCATTCAATTATTCCTTAAACAAAAATCGTTTTGAAATGATGAAAAAAATAATCACATCGCCTTACCGGAAACTGAAGGTGCTACTCGTAATTCCGGTTATTGCATTTCTGTTTTATGCTTTTGCCGAGCCCGAAATCAACTACTCAGGGCAGATCAATAATTCCATTAAGGAAGCAAGTCTTTCAATGGCCGGGGATATCAGGGGAATTGTCCTGAAAGAAGATGGACAGCCATTTCCCGGTGTTCAGATAGCAGTTACGGGAACAGAGATCAGGGGAACGACTGATGCTTCAGGAAATTTTACGATTTCCGGTGTTCCTGAAGACTCACATATTGTTTTCTCTTACCGCGGCTGCATTACACAGGTTCTTAAGCCGCAATTCTCAGGATCAATGTCGGTCAGGCTGCTAAAAGACCCCGATTATCCGGGGATCAGGATAAGCAGTTCTTATCAAAATGCGATTGTCATAATTGACGGTGTGATTTCAGAAAAGCCACAGGCTGAAGTTCTGAGAGACTTTGATGAGGATCAGATAGCAAGAATGTCAGTATTACCGGAAAAAGATGCACTGTCTAAATACGGGGAAAAAGGGAAAAATGGAGTTGTTGAAATAACCACAAGGAAGAAAGCTGCGGAACTTGGGATAAAAGTTCCGTTCCGCAGGCAAAATCCCGAAGATTATCCAACATTCCAGAATGAAAGTTTTTTAAAGTTCGGCAACTGGCTTTCTGGCAGGATCAATTATCCTGCCGATGCAACTGCCGGGAAAAAAGAAGGCAGGGTAACCCTGAATTTTGTGATTCAGCCAGATGGAAGTCTTACCAACCCGACAATTATGAGCGCCCCCGACCCGGTACTGGGAGAGGCAGTAATAATTGCCGTGAAGGAATCGCCCCAATGGGAACCTGCTAAAAACACCGAAGTCCAGGATCCTTTCAGCACCTCGGTGACAGTACGATTTGAATTGCCTGATAAGGTCATGCCTGATGATACTTATATAATTGTTGAACAGATGCCTGAATATCCTGGCGGCAGTTCGGCATTGCTCGAATTTATTAAAAATAACCTGAGATACCCACAGGCTGCAGTTACTGACAAAATTGAGGGAAGGGTAATCCTCCGGTTTGTTGTAAACACTAAAGGCATGGTCGAAGATGTGGTTGTCTTAAAAGGCGTGCATCCCCTGCTTGATGCTGAGGCAATAAGGGTAGTCAATCAATTGTCCGGTTGGCTGCCTGGTGCGCAGGGGGGAAAACCGGTGAATGTATGGTATATGGTGCCGGTAAATTTCTCCCTCACTCCTGAGACAAGAGGTGTCAAAGCTCCGGAACCTTTTGGTAAGGCTCCATTCGTAAATCCTGAACAGATGCCTCAGTTTCCCGGTGGTCCCCAGGCTATGTTCTTGGCAATTGCCGATCGGTCTCAATACCCGGAAGAGGCAAAAAAGCAGAAACAGCAAGGGAGGGTTTTGGTAAGGTTTATTGTCACATCAGAGGGTAAGGTCAAAGATCCGATCGTCACAGAAAGTGTATATCCTCTGCTTGATGCGGAAGCCATCAGGGTTGTAGGTACATTGCCTGACTTCAAGCCCGGGATGCAGGGAGGAAAACCAGTGGATGCGTATTTTACTGTGCCCATTACGTTCACTTTAAAATAAATGGTTAGGTTACAGGGTAAAAGGTGCGGGAAGATCCCGCACCTTTTTAATTTAAAATCTCAGATTACCCTTTTTAGGATGTGACTACTGGCCGTTACCCCCTGACCAGATCAACCTTCAGAAAGGAGTATTAAAACAGGATTCTTCCTACCTCAAATACAAAGATTGAGTCCCTGAGGCTTTGTTTGCAGAGGGATTAATGAATGAAATACCAGGAATTATCCGACAATTTCCAGTGCTGCCTTATCAATCAGCGCGGGTTTTAGCTTTTCAGACTCTAAAGCTCTAACAATAACAGGTAAAAAAAGTGCTTCCCGGACAGGTCCAATTAAAATATCTGATTTTTCGGTATTGGACATTGAAATTATTGTTGCAAGAAAACATAAATAATGCTTAGTCCGGAACGGGTCACTTCTTCCTTAAATTATTGTAGTCTATATAGTACAAAACTTTAAGTGAAAAACTATTGAACTGATCTGATTCCAGTATATTACGAAGGTTCTCACCATACCTTTTAAGGACAATTTTCTGATTATCAAAGACAGAATTCTTCCAGGCAAATGTAAGTTCTGACCCGGGTGCAAAAACCCATCTGAACAGTAAATCGATATTCAATAAGTTGAAATTCTCATCATGATTTGATAAATATGAAGGATCAGGATCAAGTTTGCCTTCTTCATTCAGGCGGAAGTATTCTTTATATGAGGCACCAGACCAATAATGCCTGACCCTGAGATTTACACCCGCTTTATTGTTAAAAGTAAAGGCCGCAGAGATTGAGTTTTCGATTGTTTTAATATCTCGTCTTGCAAAAATAATAGTATCACTCGTTCCCTGGAATCCTGCAAAACCGCGGTTATTCTTCTCACTATTTATTTCTGTACCGTAAAACGCCTGGAATTTTTTCCCCAGACGGAGACCACCGCCTATGCTTAATCCTCTTGAATATCTGTCGGACCTGTCCGGATTCATGCCTTTAATTATTATATGTCCGAAGAATGGTTTCCGTTGATCCGAGAAAAAGCCAAATTCGTACCTGAAGTTCTGAGGTTCATAGTAATACCTGCCATCGACCCTTGGTTCATAGAAATCATATTTGTTGCCATTAAACCACAGATTAATCAAAGCACAATAATTGTTTTTAAACACCGAAAATGAATTCAGGAAAAGCGAATTTCCGGAAAATGCAAGGTTCCTGAACATCCTGTTATGGTCCCAGGTCACATAATTTTGAGTCTCCTTAAATATCCAGAATGGCTCCCGGATTTTATAAAAGATATATGCATTAGTTGCAAATTCATTGTTCCTTTGCAAATATCCCAGGTCGTTTGGATTGAACTTATCTGAATAGATCCGCTGGGATATCCCGAAATTCAATTTTCCACTATTTTTTTCTATCCCCAGGGTTGAGAAGAATCCGGTCTGCTTTTCATTCTCATTTCTTATACTGATTCCTCCTTTTCCCTTGAGTGCTATTGATTTTCCCTTATTGCGCAGCTGAAAATCAGTTGCAGTAACATTAGCTGAGAACGGATTATCTGCCATAATGACATTGGAGTTGACCAGACTTACATATGAATTGTTCTTTAATGTTTTGTCAATTACAGATACATTATAATTTGTAAGTGGCTGTATAAGTACGTTTCTTTTCCCGCCACTGATTGTATCATTAAGTAGAGCGTAGGAAGGAAGTGATAATGAATTGAGTAATCCTAATCCCCAGCCATTCTGAGTGCGACCGGATAGCTTTGTTGCATTAAGGAGCTGAGTCTCTGAAGGATTGAATTCCAGAATCTCATTTTCCGATAATTCCTGATTTAATTTTCCGGAAAATTTTGGTGAAGCACCGATCCGTCTTGAATAAAATATATCACCACGATTAAACAGTTCAGTACCCTCTGTAAAAAACTGCCTTTTTTCGGAATAGTATAATTCGTATGGGGAAAGGTTTAGCTGCTTATCATCCGATTGGATCTGCCCAAAATCGGGGATCAGCATCATATCCAGAGTAAAGCTCTCATTAATACCATACTTCAGATCCATTCCTCCTTTATATTTCAGATCGGGTGAAGAGAGACCGGACATTGATTGGGTATATAAGGCTGAGAACGGACTTATTGATAACCGTACCGGGGGTTTGAGATTCTTTATTCCCGTCATCTGTCCCTCCTGGTGAATTATTCCGGCTATCTCGAGATTAATCCGGTTCCAGGAATTATTGGAACTATATCGTCTGATGTTTCTGAACATATTCAGTCCCCAGTTACCACCGCCATTCTCCGGAAACCGTAGCGCCGAATAAGGAATCCTCATTTCAGCAATCCAGCCTTCATCGGTTAATCTTGTCCTGCTCTGCCAGACAGCATTCCAGTTTACATCCTCATAATCACGATCGCTTTTCACTGCTTTCAGATCGGTCTGTACTCCGGCCGGAGTAACAAAGAAACCATAGGCAACCTGCCCCTGGTTGTAGGGATCAAAGTAAATTCCAAAATAGTCAGACATACCTATGTTATCACGCTCGGACAGGAAATTAAATATACTGTCGGGAGCGCTGTCAGACAACTTAGCACCTACATATATTGCAGTTTGATCATAAAAAATATACACTTCCGATTCCTGCATGGAAGGCCTTCCATTGTAAGGAAGTAACTGAACAAAATCCTTTGCAGGTTCAGCTAATGAATAACAGGTCTCATCAATCACCCCGTCAATTACCAGAGGTGTATTGATATTTATTGCTTCCGCAGATTTCTTTTCCTGTGCAGAAAGGAGGACGGAACTTAAGATTACCAATAAGCTGCAAATTAATTTCATACTAATATTTATTTACTGGTTCACGGATGATCTCCGGGAACAAAACTAATCCGGGAAATCCGGGAAGTCGACCGGAAAAGTGATTCTGCAATTTTCAGGACCAAATTACCTGACAGTTTATAAGCCTGGAACCTGAACAATAATATTGTAATCAATCCTTTAAGAGGAGATGCTATATCTAATAAGTTAGTATATTTGTTTGAAGAAATTATCGAACAGCGGATAATATCTGATATATATGAAGGAATCAGGGATCCTTGATATTATTAATTCGATTGCAGTATTTCAACTTCTCTTTTTCACTGTATATCTTTTCATCAGGGGCAATAAGATCCCATCCACTTTTTTCCTGAAGATTCATCTCATCTTTCAGCTCATTTCATACATTAATTATCTGTACTACAGCCGTGAGTATAGTATGCTCCGACCTTTACTTCTGCTCTCTATACCAAGCACCCTTCTCTGGGCTCCAACTTTTTATTTCTATATCCGGTCAAGATTATATATAAAATTCACACCGTCCCTTAAGCTTATGATACATGGGGTACCCGCAATACTACTGATGATTTATATAGTGACTTTATTGATTCAAGGTGAGCTCTTTCATGAAAGAGTTACGCAACTGGGAAAGGTTTTATATTACTTTTATAAGATTCAGCTTCTGGTTTACAACATTTACACTCTGTTCATTATTTATAAATATCAGCATGATATAAAATTCCAAACCTCTGCCAGCGAAAGTCAAAAACTCAGCTGGCTTTTCCTCATAACTTATGGTATAACAATTAACTCGCTGACGGGCTTTGTACTTAATTTTATAACACAGTTTACAACGATGTATTGGGGATACCTCTTTTTCCTGATTTTCATAAATATTTTCTTCTTTAAAGCAATTATCCAGCCTGACCAGTTTCTTGGGATTGATGAAAAGAAACTATTACCGGTAAAATTGACTAAAGATAAGATTATTAATTACTTCCAAAGAATTGAAGAAATCATTAACTCCGATCAGTTATTTCTTGATCCAGATCTCAATCTTCATAATGTGGCTCATGCTGTAAAACTTTCTGACCGTATAGTTTCTCAGACTATTAAACAGAATGTTGCATTGAATTTCACTGATTACATTAACAGGAAGCGCATTGAATATGCAAAAGACGTGCTAAGGTCTACGACCAAATCGGAGAAAAATGTCCTTGAAATACTTTATGAAGCAGGATTTAATTCCAAATCTGTTTTTAATTCGCAGTTTAAAAAGCATACCGGTCAATCACCAACTGATTACCGCAATTTGAACAGTAAGGATAACTAGTACCTTTTTCAATAAAAATCTTCTATCTCATTTTATGCCTGGGCTATGGAAAAATTTATTTTTCCATAGCCCAGGCAGTTGACCTTTAATAAAATCATCAGGGCACAAACAATACCCAATGTAAAACCAACCTGATTAATTAATGAATATTCCTTGAACCGTACTAATTACCATACTCCTATTATGATGTGATTTTTAAACACAGTCTTTGTGAGAACAAAACCAGATCCGGAAGGTCAGGCAGATCAGGACTCCCACCAGAAAAATTGTTCAGGAATCTTTCAGTACCATATATTTGGTCCTGTTTCCTGTTTAGTCATTTTTCAGGTCGATTTCATCCAAACCGCGGATATACATTTGTAAAATCATTTCATATTCTGTTACAGATCAGAACCCGTTTTCAGAACATAATCCAGGTCTAATAAACCAATTTTAATGATGATTAAAAGCTTATCAAGGAATTTTCAACAGTTTAAATCAAACATTATGAAATCATCGGGTAGTTTATTCAGAAGTCTGGCTTTTATGTGTTTTCTCATTTGCAAAGTGGCAGACATTGACGCTCAGTTACCGAATGTAAGGAAGGAATATATTTCAAATGAACCACTCTGGCAAAAAATTGATGAATTATGCGTGAAGTCTGAGAGGAGAGTGATTGCGTGGCGCAGGGATATTCATCAACACCCGGAGCTGGGGAACCGTGAATTTCGTACTTCAAAACTTATTGCAGAACATCTTGAAAAACTTGGTATTGAGGTGCAGACCGGAGTCGCCCACACAGGAGTTGTAGGCATCCTGAAAGGAAAATCTGAGGGTCGGGTAATTGCCCTGCGTGCGGATATGGATGCCTTACCTGTTAAGGAAATGGTCGACCTTCCTTTTGCTTCAAAAGTGATGACTGATTATAACGGGAAACAAGTACCTGTTATGCATGCATGCGGTCATGATGCACATGTCGCCATATTAATGGGTGTAGCAGAAGTATTGTCACAGGTCCGGAATGATTTATCCGGAACTGTAAAGTTTATATTTCAGCCGGCTGAGGATAGTAATCCCGACGGAGAAGAAGGGGGAGCACCCTTAATGATCAAAGAGGGCGTTCTGGAAAATCCCAAAGTTGATGCTATTCTGGGCCTTCATGTAGTACCATATCCTGCGTCTGCAATAAGTTACAGGGCAGGAGGTATATTCGCTGCAGTAGATAATTTTAATATCACAGTAAAGGGGAGGCAAACTCACGGGGCCCTCCCATGGACCGGAATTGACGCTATTACAATTTCAGCTCAGATCGTTTTAGGATTACAGACGATCATAAGCCGCCAGATTGACCTGACTGAGGCTCCGGCTTTTTTAACAATTGGTACCATACATGGAGGTACACAGGTTAACATTTTATCAGGGGAAGTTAAGCTGGAAGGCACTGTTAGAACTTTTTCCGCAACCATGAAAAAGGAAATTCAGGAAAGAATCAGGCAAACGGCTGCGAATATTGCTGAAAGCGCAGGGGCGACTGCCGATGTTTTCTTTATTCCTGGTGTACCGGTCGTTTATAATGATCCTAAATTGACGGAAATGCTGAGCGGCACTTTAACTAAAGTTGCCTCGGAAACCGGAATTTCTGTCGCACGCCCTATTACAGTCGGGGATGATTTTGCTTTTTATACTAAAAATCTCCCAGGAATGTATTTTCTGCTTGGTATCACTCCAGATGGCGTAGACCCAATGAAAGCCATTAATCACTCTCCATTTTTTGTAATTGAAGAAAGTGCACTGATTAAAGGTGTTGAAGCCTTTTCACATATGGTGTTAACCTACTTATGGGAAAATAATTAATCATTATTGAAATAAGGCATCGTCTTAAATCAAGTCTCGTCTTTTAATTGGTTGAATAAATAGTTGATTACTAAAGCAGAACCCTATGTTGTATAACTACCTTAAAATTGCTTTACGGAACATCCGCAGGCAGAAATTTTATGCTTTTATAAATATAACCGGATTAACTATCGGATTAGTTGCAAGTCTGTTGATCATACTTTATATTGTCGATGAATTCAGTTTTGACAGGTTCCACGAGGATGCCGGCAATATATACAGGATTAATCTGATGGGACGCATGTCAGGACAGGAATTCAACTCACCTAATACATCCGCTCCTGTTGCATCGGGATTCATGAACGAAATACCCGGGGTGGAACAGGCCTGCCGGATTGCTCTCTGGGAAGATATGGCAATCGAACACGGGGAAGATCTGTTTACTGAAAAAACAGTACTTGTTGCAGATTCAAATTTCTTCAATTTCTTTAGTTTTAAACTTCTTTCCGGCGATCCGGTAAATGTCCTCGCAAAACCAAATTCCATAGTACTGACAGAAACAGCTGCAAATAGAATATTCGGGTATTCAGGACCAGGGGATAACAGCTGTATCGGGCAGAGTCTGGAATTTGGAAATGATAAACGTGTCTGTAACATTACCGGCATTTGTGAAGATCCTCCTCCAAATTCACACTTCCACTTCAGTATGATCCTTTCTATGGAATCCTGGGATTATAGTCATAGCTCTGTCTGGGTATCCAACTCCCTGCTTACGTATATCAGGCTTGGTGAGGACCTGGACCAGGATCTGGTAGAATCTCAAATTCAGGAGCTTGTAAAAAAACATATAGGCCCGCAGGCCCAGAAATATCTTGGGATGTCATTTGAGGAATTCCTGGAAAAGGGGGGAGCATATGGTTTTTACCTGCAGCCATTGACCGGGATTCATTTTGCATCAGATGTTGATCTTCACCTCGAACCGGGCGGCAATATGAAAACAATCTATCTATTGGCTGGGATTGTGGTCTTTATCATTGTAATAGCCTGCATTAATTTCATGAATCTCTCAACCGCAAGGTATTCCGGAAGGGCAAAAGAAGTTGGCATAAGAAAATCTATGGGAAGTACAACCGGCAGGCTCCGGACACAGTTTCTCACAGAGTCGGTTTTATACACACTGCTATCTTTACTTCTTGCCCAGCTTATTCTCATATTAATACTTCCGCAATTCAATATCCTGTCTGGCAAACTTCTTAACCTGAAGGCATTATTTAATTTTTACTATATCTCCGCCATTATCTGCCTTGTTGTGATAACAGGCATTATTGCAGGCAGCTATCCGGCATTCTATCTTACGTCATTCAAACCTGTTGACACTTTAAGAGGTAAACTCAAAGCCGGGATAAAAAGTAAAGGTATCAGGCAAATACTTGTGATCTTCCAGTTTACAATGTCAACAGGATTAATAATTTGTACGCTCCTTATATATAAGCAGTTACAATTTATTCAAAACAAAGACACCGGCTTTGATAAAAATAACCTGATAGTACTTAAAAGCGCAGGATCACTTGGCACGAATGCAAATGCCTTTAAGGAGGAACTCTTAAAAATGATGGAGGTTGAAGATGTAAGCATCTGCAACCTGGTTCCTCCGGATGTCAGTTATTCTGATATATTCCGGCCTGTTGGAGAGGACACACAGGAACGGGGCAGTAATTATTGTATTGCAGATGAGGATCTTATGTCTACACTAAAGCTGACTTTGGTCGATGGCAGATTCTTTTCAAAAGAGTTTTCCTCCGATGTTAACGGAGTTGTAATTAATGAGGCGGCAGCCCGGCTTTTCGGTTTTGACAATCCGGTTGGAGAAAAGATACAGACATTCTGGAAAGAGAACAATCTGGATACACGCGAAATAATCGGTGTGGTTAAGGATTATAATTTTCAGTCATTGGAAGAAGAGATAACATCCCTTCTCATATTCCCGGGGAAAGAGGGTGATAAAATTGTGGTCAGACTTACACCCGGTGATATAAACAAAAAGATAAGCCATATTGAATCAAAATGGAAATCCTTCCCGGAAAGCGGTTCATTTGACTATTCTTTCATTTCGGATGATTTCAGTGCAAAATTCCGAAAAGAACAACAGTTGGGAAGGATCTTTCTTGTATTTACCCTCCTGGCGATTGTTATAGCGTCAATGGGATTGTTTGGCCTGACATCCTTTACCGCAGAACAGAGATCCAAAGAGATTGGCATACGTAAAGCTATGGGATCATCCTCAGAAGGTATAATAAAATTATTATCGATGGAATACCTGAATCTTGTTTTTATTTCGTTTTTTATTGCCGCTCTGCTGTCGTATTTAATAATAAGCTGGTGGCTGAATAATTTTGCTTATAAAACTAACATTGGTACTTATTCCTTTATTGCCGGAGGAATTATATCCGGATTAATAGCGATTTTATCAGTAGGTTATCAATCGCTAAAAGCAGCCTCAAGGAATCCGGTTGATTCCCTGAAGTATGAATAACCATAATTAAAAATTCCAAACCTGACGAAGACTTATGTTTAAGTAAATTTAATAAATCAATACAATGTTTTTCCAGTTTTTTAAAACCTCATTACGGATATTTATCAGGGAAAGAGTTTATTCCATCCTTAACGTACTGGGACTCTCGACCGGAATTGCCGTTGCCCTCATCATTTTTCTTTATCTGCAAAATGATCTTACCTATGACAGGTATAATGATAATGCAAAGAATATTTACCGTGTCAATTCAATTTACATTTCGTCAGGCAAAGAGAATAAATTTGCCCTGTCTCCGGTTTCCTTCGGACCAAGAATAAAGGAGGAACTACCGGAGGTAAGATCTTATACGAGGATTGCAGGTTTGGGAAAAAGAATGTTAAGCCCTGGTGATGAGAAATTTTATGAAGAAGGCATATACGTGGCTGATTCAACAATTTTTGATGTTTTCACTCATCACTTTATTTTTGGCAGTCCGGGGACATGCCTAAGATCGCCCAATAGTATTGTCCTGACTGAAACCCTTTCCAGGAAATACTTCGGGGATAATAATCCCATTGGAGAGATCCTGATTCTTGATAAATCTCAATCGTTTCAAGTTACAGGTGTGATAAAGGATCTTCCTGAAAATGCACATCTTCGTTATGATGCACTGTTGCCGTTTAAACTGTATGATCCCAACGGGGAATCAAAAAATGCATCTTTTTTTGACATTAATGTGTATACTTACCTTTTGATGCCTGATGATTATGATCTCCAAAAGTTTAATGAAAAATTTCCTTCATTTTATGAAAAATATGCAGCGGGTTTAGGTAAAAAGCTCAATCAGCAGTATAAAGCTGTTCTCCAGCCTTTCCTGAAAATCCATTTTTCAAAGGAATGGTCATATGATCTTCCGAATGGTAACAGAACGTATATTATAGCTTTTCTGATAATAGGATTGTTGGTATTGACCCTGTCGTGTATAAATTATCTGAACCTCACAACAGCAAGGGCTGAAAGCAGAAGAAAAGAGATTGCCGTAAAGAAGATATTGGGATCAAAACGTTCCGACCTGGTGAAGCAGTTTCTTGGCGAATCGATTCTTCTGGCAATTGCAGGCATGATACTGGCACTTGGAATTGCACAGTTCGTACTTGGATTCACTTCATTTAACCAGTTAATAGATAAGAATCTCCAGATAGAAGTGACCAGGAATACATTTCTACTGGCAGCTATTATTTTATTGACAATGCTTGTCGGTCTGGCTTCGGGTTCCTATCCGGCCTTTTATTTATCTCATGTACACCCGTTAAGGTCAATGCAGAGAAATTTTGAGCATTCTCCAATTTCATTCAGGAAATTGCTTGTGATATTGCAAATTGTAATTTCGACAGGTGTAATAATCTGCACTAATTTAATTAACCTGCAGATAGAATTTGTCAGAACAAAGGACCTTGGTATTAATAAACAGAATCTTCTCATCGTGCCTTTGCGTGATACACTCGTGTCGAACCATATCAGCGCTTTAAAAGAGAAACTTAAATTAAATACAGCAATTGAGTCGGTATCAACTGCGTATTCCCTGCCGGCAGGAGGACTGGGGAACAACCTTTACAGGGCTGAAACGGAAAACGGAATGGAAGAAAACAATTTTTACAGCCTTTATACCAGCTATGATTTTATCAGAACTATGGAAATAACATTGTTGACCGGAAGAGACTTTAACCGTGAAATTTCATCTGATTACAGGTCAGCGTTTATTATAAATGAAACACTTGCAAAAAAAATGATGTGGAATGCTCCACTCGGAAAGAGGTTACAGCAAAGTTTCGGAGCCGATGGCATACCGTATTTTGACGGTGTAGTCATTGGAGTTGTGAAGGATTTCAATTATGCCTCATTACATAATCCGATCGAACCTATGGTTCTCAGGTTACAGGGTCAGGAAGGTGGACAGTTGCTTGTTAAAATGACAGGGCAAGACCTGATGAAGACCATGAAATACATTGAAACAACATGGAAGGAGTTTTCGGATGAGTTTCCTTCAGATTATTCTTTTATTGACAGGAATTTTGACATGCTGTATAAAAAAGACCAGCAGCAGAACAGACTGGTGAAGATTTTTTCATGGATTTGTATCCTGATCTCTGTTCTGGGCTTATTAAGCCTTTCATCTTATATTACGAAGACAAAGACTAAGGAGATTGCTATCCGCAAAGTGTATGGTGCATCCTTCAAAAATGTAGTACTGATGCTATACCGTGAAATACTGATACTTGTGCTGGTTGCAGCAATTATTGCGGCACCTCTGTCATACTGGCTGACAGGGAAGCTTCTAAATGCCTTTGCATACAGGGTGGGATTCAGTATCAAAACGGCCCTCATCACAGTGGCCGGGGCAATCATACTGGCGCTTGGAACGGTAACCTATCACTCACTTAAAGCTTCATATACAAATCCGGCAAAATCGCTTAAGTACGAATGAAAGAATTTTTGTGTGCCTTCCAGGATTTATAAAAAAAAGAAATTAAATTGCCTTCCTTCAGAGGGGGGCATCTAATTTCGGAATGGATGATCGCATAAACGATAAGGAAGATTCCCGGGTATTGAGATGAGCAATGGATGATTAAGGGATTGTTAAAAAAATCCTTTTTAACCGCAAAGAACGCAAAGATGTCGCAAAGAACGCAAAGCTAAGACACATAATTTCAGCGCTTTGCGAACTTTGCGTCTTTCCTTTGCGCTCTCTGCGGTTAAAGGATTTTGACTTAGTCAACAGCCCCTTAATTTTTTCTGATCTTTGTTTATGAATCTTTTTAATTGAAAAAGAAGATGAAACATTGTATGACAATCTTTCGTATAATATTAATAGCATTTTTACTGCAATCTGCAGGGGTCTCTGGTTTTTCAGGTCCGGGCAAACCAAAAGGAGGAAAGCATTACCTGAAAATCAAATCGCCTGATGATCTCAAGGCTATGTTCCGCTATACAGGCGACAGCGTTTGTTTTATAAGCTCTCACCGGGGAGGACCTGAAAATCACCTTTGCGAGAACTCCATTGCGACATTTGAGAATACGCTTAAGCACACATATTCCATGATGGAGATCGATCCTCACTGGACAAAGGACAGTATTCTGGTAGTCATGCACGATCCCACCCTACAGCGCACATCGACAGGGAAAGGCCGTATTTCTGATTTTACACTGAAGGAGCTTAAGGATCTCCGGCTGAAGGATGTAAAAGGAAATGTTACTGATAATAAGATCCATACACTGAAAGAGGTATTGAAATGGGCAAAGGGCAGGGCGATCCTTGTGATGGACAAAAAGGAAGTTTCAATGCAGGACAGGGTGAGGGCAGTCGAAGAAAGCAAGGCTGAGGCTTATACAATAATAATGGCCTATACATTCGATGAGGCAAAGATCTGCTATAACATGAACAAATATATAATGATGCAGGTCTTCATACCAAACCCTGAAAAGTTGAAGGAATTCGATCAGACAAGAGTACCGTGGTCGAATGTGGTTGCTTTTGTAAGCCACCAGATGCCTGCCGATACCAGGATTTTCGACATGATCCATCAGAAAGGCGCACTTTGCATCCTTGGCACGTCGAGGAATCTCGATCTTGAAGTTATAAGTGGCCGTGTACCCGATATTCGTCACCTGGAAAAAGATTACAACGATTTTTACAGGAAGGGTGCAGACATTCTTGAAACAGATATTCCGGTGGAGGTTTGCAAGGTTGTTGCACGCAGAATGTCATCACCAACATACCGGGCTAAATTCCTGAAATGATATTGAGATAAAATCGAAACTATGAAAGATTCCTCACTCCTTTATACAGGTTTGGCAGCGCTGGCACTCCTTCCTGTGAGTAATAACAGCTCAGCACAGGGCAGGTCTTCAAAGCCGAATATTATCTTCATAATGGCCGACGATCTGGGCTATGGTGATATTGCATGCTATGGATCGAAATACATCAGGACCCCGAATATCGACCGCATGGCACAGGAAGGCATAAGGTTCACACAGCATTATTCCTCTGCGCCTGTCTCAGCCCCGGCAAGGTGCTGCCTGATGACAGGGAAGCACCTCGGCCACAGCTATGTCAGGAACAACTTCGAGATAAAGAGCGAAAATCCTGCGGAACAAGGTCAGATGCCGCTTCCTGAAAATACGGAAACGGTTGCAAAAATGCTCAAAAGAGCAGGCTATTCAACTGCAATTATCGGAAAGTGGGGACTTGGTTCCATGAATTCCACCGGGGCTCCCGGGAAACAGGGATTTGATTTCTTTTACGGATACAACGACCAGAATCATGCCCACAACCACTATCCTTCATTCCTTTGGAGGAATAATAAGATGGAAAAGCTCGATAATCCTGAGTTTACAGTGCATCCTAAATTCGACCGTAATGCTCCTCATGGACCGGATGAATACAAAGAATACCAGGGCAATGCCTATTCACTCGACTTAATGTCGGATGAAGC
>Ga0105095_10000356_pt1 | contig 21825 bp, 17 predicted proteins | sample PPLLak2March2015_2_FD_79180 | JGI IMG/M metagenome (GOLD analysis project Ga0105095, IMG submission 79180) | Freshwater sediment microbial communities from Prairie Pothole Lake near Jamestown, North Dakota, USA - PPLs Lake P8 Core (3) Depth... | ecosystem: Environmental > Aquatic > Freshwater >...
TCGGACTTAAGCGTACCTGCAGATTCAGGAATGTATTTCTTCTCAGCAAGCATACCCGCTATTGCCACAGGTCCAATAATCGGGATATACCTTGCAAAAAACATGACAATACCGCACAATATATTCCAGAAATAAACATTGTCACCTAATCCTTCAAAGCCTGACCCGTTGTTTGCATTTGAAGATGTAAATTCATAAAGCATTTCTGAAAAACCATGATAAGAAGTATTATTCAGCCACGGTATGCTTGCATCCTTGGCAACCATATATGATGAAATCGCAGTTGGAACCAAGACCAATAAAGGTGTTACTAATACAACAAGCGCAGCAATTTTAACTTCCCGGGCTTCTATTTTTTTCCCGAGAAATTCAGGTGTACGTCCTACCATTAACCCGGAGATAAAAATTGCAATTATGATATAAACAAAGAAGTTTATAAATCCGACACCAACTCCGCCATAAAGAGCATTTATGTGCATATCAAACATGTAGATCAAACCTGAAATAGGGGTGTGGCTGTCGTGCATAGAATTAACTGAACCGTTAGAAGTTGAAGTTGTAGAAACTGCCCAGTACGCTGATGCTGCCGAACCAAACCGTACTTCCTTTCCTTCCATGCTTCCAAGTGATTGATCTACTCCAAGTTTTGCTATTTCGGGGTTTCCGGCTGTTTCAAAACTTACGGCGGTAAAAACGAAGGTAAGAAATAGGACTGTCATAATTCCAAAAAAGATCCAGGAAAGTTTTTTCCTATTTAGGTAATAGCCAAATGCAAAAACCAAAGCTATAGGGACTAAAAGGATGGAAAAATTCTCGGTTATATTTGTCAGGTAATTTGGATTCTCAAAAGGATGAGATGAATTGGGCCCAAAATATCCGCCCCCGTTAGTGCCTAACTGTTTTATTGAAATCATTGAAGCGACAGGACCTGTTGCTACATTTACTGTATCGCCGTTTAATGTCGTTGTCTGATACAGTCCCTCAAAAGTTTGAGGCATTCCATTAAGCAAAAGAATTATTGATACCACAAAAGCTAATGGAAATAATATTCTTGTATTACTTTTTAAAAATAAATTATAAAAATTGCCAAGGTCTGTTGCCTGCTTTAGCGATAATCCTTTGAATATTAAAGCAAGCGCTGCAATCCCTGTTGCGGCACTTACAAACTGGAGGAATGTAAATACTAGCATCTGCGATAAATAAGAAGCACCGGTTTCACCTGAGTAATGCTGGATATTAGTATTTGTAACAAAGCTAACAACCGAATCGAAAGCAAGAGCCGGTTCCATATTTGTTATACCTGCAGGATTTAAAAAAGGAATTGATCCCTGTAAAAGAAGAATCAAAAACGACCAGGCAAAGAAAACACTATTAAGTAAAAGCAATGACTTCATATTCTTTTTCCAGTCCATCTTTTCATTTGGATCTATCCTTGAAATTCTGAATATGAAATTTTCAAGAGGAGCGAGAAAGTCTGTCCAGACTTTTTCTCCTTTAAAAACCTTGCTTATATATTTTCCAAACGGAATTGCAAGAATGACCGTAATTAAAAAACTAAATAAAATGCCAGTTATTTCAGAATTCATCATCTCTCCTTAAAATTTTTCAGGTTTGATTAATACATAAAAAAGATACAGACCTATAAGAATGCTGACAATTAAAAGAATGACCACTTGACTCTCCTTTAAAGGCTGTTAAAAAAATCTATCGATTTGTCAACTACCCAGAAACAAAACGCACTTAGTAATATCATTAAGAAAGTAACCATATTTATTTCTCCATTTTTTTTAAAAAGGATTTTTACCGCAATCTGGCAGGTTATACGCAAAGAGCAGTCCAATCCAATTATTGTTCAAAAAATGAATGGATTTTGATTGAAATTGTTTTTAGGAAAGGCTGCAGTCTTTCATAATGGAAAGAGGATTTTCAAAATGGCATGGTAGAAAAACGATACTGTTGTGTATTCGAGAATAAAAAAATGTCAGATATTTTGCATAGATTTTGAATATAGAAATGAAAAAAAACTTTTTCTATGAAACTACAAAATAAAACCATCAGCATTTCAACCGGGAAGCAGTATTTCTTATCAACTTTTGCACTATTTGTCTTCATAACTATTTTGTATTTTATACAGGGTGTTGTAGGATATCAAACTGTTTCCTTGATCCTTTTGTTAATAATATTTCTTCTTCCGCTTTTTAATTTCGAAAGAGGACCAATTATATTATCTGCCGTAATAAGTGCACTTGCATGGGATTACTATTTTATCCCGCCTCATTTTACCATGCACATTACCAAACCGGAAGATGTAATGATGTTGTTTATGTTTTTTATCGTAGCTATTACCAATGGTGTTTTAACCGCAAGACTGAAAGAGCAGAAAAATAATATGGCCGTAAAAGAAATAAGATCGAATGCATTGTATAAGCTGCTAAAAAGTTTGTCCGGTGTCAGAGATCTTAATGATGTTTCCGAAAAGGCAGTTAAAGAAATAGAGGCTACATTTGGATTTAAGTCGGCGATCTTTTATTCTATTGATTATAATAAATTGAATAGAAATCCTCACCCGGCTAGCAGTTTTATTCCGGATGAAATGGAATGGCTTGCTGCTGAATTGTCTTTTGTGAACAAAACCGAAACAGGTAAGACTACTGCTACCCTGCATGATACCGATGCTATTTATTTTCCCATAAAAACTAATGGCTCTTTATTTGGCGTTTTAGGAATAAATATAAATGATGATATAAAATCGAATCCTGATGAGATGCAGTTTCTTAGAAAATATGTTTCGGAACTTTTTCCATTTATTGAAAAGTACTCAGTTCATTCAATCCCGTAAGATTGCAGTTTACGGTACAGAGTCGTTAGCCCTATTCCCAATAGCTCGGCTGCTTTGGTTTTGTTTCCATTTGTTTGTTTAAGAATTGAAAGGATATGATTCTTTTCTACTTCTTCTAGATTCGATGGTAAAGAATGATTTGCTGTTTTATTTATAATATCTTTGGGAAGCAACGATTCATTTAATATTTTTCCTTCGGATAAAATAACTGCTCTTTCAATTATATTTCTTAATTCTCTAATATTACCCGGAAAGTTATAATCTTCTAATTTTTGATAAAAAGAAGGAGCAACCTCAAAGATGTTTCTGCCGATTTTTTGAGAATAAAATTTAATAAAATATTCAGCCAGCGGTTTTATATCCTCTTTCCTGTTTCGCAGAGGAGGAATTTCAATTTTCATAACGGAGATTCTATAGTACAGATCTGCCCGGAAATTACCTTTTTCAATTTCTTCCTCAAGGTTCCTGTTCGAAGCCGTAATAATTCTTACATCTACCTGAGTTGGTTTAGTATCCCCGGCTTTTATAAAGTTATTTGTCTCTAAAACTCTTAAAAATTTTGCCTGAAGAGACTGGTCCAATTCACCGATTTCATCTAAGAATAAGGTCCCTTTATGCGCTTCCTCAAATAATCCTTTTTTATTTTTTGTTGCACCGGTAAAAGCACCTGCCACATAACCAAATATTTCCGACTCCAGGAGGTCCTTTGCAAAAGCGCTGCAGTTTATGGCTACAAAATTATTTTTACTTCTCTCCCCACAATAATGAATTGATTGTGCGAATATCTCTTTGCCTGTTCCGGTTTCACCGGTTAATAGAACCGGTACATTTGTTTCTGAAACTTTCTTTGCAATATCAACGGCATCTTTTATAACTTTAGAGGTACCGGTTATGTTATTAAAATTATATTTTTCTCCAACTTGCTTCTCAAGCTGCTCAATCCTGTATTTCATCCTAACATTTTCCATTGCCCGCTGAATAACAGGAATAATTTTATTATCTTCATCACCTTTGGTTATATAGTCAAAAGCACCTTCTTTAATCGCATGCACTCCGTCTTCTATGGTACCGTAAGCCGTTATTACAATTACTTCAGTCAAAGGATTAAGCTGCTTAATCTTTTGAATTAGATCTAATCCGTTGATATCCGGTAGACGTACATCTGCAACAACAACTGCAAAGTCTTCCTTTTGCGCTAAAGCCAAGCCTTTTCTGCCGTTTTCAGCACAAAGTACTTTAAAACCTTCCAGAGTTAAAAGTTTTGTCAGAAGACTTCGAAGATCGGCTTCATCATCTATAATTAATACAGAATCTTTCACTTTTTTATATTCTGCAATTTTAATGCATTAAAAATAACTATAAAGTTTCTCTTATCCTTCATTTAATTTATACAAAAGTTGCATCATTTCTCTATCTTGGTTTTGCCTAAATTGAGCTATATAATTAGCATGGTTATTTTGAGGATAAAATAATACCTTAAAGTTAAAATCATAAAAAGTGTTGTATACTGATACTTATTCTAACTATTAACTTAACCTGTATCTAAATACTGATTTCATTCCTACTTTTGTTCCAAGAATTTTGCATTTGATAAAAACAGCGGCTTCAATGAAAAATAATATATAAGAAATCTATTAATTGAAAAAACATAAATATGATAATGTAAAAACCGAACTCTTAAATAAATCTTACGAAGAGCTTGAGCTTAGAGTTTTGGAAAGAACTAAGGAATTGGAAAAAGTCAATGCAAATCTTAGAAAGGAAATTCAAAGACACGAACTAACTCAGCAAGTTTTAAGGGACACCAAGGCGCGTTTATCCTGTATTGTTAAGTCGGCTATGGATGCAATTATTTCAATTAATTCAAATCAAAAAATTATTCTTTTTAATGAAGCCGCAGAAAAAATGTTTATGTGCAAAGCTGAAGAAGTAATCGGTACATCTATCTCAAGATTTATTCCGGACCGTTTTAAGAAAGTTCATGCACAGCACATCAGTCTATTTGGCAATACCGGAATTACAAACCGTTCAATGAGCAGCCTTGGTGCAATCAGCGGGATTAGAAATAACGGTGTGGAATTCCCTATTGAAGCATCAATTTCCCAGGAAGAGGTATCAGGGAAAAAAATTTATACGGTAATCTTAAGAGATATTACTAAGAGAAAACGTACAGAAGAAAGTATGGAAGCATCTTTAAAAGAAAAAACAGTGCTGTTAAAAGAAATACATCACCGGGTAAAAAACAATATGCAAGTAATTTCCAGCATTTTAAACCTCCAATCCAACTATATACGGGATAAGGAAGCCCTAGAAGTTTTTAAGGAAAGCCGGAATCGAGTCAGATCGATGGCGTTAATTCATGAAAAACTCTACCTGTCCGGAAATCTATCCAGCGTGAATATTGAAGATTACATTAAGGACCTAAGTGAAAAATTATTCACTTCTTACCGCCATGAAGCAAAGAATGTCAGTTTAAAATTAAATGTGGATGAGCTTTTTCTTGAAGTGGATAAATGTATAGCAATCGGACTTATTCTAAATGAATTAATATCAAATTCACTTAAACATGCTTTTGTTAATAAAACAGGCGGGGAGATTTTTATAACTCTCCGTCAGTTAAAAGATAAAATACTTCTTACTGCTGAAGACAATGGCATTGGATTAACTGAAAATTTTAATTTTAGAAATACGGAATCATTGGGATTGCAGCTGGTTGTTTCTTTAGTTGATCAGCATAACGGCAATATTGAATATGACGGCAGAAGGGGGACTAAATTTACAATATCATTCCAAACAAGCTAGCTTATAATTTCTTCGCGTCTTTTTAAAAAGATCTTTCACTAATTCGATTCAAGTCCATTCTTTGCACAATTCTTTTGCTTCTGCATTAGCTCGGAGAGGTGTTTCGTTTTTTATCATAAAAGAACTACTAGGTCACTAAGATTTGACAAAAACTCAAATTAATTCTCCTCTGCAGAAACAAAATTTGATAAAAGCGGTAAATCATTTATAATTAAGAGGGGGAAATTCCCCCTCATTTTAATTACCTGTTCTTAAATGCTTTTATTCCGGCAAAAGAAGAATTATTTCCTAACTCTTCTTCAATTCTAATAAGCTGATTAAATTTTGCTATTCTTTCACTTCGGCACCCGCTTCCTGTTTTTATATGCCCGGCATTAGTTGCAACTGTCAAATCTGCAATAGTGGTATCTTCAGTTTCGCCGCTTCTGTGCGAAATGAAATTATTGTAATTGTTTTTCTTTGCCAGATTAATTGTTTGAAGCGTTTCGGTTATGGTTCCAATCTGATTTAATTTTATAAGGATAGAATTGGCGATTCCTTTTTCAATTCCTTCTTTTAATATTTTTGGATTCGTACAAAAAATATCATCTCCAACAAGTTCAATTTTATTTCCAATCTCGTTAGTAAGATTTTTCCATCCATCCCAGTCATTCTCAGCCATTCCATCTTCAATTAAAATAATCGGGTAATCATTAACCCATTTTTTCCATATTTCAATCATTTCATCGGATGAAGCTAAATGTTGGTCCGATTTAAAAAATTTATACCTGCCTGTCCGGTAGGCAGGCTTGCCGTCTTCCCACATTTCACTCGTGGCTGGATCAAGACAGATTGAAACATCGTCACCTGGTTTATAACCTGCCTGTTCGATGGCCTCCAAAATAACTTCTACGGCTTCTTCATTTGATTTTAGGTTCGGGGCAAAGCCGCCTTCATCTCCTACTCCAGTGGAGTAGCCTTTTTTCTTAAGAATTTCTTTTAATGTGTGAAAAACTTCTACGCCCATTCTGATTGATTCTTTAAATGAAGATGCATTATGCGGCGCAATCATAAATTCCTGGAAGTCAACATTATTATCTGCGTGCTTTCCTCCATTAATAACATTCATACAAGGAACCGGCATAATGTATTTTCTTTTATCATTTAAATATCGATATAGAGGGATCCCTTTCTTCAATGCCGCGGCACGGGCAAAGGCAAGTGATACTCCAAGAATTGCATTAGCTCCGAAGTTAGATTTGTTCGTTGTTCCATCAAGTTTGATTAAAGCAATGTCCACTTCTTTCTGCGTCTCAAAAGATTTTTTAACAAGATTTTCAGCAATATCAATATTAACATGCTTAACTGCTTGAAGTACTCCTTTTCCCTTAAATCTGCTTTTGTCGCCATCCCTTAATTCAACTGCTTCACGCTCGCCGGTGCTTGCGCCGGATGGAACTATTGCTCTTCCCAAATATTTTTTCCCAATGGTAACGTCAACTTCCACCGTGGGATTTCCACGCGAGTCAAGAATTTCTCTTGCAATTATTTTTGTGATTTTCATATCTTCCCTTTAATGTTTATGGTTTATGATTCAAACTATTTTTCTGTTTCTCTGGCTATATACTTAATTATTTCTGCTTTTTCCATTGTTATTAAACCGCCGCAGTTTGCTTCTTCAAAAATATCGTGAAGAATAGGAAGGAATTTTTCTATTTTCTGTTCCTCATCTACAATTTCAATTACCATCGGCATATCTTCCGAAAGACGCAGTATCTTAGCAGTATGAATCCGGCTTGTTCTGCCGAATCCCATCACTCCTTTAAATACAGTTGCTCCTGCAAGATGAAGTTTTCTTGCTTCCAGTACTATCTTCTCATAGACCGGAATATGATGCAGAATATCTGTTTCACCAATAAAAATTCTGACAAGCTTTGCTTCACCTTTCATTTCCATTTTAGGCTCCTTTATTATCCAACTTCAGTTAGTTAGTAGTTTAGAAATTTTATATGCTATAAAGAGAGCAACAAGGGTAATTAAAACATTTGCAATAACATTTAATCCTGCTAGAAGAAATTCTCTTTCTTTTAAAAAATTAATAGTCTCGTAAGAAAATGTGGAGAATGTTGTAAGTCCTCCGCAAAAACCTATAGTTAGAAAAATTCTTAATTCCTGGCTTATTAATTCGTTAGTGTTAAAATAATACATCACAGTACCAATTATAAAGCTGCCGAGAATATTTACTGCTAAAGTGCCGTAAGGGAATGTGGGAGGGAGAAATTCATATACAATATTTGAACCCCAGTAACGTAAAATACCGCCGAGTCCAGATCCAATAAATACTAAGATATAGTGTTGCATTTGATGTTATCCTACCTTTGTAATTGACAATTAACTATGTACTTCAATAAATAAGAGAAAAAAAATCTTCCAAAATTGTTAATTGTTGATTGTACATTTTTAATTCCCAGGCAGGAGTTATCAGTCCGGAAGACTATTTGGACGGTTTTACCCACTTTATTAAAGCAAGTCAAGGCGAACTCCATCGCCTTTGTAAAATTATCTCATTAGCTCCTAAAAAACAATTTCTTAATTATTTGTTATGTAATGTTCCCAATACTGATTTTTTTATGTTCAGTCTCTGAAGGTTTCTTTTTCAATCTTTCAATTTTGAAATTTCTTCTATTGCCTTCTCATATTTAGCCGATTCATTCTTTTGACTTTTAACCACATTCTCTATTGTCAGCAGTTCATTATATATATATTTAGAAACTATTTGCCTGTTTCGCTCAATTACTTTGCTGATGTTCTCTGCGATATCTGAAGTGAGGCGATTTAAATTCTTTTCAACTTCATAAGGAATTTTCTTCTGAAAAAATTTTTTAAACATACCTTTGAATATAAACATAGGGAAAAGAAACCAAAGCAAATCAATATGAATATCAAAGGAATAACTAACGGATATATCCGGCTGCTTTATTTTTTCGACTTCTGCTTGTAATTCAATGTTGTTTAGTTTTATACCCATCACCTTTTCTACATTTCGATTCAAACGCTCTGCAAAAGAAGAGGCGAATAAATGGAAATGATTCTGTATACTTCTAACATAATCATCTAATTGAAGTATTGCTTTTTCACCGCTTTTAAATAACTCTTCTTTCAATTTATTTTCCAGCCATTGCTCGAATTTTCTCGACACCTTAAATAAATTACCCTGCCAGCTGTCATATTCTTTCTGAAAATCATTTTCTAATTTATTCCTGTTTTCTTTTAAGAAAGACATTACTACACTTGATACACTCTCTCTGTTTTTATCTTTATATGATTGAGATATAATATCCAACTCGTTTTTAATGATTTGAAATTTAAGATGCTCATCAATTACAGCATCTTTCAGACGCTCTCTTTCTTTCTCGGTTTTATAACTTGATTTAAAACCAACTTCTAAGTATGAAAGGCAACTTTGAATAATCGAATAAATTTTATGCCGGAAAATGTTCTCAAAGCTGCGAGAAAAATTTTCTTTTAGTGGGGAAAAAACTTTTTCAGTCAATTGATTTCGGTTTTTATCAACATCCTTTATTGTTGAATATGGTAATATCTCTAAATCCTGCTCTGCGGGATTCAATTCCGCTTGGCTCAGGGAATTTTTAATATATTCCATTACTTCCTTCAGTTGATTTGATGAAAGCAAATCTGTTTTGGTAAGAATTATTTTTATCTCCGATGTATACCTTTTAACATCCTTTAACAGCAATATATCATCTTCAGAAAGCGGTCTCTCAACGCTTATTGCCAATAACGCTAAACCAATTTCCGGCAGCCACTGTATTGCTACATCTGAATTATGCTTAAAGAAGCTTCCGATTCCAGGTGTATCAATTATCCGGATTTTTCCAAATTTCTCCAGCTTTGGAAGGAAAAGATCAACTACCTCTACTCTTTTGATGTTCTTGGAATTTTTTGATTCTGAAATAAAATTTTCTATTTGCTTCGTGCTTATGTTAATTGAAGAACCATCTAAAAACTGCACCTGTGCTTTTTCTTCAGTATAATATTGCAGTCTTGTTATTATTGATGTTACCGGCACTACCCCAACCGGTAAAATATCTTCATTAATAAGACTATTAATTAGAGAACTTTTCCCGGATTTAAATTGACCGAGAACCACTACATCTATGTATTGCTCTGTTCCGCTCCTAGCAGAATACCTTTGGGCAATTGCAATTTCTCTTTTAATCGATTCAATTTGAAAGTTATTTGCAATCTCTTTTATTTTTACTAAAGGCAGCAAAGTTTTAGAATCTACTTCTTGTGATTTTTTGTTTGATGTAAATATTTTAACTCCATACTATTTCCGTAAAACGGACTTAGCATCGGCTCAAAAGTAGGAGTTATTAGTCCGGCGGGTAAATTCAGGACAGTTTCTTGCAAATAATGCAAAGGCGAACTCCATCGCCTGGACAAATATAAAAAGCCTCCTAATTCGCTTCAAGCTGCAGCTGACAATAACCTAAAAATCGACTCTCATTTGCAAAAAAAAAGAATTAATGGAAAAAAATTCCATACAATAAAAGCAAAATCACCGGGATTATTTGGCAGGCAAAAAGAAAAAGGGTTGAAACTAAATCATTTTCTCCAAAGGAGTCCTTTGGACAAACCTTTTATAGCTGCCCCCGTTAGGGGTCGAACCTAGACTTTCCTGATCCATTTTTATAGATCTGAGTCAGTATGGAATAAAAAAAGTACTATTTTCAATACACTTTATATTAGATATTCAGTTCATCTTTGACATTCTTAGCCAGATTTACATAAGGAACATTTATTCAATTAGTTACCAAACCATCACCTTACAATTGAATATTCATAATTTTCTAAAAAGCGTGAAGAAAAAAAGGGTGATTTATTTTCTGTTCTTTTATTGAAAAAGAATTATTTGCACAATTCAAAAATTTTACAAAACTTTTTATGAAAGAACTATTGATTAATTAAAATTTATTATACATTTTGGTATAGTGAACATTTGAACACTACGGAGGTATCAAAATGGATCTCAAAGATGAAAAATTTAAGGAATTAACCAATAAAGGTTACAGATTCAAATTTTTTAGTGAAGTGATGAATTTTACTAATACCGGTACGTACACTGCATATAATGTTTCAGTTGAAAAAAACGGAATTGAAAAAGCAAATATTTATTCACTGAAATCCTTCGAAACAGCTTTGGATTTAGTTCTGGATTTGTTAAAATCTGTAGATGGAAATTCAAAGAGCCAAACTAAATTAAAACTCTAATATTAAAGAATAAATAATAAAAATATTTCTCTTTTATTATTGAAATTGCTCTTTAAATTTTTCGTAATTAAGAATTCTTAACCTTGAACCATCTAGTTCAATTAATCCTTTTTTTACAAAGGTATGAAGTGTTCTGGATATTGTTTCTCTCGAAGTGCCCGCCATATTTGCTATATCATGCTGGAAAGGAAGCTTCTCTATTTCAACTACTCCATTCTTTATTTTTCCGATATCATCTGCAAGCTGTAAAATTACCGTTGCTACTTTCCCTTCAGCATCCAGCATCGAAAGAGATTTAATTTTCATATCCGCAGCTCTTATACGTTGCGTTAATTCCTGTAGCAATGTAATAGATATCTCCGGATGGCTATGCAAAAGATCTAAAAAATCTTCTCTTTGAATAATAAATAATTTCGAATCTTCCATCGCAGTCACGGTAGCTGACCTTGCAAGCCCATCAATAATAGACATTTCTCCAAAGAAATCTGATTCACCAAGCATAGTTAAAATAACTTCCTTACCTTCGGCACTTACACGAGATACTTTCACCTTTCCGCACATTATGGTAAATAGGGCCGCTCCTGTTTCATGTTCAAATAAGATAACAGACTCTTTTTTAAACTCCTTATGAACTCCCAGTTTAGCAATTTTTCCTAATGTTTCATCGTTTAATTCTGAAAAGATAGGCACATATTTAAGAGATTCCTTTATTTCTTCCATTTTAACACCCCGTCAATTGTTTTTAATTGATTCTCCCATACTCTGTATATTTTCATCTTAATTTACTTTTATATTTCTAACTCCGCAAGAAGAAAAAAAAGAAGTTGTATATATTTTCATATTTCCGAATCTTCATTTAATTCCGTTGCCTCTCCATAATTAAAATGATATTTTACATTGTATTTGAACCCCCTAAAAATCTTTTCTATCGACTGGGGTAATGCTAAGAGTTGATGGATAGGAATGTCTATGTTGTTTCTTTAAAATTCTCTCGTTGGAATAAATATTTTTAGAATTTTTAATATAACCTCTGTCTGAGTCAATTTAGATACTTAACCTAAAATTTGGAGGAGTTATGGCGCGAATAAAAATTGATGAAGTTTTTGAGAAGCTTGAATCGAGCTTTCGCAATGCACTAATAAGTGCTGTTCAGGAAGTCATTCCCGAAGCTAATTTCGACATTGATGAATTGTTCCAAGCATTTAAAAGAGCAATAAGGAGAAAATGTAATATTTGGGAGACTGTGTCAGATAATTATGTAGAAATAGATTAATATAACTTAGCTGTTTCAAATTATTCAGGCAGAAATATTTTATCCTAAAGATTAAACCCACTTTACATTTGATATCAGCTCACCTGCCCCGCCAAATTTCTATTTTAAGATTGCTATTGATAAATTTAGCGTTTCCCGCCGGCTTATATAAGGCAATAAAAAAATATACTTAAACTCTTATGCTTTTATAAAAAAAAGGCACTTAGGACATTGATTTGAGCGATGAAATATCAACATCCAAGCGCCTATATTAAGAACTTATGCTCCGGGTATCCTATTTTAGTACCACCATTTTTTTTGTATCTATAAAACTGCCTGATCTAATCTGATAGTAATACACACCGCTTGAAAGATTTTCAGCATTAAATTTTACAATATGATTTCCGGAATTTCTATATTCGTTCAATAAGATTAAAATTTCATTCCCTAGTATATCATAAACTTTAATTTCAACATTCTGGCTTTTTTCAATAGTAAATGAAATGTTTGTTGATGGATTAAATGGATTCGGATAATTTTGATTTAGTGCAAAAATATAAGGGATATCATTTACGGAATTCTCCACATCTGTTTGTATATCATCCTGTCCCGGTGAACCATTAATTTCATAAGAGGCTCGCCAATTTGCCGGATCGTTCAAATCGCCTGTTGGATTAACTTCTATAGGAACTAATGAAAAGCCTTTCCCGTTAGGTTGTTCCGGCCAGGGGATTTGATTACTATATGTTACGGAAAAAATTGTATCTCCTGTTTCTTCAAATAAGGTGATCGTCTCTCCGCCATTATCTAGCTGGGCTGAAAATTCACCAAAAGCTAAAAATCCATATCTATTGAAAAATTGCTGTTGATTCGAACATAATACAATAAATTGTGAAGGATTAATAATACTGCCTGAAGGGAAAGTAAAAGTAATTCCTTTTTCAAAAAACGCCAGCGAGAGATCAATTGGAATGGTGCCGGTATTCTTTAATTCTATAAATTCATATTCATTATCCTTTACAGTATCTAAACTCATAGGATGATAATGAATCTCGGTAATTTTAATATTTTCCTTGTATCCTTCCATATAAAGGGTGATCTCATGAAGGGCGCTCCATACCGTTCCGTTAAGAATGCGTGCTTTAATTATTCTAGGTTCATTTATTATCAATTCAATATTATCTCCGCCGTCTTGAGATGAACCGGATTTACTGCCGCCTATTGCTCTGGGATCATTTCCATCCAATGTATATTGAATACTTCCGGTTGTACCATTTGAATTCTGAAGTTTTAAAATAAATCCGGGTTCAATTTTCAGATCATTGGTTAGAATTTCCTGATCATTATTTACAAATACCGGCGGATTAATATCCGGATACAGCCCGGCATTCTTAAGCTGAGTTAATACAATATCTGATCGGTATGGAAAATAATTATCAACTATATCATCAACTGCCCGCTGCCAAAGATCTTTGGTTCCTATGGGATTTAGATATGTATCACCCCATCGTGCAGATTCGGCGATAATTGCCGTGTCAATTTCCTTTGCACGGGAAAGGAATATGGCAAGCGTTTTTTCCGGCGTCATACTTCCTTGATTAAAAAAATTCTTATATATATGATCAGAAAACCGGATTTTGTATTCTTTATTACTGGTTAATTTATAATGCAGCCACTGCGGATGAAATTTAGAAAAATCGTTTACATTCATTCCTATATCTACACGATTTTCATAAAGACCTATTCCCGGTCCTTCTCCACCGGTTGTCCGTAAAGAATGTTCGGCATCGTGTGCAAAGAATTTAAACCCATCCCTGGCATTCCTGTTATAGATACAAAAAAAGTTATTCGGGCCTGAATCTCCTCCGAATTTTGATGTCGGGCTGTCAAAGTTTCCTGCATAAAAAATAACCATCATATAATTTATTAAATTATCAACATCTACAAGAACATTATATTCTGGATTACTTGAACCGTCTTCATTTAATCCTTGCAGTTTAAAATAATTTGAATTGTTTTGAAATCCGGATACACATAAATCCCAAACCGATTTCCATGCGTCTATTACTCCATCAGTAGCTTCTACCGTATAGGGATTAGGATCTGCCCACCCGGTTACCTTAATAACATCATAGTCTTCAACATTTCCGCCAAAATAACTTGCGGCATATCGAGCCTCGGCTCTTTCCTGAGTTTGATATAACCCCCAGTAATAACCATTTAAATATAGATGGTAATACCTGCTTCTTGTATAAGGCTGCCCCATTTCTTTTTGCAGGTCACGGGAAAACACATCTCTGTTCATTGTATTATATTGGCCAAGATGGCCGGGATAACTCCATGCATAATTCTGACTGGTTCTTAAATCTATTTTATCAAATTCATCAACTCCCTCATTCCCGAAAAGAGGATATCTTAAATTTGCTTTACCATATTCACTGCGAAAGAATATTCGGAAAGCAAGTTTAGGACAATCTCCATGCCTGCTCCACCCTCCACGAATACGAATACCGGCATTTATTTGAAATCCTTCTCCATTTCCTGAATAAGCAGGCGGATTAATTAATTCAATTGAAGCCGGCCTTTCCCATTCCCTTCCATCTTCATCAGCATTCATATATATCCCGCTATCCGGATTAAACAAATTCTTTAGGTCTGTTGAAAGAGAAATAGATGGTATTGAAAGCAATGCATCGTCAATTAAATCTTGATATTTAGGATCATTTAATACCTTGAGATCCATTCCATAATCAATAGCATTTCCGTCTGATGAACCCTCTTCCGGCCAATTTGAACCCGGTTTAGTATGACCCGGAGATAGTTCTTTAATTTTATTGATAAATAAATATGTTTGTGAAACCGGTAAGCTTACAGTATCACCGGGGATCAGGGTACAAGCCCGCAGAATGACACCGGCAGTTTTTGCTCGCTCTCCGTTTGTACTCTCAGGATCGATTCGAATAGTAGCCGGAGAATTCAGTATTAATGCTGTGGTTGAAGTTCGAGGATCAGAACAATCAAGGGTATATTTTATTGAAGCATTTTCTAGCTGAGTGAATACAATAACGTCAAAATTATTCTCATAAAATCCGTGTGTTACTGAAAATTCCGGAATAGGAATCGTATCAACAGTTATTTGTGATATTATAGGTGTGTTTGCTGCAATAATAAAAACGAAAAACCCCAAAATTGAAAAATTTCTCTTCATTTTTCTCCTGCATTTAATACTAAAGAATACTACAATTTTTTATAAATTTCAAAGAAATTACAATTTTAAATAGCTCAAGAATCAAGCCATCTTTCCCATATTAAAAGATAAATATTTATAGGAATGTATAAGGTAACCTTTAATTTATATACAAATTGAAACATAAAACTTTATCAATTTGATTTTATGGTTCAATACTGAGAAATTTTATTTATCAGAAGGGATAATCAAAAAAAAATTAGACTCCAAAATCATCCTACTTATTAACTAAAATTTTCCGGATTATTCCAGATTATATTTTGTTAATGTAGCATTGCCTTTCTTTCCTTCATCACCAATTAATATATTATTATTTATGTCAAATGTAATGCTCTCAGGCTTCTTATGAGTCTTTTTAGACAATTTAATCCCTGATAATATTTTTCCATCTTTTGCCACTTCAATCATTGCCTTTTCTTTTGAGGAAAGAATAAAAAATGTGTCCTTTATAGGATGTCTTTCAATCGAGGAAGGAGAAAAATCAGTTATTCTAAATCTATTGTATAATTCATCAATAGAAATTATAAATCGCGGTTCCGGATTAATTTTTTTCTTAGATAAGCTGTAGGAAAATACTACCTTGGAATTTGGATATTCAGTGCCGGTATTTTCTTTACATGTAATCAACAATGAAAAAGTACCGGGGTCATAACAAAGCCCTTCCATATTATATGAAGGATCTATACCTATATTTGTTTTTTTATAAGAAGAATATTGACCATTAGGCTGTTCAAAAAAACTATATAGATCTCCGTTGCTGGCGATCAAATAGAAATTGACTCCTTCAATAGCCAATCCTTCAAAATCATTTAACACTTTCTCTTTACCCAGAAAGAAATATTTCATTACCCTTCCGTTTTTCGGATCAAGCTGATAAATAAAACCTTCTTCATCATTATGCGCAAAAAGCCTTCCGTCTTTTGTGGCTGCTATGCCTGAAATTTCATTCAATTCGCTTACTAATTCAAATTGCTCGGAATTATTTATTGATAGATTATAATTATCCGTAACACCTGTTTGGTTATAAACAGGCTTTATACAAAAAAAACAAACGTAATCAGTAAAATATTTTTAAAAATCATTTATGCTCCTTATCGGCTTTAATTTTTTATTAGTTAATATAATAATAAAGAAAATACCCTGCCTTACTTTAATTATAATAAACAAAGGCACTTAGGATATTGATATGAGTGATGAAATATCAACATCCTGGTGCCTATATAACAACCTGCACTCGGAATTCAGAACATTACTTTTCTAAACGGGAGGCTTCATGTAATTTTCTGGAGCTTTACATCTTTATATATTGCCATATACATACCAAATTTTGGATAATTTATTGCATTTTTTGCATTGGTAAATTCTGGATTCGGTAAATATATTCTGTAAACTTTTATTGATCATGTAAGAATAATGCTATAAATATTTTTTTCTTAACGTCACATTTTATGATAATCCCAATGTGCAAAAATGAATTGAAAAATTAGAACCTAATTATGAACAAGATGCCCCTTGGGATTTATCCCTACTTTGCGGTATTTGACTTATATATCTAACTTTTTACAAAATTTTTTTTTCTTAATAGGAGTTGATAAAGTGAGAACATTTTATTTTATAGGCGGGCCTAAACGGGATAAAATTTTAGAGTTTTTTAATCGTCTTGAAAGCGTAGGTGGCAAACCTCCAACCTGGAAAGTCTATCCACATTCTGCTAATGATGGAAGGGCTCTCCATATTATTAAAGCTAATTCAAAACAAGAGATTCTTGACCATCTTAATAATTTTAGCGACATATATGAACACGATGAAATCATAGAAGTAACCGAAACTAATTGATACTTCTGGAAAATATCTTCTCCAGATTTTTATGATAGCTTATTTCAAGTTCGATTCTTTTATTCATACAGCTTTTAATTCAGCTGAAATCTCTTCACCAATAATTTTCTTTTTGATTGTAATTTCATAGTCGCCGCTTTCTTCAATCTTCTCTGCTTGCCCCAGATATTGTTTCCCTAACCAAATAAGCACAGTTACATTTCCTTTAATCGCTACTTCAATTTGTTTCCGTTTTAACCGTTCTTTGAGATTAGCCTTCCCTTTTAAAAGAAAAATCTCAAAATTCCGTTTAAGGGTATTTTCATCATATCCCAACGCCTCAGCAATTTCCTTATTGGTCAATCCATAAGAAGCCAGCTTTTCTATTTTCTTTTCTTCAATTACTTCTTTTTTCTTTGGTTTTCTGTCCATATTTGCATCCTTACCTTAATTATTAAGATAAACTAATACCTATTTCTAATATTATTAGGTAATATATAATAAATACTTGACAAATTAAAGTTTACATGTTAAATTGTATTAGTTTCTTAGGTTTATTATTTAATATTCCTAAATAATTTAAGAGAGGTTTGTAAATTCAATGGAATTCGAAATATTTAAAACCGGCACCCATACTTCAGATAAAGGAATTACAAAAACCTATACTGAAGAAGACCTTAATTTCATAGCTTCTAACTATAATCCCCAAGAACATGAAGCCCCGATAGTGGTTGGCCACCCAGTAGACACCGTTTTTGCAGTTTTACAGTAATAGTAAGTGGATTTCCCTGGAGAGTAATTTTTTAGCTACCATTGATATGTCGGGATTATATCTTCATCATACAATCAGTTTCTCATCTTCCGGAACAGGTCCATTAGTCCTAGATTCTATAATGTCAAACTTAATGGTTAGTAGTTCATGGTTTTCACCAGAACATACAGATACTGGTTTGTATAATATGAAAATATTTACCGATCAAGGCTTGCCTCTCGTTGATAATAAACCATCTTTATCAATCCAAAGTACTACTGCTAATAGGATTTTAATTTGCGATCGCGATATTGAATCTTATTATGCTAATATAAACTCACTCGATTATAATGGTGCCCATGCCGATACCTGTTCGGGTTCTATTGAATGCAAAATTCCTTTTTATTTTGAGAATTTATAAGGAAACAATTACAATCAACAAACGGGAGGGTAGGTATCAATTATTCATTAGATTAATATCCATTTTTTTTCAATAAATTTCAATCCCACTCAGTTTTTACCTATCTTTAAGGCTTTTTAAATGCAGAAGCATCATTTCTGCTCCTTCATTTAATTTTATCAATATCCTTCCCGGTTTGAAAGAACAGAGCCTGGTATTCCCACATGTTATTAAAGTTTATTAATTAATTATTTTTCTTGCTGGATTCATGCTGTCTTTATTCTCATTACAGTGTAATATATCTTTACTTAAACTCATTCCTAAAAATTTCTTCTGCTTTATAGATCCTCCCTTTTTTTAATACCTCAATTCTAACTATTTGATATTTCTATTTTGCTAATAGATACATATTATTATAGAAAAAAATAATTTGACATTTGATAAATTTTTATTTATAGTAATAATATCAGTAAATACTTTCTTCATTTTTTATTGGAAGGGGTGAAAAATGGAAATAGTTAACTCATTTCAACTGATTTTCCCCACAAGGGATAAACCTTCCTCTTATTATTTACTATCCTATAATATTTATACAAAAAATCTTTACCTTAATAATTCAATTTTGAATAAAATAATGGCTGACTATTTTTAATAAATATTTTTACCGGGGATAAAAAAATGAAAAAGCTATTTCTACTATTCGTTTTACTCTTAGCTGCCGAAAAAGGAATCTCTCAAAATTCTTCATACGAGGGATGGTTTTGGCAGTACCCGAAGCCGCAAGGTAATACTTTAAATGATATTTTTATTTTTAACCAAGATACCGCAATTGCTGTTGGAGATTTGGGAACATTTATAAAAACAATAGATGGAGGAAAGAATTGGGATGTGCAACACCATGCCGGCAATACATCATATGATTTATTTGATGTCCAATTTGTTGACGACATGAACGGCTGGGCTGCAGGTGGAGTTAGAGACTACCAGAAAAATATTTTACTTAAAACTGATGACGGAGGGACACACTGGGTAGAAGTACAAACCGATACAACCCTTTGTTATAACGCAGTCTATTTTGTTGACACAGACACCGGCTTTGTTGTTGGTGAGGATGGAATAGTGTTGCGTACTACAGACGGCGGCAGCAGTTGGGATACACATAAGATTGACGATTATATAGGTCTTGGTTGGCTGGATGTATTCGGTTTATATGCAATTATCTTTACAGACAAACAAACCGGCTGGATTGTCGGAGCCGGGTATTACGGCAACCAGATTTATAAAACCACCGACTGCGGCAGAAGTTGGCAATGGGATGAACAGATTGTTTTGCCTAAAATATACTCAGGGCTTTTTGATATTTGTTTTATAGATAAGAATAACGGTTTTATTGTAGGCGACTTTGGATTTTTTTTAAAAACTACAGATGGTGGTACTACATGGCAATCCCAAAACTTATTTGAGAAATATGAAAAAGAAGAATACCAATTTTTTTACTCTACATTTTTTACTGATTCATTGACCGGCTGGATAGCTGGAGGAGATTACTTTGCTTTTATTCTAAAAACAACTGACGGTGGAGAAAATTGGATTGAAGAAGCTAACAACAATACCGAGATGATGCATCGTTTTCACAAGATAAGGTTTTCAAATTCGGCTACCGAGAATTCAGGTTGGATTATCGGCCAGTTTGGAATGATCTACAGAACTACTGATGACGGATTAAACTGGAATTCACTGAGAGATAGAAATTATTATTTTACTTCCATTTATTTCGCAGATGAAAATTACGGCTGGGCTGTTGGAGACAGTGGGATTATTCTTCATACAACAAATGGAGGAGATAAATGGGCGATACAATATCAAAATGATAGTTTATCATTTTCTTCTGTTTGTGCAATTGATATTCAAACTGGAATTGTTGTAGGAGCATTTGTAAAAGGTAATTGGAAGGGTATCATTTTACAAACAACTAATAGTGGCGAAGCATGGGTAAAGAATCCATTAGATACTTTAGGAGGAATTAACTCAATATTTTTTTTGAATGATTCTCTAGGCTGGATTGCAGTTTCCAGTGGTATTGTCTTAAGAACTTCTGATAAGGGAAATAATTGGACACAGATTTCAACAGATTTAGGAACGGTATTATCTCACATACAATTTATTACTGAAGATGCAGGATGGGTTTCTTTCTATGGCGGTAGGACATTGTTAAATACTCTCGATGGCGGTGTACATTGGCAGCCGCAATTTATTGATTCAAATTTTAGCATGTACGATTTTCATTTTATAGACCTCAACAAAAGTTTAACCGTAGGCTCGTTTTTTGGATACAATAATATTTTTAGAACGATTGATGGAGGAGAAAATTGGGAGCCATCTAATAATATACCTGTTTCTCATTATAATGGCGTTCAGTTTGCTAATGAAAATATTGCATGGGCTGTAGGAGGTTATGGATTGACAGGAAGAGTGGAATCAGTAATCATAAAAACAACGGATGGAGGAAATAAATGGTATAAACAAGTTAGCCCTCTAATGGGTGAATTATCCAAGGTGTATTTTCTCGATGAAAATGTTGGTTGGTCCATTGGACAAGGAATTATTAAAACAATTAATGGCGGAGGCGTAGTATCAGTTAAAGATCAAAAAGAAAATAGAATAAACATTCCTAAACAAATAGAATTATTTCAGAACTATCCAAATCCTTTTAATCCGACTACAATTATCTATTACCAATTAACAATGAATAATTATGTAACATTAAAAATATATGATATTCTTGGGCAGGAAGTAACAACGTTGATTCAAGAAGAACAAAAAGCCGGAATGCATAAAATAGAATTTGACGGTCCAAAATATTATTTAAGCAGCGGAGTATATTTTTACACTTTAAACACGGGTAAAGTTGCTGAAACAAAAAAGATGATCCTGCTGCGTTAATATAATTTATAATGGCGTTTGAAGCTTAGAGGTTGCAAATGCTGTTTAAGAGCGGCATTCCTCCATAATAAAAATAGAAAACCCGCCGAAGAACGGTCCAGGTTCAAGATTTCGGCGGGTAGATTCCCTGTTAATAGTTTAATTCCGCATTTCTGCATAATAATTAAACCTAACAGGCCATTCTATTTTATGAATTGGCAGAATAAAAAACAAATCAAACATTTAAAAGGAGGAAAAATGTTACATTATTTCTTAATATTTATAATGATATTTACCATTCAGGCGTTCGCCCAGCCAAAATGGGTACCATTCCTTTAAGAGACTAAAACAAAACCTTTGACAATATTATCATCTTCCACTAACAGCAATATATCTTTTAACATAAAAGTCAATGGTATGTCTGTAACAGACAAAGAAATCGATGATATGGCTTATCAGCATCTTTCTATTCCTGATGCTGAATTAATGACAGAGGAAGGATTGCCGCAGTTGCCGATGATCA
>Ga0105095_10000357_pt1 | contig 21822 bp, 15 predicted proteins | sample PPLLak2March2015_2_FD_79180 | JGI IMG/M metagenome (GOLD analysis project Ga0105095, IMG submission 79180) | Freshwater sediment microbial communities from Prairie Pothole Lake near Jamestown, North Dakota, USA - PPLs Lake P8 Core (3) Depth... | ecosystem: Environmental > Aquatic > Freshwater >...
CAGGGATTTATTGCGATAGAGCAGGGTGCCGCGGATATTGTGGGAGAGACCGATCAGGCCAACCTGGTAGTGCATGGGCGCCAGGGCGACTGGCAACAGGCTGTCCAGCAGGGCCGGGGTTGCGTAGGGGGTCAGGTCTGCGATATGACCCGAGCTGAACAGCTCCAGGACCTGTTCGCTGCGCGAGGCAACCACGATGTTGGGACCCTCACCGGCAGCGGTTGCCAGTGTATACAGGTCCATGATTTCGGCCGGATCCCGATACTGGGCTTCCACCTGGATAGTGGGGTTGGCAGCTTCGAAGCTGGTGATGATTGAATCGAGGACCGCCATCTCGGCAGCATTGAAAGGGGTCCAGATGGTGATGTCTGTAGTAGGAAGGTTGGGACTGGCGGGTGTAAGTGGGGCGGCCTGGACGGCGGCGGGCAGAGCCAGGCACAGGCACAGCAGCAAAGCTGCAAATTTTCCGACAGGGGCGCGTGACATGCTATCCTCCTTATAATATGGATCAAGCAGAAACTGGATTGCGCCGCGGACGCAGGTTAGGCTGTGGGGTTTTGGGTGTGCGTACGGGAGATTGAATCTAATTTGAGTATATTGAAATTAATCAGGCAATGCAAGTGGCAATCTGCTGGCTGGAGGGAAAAGGCGAGGGACAGGAGCAGCGTTTTGCTAATCCTTGTGGCAGATAAAAACTAAATTGAAAGAAAAATATCGCCAGCCGTTAATATTTAAATACCAGGAATCGTTCTTGGTTAAGGTTAGCTCACCCAGGAAATTAATTTTGGCAAAGCCTGACTTCTCGAAGATTTGATACCAGGTTTTGGGTGAGGGGGTAAATTTGTGTGTCCGATCAAAAAAGTTGCTGAGTTTGGTTGATAGACTTCCGATTAATCCAAAATTGTTGGGTACGGAGCCGATTAAAATCCCTTCGTGTTTGAGCGCCTGGTACAGATTTTCAACCGAGTGTTGGGGGCTATCGAGGTGTTCTAGGATGTTGAAAACAGAAATGATGTCGTATGAATTTTGGGGCAATTTTGTGTTGCTGATATCTGCAGTTCTGGCCTTGTGGCCCCTGGATAAAACCGATTCGACTGCGTAATCGGACACATCGATGCCCTCAGTTTTGTAATATTTTTCAGCCACATGCAAAAATTCCCCGACTCCGCACCCAACGTCAAGAAGCTGACCCTTGGTCTTGAGCTTTCTGATGGTATCTACCCTTAAAATATTTCTTTGTGATCCAAATTTTTGTTTATACAAAAGACTGCTGAAATATTCTTTGTCGTAGTTTTTTCTGAATATTCTCAAGGGATTTACCTTTTGAGGTCAGTGATTTCCTGGTTGATTTGAATCCGGGTTGCCCAGAAGATGCGGGCTGGTTAGTAATTGGTCCGTGTCAATCAGTTCGACGGGTATATTCCTCGGTCTTACTCTATGACTAATGTTACCATAATTGTCGCATCAGTTACTGGAGAGGTAGGGAAGACCGAAGACGGAGAAGTGGGAGACAGATGAACTGCAGAGGGCGCATGCCATGCAGCCTTACCACCGGGAGGCTGTTCGCCACTGCAACATGCGGGAATATCGGCGTAGCCCCGAGGCATGCCTCGGGGCTACAGGAGGGAAGGGAATTTAGTGGTGAACTAAAGCAGGCAGATAGATCGATAGCAGGGGCTCCAGGGTAGCCTCTGGGGTGTAAGTGACGTTGTCGCTGCGGTCGGTGAGGACGAGGCGGTAATAATATACCTCGCCACTATCCAGGCCGGGCAAGCTGAATTCATGCGTGTACTGGTACAGGTCATCAACCTGGTTGTAAGGATAGCTGCCAGAGGTCAGGCCGTATTGGATCTCAGCAGTAGTGTATTCGGCAGTGGTGACGGAGACCACCAGGCTGCTACCTGAGGGGCTTGATGAGATATCGACAATGGAGGGAGCGGTGGTATCTCCAATCATTTCTACCGGGTAGCCGAGGGTTAAGGTGTTACTTTTATTGGCGTGATCGATCACGAAACGATCTTCCACCAGGTTTATTGCTGAGAGAAATCCGGAAGGAAGGGCAGATAAGAATAAGGTATTGCTGGCGTTAGCGTGATCGATGATAAAACGTTCAGCAACATTGCTGATTAATGATCCAAGATCCACTGAGACAGTGAGAGAAAGAGTATTCGTGGCATCAGCATTTTGAATGATGAACACATTTGGCTCTCCGCGAACCGCGATTTCCGGAGCGGCGCGGAATAAAAGGCTTAAAAAAAGCAACCCAGTGGAGAGGAGGATTAGTTTTCTCTTCATCGTTAGGGCTCCGTGAAAGTGATAACCAATACACCTTGGTCGTCAACAGCGAATGTGTGGGTGGTATCCGGAGGAAGTTGGGCAGCAGAGATGGTTCCGTAACAAGCGCCGTCAGCTGCGTAAGTTTTAGCCAATGAGATACTATCGAGGCTCATATTATTGTAATACCCTTGAGCTGCAAATCCTCTTTCGTAATATGCATTGGTAGATGGGATATTAATCGTGAATGAATTGCCATCCGATTCATGTTCATAGACAAATAAAATATTCTCAGCATTCGGATAGCGAAAATCGTAATAATTAATAATGTTAGTGGGCACACCGGATGCACTGGCAACAATGCTCACTATTGATGCAAGATTGGTAGAAGTAATATCTGCTTCTTTGATGCGAATAATTTTTGAAGTTGGGTCTTGGCGAAAATAATATGCCAAAATCCAGCCATTCACATGAACAAAGGCATGCGCATCGTAATTCTCGGAGTAATTGGGTAAATCTACTGAGCCAATGATGTAATCGCTGGTCTGATCTTCAATCACTCGGAAGGATGTAGCGGCATTTGCCAGGTTTATCGGAAAGCCTGAATCGATCCAGGCACTGATGCCGGCTTCTTCATCCAGCCGGTCGGCGATTTCCTGAGGAACATCGGCGCGGGCGGACTGCATGAAGGCCGGGCGGGAGAGGGTGAGCTTTTGATTTGGTCCTGAAGCAAGCTGGTTTTGGGGGGCGAGGCTGCCGGTGGTGATGGCAGCCAGGGCGAGAACGATCAGAACGCCAAACAGTATTAACCCAAGACGACGTGCGCGAACGGATTTCATGATTTCCTCCTGATCAGTGTTCGAGATGAGTCTGGTTGGGATCGCCTGGGCGATCCTATGCAATTGTCCTGATGTGTGCGGCGACGGGAAAACAACGATATCAGTATAGCGGAAAAAAAGATTGAAAAGCAAGTGACAAAAATAACATTTTCCTGCATTGACGAAGTACAGGGCGCATGCCATGCGCCCCTACCGCCGGGAGGCTGTGCGTTGCGGGGGAGGGAAGGCTGACTTTGTCAGACAATTTTGCGCTTTACGGTTGACAATCCTCGCATTATTAAGATAAAATCATGCCACCATGCGAGCCATATGGTTCATGACTCACCCGTTGCTGGTATACTCTGACTTGAACAATTGACCCAAACGCACTGTGCGTCTGGGTTTTTTCTTTAACGCGGTAATTTAACGTGAAATGGTCCGCTGTATGCCGGGACCCAGAAAGAGCATCCCAATCCCGGTGTACGGCGGCTCATTGCATGCCGTGAGACCAATCATCATATTGCAAGTCTATCGGAGGGTAAGCTATGGATCTACTTGGTATGGCGAGTCACGGACTGAATGATTTCGAGCAGGTGGCATTGCTGTTCGTGCTGCTCACTTCCTTCATCAGCCTGGGGTACGCGTGGATGCTGCGCGGCAAGGTGCTGAGCAAGGATTTGGGCACGAAGAAGATGCAGGAAGTGTGGAATGCCATCCGCGTTGGGGCGGACAGCTATCTGAGCCGCCAGTTACGCACCATTCTACCGATTATTATCATCCTGACCATCGTGATGTTCCTGAGCATCTACGTGGTACCTCCCACGGCGGAAGCCTCTGTGGAATTCCCCAACAACACTAAAATCATCATTGCCATTGGGCGCACGGTTGGTTTTATCATGGGGGCTTTGTTCTCGTTGACGGTCGGCCAGCTGGGCATGCGTATGGCGATCCAGGCCAGCGTGCGGGCGGCCTCGGCAGCGCGGCGCGGCTCCAATGAAGCCCTGACGATCGCTTATTACGCCGGTACGATCACGGGCATGCTTACCGACGGGCTGGGGCTCTTCGGCGGCACGATCCTCTTCATTATATTTGGTAAGGCCGCGCCGGATGTGCTATTGGGCTTTGGCTTCGGCGGCACGCTGCTGGCATTGTTCATGCGCGTGGGCGGCGGGATCTACACCAAGGCAGCAGATGTGGGCGCCGACCTGGTGGGCAAGGTGGAGAAGGATATCCCCGAGGACGATCCGCGCAACGCAGCCGTGGTAGCCGACCTGGTGGGCGATAACGTGGGCGACTGCGCCGGTATGGCGGCGGATATATTCGAATCCTACGAAGTGACCATCGTCTCCGGGTTGATCCTGGGTCTGGCGGTGATGGCAATCGATCCCACCCACAGCATGAAGTGGATCGTCTTTCCGCTGATCATCCGCGCCATCGGCGTGATCAGCTCGATTATCGGTACGTTCACAGTGCCGATCTGGGAGAAATTCCCGATCAAGTTTCTGCGAGCCCATGACGCCGAAGATGCCATGTTCCACTCCTACGAAGTATCCAGCGTCAACACGATCGTGTGGGCGTTTTTGGTGGCGGTTGCTTACGCCGGCGACTGGCGGCTAGGCATGCTCACCGCTATCGGTGTGGGGCTGGCAGTGGTATTCAACCCGCTGACCTCGTACTTCACCTCGACCAGGAAGCCTCCGGTGAAGGAAATTGTTGAGTCGACCAATACCGGTCCGGCAACGACCATCCTATCCGGGCTTTCGGTAGGCATGGAATCGTCGGTGTGGGCGCTGGTAGTGATCGTGATCAGCTTCACACTGGCGCTGCTGCTGTACTCGCCCGATGGGGCGCTGTACGTGCTGTACGCGGTGGCGATGATCGGTATCGGGATGCTCTCGCACACTGGCAATAACGTGGCGATGGACTCCTTCGGACCGATCTCGGATAACGCTAACGGCATCGCTGAGATGTCCTGGCATGAGGAAGGCGAGACCAGCAGCAAGAATGCGCGCCAGATCCTGGCAGATCTGGATGCAGTGGGCAATACCACCAAAGCCATCACCAAGGGGGTCGCCATTGCTTCGGCGGTGATTGCGGCGGTCAGCTTGTTTGCATCATTCGTCACCGATGTGGGTAAGGTGCAAATTCAATTGGGCTTGCCGGTGATGGACTCGATCCGCATCGATGAGACGGTGGTGTTCATCGGCTTCCTGCTGGGCGGGGCGCTGCCGTGGTTGTTCAGCTCGCTGTCTATCCGGGCAGTCAGCCGGGCAGCCGGGCTGATCGTGGAGGAAGTGCGCCGGCAGTTCCGCATCCCGGGTGTGATGGAGGGCACACGCACCCCGGATTACGGCGAGGTGGTGAGCATCTCCACGGCGGCGGCGCAAAAAGAGCTGGTGCCGTTGACGATAATCGCGGTGATGACGCCACTGGCGGTGGGCTTGCTCTTGCAGGTGGAGGCCCTGGGCGGCTTCCTGGCAGGCATCATCCTCTCCGGGCAGATGCTGGCGGTGTTCATGTCCAATGCCGGCGGCGCCTGGGATAATGCCAAGAAGATGATCGAAGACGAGCCACGCGACCTGGTAGCCAATACGGGCAAAGGCTCCGAGCGCCATAAAGCGGGCGTGGTGGGCGATACGGTGGGCGATCCGCTGAAAGATACCGCCGGGCCGGCGTTGAATCCGATGATCAAAGTGGTGAATATGGTGGCTTTGCTGGCAGCGCCGATCATCGTGCGCTATACGTCGCTCACGCTGGGCGTGATTGTGGTTGTGATCGCTATCTTTGCCCTGGTGGGCTGGGCGATCATGACCAGCAAGCGACCGGCCAAGCCGATCGCGGCGGAGGTGGTGAATATTTCGGGGGATTAGATTGCCTTTCGGATTGGAAGTCGAGCGCCGGTCTTGCGAATGCAGGGCCGGCGTTTATTTACGAGAAGAGATAACCGCAGATTACGCAGATAGACGCAGATGAAACCAATTGGGGGGTGAAAACCGATTTTTTTCTTGAAAACTCGGTTTCTGGGCATGAATCCAGGAATCCATCGCCGTGGGGTTCGGGTTTATGGCGTGGCGCGGGTAGGAATTGGAACCCGAAAAGCACGTAAGCGTACAACGAATTTTTACCACGAATTGGTCTTATGTAGGTCAAGCTGACAGCTTGACCTACATTATATCAGCGTGATCTGCGGATAAATTACCGCAGAAGTAGCTTGTGCGACTGAACGGAGGCAGAGTCACAAAACCAACATATTTGTGATTGGCAAAATACTTGCAACTTGTAATAGAATAAGGCATACTTGGAGAGGGAGTAAAGACTATGGCGAAAATTGCTTTACGCGCATATAACCACGAGATCGAGAGCCTGATCGAAGCTCGGCAGATCGACGAGGCGATTGCCCATTGCCGGCATATCTTGAAAACCTTCTCCAAGCATATCCAAACTTACCGGTTGCTGGGAAATGCGTTTTTAGAGAGCCAACGCTACGGCGATGCCGCCGATATCCTGCAGCGGGTGCTTTCATCGATTCCGGATGACTTCATCGCCCATGTGGGCATGAGTGTGATCCGCGAGGATGAGGGCAATCTGGAGGATGCCATCTACCACATGGAGCGCGCTTTCGAGGTACAGCCCGCCAATAAAGCCATCCAGGAAGAGCTGCGCCGCCTGTACGGGCGCCGGGATGGCTTCGAGCCGCCCAAGGTGCGCCTGAGCCGTGGGGCGCTGGCGCGCATGTATTCCAAGGGTGAGCTGTACCCCCAGGCTTTGGCGGAGCTGCGCGCGGCTCTGGCGGAACACCCCGAGCGTTTGGATTTGAAGCTGCTGCTGGCGCGCAATTATCTGCGCGTGGGGCAGCGCGTGGAAGCGGTGGACGTCTGCAATACTTTGCTGCGCAAATTACCTTACTGCCTGGAAGCCAACCAGATCATGGCGGAGGTGCTGGCGAACAGCGAGCGCGCCGAGGATGCGATAGCCTACCGGCGGCGGGTGGCGTCTCTCGATCCGTATGAGGCGCACGTATCGCCGCTGCTTCCCAATGCGGGGCGAGTGCCGGATGGGACCGTGACCGTGGAACGCCTGGCTTACCAGCCGGGAATGCCGCTGGTGCCGGGCGATTACCAGCCGGAATGGGCGGCTTCGCTGGGCGTGCATGTGCCGGAAGAGTACCCCGGGCTGGATGAATTCCCTGAGTGGCTGGGGGGCGAGCCACCTAAGCCCAAGGGACCGGCGCTGGTGGAAGAAGATGGAAAGACACCCATCAGCTTCGAGCCTTTTAGCGCGGAGGCTGAGACCCCGGCGGAGCTGGAAGGTGAGATCCCGGATTTTATGCGCCAGGCAGGCTGGCAGTCCGGTACGGGTGAGTCCGGTGCGGGTGAGCCCAGTGCGGGTGAGCCCAGCGACGAGCTGGTATTCTTTGATGAAGAAGCAGAAGACTTCCTGGCGGGCAGCGATGAGCTGACCGGACTGCCACAGGCTGAATTACCGGATTGGGTGCGCGAGATGGCGCCGCCGGAAGAAACCCGCTCCAGCGAGTGGGTCATCGAGAGCCCGGCGCCTGAAGCGGAAGCGGAGGAGCTGGCGGAGCTGCTGGGAGATGTGGAAGCCCCAGCCGAGACCCCTGAATGGCTGGACGAGCTGGCGGAGGAGACGGATGTCCCGTCCTACCTGGCGCAAACCGCCATGTTGGGCAGCACACGGGCGCAGGCACAGCCGGCTGATGAAGCTGAAACGCCCGAAGCGCCTGAGACGGAACAGGAGCTGCCGGATTGGCTGAAGGATTTGGAACCCCAGGCGGTAGGATCGAGGGAAGGGGAAGCCTTTGCCGATATGGAACAGGATGAGATCCCCGATTGGCTGGCGGAGGCGGATGTGGAAGTGGAGCCGGCCGCGGATGAGGTTTCCACCTGGCTGGCGCAGGATTTGGGGAGTATCGAGGAATTTGAGCAGGCTGAGGCGCCTAAGATCTCCGAAATCTCCGAGATCTCGGAGATCGTCCCGGGGACAGAGATTGTGGAAGTTTTTGAGAGCGTGGAAGGGCACGCTGAGGCAGACCTCCCCAAGCCTGAGGCTGTCACGGATGCAGAAGTGGAAGCTGAGCCTCTGCCAACCGAAGAACTTCCTGCCTGGGTGCAGGAAGTTCAGGCTGTTGAAGTCCCTGTGGAAAGCGAGCTGGAAGGTGCGGAAGCTGAGCTTGAAGAGCTAGCCGAACCTGCTGAAGAAATTCCCGACTGGCTGCAGGAAGCTCAGGCTGTCGAAGTCTCTGCGGAAGGCGCACTTGAAGGCGCGGAGGCTGAGTTTGAAGAGCTGGCCGAGCCTGCTGAAGTGATCCCCGACTGGCTAAAAGGCGTAGCTGCTGCCGGCGTTGTGGGCGCTGCGGCGAGCGCGGCTGACGAATGGCGAGCTGAGGGTGAATTGCCTGCTGGTGAAGAGACCCCGGTGGAAGAAATCCCCAACTGGCTGCGCGAAACCCAGACGGAAGAAACTGCCGTGGAAGGGGCGTTAGATGAGGTAACCGAGCAACTCCCCAAGCTGAGCCTGGAGACATCGGCAGAAACCCCGGCGCAGGATTTGCTGGCAGCCCTGGAGACTCCTGTCGAAGAAGGCGATACCAAACCCGGGCATAGCATGCGCGCAGCGAGCATTGAATTTGAGACGCTTGGCGGCCAGGGCGATCTTGGCGAGGAAGCTGAGCTAACGCCGGCGGAGGAATTGCCGGACTGGCTGCGGGAAATGGCCCCCGCGCCTGAGACGCGCAGCGGTGAGGAAATATCCACAGAGAGCCTGGCGGAGGCAGCGCTGGCCCCAGGAGAGCTAACTCCACAGGAGCTGGCGGAAGAAGAGCTGGGCGACCTGTTCGCGGAGCCGGCGGTGGAAGACGAATCCGCGCCAGCCTGGACGACGGTGGCGGCTTTGGAGTTTGAAGCTCCGGCAGTTGTTGAAGAGGTCGAAGAGCTCCTGGCGTTTGAAGGCCTGCTGGAGGAGACCGAGCTGGCAGAGACGATGCCAGATGTGGAAGGCGACGCAGGAGCTACGGCAGAAGGCGAGGCTGAAGTCCCGCTGGTGAGTGAAATGCCGGACACAGGCGAGGATATGGATGCAGCATTTGCATGGTTGGAAGGCCTGGCGGCCAAACAGGGTGCGGATGAGGCACTATTTAGCGCCCCAGAGGATCGCCCGGAGGCCCCACCCGATTGGGTGACAGCCAGCGTTGAGGAAATTCCCCCGCTGGCAGAGAGCGCCAGCCCCGAGGATGCGGAAGAAGCGCTCCCGGCGGAAGAGATCCCCGATTGGCTGCAAGAAGCCCAGGCAGTCGAAGTGACCGGGGAAGAGGAACTAGAAGCGACAGCCGATGAGCTCGAGACGGAAGCGCTGCCAGCAGAAGAAATCCCCGACTGGCTGCAAGAAGCCAGGGCAGTTGACGGCGAAGTGGAAGGTGAGCTGGAAAGCGCAGAAGCGCTCCCGGCAGAAGAAATCCCCGATTGGCTGCAGGAAGTCCAGGCAGTCGAAGTGGGCGTAGAAGAGGTGCTGGAAGCGGCAGCCGACGAGCTAGAAACAGAGGCTCTGCCGGCGGAAGAAATCCCCGATTGGCTGCAAGAAGTCCAGACAGTCGAAGTAGCCGCAGGAGAGGAGCTGGAAGCAGAAGCTGCAGAAGCCAGCGATCTCTGGCCGGTACATCCCGAGACCCCCGAGCAATCTGAGCCAGAAATGGCTATCCCCGCGGCGGAGGACTGGCTGGCAGACCTGGAGACGCCGGTTGAAGAGGGCGACACCCGACCCGGGCGCACCATGCTGGCGACGACCCTGGAAATTGAGCCGCCCGTCGAAGAGCTCGAGCCGACGCCGGTAGAGGCGCTGCCGGATTGGCTGCGTACTGTAGCGCATGAAACGGAAGAAGCCCCGGCGGCGGAGCCTGGCCTGGAAGAGGCGCAGCCTGAAGAAGAGCTGGCGGAGCTGTTTGAGCAGCCAGCGGCAGAAGCAGAGCCAGCCTCCGCATGGGAGATGCTGGAAGTTCCAGCTCAGGAAGCTGAGTCGCTGGAAAGCACGCTGCTGGAAGAACCTGAACCAGATGAGGCGTTTGCCAAATTGTTCGCCGAGCCAGTGGAAGAAGCCGCACCTGCCCCGGATTGGTTGGCTGGAGCAGCTGAAGCGCAAGAAGTACCAGAGCTTGAAGAGCTAGAGGCTGAAGAGACCCTGGCTGAAGTGGGTACCGGCGCATTAGCGCCTGAGGCGGAAGGAGCGCCAGAAGCTGTCATAGAAAACGCAACGGTGGCCGAGATGCCCGACTTTGGCGAGGATATGGAAGCGGCGTTTGCTTGGCTGGAAGGCCTGGCGGCCAAACAAGGCGCGGACGAGGCGCTGTTTACTGCGCCAGAGGCACGCCCGGAAGCCCCACCGGAATGGGTGACGGACAGCGTGGAGGAAATTGCGCCGTTCGCAGAAGGCGCCAGCCCCGAGGACCTGGAGCAAGAGCTGCCAGCCTTTGTGGCGGACGAGGTCAGCGAAGTTGAGCTGCGCTCTGAAACCGGGCTGGAAGAACTCGAGCTGGAAGAAGCCCCGCTGGAGGGCGCTGAAACGGGTGAAGCTGAGCTACCTGTCGAGCCCGGGTTGGGCGGGTTGGAGCTGGAAGCAACACCCGCCGCGGCTGCTGAAGAATTGGATGTGACAGCTGCCTGGCAGGATGTGGAAGATTTCGTGCCCTTTGAGGACGAGGTCGAAGAAGAGGTGGAAGCAGCCCCGGAGCTGCCTGCCTGGCTGCAAGAAGTGGAGCAGACCAGGACGGAGGCCGGCGAGGTGGAGGAATGGACGCCGCCTGCCGAAGTGCTTCCGCGTGAGCCGTTGGACCTGAACCAGGCTGGGCTGGTCGATTTGGAACGCCTGCCGGGGATTGGCTTTACCATGGCGCAGAAGATCCTGGCGCAGCGCGATGAGACCGGTCCGTTCAGCAGCGTGATGGATCTGGGGCAGATCCCGGGCATCACACCGGATACGCTGCAAGAGATTGAGGGGCTGGTGACGGTTACCCCACCTGCGCCGCGCATCACCGCGCCGCACCTGCACGTGGAAGGTCCGGAGGATTTGCTGGCAGCGCGCCAGGCATTCATGAATGGGGATGTCATCGGGGCGCTGGAGCAATATGGGGTGCTGATCCGCAAACGACGTTTCCTGCCGGATATCCTGCGTGATTTGCAGGGGGCGGTGGAAGCTAACCCCAATGAGCCAGAATTCTGGCAGGCGCTGGGCGACGCCTACTTGCGCGACGACCAGGTGCAGCCAGCGCTGGAAGCGTATACGCGGGTGGAGGAACTGCTGCGGTAAGGGAATAGAAAAGAGGTTAACCGCAGATTACGCAGAACGCCCGTCAAGAGCACGGGACGCAGATATACTCATTAAATATCTGCGGATATCTGCGACCCGTGTATTCCACGGGCAATCTGCGGTTATTTTTAATTAATACATTTCGTCTGCGTCTTTGGGGAGGGCACGCACGTGCTGCAGGTGGGCGAAGACGCGGCGATCGTCGTCGAAGGGGTATTCGAAGCCGTAATGTTCCGCAAGAGGGACTGCCACCCGGCGGAAAAGAGCGCACATGGCGAATAAAGCCTCCCAGGTTTGAGTGTAGTCAGCATTGGAATAGGTTTTAAGCAGCAGGTCCCACAGTTCAGGCTGCTCCGGCTGCAGGTAGCGCTGGAAGTACTTGCCCATTTTTCCGGGGTTGGCGGTAAAGCCGGAGCGCAGGCCAATATGCCAGGTCAACAGCTTCATGAGCTGGTCGCGCTGGGTTTGATCCAGGTTGTGCTTGGCATACAGGATCTCACCGCGCCACAGACCTTTGGCCACATAGGGGGCGAGCCACCAGAACTCGTTGCAGCAATCGGCGAAGGCTTTGGCGGTGGGAGGCGAGGGGAGGTAGTCGCGCTCGCTGGTTGGGGGGAGGGGTGGGACGCGGCCATCCTTGTCGAGCAGCAGCACGGTCTGGCTATCGCTGATGAATTCAGTGAGCCTGTGGAGGGGATAGATCCCCAGGTCGATGCGGTTGCCGTCGGCGAACTGCATGAGATAGCCAGAGCCCTGCGCGGGGTCGGGCGGTGTGTCGGACATCTCGTCTGGGAGCTGCAGAATCATGCGCTCGCCGAATTGGTCGATCCAGGGCAATTTGTGGATGAAAGGGGCGGGGTCGGTAGCCAGGTAGATGATGTCGAAGTCCTGGAAGAAATCACGCGGGGCGTTAGGGTTGGCGCGCGAGCCGTTCATGATCACAACACGGATGCGCTCGTCGCGTTGGGCGACGCCAAGGATAAGGTTGAGCATTTCACGTTCGCTGCGCATGGGGTCCTCGGGAGGAATGGTGAATTTGTTGAATTATAGCCGGATTGGGAGGGAATGGCAGGCGACGCTTCGACTGCGACCTGGGAGAGCACCAGGTCTCCGCTTAGCGCGCTTGAGAGGCTTGGGCTCACGCCGCGCAGTGCGCTGGCAACCGAGCTGTCTGAGCGGGCGACTGCGACCCTCACCCCAACATTCTCCCTGGCGAGGGAGAAGGCGCGTAGAAACTGTGATGGTAACTAGATTTGCCCTGGATGTCATTGCGAGAGAGTTGGGGCAGTGCTCTGCTGACCCAACGACCGATGCAATCTGGCTTTTGCCTGGAATGGAAATCGGGTTAGCGCGCAGTAGATTGTTTCACTGCGCTCGCAATGACGGTTCGCTTACAAAAAAAGGCAAATTTTTGTAAAAATACGCTCAAAATTAGAAAAATTTTCGAAAAAATCTGTGAATTTTTTTTCGCAGTCATAGATTGGTGGCGGGAACTTACCGGGTAACTGAGGTAAAATTGACCGATTTCATTGAATGAATAAATATTCAAGCATTTTTGGAGGCTTCAAATGGAAAAGACTTTGGTTCTGATTAAGCCGGATGGCGTGCAGCGCGGGCTGATTGGCGAGGTGATCAGCCGGCTGGAGCGGCGCGGGCTACGTCTGGTGGCGGCGAAATTCTTGTGGGTCAGCGAAGAGCTGGCAAAGGTACATTACGCTGAGCACAAAGAAAGGGATTTCTACCAGACGCTGATCGACTATATCACATCGGCGCCGGTGATGGCGATGGTATGGGAAGGGCCGCTGGCGGTGGAAGCCGTGCGCCAGACGATGGGCAGCACCAGACCGACCGAGGCGGCGCCAGGCACGGTGCGGCATGATTTCGCCCTGCAGATCGGGCGCAACCTGACCCACGCCTCGGATAAGGTGGAAACCGGTGAAAGGGAAGTGGCACTGTGGTTCAAGCCGGAAGAGCTGGTTACCTGGAGCCGGGAGAACGACACGTGGTTCTTTGAGAAAGGAGAATAATGATGAGTTTGGAATCCATGCGTCTGGACAGCGCAATCAAGCAGAAGAAGGGGCTGCATTTTATCCTGGCGTCGGTGATCATCTGGACCGCTGTGCTGGTGGTGCATCTGACCGCATTGCCGATCCTGACCAAGAACCTGCTGACCTTCTGTTCCACCGCCCCACTGGTGCCGCTGGCTTATCTGATCTCGAAAGCGATTGGGGTGGATTTCACTAACAAAGGCAATCCACTGATCAGCGTGGGAGTCCTGTTTTCGCTGAACCAGATGCTCTATTTACTGATCGCCATGTGGGTGTACCCCACCGTGCCGGAAAAGATGGTGATGGTGCTGGCGATAATCTTCGGGGCGCACCTGCTCCCATTTGGCTGGCTGTACCTGTCCAAAAGCTATATGGCTCTGGCGGTGATAATCCCACTGGCGGCGCTGATCGTGGGGGTAAACTTCCCACCTTACGCGGTGGCAGGCATGATGATCGGGTTCGAAGTGTTGTTCAGCGTCCTGCTGGTGGAAGAGGTGCGCGGGCTGCAGAAGGCGAAGGGGACACCTGTATCGTAATTTGCAAGCTCTTAGATATTGGGTATAGCCAAAATCATAACTGTGGTTGAGACGACAAACCAGGAAAAATGACCTGATCCCTCGTATTCGGGTCAGGTCATTTTGTCATCGCAAGATTTACTTGGTCTATTGTGAACTAACTACCTATTGGGGCCTGGCGGACAATCGTCTCGCCCAGCGGGCTTACTACAACTTTCTCCAGGCCGGAATCTCCTGAACAGGAGTCTCAACCTCCGCAACATCCGCGGGTAACGGCTCGAAGATGGGATCTGCCACCACTGGCTTCTCCCCGGACAGATTCTCTTGCACCGGCGTCTCGTATAGCAGGTCATCCTCGGCGAGCGGCTCCTTCACCGGAGGCTCTTCATCGGTCTGTCCCCACAATGAGACCCCCTCGACGTGGTCCTCAACCGCCGGAATAACTTCAGCAGGGTCCACCCACAACGGAGTCTCCTCAACGTCAAGAGGCTCCATAACCTGAACCTCTACTGCAGCATCCTCCCACAACGGAGTCTTCTCAACTTCAAGAGGCTCCATAACCTGAACCTCTACTGCAGCATCCTCCCAAATCGGAGTCTCCTGCAAAGGGGTTTCGACCATTGGGACTTCACCGGCAAGCGGATACAGATTCTCTACCGGGCTGATCGTTTCCTCGCCGGTTGTCTCATCGTTCTCTGCGTGAATCAAGCGTTCTTGAAAATTCTGGTCCATATTTAGATCTCCTTTACTTCAACTGGCTCTTCTCCGAGAAGCTCCTCGAACAAAGAGCGATAAAAAATCATTGCCTGTCTTAATTCTTCAGTATCTGCCTGGTGTTGTTCATTTTTGATGGCGATATCCCGCGCGGCGCGGTAGTTACTGACCAAAGCAGGATAATTGACCGAAATATCGGCTGCCCGCTGCTCGAAATCAGAGACCGGATAGGCACGACTCTGCATGACTTCCATAATCAACCGGTCGGCTTCTGCGATCGCTTGCCCCGGTTCGTCGACAAATTTATATTGGACAGCGGTCCAATCAGCCAGATAACGGGTACGTTCGTCTACAGAAAGTGGATGAATATCCAAAGCCTGAACATGCTTCTGCCGTTCATCCAGCTCGGTTTGGGCTTTCTTCTCGTTGCCCAGGGTCTCCACAGTGTGATCGTATTCGATTCCGAACTGATCATGGAGTTTCTGTGTACGTTTGCGGCGAGAAAATACCAGACCTAATAATGCGCCTACTATCACCAATACCAATACGACGGTGATAATCATGGGTGTTGAATTCAAAATACCTCCTTCGGAACGGCTGTCCCAGTTAATGCGGGCTCTCCGGAATGAATGGAGCGCTAGTTTTTACCGCTACTTCTCCTGATAATCAATCGATCGCAGGCAAGGGAAGCCATTGGATCTTTGTGGAGAAGTCCTATTTACCATTTTAGATCAATAGTCCTCTGGTCACATCCACAGGATGGGGGAACTTCGACTAGGCTGGTTGGGGGAGATTAAGAGGGGTGAAGGGGCGACAGCCGTGCAAGCTGAGCAGTTTTGCAGCGTTAGAAGTGGTGGCGCGGGGTTGGTGGATTGAACTTCCAGACCCCAGGGTAACCCCTGCGGTCTGATGAATAGAGCGGGCATGGGCTTCAGCGAGAGTGAATTTTTACTCGCTTTCCATGGTGAGATTCCTTGTCGGTCCCTTAGTCGGCAGTTGCCATCACTGGGTTGGCAGCCTGGGGTAGACTCTTGCGTTTGGCACTCCAGGCGACGACCAGGGTGGCAAAGAAGAGCAAGCCGTTGATGAGTGTTTGAGCAGCCGGAAAGGCAAAAACACTGAGCGCCAGTGCAATGATCATGGCGGCGTAGAGCCACCCAGCCCAGCGCGGGAAATATCCGGAGCCTGCAATGGCTAACCCGGTGGAAACGCCTCCAACGAGCAGCAACACAAGGGCGAGGATAATCGTACCAAACATAGGCGCGGCGTAAACCAGGTTGTAGATCTCAATTACGCTGGTATTTCCTGCGAGGAAGGCTTGCCCGAGGGCGGGCTGAGTGAAAGCAGCTGCGCCAAAAGCGGCAGCATTGAGTGTGTTCGACAATACGGTGGCGACCATACCGGTGATGGCCTTTCCGGCGGTCAGGCTGTCTTGAAGGTAGAGCATCAATCCAATTACGCCAATCGATCCAATGGCTGCGCCGAGAATACTATTTACCAGATGAGAGATTAAAAACTGATTGGTCGTTACATAGGCTGCAAAGTTCGCAAATTCGGTTTGTGGATCCGGCTGGTGGGTGAGGGTGCCGAGGACCAGCGTGGCAGCCCAAACGGGCAGCGCCCAGATGGCCTTGCGTGCAAATGCGTGTACTTTGGGGTTCATTGTATTCTCCTCTTGTCTGTAAAATTGGTTTCCAAGAGCAGGGTGCGCATGCGCAGGCGGGCGCGGGCAAGGCGGCTCTTGACGGTACCCAGAGGTAATCCAAGGGTGTCGGCGGCTTCCTGATAATCGAATTCCTCGATATCGATCAACTGCAACACCTGCTGAAAGACTTCTGGCAGGCTCTGGATCAGCCTGGCGATGGTTTCAGCCTGCTGCCTGGCTTCCAGGGCTTCTTCGGGGAGCAGCGCCTGGTCGGGCAGGATGGCATACATATTACGATCGTCCTCATCGGCAGCATCCAGGCTCAAGGAGGGGTAGCGCTTCTGGCGGCGCATGGCATCGATGGCGCGGTTGCGGGCGATGGCAAACAACCAGGAGCGAAATGAGCCGCCGCGATAGGAAGCCAGCTTTTCGTAGGCGGTGATGAAAGCGGCCTGGGTCAGATCATCGGCCAGCGCTTCATCGCCAACCAGGGAGAGCACCCAGCCGTACAGGCCATCCTGGTGCATGATCACCAGCGCATTGAAGGCAGATAGATCGCGCTCCAGGGCTCTGTGGATCAGGTCCGCTTCAGCGGGCCTGTGCGGGCTGGCTCCCGAGCCAGAAGCGTGACGGGCAGGTTGAGGCTGTGCGAGGGTGGCGCGTTCCTGGTATTGAACAGTCAGCGGCGATTGTTTGATCTCAACGAGCATGGCGACCTCCATCAGCGAGCCAATCAGCGGAGTGCATAGGTGCTTCCCCCGTGAGAGGGTTTGTGGATAGAACGCTGATCCTTGGCACGCTAACAATATAGCCTGAATGGGGCGGGAATAGGTGCGATAAGCGGTACAACAACCTGGACAAAAAATGACACAGGCGGGGCTGGGAGAAAGTTCGTTGGGAAATGGGGCGGGGTGATGGGGAGAATGTGGGGTTTAGGAGGATGCGCATAGCCATTTTCTTGAAGGGACTGGAGGGACGAGAGGGAGTGGGGATGCGGGAGGTGGGAATGGGGAGTGGTATGCTGGGGGTGGGTTGTTTTCGGGGGGAGGTTAATAAACCGAGTTTTGAGCTCAAAGTGCTAGCTCGAAACTCGGTTTTCAGACAGGAACCCGGTTTTTGAACAAGAAAACCGAGTCTTCAAGTGAAAACTCGGTTTTTAGATGAAAGTGGTGAGGTTACCTGACCGTGAGGGGCAGGAAGGTGAGGAATTCGAGGCGCATGTGGGCGGCTTTCAGGTCCTGTTCACCATCATAGACCAGGACCGGGTCACCGGTTGGGCCAAAGGCCAGGCTGAGGTTGCTGGTGGCGGGGAATTCGAAATCTGGCGCAAGCGGAGGCCGGTCCACGGGGATGGAAAAGGCCCACTCACCGCCATCTTTGACGGCATAGGCGGGGTGGCGCTCGGTGAGGAAGGCCAGGTGGGGTTTGTCCTGGGCGTCGATAGCCAGATGGGGGAAGACGAAATCCGTATCAGTGGTGGTCACCGGCTCCACCAGCCACTGAAAGCCATTCCAGGAAGCCAGGTTGAGTAGGAAATCGCCATAAATGCCATCCTGGGTCACGTAAGCGATGCGGGGACGCCCGAATCGGTCCATTGCCAGGCTGGTGCCGGTATAGGTGTAGGGAGTGGGGGTTACATCCAGGATGTTCCAGTTGACACTGTCTTCTTTATAGGCGTAGCGCAGGTCGCCGTTGGGGTATTCGTAGCGGTTGTAGCTGATGTACATATGGCCATCTTCGTTCACGTACAGGGAGGGATAGCCGGTATCCACGTCCGGATCAACGAGCTGGGTGCTCCAACTGCCATTGTAGATTGCCAGCCACAAATTCTCGTTGATATAGTCACAGCGATTGTAGGCGATGTAGATGGCGCCGCTGGAATTCAGCTCCAGAGACGGATCGCAGCCTTCGATATCGTCAGGGTCGCCGGTGGGCACTGGCTCCCAGAAGGCGTTGACCCAGGCCACGTACTTCAGCGCCGAGCGCTGTTCCACCTTGTCGTAGAGCTGGTAAACGATCTGCGGATTGTTCTCCCCGTCCAGGTCGATATCCGTGGCGCGAATGAGATAGTTCTCCGGCGCAGTGAGCACGCTTTGGTAGCGCCAGGGACCGCCCACCAGGCGCTGGGCATAGCGCAGCTCGGTCTCGGTCTGATCGGTGTAGGTGACGTGCAGATTACCGGCAGCATCTGCGACCATGGCGATATGGGAGCCCACCCAGCCCGAAGCATCTATCTGTGTGGTGGTGGACCATGTCGTCTGCGTGGCATCGGTGTTCGCCTGCAATAGGGCGCCTTCTGCCAGGAAGGCCAGCCCCAGGCGGGAGGGCGTGCGCCAGCCCAGGTACATGCGCTCTGGTTCATCGCTGCCCGGCACTTCTACGGGCGCGCCCCAGCCGCTGCCATTCTTTGCCACGACCGCCACGCTCCCGTTGGCTTTATAGGCCAGGCGGGGGTAATTATCTGTGCCGACAGTAATGGAGGTCCAGCCCAGGTAATCCATGTCGGCGACTTCTGCCACGGCCTGCCAGGTGAAACCATCGAAATAGGTGTAGGCCAGCTTCGAGACATTCTGGCTGAGGTCTTCATCGTAATAGGTTTTGTAATAGCTCAGGTGAGGATTGGCGCTGTTATCCAGGGTGAGGGCCAGACCGCTGGCGCTGGGGGCATTGTCCACTTCCACGAGAGGACTCCAGGCGCCGCCATCGAGCATGGCATACCAGACGGTGCCGTAGCCCGCTTCACCGGCGATGAAAGCCAGGTGCAGGCGGCCCAGGGGATCGGAGACGAAGGAGGACAGCGTGCCGCTGTAGTCGAAGGCAGGCAGCCAGGCCGGGGTGTAGGTGTGCCAGGCGTCGCCATCCCAGTCGGCTATTTGCAGCTCGTCGCTGGATTCATGGAAATAGCTGATGTGGGGGACGTCCTGGGCGTCCAGGGCCAGGGAGGGCTGGGCGCCGACGCAGTCTTCGATCACATCCTGGATATGCCAGGCGGCGCCATCGTAGGATGCGTATTTGATTTTTTCGTCGTTGCAGTAATCGCTCATGCCCACGCTGTAATAGGCGATATGCGGATTGCCGGCGCTATCCAGGGCCAGCGAAGCCTGCGAGCCCACATAATCGGCAGGGTCCACCACTTCGACCGTGCAAACCGAGCTTGGGCAGCTGGCGTAGTAGAGGTGGTCGCCGCCGTAAGCGACATGCAGGGTGCCGGTGGAATCGTAGACGGCGGCGTGGTCGCTCATCTGTTCCAGCAAGGCGGGGACATCTTCGATGCTTGTGATGTCCCACACTCGACGGGTGCTGTAATCGATATCTTGGGCGGCGCGGATGATGGAATCTGCCAATCCGCCGCTGAGCAGGAAGGTGGTAAGGGTCAGAAAGATGATTGTTTTGAGGATGAGTGGCCGCATGTGAATTCCCTCCCAGGGTTGTATGTGTGTACAGGATGAGACGGCTAGGAGTAGTATAGCGCGCTGCGCTTGTGAGGGAGTTTACAATCGGCTTACAAAATGAGCAACGGAATCTTGCACGGTGTCCGTGAAGAACATGTTGTCCGTGAAGAGCAGGGTGGCGCTGATTTAATGGAATAAATCCTAAAAAAATAAATTGTTGTTGCGAATTATGTGTTCACAATAAGCTGTAAGGCTTTTTCAATTCCATTCTCAACCTTAATTTTTACTCCAAGCTCGGCGGCTCTTTGCCCGATATGAAGATCATTTACCCCAAGCTCTATTGCGTTTAGCAAGTTCTTAACGGTTATCTTATTGAATGGGATTGGGGCAGGACCTGCTTCTAAATCGGCGGTACGCCTACCCCAATAAAACTGGTCGAACACGAATGGAATAACACATGATGGTATTCCTGATCGGAGCGCGTGCGCAGTGGTCCCTGAACCGCCGTGATGGAAGATCATCGCCATGCGGGGAAAGAGCCAGGTATAGGGAGCATAATCGATCTGGAGCACATTCTCAGATAGGGACATATTCCCCCACCCTCCCCAGCCAGAGTGGAGAATGCCGCGTTGCCCACTCCATTTCAGGGCTTCTATGATGATCTCGGTGGTCCGGCGTGGATCTTTGACCGGCATACTCCCAAATCCAATGAACACAGGCGGCTTGCCTGCATCCAGGAAATCCAACATGTTTTTGGGAGGTTCCCATGGTTTCTCTTCTGGAAACCAGTAACCGGTGATGTGAATATGCTCGCTCCAATCGGCAGGGCAGGAAACAACATGTTCGCTGAACCCGTTCAGGATCGGGATCTTTTGTGTTCCAATCTGGTTGAAATATCCAGTAAGAGGCAGGGGCGGTAAATTCAGGGTTTTTGTTCGCCATGGATTGATCACCGAGCGGAACATCTGCCAAACGCCTTGTTCGCCCAGGGAATAGGTCATTTTGTTATACCACGGCAAGGGTAATTTTGGAAAACCCATTAACGGCATGGTGCTTGTGCGGGCTAAAGGAATCACAGATGCTAGCATCATGGGCAGGTTGTATTTTTCAGCCAAGTCAAATCCATACAGCCCACCGGGGAGCTGGTTGATGATCAGGTCTGTTTCACCTAAAAGCGGATCGGACAGATCCTGCGCGTAACCATTTGCAAGGTTGGTGAATGATCGCACCAACCCAAGCATATTTGCCCCTCCAGTCGCGACTAGCGCCTGCGCATCTCCTGTGATTGGATGAAAATCTAAGCCCTGCTCGGCGACGAGAGGTGCAAAACTCTCAAAGGTGATAAAACGGACTCGGTGTCCGCAGGACTTCAGACCGCTTCCAAGTGTGGCATAGGGTTGAATGTCACCCCGAGAACCGAGAGCCAATATCGTAATATGCATGGGAAATGGAATTTCAGCAAGTAGTTAGATGGAAAGATCTTCTGTAGTATAGCGGGAATGGGGGGAGGCGAGGTTTACAGAAGGCTTACAAAAAAACTGGCTTTGCTAGCTGTGCTCCCTAGCCGGGAGGCGGCAGGGAGGCTGGGAGCTGGATTGCGACATAATCGGGTCGGGCTGAAGCCCAACCTACGAATGTGATTACTGTGCTGCGTTCATTACAATCCTTAGCAGAGGCGTTCCATCACCTATAACTCAGGCATCTCGGAGGCGGGCTTGCGGGATAGACGCTGGGGACCGTAAATCCCGACGACGGTGATGGCGGCCACGCACATAAGCACGGCTGCGAAAATAAAGGGCTGCAGATCATTCGGACCGGGGGGAGGGGTGGTGTCCAGCAGGTTGGCCCAGGCGTTTTGGGCGGCATGGTAGAGCACGACGATGAGCAGGCTGCCCCGGGTATTGTTGAACATCCAGGTCATCAGGATCACAATGGCGATGGTGAAAACCATAAACCAAATGCCCACCTGGTTGCGAAAATCACCGGGCACGAAAAAATAGGGCAAGTGAGTCAAGCCTTCCAATACGCCGATGATCAGGCTGGCGCGCAGGGCGCTGTAACGGGATTGTAACAAGGGTAAGGCCACGCCGCGCCAGGCGA
>Ga0105095_10000358_pt1 | contig 21815 bp, 19 predicted proteins | sample PPLLak2March2015_2_FD_79180 | JGI IMG/M metagenome (GOLD analysis project Ga0105095, IMG submission 79180) | Freshwater sediment microbial communities from Prairie Pothole Lake near Jamestown, North Dakota, USA - PPLs Lake P8 Core (3) Depth... | ecosystem: Environmental > Aquatic > Freshwater >...
GAATTTTCGAGAGGGGAAGGTCATTGGGCGAAAGTGTGGTCTGTAGGTTAGTCTCGATTAATGAATCGCTCGCATAATGGACAATATAGATATAAATACATATAATAACATTTGGAAAATTTTGTCAGCCTAACGTTTCTTAATTGGGAGGGTGATATGATCGAAAAATTTAGTCGCATGGTTCTTATGATGGTAGCCGCCATCATTATGGCGGGTTGTGCTAAAGCCACACCTGAGCCGGTGAGCTTTACTTTGGATATGAAGGAATATGCTTTTGAGCCGGCTCAAATTGAAGTCCAGGTAGGTCAGCAGGTGACCATAGAGCTGGTCAATTCGGGTGTGCTGGCGCATGAAGTGATGTTTGGGCGCAACGTGATGAAAGAAAACAACCGGCCGCACGGCTATGAAATCGATATGTTTGAGTCTGCCCATGTGCAGCCCATGTTGACCCATCCTGATGGCTCCATGATGGAAGCCAGCCATGAAGAAGGCCACGAGGGCTTTATGGTCGTCCTGGAAAAGACCGGTGACAAAGCCCTGATGACTTTTGAGGTTACCAGGGATATGGTTGGCGAATGGGAAATGGGCTGTTTCGAACAGGATGGCGTGCATTATGATGCCGGCATGATCGGGACTTTCAGCGTAAAACCCTGAGCGATTTTCCTGACTTACAGTACCAGACCAGGTAGCCTGCTACCAGGCTACCTGGTCTGGTCATTTAATGAGTAAATTATAAGGCTGACAAGCGTTCCGTCAGGCAGCATGGTATAATTTTATGACCGAAATTGCTTGATTTCCCACAAGCACACCCTGCACGCATGTTCGTGCTGATTCCCAGGAGAGAATTCTATGTCAGGCCATTCACATTGGGCGACCATCCGGCGCAAGAAAGGCGCCGCTGACGCCAAACGAGGACAGGTTTTCACCCGCCTGGCGCGGGAAATTGTGATCGCAGCGCGCGAGGGCGGCGGCGATCCAAATACCAATTACCGCTTGCAGTATGCTATCGAACGGGCGCGTGCTCAGAATATGCCCAAGGAAAACATCGAACGCGCTGTCAAGCGCGCCATTGGTGAAGGCAAAGACGGCGTTGTCTTTGAAGAGATCACCTATGAAGGGATTGCAGCGCATGGTGTGGCGGTTTTGATTTCTTGCGTGACCGACAATCGGAACCGCTCGCTTTCAGAGATTCGCCATGCCCTGTCCAAAGCTGGCGGAAGCCTGGCAGCCGCCGGATCGGTGGCCTGGCAGTTCACCCGTAAGGCCGTTTTCACCATCCCCGCCGCAGGGAATGATGCCGACAAATTATTCGAGATCGGTGTCGAAGCGGGAGCGGATGATGTCGATGTGTCTGAAGAGAGCATCGAGATTGTTGGGCCGGTTGAATCCTTCAAATCGATCCTGGACGCTTTACACGCCGCCAAGATCAACCCCGAAGAAGCCGAGCTGCAGTATGTGCCCAACAATCCCCAGGAGCTGAGTATCGAAGACACGCTGCAGGTGATGAGGCTGATTGAAAACCTGGAAGAGCTGGATGATGTGCAAAATGTCTATTCGACGATGAGCATCTCCGAAGCGGTCATGGCCAAGTTAGAAGAAGAATAACTGCTGATGGTGGTGATCGGCATTGATCCTGGTACAGCTACAACCGGATATGGCATCATCCGCGAGCACAGCGGCGGCCAATTAGACGTCATTGATTATGGGGTGATCCTGACGCCGGTTCACCAACCAATGCATGAACGCCTGTTAGAGCTCTATCAACGTTTAAATGAAATCATTATTCTCCACCGTCCCGAAAGTGGCGCGGTGGAGAAGTTGTTTTTTCAACGCAATGTGCGCACCGCGATCAGTGTAGGTCAGGGGCGCGGGGTTGTTTTGTTGGCGCTGGCGAAGCAGGGCGTGCAAGTAGCTGAATACACCCCACTGGAAGTCAAACAAGCGGTTGTTGGATATGGCGGGGCGGATAAAAAACAGGTGCAAGAGATGGTGCGCATGCTGCTCGAGCTGGAATCAAACCCCGAGCCTGATGACGCCGCAGATGCCCTGGCGATTGCCATCTGCCATATCCATACGGCAAACACACAAAGATTAATTGACCTGCAGGCTTAATGCTGGCCGGTTGAGGTGGTTATGATTGCCACACTGAATGGAAAAGTACAAGAAGTCGATACTGATAGCCTGGTCATCGAGGTGGGCGGAATTGGTGTACAGGTATTCGTCCCAGCAGGCATGGCGGCGGTTAGCCATCCCGGCGAGCACATCTTCCTGCACACCTATCTGGTTGTTCGCCAGGATGCCTTGCTGTTATTTGGCTTTGACACTCGCGAAGGGCGGGAATTTTTCGAGCTGCTTTTGACGGTGAACGGCGTTGGACCGCGCCTGGCGCTTGCTATTCTATCCAGCCTGACGCCCGATGCTATCCGGCGGGCAATATTCCACGAACAGGCTGAAATATTTGCGCGCGTGCCAGGAGTGGGCAAAAAGACTGCCCAAAAAATTTTGTTGCAGCTGCAGGACAAGATCAAACCGGATATCGGACTCGAACGCATTGGCTTCGGCGGCGAGCTGGACACAGAGATCCTGGAAGCCTTAACCACGCTGGGCTACAGCGTGGTGGAAGCTCAATCTGCAATTCAGGCGATCCCCAAGGATGCTCCGCAAGATATAGAAACTCGCTTGCGTTTAGCCCTGGCATATTTCCAAAGGTAATTTCCGCTGCCTCGGGCAGCGTTGTTTGTGGAGGTGGACTTGTTTACAGATCGAAAAATAGCTTTTATTGGCCCTGGAGCGATGGCTGAATCGATGATCGCAGGCTTGATCCGCAATCAGGTAGCACCCCCGGAGGGGCTGCTGGCGGCGGGGCCGCGTGAGGCACGCGTGCTCGAACTGAGCAAGCGCTACGGTATTGTGCCATACACGGATAATGCTGCGGCAGCCCGTGGAGGGGATGTGGTGGTCCTTTCTGTGAAACCCCAGCGCTTAACGAACGTGATTGCCGGGTTAGCCGGCAGCATCCAATCAGGTGCGTTAGTATTATCTATCATTGCTGGCGCATCGATTGATCAGATCAGCCAAGGTTTGCGCCATCCCGCGGTGGTGCGCTCGATGCCCAATACCCCTGCTCAAATCGGCGAAGGGATCACGGTTTGGACAGCTTCGCCTGCCGTAACCGAATTGCAGCGCCAGATGGCAGGACAGATCCTTTCGGCGTTGGGGGAGCACATTTTCCTCGAAGAAGAGTACTACCTGGATATGGCTACCGCGCTCTCTGGCACGGGTCCGGCGTATGTTTTCCTGTTTACGGAGGCCATGGTGGATGCCGGGGTTCATCTCGGTTTTCCGCGCCGCATTGCCGAGCAACTGGTGGCCCAAACGGTGCGCGGATCGGTGGATTACTACACCAAGCGCGATGACCCGGTGCACCTGGCGCGCTTGCGTAATGAGGTTACTTCCCCTGGAGGCACTTCTGCAGCGGCGTTATATTATCTGGAGAAGGCCGGTTTTCGTACCGCCATCTCGCGTGCGATCTGGGCGGCATATGAGCGCTCGCTTGAGCTGGGCAAAGGCGGTAAGAGCCATGCCCCCGATACCCCGGCGCAGAATAATGGCTAGCGGCGGTCATTTATTTTGTGAATAACTGGACAAGACACCTGCTTTCAGGTATCATTTGCAGGGTTTTGAGAGGGATGTTCGTTTTCATTTAATATTCAAAACGGGACGTACGAAAGCCGGTAGGTTCAGCTTTCTCGAATGTAATAATTTTCTTTCTTCAGGTACACTGGATCGGTCACCAAATCACTTAATATTCACCGTTCGGAGGCAAAATGTCGGATCTCATTCGTCAAATTACGGCCGACCTGCAGCAACAAATCGAATCGTTTACGGCAGAAGTAGAAGTGCAGGACGTCGGTACCGTGCTCGAGGCTGGCGATGGTATTGCACGCGCCAGCGGCCTGGCTGATGTCCGTGCTCAGGAGCTGATCCAATTCGATAATGGCGTCCTGGGTATCGCCTTCAACCTGGAAAGCGATAACGTCGGCATCATCATTATGGGTGAGTATGGTGAGATTGCAGAAGGCATGCGCGTGCGCTCGACCGGACGGATTGCTTCTGTGCCGGTGGGCGATGGCATGGTTGGTCGTGTCGTAAATGCCCTGGGTGTGCCCATTGACGGGAAAGGTCCGATCAAATTCGACCACTACCGCCCCATCGAACGCATTGCCCCGGGTGTGGTCGCCCGTAAGGACGTGGATACACCGGTCCAGACCGGCCTGAAGGCGATTGATGCCCTGACCCCCATCGGCCGCGGGCAGCGTGAATTGATTATTGGTGACCGCCAGACGGGTAAAACCGCCCTGGCGATTGATACGATCATGAACCAGAAGGGTAAAGACCTTTACTGTATTTATGTGGCGATAGGCCAGAAAAAAGCTGCCGTCGCCCGCACAGTGGGCATCCTGGAGCGCGCTGGCGCCATGGAATATACCACGGTGGTGGTGGCTGCTGCCGATGAGCCGGCAGCGCTGCAATACATTGCCCCCTATGCGGGCTGCGCCATCGGTGAAGAATTCCTGGAGACCGGGCGTGATGCGCTGGTCGTATACGATGACCTCTCCAAGCACGCCTGGGCGTACCGCCAGGTGTCCTTGCTCCTGCGCCGCCCGCCAGGTCGTGAAGCTTACCCTGGCGATGTGTTCTACCTGCATTCACGCCTCCTGGAGCGCGCCGCACGTATGGCTTATCATTACGTGCTGATGCCTGAGGATAGCAGCGCAGAGCTTGCCGACCGGGAAGATGGCATTGATGGTCTGTATTTTGAAGGTCCCATGGCTATGCATGACGCCATCGAAGCCGCCAAAGAAAGGCCAGGCACCAAACCGGTGCAGGTGCGCAATACCGGCGGCTCGCTCACTGCTTTGCCGATTATTGAAACCCTGCTCGCTGATGTGTCTGCCTATATCCCCACCAACGTGATCTCGATTACAGATGGCCAGATCTACCTTGAAGGCAACCTTTTCTATGCCGGCATCCGCCCGGCGGTGAATGTGGGTATTTCGGTCTCCCGGGTGGGTGGCGACGCCCAGACGCGGGCGATGAAGCAGGTTGCGAGTGGTTTGCGTATTGATATGGCTTCCTTCCGGTCACTGGCTGCCTTCGCTCAGTTTGGCTCGGATCTCGATAAAGCCACCCAGCAGCAGCTCAATCGCGGCCTGCACTTGCAGGAGATCCTGAAGCAGCCCCAATATGAGCCAATGTCCCTGGAAAATATGGTAATCGAAATCTTTGCCGGGACGCGCGGCTACTCCGATAACGTTCCCCTGGATCGCATGCGCGCCTGGGAGATTGCCTTGCTGCGCTTTATGGAAACCAACTATCCTGAGATTGGTAAGGATATCGGCGCACGCAAGCAGATCACGACCGACACCGAGCAAGAGCTTCGTAAAGCCCTTGAAGCTTTCATGAGCACCTGGAGCTAGACAACTTCGCGAAATTGCTGGACAGGACTCTGATATGGCCAATGCCCGAGAAGTAAGGCTCCGCATCCGGAGCGTAAAGAATATTTCCCAAGTCACACGTGCTTTACAGGCGGTCAGCGCCAGCAAAGTGCGCAAATCCACTGAAGCTTTGATGCATACCCGACCGTATGCAACCAAAGCCTGGCAGGTGTTGATCCATATTGCCGGGCAGCCGGGCCGTGAACAGATGCACCCGCTGCTCACGCGGCGAGATTCAGTGGATCGCATTCTGGTGGTTTTACTGACCGGTGACCGCGGTCTGGCTGGCGCCTTCAATACCAATATCGTGCGCTATGCAGCGCATAAATTCGATCAATATCCTGTGCCCGTCGATTATGTAGCCGTGGGGCGCAAGGGGCGCGATCTGCTTTACCGGCGCAGAAAATCAGTGGTAGCCGAATTCAGCAATCTCCCTCCAGCGCCTACTTTTGGGGATGTCTCGGCGATTGGCCGGATCGCGGTAGAGGAATTCCTGTCGGGTAAGGTGGATGAAGTCTATCTGGTGTACACTGATTACATCAGTATGGCGCGCCAGGTACCGGATATCAAAAAGCTGCTCCCACTGGAAGTAATCAGTGGTGAAGGGCGCGTGCAGGATTTTCAGACTGCCCATCGAGGTTTGGCTGCTACTTACCTGTACGAGCCGGATGAGATGGCAATCCTGGATGAAATCATCCCGCGCTTTACCGCCTTGCAGGTCTACCAGGCAATTTTGGAGTCGTTAGCCAGTGAGCATGCCGCGCGTATGTTGGCGATGAAAAACGCCACTGACAGCGCCACAGACCTGGCAGACGCTTTACAGCTGGAGTACAACAAAGTGCGCCAGCAAGGAATTACCAACGAAATCCTTGATATCGTTGGCGGCGCGGAAGCGCTTGGCTCATCCAAATAAACAGCTTCGCAAACGAAGAATTATCACCTTTCGGAGGCAAGAGAATGGCACAGGCGACCGGACGAGTTGTTCAAATTTTTGGCGGTGTGGTAGATGTTGAGTTTCCAGCGAACGCGATGCCAGAGATCTTTGAGGCAATTAATATCCCGCTGGATGATGGCGAAACGCTGGTGTTAGAAGTCCAGAAGCACCTTGGCAACAATCTCTTGCGCACCGTGGCAATGGATTCCACCGACGGTCTACAGCGTGGACGCCCGGCATATGGCACAGGCGCGCCGATCATGGTTCCGGTTGGCGAAGTCACCCTGGGGCGGGTATTTAATGTGTTAGGCAAACCTGTGGATGGAAAAGGTCCGGTCAATGCGGATCAGTTCCTGCCCATCCACCGCCTGGCTCCACCGTTCTCCGAACAGTCCACACGCGTGGAAGTATTTGAAACCGGCGTCAAAGTCATTGACCTGATCGCCCCCTTCACCAAGGGTGGAAAGACGGGCATCTTTGGCGGCGCAGGCGTCGGAAAAACCGTCATTATCATGGAGCTCATTCGCTCGATCGCCACCGTTCACCAGGGCAACTCCGTATTTGCAGGTGTGGGTGAGCGCACCCGTGAAGGCACACAGCTTTATCGTGAAATGCTCGAGTCGGGCGTGATGAAAGATACCGTGATGGTCTTTGGGCAGATGAATGAGCCGCCAGGCGTGCGCTTGCGCGTGGCGCTCTCTGCGCTCTCCATGGCGGAATACTTCCGCGATGCCGGGCGGGATGTGCTGCTGTTTATTGATAATATCTTCCGCTTTTCCATGTCCGGTTCTGAAGTCTCGGCGCTGCTGGGGCGTATGCCTTCCGCAGTAGGTTACCAGCCCACCCTGGCGACTGAGATGGGTGAGCTGCAGGAACGCATTACATCCACACGCGGCGGTTCGATCACCTCCATGCAGGCAGTGTATGTGCCTGCCGACGATTACTCCGATCCTGCGCCTGTGGCAACCTTTACCCATCTGGATGCGACCATCGCCCTCGAGCGGGCGATTGCTGAAAAAGGAATTTATCCGGCGGTCGATCCCCTGGCCTCCACTTCGCGCATCTTGGACCCCAATATTGTCGGTAACGATCACTATAACACGGCGCGTGAGGTCCAGCGCGTGCTGCAGCGCTACAAGGACTTACAGGATATCATCGCCATCCTGGGTGTTGATGAGCTTTCAGAAGACGACAAACTGATCGTTTCCCGAGCTCGCAAGATCGAACGCTTCTTCTCGCAGCCCATGTATGTTGCCCAGCAGTTTACGGGTCGTGAAGGGCGCTATGTACCCCTGCGGGATACGGTAAGCGGCTTCCGCGAGATCCTGGATGGGAAACACGACGATGTTCCCGAACAAGCGTTCATCATGGCTGGCGCTATCGATGAGGTTGTTGAGCGGGCGCGCACCATGGCGGCTGCTTAGCCTGGCTTTCCGCTGGTTAGACACACGAGGAATTCATGCCCATACGCTGTGAAATAGTATCTCAGGACCGCATGGTCTTCGAAGGAGATGCGGATATCGTCGTTCTGCCCGGTGTAGAGGGCGAGATGGGTATTCTCCCCAACCACGCCCCCTTGCTGACCACCCTGAATTTAGGGATCCTCAAAGTCCGCTACCAGGGCGTAGAGCAGTTTTTCACCATTGCGGGTGGGATTGCAGAAATTCAACCGGATATCATCACCGTGCTGGCCAATTCGGCTGAGAATGTAAATGAAATCGATGTAGCGCGCGCCGAAGCTTCTCGCCGGCGAGCTGAAGAGCTGTTGGCCAAGGGCGTACCGCCCGATAAAGATACTTTCCTGGCAATGGAAGCCGCTCTACGCCGGTCCAATTTGCGCCTGGAAGCTGCTCAGCGCTACCGGCGATCAACCCAACGCGGATCATCTGGGGAATCCAAAGAGCGCTAATTTATGGCATTATTCTCCAAAGAACTCGGCATCGACCTGGGGACGATGTTTACGCGCGTTGTCTCCGGGAATCAGGTGCTGATCGAGGAGCCAACCATCGCGGCCATCGTAGTAGACGAGCAAAAATTGGTGGCCTGGGGACAGGAAGCCTACGATATGTTTGGGCGCGTGCCCGAGTCGATGGAGGTGACCCGGCCGATGCTGAATGGGGTCATCGCCGATTACGAGGTCACCGAGCATCTGCTGCGCCTGTTGATCCGCAAAATCTCTAGCCGCTTGTTTCCGCCACGCATCATGATCACGGTTCCCTATGGGGTAACCAGTGTGGAGTCGCGCGCTGTGCATGAGGCGGCGCTCAATGCGGGTAGCCGTGATGTTAATTTAATCCCTCAGCCTCTGGCGGCTGCTCTGGGTGTCGATCTGCCCATCAGCACCCCCACGGGTAATATGATTATCTGTTTGGGAGGCGGGGCAACCCAGGCAGCAGTTCTGGCGATGTATGGGATTGTGGCAGCCGATACCATGCGCTCGGGCGGCATGGCGATGGACGAAGCGATTGTCAATTACATCCGCAAAAAGTATGGCGTGATCATCGGACAGCAAACCGCTGAACAGGTGAAAATCCAGGTCGGGGCGGCGGTGCCCCAGGCAGAAGAACAATCAATCGAAATTCAAGGGCAAGACCAGGTGACCGGCTTGCCTCGCCCGGTGACAATGACAACCGGTGAAGTGGTTGAGGCGTTGCAAGATCCGCTGGGCAGTATCATCGAAACGGCGCGCCGTGTGTTGGAGAAAACACCTCCTGAGCTGATCTCCGATATTATTGATCGTGGTGTGGCGATCACGGGTGGGGGGGCTAAGCTGCGCGGCATCGACAAACTCTTGACCAAAGAGTTGGGTGTGCCAGCTTATCTGGTGGACAACCCGACTACCTGCACGGCCGAGGGGGCTGCCAAAGGTTTTAGCGTGTTTGGTTTGATCCGCCGGAATTTACCCCACGCATAATCCGCAGTACCCCACACCTGCTTTTACCCCACCGCATCACTTCAATAAAATTGGATTGCCCAATAACCGTAAAGAAAATCTGCCGTTGGTTTGGGTAGCGACGCATCCCAAACCAACAGCAAAAATAACCCCATCCGATTTTTGTTAATCCAGGTAATAGGTCATGCGCTGCAAGTGGATGGTTGGATCGATATACTGGACTTTGACGTCCGGGGGCACGCTCAGGCTGAGCGGAGCATAATTGAGGATCGCTTTGACGCCAGCTTTGACCAGCATATTTGCCACATCCTGGGCTTCGTTGGCAGGCACCGCGATCATTGCCACCTTGATTCCGGCTTTGTGAATTTCATCTTCCAGGGTAGCAATATCGACGACCGTAAAATTGCCAATCTGAGTGCTAATCTTGCCAGGATCATTGTCGAAGATCATGCTCACCTGGAAACCGCGATCGACAAAGCCCAAATAACTGGCAACCGCGCTGCCGATATCTCCAGCCCCAACGACAACCATATTCCAAACCCGGTCAACCTTCAGGATCTGGCTTAGCTGCTCGATCAAGTATTCAATATGATAACCAGTACCTTGTTTTCCAAATTCCCCAAATTGTGAAAGGTCCTTGCGGATCTGAGCAGCAGAAATTCCCAGGCGCTCTCCCAATTCCTGTGAAGAAGTGACCTGACGCCCTTCGTTGACCATGTGCTGTAAGGAGCGCAAATACAGCGGAAGCCGGCCCACCACGATGTCTGGAATCGATCTCTCTCCCATTTTGATATACCTCCTGATCCAATCTGATTGGGACTTACGCAGTTAAGTAAAACGCCAAAAGAAAATTAGCCAAGCCTGACTTGTCGCTAGGCGTTTTACTCAAGTAATTCGCTGGTTTAGAGTCCGATTCGTAAAGCTACTATCAACGAATTACATAGTGGATTTCCCGTAAAAAGCGCAACACCATCTGGTATCTGCTGCCGTTGTGCTGATAAGATCCATAAGCTGCCTCTGCCAATTGCTGCGCTTCGAGCAGGCAGCTATAAATTTACCACAAATCCAGTGATTGTGCCAATAGCCACAAGGATTGTACAAGCTGGGTGCAATCGAGATTTGACCAAACCCGACCTGCCGGGCACTTTGCACTATGCAGCCGCTCTTCCTGAATAGTCCCGGATGGTATAATGATTCTTGCAGGTGGGCTTTCTGTTGATATGCTGGATTGCAGGTTTCACCCGCTGAAGTGAGGACTCTGAATTATGTTTATCGATCAAGCGGATATTTACGTCCGTTCTGGCAAGGGCGGGAATGGCGTAGTGCATTTCCGGCGCGAAAAATTTGTACCGCGCGGGGGCCCGGATGGCGGCGATGGAGGCCGGGGTGGGGATGTCATCTTTGAAGTCCAACCGACCCTGAATACTCTCTCTGCATTTCGCCGCCAGTCCAAGTTCATGGCTGAAGATGGCGCAAATGGGGCGCGCCAGAATATGTCTGGAAAATCCGGCCAGGACCTGATGATCCATGTTCCCCCGGGCACCTTGATTTATGACCAGGATTCAGGTGTTTTGCTGGGCGATCTGGTGGAAGCCGGGCAGAAGCTGGTGATCGCTAAGGGCGGTCGTGGTGGGCGCGGCAACTCTCATTTTGCGTCCTCCGTCCATCAGGTGCCGCGCATTGCAGAAAAAGGCGCGCCAGCCCAAGAACTCAACTTACGCCTGGAATTGAAGCTGATCGCCGATATTGGCATTGTTGGGGTTCCCAATGCCGGTAAATCCACCTTCCTGGCTGCGGTGACCAATGCGAAACCCAAGATTGCCCCTTATCCCTTTACGACCATCGAGCCAAACCTGGGCGTGGCTGAATTGGATGAAGATACCAATCTCGTGCTGGCGGATATCCCCGGTTTGATCGAAGGCGCTCATCTGGGGGTCGGTTTGGGGCATGATTTTCTGCGCCACATCCAGCGCACACGCGTCCTGATCCACCTGCTGGATGGCCTGGCGGAAGATCCCTTGCTCGACTTTGCCCAGATTAACAGTGAGCTGGCTTTGTTCGATGCCCACCTGGCTGAAAAACCACAGGTGGTGGTATTGAATAAAATGGATTTACCCGACGTGAGCGCACGCTGGCCCAAGATCCAGGCAGCCTTAAAACGTCGTGGTCATATCCCCTTTGCCATCTCTGCGGTAGCTGGCACCAATGTGCGCAAGGTGCTCTATCAAGCAGCCCAGTTGTTAAAAGAATCCCCACCCGTGGAGATGCTGGATACGCTGCCGGTGTATCGCCTGGACGAAGACTCCAATGAATTCAGGATAGAGCGCGAGATGGAAGGCTGGCGCATCTCTGGGATTGCCATTGAGCGTGCAGCTTCCATGACCTATTGGGGGGAGTACCAGTCAATCCGCCGTTTTCAGCGCATCCTGGAGCGCGTGGGCATCGACCAGGCCTTACGCGAGGCTGGCGTGAAGCAGGGCGATACCGTGTATATCGGCGAATATGAGCTGGAGTGGAGCGAATACGAGAAGGATTGATGAAGATCGGCGTCTTTGGCGGCTCATTTGATCCCCCTCATGTAGCGCATCTGATTCTGGCCCAGGAAGCCTGCAACCAGCTCGGGCTGGATCGCATATTATGGGTGCTGACGCCTGATCCACCCCACAAACGAGGGCGGCATTTGACTGCCGCCTCCACCCGCCTGGCTATGCTTAATCTGGCTTTACAGGACAATCCCGTCTTTACCCCTTCGCGCGTAGATATCGACCGCCCTCCACCGCAGTATGCAGTGGATACCCTGCACCTGCTGGCTAAAGAATCCCCCCAGGCAGAGCTGGTTTACCTGATGGGCGGGGACTCTTTGCGGGACCTGCACACCTGGCGCCGCCCACTGGAGATCATCTCAGCCAGCGCGGCCATCGGTGTTTTGCGTCGACCCGGGGCGCGCCTGAACCTGGCGCGGCTGGAAAGGCAGCTGCCTGGTTTAATAGAGAAGACGCGCTGGATTGATGCCCCACGACTGGATATCTCAGCCACGCATATCCGGAAACTGGTCGCGGAGGCAAAGCTTACCGCTACTACGTGCCCGAGCAAGTCTTTGCCTTTATTCAGGAAAATCAACTATACCGCCCGGAAGTCGCCCATTAGCCTTCTGTACTGGTCGGGAAGATATATTCCAGAGCCCTTAACATACAATCCTCATATACAGGATCATAATCGTGCCCGACCAGGGGTACGATTTCCAGGTCGCATGGGATTCCGGCTTCGTTGAGCAGATCCACCAGTAGTTGGATATTTTCCTGGTGGATGCTTTCGTCCTCTTCACCCATCACAATATAGCCGCGCAAGCCTAATTTACCCGCCCTTAAGAGCAATTCATGCCACTGATCGGGATCCTGGATGAGTGGTCCTGCAGGTCCGAAGGCGATAAAACCCTGTAAGGGAATTTCGGCGTTCAGGGCCAGCCACATTGCTGTTTCCCCGCCCAACCCATGACCTGCCAGGATTACGCGTTCGGGGTCGATGGCGTACTGCCCGACCATATTGGCATACTGGCGCTGAATATCGCGCCTGGCTGTGTCGCGGTCATCCCACACATAAGCGCCTTTCCACAGCACCTGGCTGGATTGCGGGGCGGCAACGATCCAGCCTTCCGTGGCAGCCGGCTTCCAGAACTCCAGGGAGTCCTGCAGGGTAGCGCCATTGGTGTGCAGGGCAATCATCAGCGGGCAGGCAGGTCCGCCGGACTGGCAGCGTCCCTGCTGGCGCAGGATGAGCAGGGGGAAGGTTTCTTTTTCCGACTGGGCACGCAGGTCGCGGCTGCGCTCGACCACGGCGATGAATTCGGGCAGCTCCTGCAGGGCAGCCAGACTGGGACTCATGGTGAGCAGGGACTCGCCGTACCAGAAACCACGCTCCAGCAACCCCTGGATCAGCTGCAAGCAGGCAGCATATTCTTTTTGCCGGGCTGCGGCGGTGATTTGCCAGTACGCCAGGATGTGAAACTGATCTGGAAATTGGGTAATCTGCTCGGCAGCCAGCTGGCGTACCTGCTCGTATTCTTGCTCCTGGAGCAGGGTGTATAGCTGAGTTTGCAAAGCCTCGAAGGTCAGAAATTCCATCAATGGATTCTCCGTATCAATCGGATTTTTCGTGTAGCAGATCAATGGTCTCGATTGCATGGCGTAGATGGGGGATGACAATGCTGCCGCCCACGATCAAGGCAACATTTAATGCATCATACAGCTCTGCATCCGTCCAGCCGTCTTTGATACACTGATCCAGGTGATAATCGATACAATCATTGCAGCGCAAGACGGTGGAGGCAACCAGTCCCAGCAACTCTTTAGTTTTGGCGTCTAATGCCTCATCTCGATAAGCGGCGCTATCCAGATTGAAAAAACGTTTGATCCCCAGGTGATCCAAGGCGAAGATGCGCTCATTCATGCGCGTGCGATAGGCTTGAAAGTCGTCCAGACGGTTGGGCATGCTGGCTCCTTGTGGCGGACAGGCTTGGACAATTTCCAGGATCCATGGATTTTCATCCTATAGAGATGAGTGAGTCCTGGTTGCGAGAATTATAATCTCAGGCTGAAAAGACGGGCAGGTGGGTATAATAGAGTTGGATTAACACAGCTACCCAAACAGGAGATCCGCAATGAGCTTATCCTCATTGATCACGCAGCGCTATAGTGTGCGTGCTTATCGCAATGACCCGGTCGAACCCGAAAAACTGGCTGCTGTATTAGAAGCAGGGCGATTGGCGCCTACCGCCTCAAACAGGCAGGCATTTGGCATTATCGTCGCCAGGCCGCAAACTGCCCCGGAAGCATTTTACCGGCTGTATTCGCGCGCATGGCTGTTACAGGCGCCGGTCGTTTTGTGCGTTTGCACGATTCAGGAGCGAGCCTGGGTCAATAAAGAAGGCAAAAATTACGCTGACGTGGATGCTGCCATCGTCATGGACCATATGATCCTGGCTGCCACCGAGCTGGGCCTGGGCACCTGCTGGATTGCAGCCTTTGATCCAGCCACGGCGCGCGAGTTGTTTGCGCTTCCCAAAGGAGTCGAGCCGGTTTTGATGACAACCCTGGGTTATCCTGCGCTGCCGGCGGGTGTGAAAGAACGTAAGCCGCTGGCTGACCTGGTACATGAAGGGCGCTGGTAAAACTGGATGCAGACTGCACAGAGCATCTCGCAAGCGCTTGGAATACGCCAGGAGAGCGTGGCGTCTGCCATTGCACTGCTGGATGAAGGCAATACCCTGCCCTTCATTGCCCGCTATCGCAAAGAGGCGACCGGTGGTCTGGATGATGAACAACTGCGCGATCTCCAGAACCTGTTGACCCGCCTGCGTGCTCTGGAAGAACGCCGTCAAACTATCCTCAATTCCATCCGCGAGCAGAAAAAGCTGACCCCTGAGCTGGAGGCACACATCCAGGCGGCTGATACAATGACTGCGCTGGAAGATCTGTACCAGCCTTACAAACCAAAACGCCGCACGCGCGCCAGTATCGCCCGAGAAAAAGGACTGGGTCCTCTGGCGGACTTGCTGCTGGGACAGGCGCACGGCGGTGGAGCGCCTGAACATCAGGCGCGTGCCTTTCTCAGTGCAGAAGTCACCAGTGTTGAGGAAGCGTTAGGGGGAGCACGCGATATTGTGGCCGAAACCATCAGTGATCATGCAGAAGTCCGCCGCCTGACGCGGGAAAAAGCCTTCCAGCACGGCAGCCTGCGCAGTGAAAAAACCGCAGACGACGAAGATCCCCGGCGCGTCTATGAGCTTTATTATGAATATGAGCAGCTTGTGGATCGCCTGCGCCCGCACCAGATCCTGGCCATGGAGCGTGGGGAGCGCGAGAAGGTGCTGCGCCTCAAGCTGGTTGTCCCGGACCGCGACTGGTTGTCTGCCATCCAGAGCGTTTTTCGACCCGATCCACGCTCTCCCCTGGCCGGCGAGCTGCAAATAGCAATTGTGGATGCAGCCGCGCGTTTGCTTTTACCCGCCATCGAGCGGGATGTGCGCCGGGAGCTCACCGAGAAGGCCGAAGCGCACGCCATTGCTGTATTTGCGACCAATCTACGCGCCTTATTGTCCCAACCACCTCTGCCGGGACACACCATTCTGGGTCTTGACCCGGGCTTCCGCACAGGCTGTAAAGCCGCCATTGTTGACCCTACCGGCAGGGTGCTGTGGAGTGGAACCATTTATCCCCACGAGCCGCAGAAAAAGTGGGACGCTGCCCGAAATACCCTGGTGGAGATGGCGCAAAAATTCCACGTGACCCTGATTTCGATTGGCAATGGAACAGCCTCCCGCGAAACCGAGAAACTGGCTGCCGAGGTAGTCCAGGCAGTGCCGGGGATGAAATACTTGATCACCAACGAAGCCGGCGCCAGTGTGTACAGCGCCAGTGACCTGGCACGCGGTGAGCTGCCTGGCATGGATGTCAGCTTGCGCGGGGCGGTATCCATCGCCCGGCGGGTGCAGGATCCTCTGGCAGAGCTGGTCAAGATCGACCCGAAATCGATTGGGGTAGGTATGTACCAGCACGATGTGGATCAGAAAAATTTATCATCTGCCCTGACAGGCGTCGTGGAGAGTGTGGTAAATTATGTGGGGGTCGATTTAAACACTGCCTCACCGGCGCTGCTGACCTATATCGCCGGCATTGGCCCTAAATTGGCTCATAATATGGTTGAGCACCGCGACCAGAATGGTCCCTTCGCCAGCCGCCAGGACCTCCGCAAAGTCAGCGGTCTCGGCCCCAAGGCATTCGAGCAGTGCGCCGGGTTCCTGCGCATTCGGGACGGCGCCCAACCTCTGGATGCCACCCACATCCATCCGGAGAGCTACGCGGTAACCGACAGGCTGCTGCAAATGGCAGGTGTGCAGGCCGGGCAGCCCGCAGACAGCCTGCGTGAGCAGCTAGATCTGCTGCTGGCTAAGCAGCCGCTGGAAAAACTGGCTGCCAGCCTGGGTTGCGGCGTGCCGACGCTGAAGGATATCCTGGAGCAGCTTGTCCGGCCTGGGCGCGACCCGCGCCAGGATTTGCCTGCCGCAATCTTGCGCTCGGATGTGCTTAATTTGGAAGACCTGAAAGTTGGCATGCACTTAAAAGGGACAGTGCGCAACGTGGTCGATTTCGGGGCCTTCGTTGATATTGGGGTTAAACAGGATGGTCTGCTGCATCGCAGCCGCATCGCACAGAGGGTCCATCTGAGTGTCGGGGATGTCATTGAAGTGGAGATTTTAAGTATAGAATCTGAACGCGGGCGTATCAGCCTGGGTTGGATTACGCAGGCAAGTTGACGTCAGCGTTTTATCATCAACTATCAACACGGAGGACAATCATGGAAATTAAGAGCACAGTTGGGAATCTTCAAGATCAGCAGGTAGACACCTGGGTAGTGGGCGTATTTGAAGGTGCTCAGGAATTGCCTACCGCAGCGCAGATTGACCAGTCGCTGGATGGCGCGCTGGTGGAGCTGCTACGCAGGGGGGAGTTTACGGGCAAGACCGCCGAGGTTACGGTAATTTACAGCCTGGGAAAGCTAAAAGCAGAGCGGTTATTGCTGGTCGGCCTGGGCAAAGAAGCTGAATTTGACCTGGAGAGCGTACGCCGCGCAGCCGCGGCCGCCATTAACCAGGCACGCGACTTAGGCGCTCAGCATGTAGCGAGCGAGCTTCTGGGCGTGGGTAAGGCTAATCAGGCGCCGGACGCGCTGGCCCAGGCCATGACCGAGGGCAGTTTATTGGCGTTATATGATTATAAGAGCCGCTTTGGATTGAAACCGGTGCGCAATAATCCCCAGGATTTGCTGCTGGTTGCTTCAACCCAGGCGGAGCTCGAAAGCATGCAGCCGGGCATTCACTTTGGGCAGGTAAGCGTCCAGGGTGTGACCCTGGCGCGCGATCTGGTCAACCTACCGCCCAATACCGCCACACCAACTTATCTCTCCGGCGTGGCAGAGGAAATCGCCAACCAGTACGGTATGAAACTGACCGTGGGCGATCGAGAATGGGCGCAGTCCATGAGTATGGGAGCATATCTGTCTGTCGCGCTCGGCGCAGAGGAACCTCCCAAATTTATCGTCCTGGAACACAACCCTGAACGCGCCGACCTTCCTACCCTGGTCCTGGTGGGCAAGGGCATCACCTTTGACTCGGGTGGTATCTCCATTAAGCCGGCCGATAAAATGGATGAGATGAAATCGGATATGGCTGGTGCGGCCGCAGTGCTCTCGGTAATGAAATGCGCCGGCGAGCTAAACCTGCCTCTACACCTGGTAGGGATCACTCCATGCACGGAAAATATGCCTGACGGGCGCGCCACCCGCCCGGCTGATGTGGTCACGGCTTCCAATGGCAAGACGATTGAAATCATCAATACTGATGCAGAAGGTCGCATGATCCTGGCGGATGCGCTGGTGTATGCGGCGCGCTATAACCCCGCTGTGGTGATTGACCTCGCGACTTTAACCGGTGCATGCGTCATTGCCCTGGGAGATAATATGGCTGCCGGATTATTCTGCACGGATGCCGGCCTCAGCCAGCGCCTGGTCGAGAGCGGCCAAAACACTTTTGAGCGTGTCTGGCCGATGCCTCTGTGGGATGATTACAAGAAGGCGATTGAATCGCGTTATGCGGATATAAAAAATTCGGGTGGTCGCTATGGCGGGGTGGGTACTTCCGCCATATTCCTGAAACAATTTACCGATTATCCGTGGGCGCACCTGGATATCGCCGGTATGGCGCTCGCCGACAAAGAGCTGCCTTACCAGCCTGTGGGTGGGACCGGTTACGGCGTGCGCTTGCTGCTGGATTTCCTGCGCCGCTACCAATAAACGTTTCGAGTCAGGGTGAATCGCCAGTAGGGAGATTTCTGATGCATCCAAAAGTCGATCATCTCATCCCCGTATTACGCACCAAGATCTTGCTGCCCAAACCGCACCCGGAGACGACTCCGCGCCCGATTTTGGAGCAGCGCGTGCGCAGCGCTCTGACGGGTAAGATGGTCCTGGTTACCGCACCTGCCGGGTATGGGAAAACCACTTTACTGGCGCGCGTACTGGCGGATTCACCTTTTCCGGTCGCCTGGTTATCCCTGGATGAAAGAGATAACCTGCCGCAGCACTTTTGGAGTTATGTGATTGCCGCGCTGCAGGCGATTTTGCCGCACGTAGGGCAGACTTCTCTGGAATTGCTAAAAGCGCTGCAGCCGCCTCCGTTCGAGCTGGTCCTGGTGGAGCTGCTTAACGATCTGGCGAACGTAAATCAGGAATTTATCCTGGTTTTGGATGATTATCACGATATCACCCTGGACGAAATCCACCACAATCTGGCTGAATTGATCGCCAAGATGCCTGTCCAAATGCATCTGATGCTGGCCGGCCGGCACATCCCGCCCCTGCCTCTGGCGCGCTTGCGCGCCAGGCGCGAGGTGCAAGAGTTTTCGCTCTTTGATCTGCGCTTTCAACCGGTCGAGATCGAACAATTATTTAACCAGCTATTCAGATTGCATCTTAACCAGGCAGATCTGGCTGCCCTCGAAAATCTTACCGAAGGTTGGATCGCTGGTCTTCAACTGGCTGCGCTGGTGCTTAAATCCCAGGAACCTGCCGAAGATGCTGTTGACCAGCTATCGGCTGCCTTCGCCGGCGGGCACCAGTATGTGTTCGATTATCTGGCGCAGGAAGTGCTGGATCGCCAGGAGCCTGTTCTGCGCAATTTCATACTCCAGACCGGGATGTTGCCGCGCCTGTGTGCTCCACTCTGCGATCAGATTTTCGAGCGCGCAGATAGCCAGGCCTTGCTCGAAAAAATCGCCAGCGCCAACCTGTTCTTGCTCCCCCTGGATGCCGAACGGCACTGGTATCGTTACCACCATCTATTTGCCAACTTTTTACAGAGTGTGCAGCAGATAGAACAGCCTGCCGAGGTGACTTTTCAGCTTGTGAGGCGCGCAGCAGGTTGGTACGAAAGCCAGGGCCTGATCCACGAGGCGCTTTACCTGGCCTCAAAAATCGGCGATCATGCCCTGCTGGCCCAAATCATCGAACGTAAGGCCAACATATTCTTCGATAACAGTGAGCTGGTTGCCCTGACCCAGTGGCTGCGACCCCTGCCGGTAGAGACTTTTGAGCAGCACCCACAGCTTGGTATGATTTTTGCCTGGGCTTTACTGGCGATTGCGGATACGGAGCGAATTGAAACCGTATTACGTGCCGTGGAGCGGGGTGTAGGCTGTGCTGCTGATGGCAGTCCGCAAAGTTTCGCACAGTCTCCGCAAGTGCGGGGCTCTCTGGCCGAAATTTGTTGCGTGCGCGCCTCTCAGGCGATTAATCACTTTGACCTTCCTGCGGTCCTGCACATCTCACAATTAGTGCGCCAGTATCTATCTGGACATACCGGGAAGAGCCTGTTCAACCAACGCACGGATATTTTGTCCGTTAATGCTTTTAACGAAGGTCTGGGTCTGTCTTTTACCGGGCAGACCAGCCAGGCCATTGCCAGCCTGGAAGAGGCTGTCCGGTTGAGCGAGCAGGCGGGCAATAAGCATCTGGTGCCCATGGCTTGTTCGCAGCTCAGCAGCCTGTATCTCGTCCAGGGGCAGTTACACCAGGCGCAGGCAGTCTTGCTGAAAGCCATTCCTGCAGACGAGGCCTGGCATAAATTATCTCCCCTGGTAGGTGTAGCTCTTACCCGCCTGGGGATGCTCTTTTACGAACGCAACCAGCTGGCCGAAGCCCAGCAACATCTGGAAAAGGGTTTGGAGCTCGGTCGCCGCTGGAGCAGCTGGGAGAGTAAGATGATCGGACGCCTGGGGCTGGCGCGTTTGTTCCAGGCCCTGGGAGAGCCTGAATTGGCTCGCATGCAGATCGAGCTCCTGGCAAGCCCGGAATTTGAGCACGACGAGCAATATATCGTGCAGGCTCTGCCCATGTACCGGGCTGAGCTGGCTGTGCGCCAGGGGGATGTGGCATCGGCGGCTGAATGGCTCACCCACAGCGGCATGCAAGTAGATAGCCCGATTCATTTCTTCAGCGAAGAAGCCATGATCTTGCTGACCAGAATTTTGGTGGCTTTACAGCGCCATCCAGAAGCCCTGGATCTGGCCGAGCGCTTAATCTGTGAATTAGAGCAGGCAGGGCGCATGGGGCGTGTTTTGGAGCTGCTGATCCTGAAAGCTGTTGTTTTGGAGCGCCAGCAGGACTGGGAGCCGATGAATCGAGCCTTTGAACGCGCCCTGGGTCTGGCCAAGCCGGAAGGCTTTAAGCGTCTCTTTTTAGATGTGGGCTCGGATTTCCAGCGGGTCGCCAAAGCCTATACGGGCTCCCACCGGGAGTATCTTAACCTCTTGCAGAATAGCCTTGTATCCCCCCCCTCTAGCGTGCCTGCACAAGCTGAAAGGGCGGGAGCCCTGCAGGTGGGTGGTGTGCTCAGCGTACGTGAGGTGGAGGTTTTGCGCCTGGTCGCCCAGGGAATGACCAACCAGGAAATTGCTGATCATCTATACATCTCTCTGAATACGGTCAAAACCCATATCCGCCACATTTTTCAAAATCTTGAGGCGCGCAATCGGGCTGAAGCCATAGCTTATGCGCGTGCAAATCAATTGATCTAAGCCCGTTTACACATCGGATTCTGACTGCTCGCCGGACACGGCGGGCTTTTTGTTTTCCCGTACTCACCCTTTCAGGTGATCCGCAGCGGCTTCTGGGAATCACCCTGGCAATCACACTGCAGGATGATGACCAGTGTCTGATTTCTTTCTATACTAGGAGCATAACCATGGATTTTTTGTAAGGAGAGAGTGATCATGCAAGCTGCTGTAGAAGTTACCAATTTCACCAAACGCTATGGAGATTTTACTGCCGTATCTGGAATAAGTTTTCAGGTGCAACCGGGCGAGATCTTTGGCCTGCTGGGGCCGAATGGCGCCGGTAAAACCAGCACCCTGGAATGCCTGGAAGGCCTGCGCTCTGCCGACCAGGGGTCACTATCCATCCTGGGGGTGGATCCAGGACGGGAGACTCGAAAACTGCGCAACCTGATCGGTGTGCAGCTACAGGCTTCCGGGCTGCCTGCCGCCATGACGGTGGATGAAGCCATGCGCTTTTTCTGCGCATATCATCAGGTTGCCCCACGCTATGATCTGCTGGAGCGTATGGGCCTGGGCGAAAAACGCCAGGCCCAGTTCGGCCAGCTTTCCACCGGGCAGCAGCGCCGGCTGGCGTTGGCGTTGGCGATCGCTCACCAGCCTCCGGTAATCTTTTTGGATGAGCCCACCGCCGGGTTGGATGTCGCCTCCCGCGTCGAGCTACACAGCTTGATCCAGGACCTGAAAAGTACCGGAGCAACCATCATCCTGGCTACGCATGACATGGCCGAGGCCGAGAAAATGACCGACCGCGTGGCCATCTTACTGCGCGGCAAGATCGTAGCCGATGGGACGCCGCGCGAGCTGACGGCTACCGGTTCTGGTTA